>Ga0111539_10008943_pt1 | contig 12680 bp, 12 predicted proteins | sample RhiMethybrSRZTD1_FD_79667 | JGI IMG/M metagenome (GOLD analysis project Ga0111539, IMG submission 79667) | Populus rhizosphere microbial communities from Tennessee, USA - Rhizosphere MetaG P. TD hybrid SRZTD1 (version 2) (version 2) | ecosystem: Host-associated > Plants > Roots > Rhizosphere >...
CCCTGTTCAACGGACATGAACAGCAGTTTTCCGTAGACCGACACGTCGTCCTGCCCGCCCGGGCACGGCACCGACACGCGGAGCTGCGGTCGTCGCGGATCCTCGACGTTGTAGAAGTTCAGACCGTGAAAGTTGCCGAGGAACAGATGCGGCCCCTGAAACGCGAAATCCGAATTCGCGAAATCCAGGTTGCCGCCGACGTTCGTAAATGCCTCGGGCTTGCCCATGTGGGCGACCAGTTCCAGGCCATGAATCGCCGTCCCGGCATCGTCCATGCCGGACTTCAAGCCGACGCGAGGATCCTTCGCGTTGACCTCGTGCGTCGCTCCGGCGGGCGGCACGACTTGCTGCGGCGTCGGCGGCGCGGGCGGTGGATTCTGCGCGGCGCCCGCCTGCTGTCCTTGTGCGTTGCCGATGGCGATCGCGCCCGCAACGAGCGCGACGAGTGTCACGTTCCAGATTGAGGATGAAATGTGCTTTGGCATGATGAAATCTCTATCGTCCCATCGCCGCACGCATGCGGCGCATCCGCGTGATTTCCGCACTCTGATCCGCTTCGACGTCCGAGGCGAACGCAAACATGCTGGCTTGCTGGACGGCGCCGGGGCTGGCCATGAGATCCTTCACCATGGTCAGCGCGCCTTCGTGGTGCTGAATCATGAACTCGAGAAACAACCGGTCGAATTCCGTGCCCTTGGCCGCCGTCAGCTGCGCCATCTGATCCGGCGTCAGCATCCCCGGCATCAGCTTGGCGTCGTGCAGGTGCATCGCGTGCTCCTCCGGCACGGACTCACCGTGCGAGCGCAGCCACGTCTGCATCATCTTGATCTCGTCCTTCTGCGACACCTCGATGCGGAGGCCGAGCATCTTCATCTCCTGGCTCGACGTTCGCGTTTTGAGCAGGTCGACCATTTCAAGCGCCTGCGCGTGATGGCCAATCATGCCCTGCATGAAGGCAGTGTCTGCGGCCGTGTGTTCGAGCAAGGACGCAGGCTGGGCCAAGACGACCTTGCTCGCTTCGCCCGGCGCGCCCGGCTGAACGGTGCGGGCAGGCGTTGCAGCTGAACTGGACGATGCGGGTGTCATTGGCGGCTGCGGTTGCGCGGGCGGAGCCGCGGACGCGGCGGATCGACACGCCGCTCCAAGGGAAGCCAGGAGCAAAACGAGAGCACTGACTGTCAGGTGTGACTTCGACATCAACTAACTAAGAAGAGTACACGGCGGTTGACTGAGATTGTTCCACCTAGCGCGGGACGATTCCCAGAGCGGCTGGAATTTCCAAGGCGGTGTTCACCGTGATTTCCCGGCCGTCGAGGACGAGCTCGCCGCGGAGTTGACCGAACCCATAGAGCGCGACGCACACTCTGACGCCCGCACGCCGCGCCGTTTCGACGTCAATCATCGAATCTCCGACGAGCCAGGTGCTGGCCGATTCCGCCCCGCACTGCTCCATCAGCAGGTGCAGGCCCGCGGGGTCTGGCTTGCGGGCCGGCCCGGAGTCGCCTCCGATGACTTCCTGAAAATAAGGTGCGAGGCCGAACACATCGAGCAGACGGCGGCTCGGAGCCTCGGGTTTGTTGGTCAGCACCGCGAGGGTGTGCCCTTCCGCGAGGCCGGATACCACCGCCTCGATGCCCTCGTACGGTCGCGTGTGCACGAGCAGGCGCCGATCGTAGATCTCGCGAAAGCGTGTCAGCGCGTCGGACACATCGGCCGCGAGTCCGGCAGCCGCGAGCGCACGGGCCACCAGCACCTTCGCGCCCTCCCCCACCATCGCCGCCACGGCGTCCACCGGCAGAGGCGTGGCGCCATAGGTACCGAGCATTTCGTTCGTGCTTTCCGCGAGGTCCAGCCGCGAATCGACCAGCGTTCCGTCCAGGTCAAAGACGATTAGTGACATGACTATGGCAGGGCAACTCTACCCTCTCTGCCCTTTGCCCTCTGCCCTTTGCCCCTGTAAGGTAGGAGGCGATGAAGGCGCTCTTCCCCACGCTGATCTCCACACTCGCGTTGGGCGCGCTGGCCCTCGCGCAGCAACCGCAACAACAGCAGCAGCCACCGCAGGGGTTCTTCCGCAGCAGCGTGGTCTCCGTGCCGATCTACGCGACGGTCATGGACGCCAACGGACGGCTCGTACCCGACTTGACGCAAGCTGATTTCGAGATCGTCGACAACCTCAAACCTTCGGAGATCACGAACTTCGTCGCCGAGGTTCAGCCGGTTGCCGTTGTCGTCGCGCTCGACCTCAGCGGCAGCATGGTGAACGACATTGCGCTCGCCAAGGACGGAGCGGAAGCGTTCATGATTCGCCTGCTGCCGCAGGATCGCGCACGCGTCGTGGGATTCGACGACGTGGTGCGCTTTGGACCGGATTTCACCAACGATCGCGACAGGCTCATTCGCTACATTCAGCAAGACATGCAGTACGGCAATGGCACCCGCCTCTGGGACGCGATGTATGAAAGCATCGGCGCGCTCCGGCAGGAGCCGTCGCGCAAGGTGATCGTGGTCCTCTCTGACGGCGACGACACCACCAGCAGAATGTCCGGCAAAGACGACGTGCTCACGGCCGCGTTGGCGAATGACGTGATGGTCTACACCGTCGGGCTGCGGACGAGATACCGCGGCGGGTACAACGGGTCGATAATCGAGGGCCGGCCCGACAAGAGCCTGAAACAGCTGAGCGAGCATACCGGCGGCGGGTTCTTCGAACTGTCGAGGTCCACCGAACTGAACGCCACGTTCTCGAAAGTCGCGGACGAGATTCACCGCCAGTACCTGATCGCGATCACGGCCCAGTCGGATGGCAAGCCGCACACGCTTGGCGTGAAAGTGAAGCGGCCCGGGATGACGGTGCGGGCCCGGCGGACGTACGTCGCGTCCCCGCCGGCCAAATAGAGACGGAGTTCCCAGCTGTGCTGGCCCGATTCCTCGGACCGACACTCGTCGCGACGCTGCTGCTGACACAACAGCAGGTGTTTCGTTCCGGTGTAAACACGGTCGCTATCTATGTCACCGTGACGGAACGAGGCGAGCTCGTCCGCAACCTGACAAAGAATGATTTCGAGGTTCTGGACAATGGCCGCGTTCAGGATCTGACCGTCTTCAGCACGGAGCTGCAGCCCATCACCGCAATCCTCCTCGTGGACACGAGCGCCAGCATGGCGCTCACGCTCGATCTCGCGCGACAGGCGGCCGAGCAGTTCATCATCCGCATGATGCCCGGCGATCAGGCGCGTGTCGGGAACTTCAGCGACCGCATCAACCTCGGCCGGCCGTTCAGCGGCGACCGCGACAGGGTCCTGCGGGCGTTCACCGAGGACCTTCAAATCGGCAATCCGACCCGGCTGTGGGACGCAATCAACCAGACGATGGAAGCCTTCGGCGAGGTCGGCGGACGCCGCGTGGTGGTCCTGTTTACCGACGGACAGGACACCGCGAGCACGATGGATGGCCGGACGGTCCTGGATCGCGCCAGGTCCGGGGACGTCATGATCTACAGCGTGCAGATCCGTTCGCGCGTCCGCCCGGATCTCGAATGGGAAATCCTCGGATCGGGCGCGAACGTGCAGTCTCGAAACCGCCGTGGCGATCCCACGCCGACGCAGGTCCTCCGCGGCCTGGCGTCCCAGACCGGCGGACTCCACTTCACGCTGAACCAGAATGACGACGTGAATGCGACGTTCACGCAGGTCGCGACCGAGTTGCACCAGCAGTATCTGCTCGGCTTCGCGCCGCAGACCCTGGATGGTAAGGTGCACGAGCTCGCCGTACGCGTGAAGAACCCCCAGGTCGAAGTGCGCGCCCGCCGGTGGTACCTCGCAGCGAAGGAGGCGAAGTAGGACGCATGCGGAGGACGTTGGGCATCGTCGCCTTGCTGGCGGCCGCGGTCGCGCTCGCAAGGCCGGCCGCGCAGGGGCAGGCGCAATTTCACAGTGGCACCGAGCTCGTCTCGGTGTACGCGACCGTGCAGGAGAAGAGCGGACGGCTGGTACCGGATCTCCGTCAGGAGGACTTCTCGATCAGCGACGACGGCAAGGAGCAGCCGATCACGTTCTTCAGCAACGAGGTCTCGCCGTTTTCTGTCGTGGTGCTGCTCGATCGCAGCGGATCGATGATCCAGCACCTGCCCGTCATTCGCGACGCGGCCGCGGCGTTCGTCGAGCAGATGCTGCCCGACGACAAGGCCAGGATCGGCAGCATCGGTACGCGGATCACGATCGCGCCGGCCGAGTTCACCTCGAGCCACGACATTCTGCGAAGCGTCGTCGGACAGTCGCTCGGCGGCGGATCGTCACCGGTCTGGCTCTCGATCGATCTGAGCATCACGGCGCTATACGGGCAGCCCGGGCGGCGCGTGATCCTCATCCTCAGTGACGGGCACGACGAGCCGTCGGACAATCATCCCCGCACGCCATTCAACTCGGTGGCGGAGCGCATCCGCCGGGCCGAGGTGATGGTGTATGCCGTCGGGTTTGCGGCGGTCGACATGCGGGACGGCAGCGCGCGCATCGAGCATGCGGACAAGAGGCTTCGCGAGCTCGCGGACATCAGTGGCGGCGGATACTTCGAGCTGACGGACACCGCGGAACTGAAAACCTTGTTCACCCGCGTCTCGGAAGAACTGCACCGCCAGTACTGGCTCGGTTTCGAACCCAAGAAGCGCGACGGCAAGTTTCACGAGATCCGGGTCAAGGTCAAGCGCACCGGCATGATCGCGCGCGCGCGCCAGTCCTACCTCGCGCCGTCGAAGCAGTAGAAACCCTCCGTGCTCTCTGGGGCTTGCTCCGCGGCCTCGGCACGCGTCGACACAACGAACTAGAATCACCCTCAAACGGGAGGCTTCCTTGTCCATGAATCGACGTCAATTCCTCGGATCGGCCGCGCTTGGTGCGGGTGTCGCGGTCGTCGGGTGCGGACCGGCGCCCGAGGCAGCGGAGTCGCCGGCGTCCGAAACGCCGCAGGCCATTCGCGATCTCAAGCCGATGCGCGACGGCATCGTGCCGATTTCGGCCGACGAGCGGAAAGCGCGCATCGCGAAGGCGCAGCAACTCATGGGCGAGCAGAAGATCGACGCGATCTTCATGGAAGGCACGGCGAGCTCGTTTTACTTCGCCGATCTCCGCTGGGGCCAGAGCGAGCGCACGTTCGGGCTCGTGATTCCCGCCAAGGGCGAGATCGCCTACGTCTGCCCGAAGTTCGAGGAAGATCGCGCCCGCGAGTTGATCAAGTTCGGCAGTGAAGTCCGCACGTGGGAAGAAGACGAGAGTCCCTACAAACTGATCGCCGGCATCGTTCGCGACCGCGGCGTGACGCATCGGCGCATCGGCATGGAAGAGCGCGTCCGGTTCTTCATCGCGGACGGCGTCCGCAAGGAAGCCACGGGCTTCGAGGTTATGGACGCGACGCCGGTCACCGCCGGCTGCCGCATCTACAAGTCGAAAGCCGAGATCGCACTGATGCAGCGCGCCAACGACGCCACGATCGAGGCGTACCGCGCGGCGTTCACCACGATGAAGGCGGGCATGACCCAGGGCGACCTCTCGGCGAACATCGCGGCAGCGTTCCGCGCGCTCGGGTTCACGGGCTCCGCGAGTGTCCAGGTCGGCAAATGGTCGGCGTTGCCGCACGGCAGCATTACCCCGCAGAAAATCCAGGAAGGCGACGTCGTCATGGTCGACGGCGGCACGAGTTGCGAGGGCTACGCGTCGGACATCACGCGCACGACTGTGTTCGGCAAGGCGACGCAGCGCCAGATCGACGTCTGGAACAAGGAGAAGGAAGCGCAGAGCGCCGCTTTCGCGGCGATGAAGCTCGGCGCGCCGTGTGAGAGCGTTGATGCGGCTGCGCGAGCCGTGATCGTGGCCGCCGGATTCGGCCCCGACTACAAGGTGCCTGGCCTTCCCCACCGCACCGGCCACGGTATCGGCCTCGAAGGCCACGAGTGGACGAACTTCGTGAAGGGCAACAAGACGCCGCTCGCGCCCGGCATGTGTTTCAGCGACGAACCGATGATCGCGATTCCCGGTGAGTTCGGCATCCGTCTCGAAGACTGCGTGTACTTCGACGACAACGGCGCGCACTTCTTCACCAAGCAGAGCATTGCCATCGATAAGCCCTTCGGGTAACGACGGGTGACGACAGGTGACGACAGGTAACGACCGGTGACGCCCGGGATCAAAGTCATTTTGATCCACGGCAACGGCGGCGGCACGGCCGGAGACATCTGGCTGCCGTACCTCGAACGCGAGCTCACGGCCATTGGTCTTGACGTCATCAACAAGACGTTCCCCGACAACGTCAAGGCGCGCGCGAAGTTCTGGCTGCCATTTCTCGAGCAGCTGGGCGCCGGAGAAGACACGATTCTCATCGGACATTCGTCGGGTGCCGTGGCGGCGATGCGGTACGCAGAGACACATCGCCTCCTGGGCTCGGTCCTGGTGGGCGTGTGCCACACCGATCTCGGCGACGGCGGCGAGGCAGCCAGCGGCTACTACCGGACGCCGTGGCAATGGGAACCGATCCGGCGCAATCAGCAGTGGATTGGGATCTATCAGTCCTCGGACGATCCGCTCATCCCTGTCGCGGAGGCGCGCTTCGTCGCTGCCCAGCTCAAGTGCAGCTACTTCGAGTCGACCAACCGCGGACATTTCGTGGACTCCCGGGAATTTCCGGAGGTCGTCGAGTTCGTCAGACGCCAACTCAATAAATAATTGGCATGTCACAAGAAATATTATGTGTTTCCAACCCGGACGGCGTTGTGTTCGCCAGACCGCAACGGTGCTAGGATCCGCGCGTGTAATCGATTAACACGACGTCGGCACGACGCGTCCTGGAGGATCCTTATGAGCTTTACGCGACGGGAATTCGGACAACTTGCGCTGGCCAGTCTGCCGGCGACCGCCTTTCTCGGAACCGATCTGTTTGGCTGGCGCGAATTCCAGGCGAAGCCGAACTCGCTCATCAACGGCGTTCAGATCGGAACGATCACCTACAGCTACCGCCAGATGCCGGACCAGAGCGCCGAAGCGACGCTGCAGTACGTCGTCGCGTCGGGCATCAGCGCGATTGAGCTCATGGACGGTCCGGTGGACGCCTGGGCACGGGCGCAGACCGGATTCACGCCGCCGAACGCGGGCCGTCGTGGCGGCGGTGCCGGAGCCGCAGGTGGCGGACGTGGTCCCGGTGCACCAGGCGGAGGCGCGCCCCCGACACCGCCGGCGCCGGCGCCGGATCCGACAGACACACGATCCTGGAACGGCCAGCCGTGCGCGTCATCGGGCAGGCGCGGTGGTGGTGCGCCGGCCGGCGCGCCGCCGGCAGGAGGCGGTGCGGGTGCAGCAGGCGCCGCGGCCGGTGGCGGCGGCGGCGCGCGCGGCGGTGGCCGCGCGGAGCAGACGCCCGAACAGATCGCTCAGCAGCAGGAGGCTGCGGAGACGATTCGCAAGTGGCGCCAGTCCGTCCCGATGGACGTCTACAAGAAACTGCGGAAGATGTACAACGACGCCGGCGTCACCATCTACGCCGTGAAGAACCTCGGGCTGAATGCCACCGACGAGGAGCTCGAGATCCAGTTCGCGGTCGCGGAAGCGCTCGGCGCCAACCACGTCACCGCCGAACTCCCGAGTGGCGCCAACGCGGCCCAGGTACTCAAGCGCATCGGCGATTGGGCGATGAAGAAGAAGATCTACGCCGCCTACCACACGCACCTCCAGGGCAGCATGACGGCCTTCGATGAAGCGTTTGCGTTGTCCAAGGGCAACATGGCGAACGTGGATCTCGGTCACTTCGTGGCCGGCGGCAACAAGGGCGGAACGCCGATCGACTTCATCACGAAGTTCCACGATCGCATCAGCAGCGTGCACCTGAAGGATCGCACCATGCCCGAGCACTGCGAGCTGAATCTGCCGTGGGGCACGGGCGAAACGCCGATCACGCAAATCCTGCAGACCATGAGAAAGAATAAGTACAAGTTCCCGGCCTCAGTCGAACTGGAATATTCCGTTCCCGAGGGCTCGGATGCCGTGAAGGAAGTGCGCAAGTGCGTCGACTACTGCAGGGCTGCCCTCGCGTAATAACAGCGCGTCCGTCGTTTGTCCTGAGCGTCGCGGCAGCCACGTTGCTGCTGTCGACGCTCGTGGTCGCCAGGCCATCCAGGCAAGGCACGCAGCAGACCACCCAGAAGGAATCCCCGAAGGCCGCCGAGGATCCGGACACCGGCCTGTTCATGCGTCTGTGCAACGACTGTCACGACACCAATCAGATCGTGTCGCGCCGCCGCACGCGGACCGAGTGGGAAGACATCATCACCAAGATGGTCGAACAGGGTCTCGACGGTTCCGCCAAGGACCTCGAGACCGTGTTCGCTTACCTCAATCGCAACTACGGCAAGGTCTTCATCAACCGGGCCTCGGCAGATGAGCTCGTCGCGGTGCTGACCATCACACAGAAGGACGCCGACGCGGTCGTCGCCTATCGCAAGACGGCCGGAGCGTTCGCGGACTTCGAAGCGATCAGGAAAGTGCCGGGCATCGACATAAAGAAGCTCGAGGACAAGAAAGACGCTATCGCATACTGACGTCCGACATGGCATACCGCAGGCGGCATTGTGGATGGACATGGCTCGCCGTCGCGGCCACCATCGGAGGCGCCGGGTCGTGTGAAACGCGCGAGCCCACGGCCACAACTGCCGCCACACCCTACAAGCACCTTATTTCGTACGCAGAGGCGCGCGCGGTCCTCGACGCGCACCGCGATCGCCTCCCCGCGGAACTCGTAGGCAAGACCGCGGCGGAGCTCGAGGCGAGCTGGCCACGGTGGGTCGAGGCGCATGATGCGAAGACCCGCGCGCGACTGGCGCGCGGCGATGAAGACTCCATCGTCAACTTCTGGATGTTCGGCACATCGTTCACGAGCCGGCCGCGGGCAACCGCCGTGGATCTTGCGCCTCGTGGCGGCCGTGCCGTCGCCGCGGAAGTGCTCCTCGGCCGTCTCGATGACCTCATCGCCGCGCTCTCATCGCCGGCGTCGAACGAACGACTGTTGTTCGTGCATGACGCGCTTCAGCAGCGAGGCCTCGACTTCACGACGGCAGCGGGCCGCGATCGGGCGCGGGCGTATCTCATCGACGCACACGAGCGCATGCTCGCCGAGAACGAGGGATACCGGCGTGCGGTGGAATCAGCAGGCCGCATTGCGGACGAGGACGCGCGGCTGGCCGCGTTCGCCAGTGTCTACAGCGACCGCGGCCTCTCGTCGGACACATCACTGCCAATCGACTTCGCGCTGGACGAAACGCTCAGCGCCGCGAAATCACGAGGACACCTGGCGGCGCCGGTTCGACGAGTCGCGGTCATCGGGCCGGGCCTGGACTTCACCGACAAGGCCGACGGCCACGACTTCTACCCGGTGCAGTCGATTCAGCCATTTGCACTTGTCGACACGCTCGTACGGCTTCGTCTCGCGACGGCAGAAGACCTGCGGGTCACCGCGTTCGATCTGAGTCCGCGAGTCGCGCGGCACCTCCAGGAAGCCCGTGTCCGGGCGGAACGCGGCACGCCGTACATGCTGCAACTGCCGATCGTCACCAACGATCCGGCTCACCACTGGGAGCCTGGCTTCATCAGTTACTGGAAGCGATGCGGCGACGCGATTGGCGTACCGGCCGCCGGGCTGGCGCCGCCGGGCGGAGCTGCCGGGGTCGGTGTGCGTGCCGTCAACGTGCGTCCCACGGTGGTCCTGACGATTACGGCGCGCGATCTCAACGTCGTCGTTGAACGGCCGTCGCGCCTCGAAGACGCCGAGCGCTTCGACCTCATCGTCGCAACGAATGTGCTCGTCTACTACGACGCGTTCCAACAGTCGTTGGCGTTGGCGAACATCGCAAGCATGCTCCGGCCGGGCGGGTTTCTCGTGACGAACTACGCCATGTCACCGTCCGCACCGATGTCTTCCGCGGCGGTATTCTCAACCACGACGTACTGGGATCGGGAGCGTCACTTCGACTCGCTGTTCTGGTATCACCGGAAATGAAGGAGGATCGAGCCATGCGCGTTGCACCCCTTCTCACGGTCTGCATCCTGGCGGTTGGCGCCATCACGCGCGGCGCGCCGGAACAGGACGACGCGCGGACGATCGTTGTGTACGCGCTCGCGACAGGCGCGCAGAACACACCGGTGACGGATCTCACCCTCGCGGACGTCTCGGTCAAGGAGGACAACAAGATCCGCGAAGTGACCTCAGTCGAGCCGGCCACGGCCCCGTTGCACGTCGCGGTGATCGTCGACGACAACGGCTCGGGGATCTTCCGGTTCGGCGTGAACCAGCTCGCGCAGCGCGTGCAGGGGCGCGCGGAAATGTCACTACGCGTCGTGAACGGGCAGGTGCGCACAATCACCGAGTTCACGAGCGACACCCAGATCTGGATCGCAGGACTTTCCCAACTCGGCGTGCGCCCGGCGAATCAGGACGGCGGTCAGCTGCTTGAAGGCATTGCTGACGCCGCGAAGTCGTTTGCCGCGCGGGAGGCGAGACGGCCGGTGATCCTCGCGCTCACCGTCGGCGGCCAGGAACACAGCACGCTCCTCGGCCGCGACGTGCTCGATCAGATCCATCGCAGTCGCGCCGCCTTGTACGTCGTGTTTGCCGGAAACGCCGCCGTCCGATCGCAGGCCGCGACCACGAAATCCGCGGATCTTCTCGAGGGCAACCACAATCTCGACCAGGTTCTCGGCGACGGTCCGAAGCAATCCGGCGGCCGCCGGCGGGACGTGATCCCGACTCAGGCGCTCGTGGCGGACATACCGCAGATCGCCACTGAGCTGTCGGCGCAGTACGCGATCACGTATCGACGTCCTGTCGAGCGCAACGTGCCGCAGCGAATTCAGATCACTGTACAGCGGCGCGGCGTGAACGTCGTGGCGCCGACCCGGGCGCCACTGCGCTGATAAGCGGCGCTTGTGGGCCCTGCCATATGATTCCCTGATTGCCCGGCCAGAGGCCGGGATCAGCCGTGGCGAACATTTCTCAGGTCGCAAAGCAGGCGGGTGTCTCGACCGCGACGGTCTCACGCGTCGTGAGCGGAACGAACGGCCGTGTCTCGCTCGAGACCCGGGCCCTGGTGGTACGCGCGGTCGAACAGCTCGGCTACGCACCGAATTCGGCAGCCAAGAATCTCCGTACGCAGCGATCGGGCAAGATTCTCGTCACGGTCCCCGACATTTCCAATCCGTTCTTCTCGCTGATCCTCCAGGGCATTGAAGACGCGGCGATGAAGGCCGGCTACGCCGTGCTGATCGGCGACACGCAGCACGACGCGACGCGCGAGGAACGTTACGCGCAGATGCTGTACCAGAAGCAGGCCGACGGCCTGATCTTTCTCGGGCACCGGCTGCCGATGGAGGCCTGGAGACAGGCGCGCGCGCAGCGATCTATGCCCATCGTCAACGGGTGCGAGTTCAGCAGGCGTCTGGGCGTGCCGAGTGTCCACATCGACAACGCCAAGGCCGCAACGGAGGCGATGGACCATCTCTATAGCCTCGGACACCGACGCGTCGCGGTCGTGACGGGTCCCCTCGTCAGCCCGTTGAGCCGCGACCGGCTCCGCGGTGCGATCGCCGGCGCACGCGCGGCGGGAGCGCGCAAGCACCTCGTCGTGGTCAACGGCGACTTCTCCATTTCGTCCGGCACGATTGCCGCGACGCGCCTGCTGGCCCGCAAGCCCGCTCCTACCGCTGTCTTCTGTTTCAACGACGAGATGGCGATCGGCGTGATGCAGACCGCGCGCAGGCGGGGTGTCCGCGTTCCCGAGGACCTCTCCGTCGTCGGCTTCGACGACATCCGGTTTGCCCGGTATCTCGATCCCCCGCTCACGACCATCACGCAGCCCATGCGCGAGATCGGCGAGGGTTGCGTGCGCCTGCTGCTCGAAATCCTCAGCGGCAACCCGGCCGCCGCTGAATCCGTGACGCTCCAGCACCAGTTGACCGTCCGTTCCTCCACGGCGGCGCCGTCCCGGCCCTAACCGGACCCGCGTAGGTATACGTTTACCCATCCCCAACGGGAATGGCGCGTGCTAGGATGCCGCGAAATCGATTACATCGCTGGCCGAAACGTGTTCGAGGGGCGTTCTTCTGGAGGAGGCGTCATGAGGGCAAGTGGGTCGTTACAAAGCTTCGCGATGGCTGTGGCCGTGCTGTTTGCAGCATCGGCGCCGGCCAGCGCGCAGATTACTACCGGTACGATTGCCGGAACGATAAAGGATCAGCAGGGGGCCGTCATTCCCGGCGCGACCGTCCAGCTGGTGAACGATGCCCAGGGAACGAAATCGTCGCCGATCATCACGTCGAGCTCTGGCGACTTCGTTTTTCCAAACATCTCCGTTGGCGCGTACAGCCTTGAAGTCACGATGACCGGCTTCAAGACGCTGAAGCGTTCCGGCATCGTGGTGGGCGCGGGCGATCGCGTGCAGCTCGGCGCGCTGACGATCGAAGTCGGCGGGATGTCGCAGATGGTTGAAGTCAGAGCGGACTCACCGATCGTGCAGACGCAGACCGGCGAGCGTTCGTTCACAGTGCAGACGTCGGCGGTCGAAAGCCTGCCGATTTCCAATCGCAGCTTCGTGCAGCTCGCGTCGCTTGCGCCGGGGGTCGCCGGCACCGGCAACAGCGCCAGCAGCAGCA
>Ga0111539_10008945_pt1 | contig 12679 bp, 8 predicted proteins | sample RhiMethybrSRZTD1_FD_79667 | JGI IMG/M metagenome (GOLD analysis project Ga0111539, IMG submission 79667) | Populus rhizosphere microbial communities from Tennessee, USA - Rhizosphere MetaG P. TD hybrid SRZTD1 (version 2) (version 2) | ecosystem: Host-associated > Plants > Roots > Rhizosphere >...
ATCTCGCGCACGTCCACGCCGTCCACGAGCACCCGGCCCTGAGCGACGTCGTAGAAGCGCGGGATCAATCCCGCCAGCGTCGACTTGCCGGAACCGGTGCCGCCGATGATCGCGGTCACCTCGCCCGGCCGCGCTGCGAAGGACACGCCGGCGAGCGCCGGCTCTTCGGCGCCGGGATACTGGAAGCTGACGTTCTGGAATTCCACGTGCCCGCGCTTGGCCGACGGCTGCGGCTGAAGCGACGTCAGCGGGTCGACGATTTCGGGCGCCACGTCCAGCACCTCGTTGATGCGCGCCGCAGCCGCCGAGAAACATGACGAACATTGCGGTGACCATGAACACGGCGAAAAGAATCTGCATCGCATACTGGAGCGACGCGATCATCGCGCCGACCTGCATCGTCCCGGCCTCGATGCGGTGGCCGCCATACCAGATGATGGCGACGCTCGTCAGGTTGAGCATCACGATGAGCGCAGGCATCAGAAAGGCGATCAGGCGGTTGAGTGAGACGGCGGTCTTCGTCAGGTCCAGGTTCGCCTGATCGAAGCGCTGCCGCTGGTGCGCGCCGCGATCGAAGGCGCGGATGACTCGTACACCGCTCAGGCCCTCACCGAGGACGAGGTTCAATCGGTCGATCTTTTGCTGCATCGCCTGAGACAAAGGCACCGCGCCGCGCACGATCAGCCCGAAGACCAGCGCCATCACCGGCATGACCGCAATCAGCACCCACGCGAGCTCGGCATCCTGCGACAGCGCGAGAACGACGCCGCCGATGGCCATCATCGGCGCCGAGATGACCATCGTCAGCATCATGATCAGCATCTGCTGAACCTGAGTCGTGTCGTTGGTCGTCCGCGTCACGAGCGACGCCGAGCCGAAGCGATCGAACTGGTGAATCGACAAATGCGCGGCGCGGGTGAAGATCGCGCCGCGCAGCAGCCGGCCGAACCCGGTCGCCACTTTCGAGGAGAAATAGCTACCAGCCACGGCACAGACAGTGGTGGCAATCGACACCAGCAGCATCAGCCCGCCCGTGCGGAGAATCGCGCGCTGGTCGCCCGGCACGATTCCTTTGTCGACAATGTCCGACATCAGGCGCGGGAGGAGCAGGAAGCCCACCGACTGTGCGAGAGCCAGGATCAGGACGACAGCGACGCGCGCGCGATTAGGCTTCAGAAAGCCAAGCAGTTTGCGCATAGGGCGGGCCGCAATGTAGCGGAAGAAGGTGTGCAATACCAGTCCGTCGACGGTCCCAGTTATGCGTCCGGCGATAAAGATGTCGTGAGCGAGGTTCGTCAGCTGACGCCGTGAACCACCCTGATCCGTCCTTCGCCCGCCAGCACGCCAGGTCCCAATCGTCAGCACCAGCGTCGCAGCGTGCGCATTCTGTATTGCCGTCGAGCCGGTAGGACCTTGAATGCGAGATCGCGACCAGGGGACTCGTCCCGAGCAGCGGGCGGTCTATAAGCGGTCTATAATCCGACCGCTCTGATCGGTTCCGCAAAAGCGAGGCTGCTCATGTCGGATCGCGCGCCTTCGCCCACGCCGAAAGTGGCTCTGGGAAGCGCTGTTCGTGTCTGTCTCATCGCCGTTCTGGCGTTGACCAGCGTCATCCGCGTGTCTGCCGATGACTGGCCGGAATGGCGTGGTCGAGGACGGCTCGGTGTTTGGGCCGAGACCGGCATCGTCGACCGGCTTCCAGCGTCTGGATTGCGCGTCTCGTGGCGCACGCCCGTCCATGCGGGGTATGCCGGCCCGGCCGTGGCCGGCGGCCGCGTCTTCGTCACCGATGCCCAACCAACCGAAGGCAAACGCGCGCATCAGATGATCGAGCGCGTGTCCGCGCTCGATGAAGCAACCGGCCGGGTGTTGTGGACGCACGAATGGCAGGCGAACTACAGCGGCCTCCAACTCGTGTACGCCATCGGACCCCGCGCGACGCCGACGGTCGATGGCGATCGTGTCTACGTGCTCGGCACGATGGGCATGCTGGTGGCGCTGGACGTTTCGGACGGCCGTGTGGTGTGGGAGAAGGATTATGTGCGCGACTTCGACGCGCAGGTGCCGACCTGGGGCATGGCGGGCGCTCCGCTCGTCGACGGCGATCTGCTGATTTGCCTGGTAGGCGGCGAGCCCGACGCAAAGCTGGTGGCCCTCGACAAGCGGAGCGGGAAGGAAATCTGGCGCGCGCTGCCCTCCGACTCCGAGCCCGGCTACAACCAGCCGATCATCATCGAGGCCGGGGGGGCGCGACAGCTGATCCTGTTTCACCCCAAAGGCATCAGCTCGCTCGATCCAGCCACTGGACGCGTGTACTGGGAAATTCCTCACAGCGTCCAGATGGGCATTGTGGTGGCGACCCCGATCCGCAACGGCCCCTACCTCTTCGTCACGTCGCAGTACGGTGGCGCCCGCATGCTGAAGCTCGCCGACGACAAACCCGCGGCGACGGTGTTGTGGAGTGGACCCGGAGAGCAGGACCCCGGCATGACCCATGACACGCCGAACACGCTGAACTCGGTGATCAGCACCCCGGTGCTCGACGGCGAGTATGTGTACGGCATCGACAACGATGGCCTGCTGCGCTGTCTCGCCGCCGAAACGGGCAAGGAGATGTGGAAAACCGACGCCCTCCTGAAGGAACACGCGATGTACGGCACCGCCTTCTTTGTCCGGAACGGCGATCGTTACTTCATCAACAACGATCGCGGAGAGCTCGTGATGGCCAAGCTCTCCCCCTCAGGTTTCCAGGAGCTGAGTCGGACCACCTTGATCGAACCGACGCATCCGTACGTTCGGCGGCGGCAATCACCGACGGTGCATTGGTCCCACGCCGCGTACGCCAACCGGCACATCGTCGTTCGCAACGACAACGAGATCGTGCGCCTGTCGCTTGCGGCGGAGCCCTAGCGTGGACGTTCGCGGATTGATGATCGTCGCGGCGGTGGTCGCAGCGGCCGCTCAAGCGCAGCCGGGCGGGCGAACGATGATCGTCATGAGCGACCTCCATATGGGCAACGGGCGCGATGCGTCGGGTGCCTGGGATCGCCACGAGGATTTCCGGTGGGCCGCCGAGTTCACGGGCTTCCTGAAAGCCATCGACCGTGAGGGACGGAGCGCCGTCGACCTGGTGATGGGCGGCGACACGTTCGACCTTTTGTACGGCGGTGACGATTGTGGCGGCGGCAACGACACCGGCTGCTCCGAGGCAGAAGCCATCAGGCGGCTCGACCGCGTGCTCACGGCGCACGCCGCAGAAGTGGCCGCGATCAAGGAGTTCGCGCAGGCCGGCGCGAATCGGGTCGCCTTCGTTCCGGGAGATGCGGACGCGGCGCTGCTCTTCCCCGGCGTTCGGCGGCGCCTCCTTGCCGCGATGGCCGCTGGGGCCGATCGGGTGACGCTCGGCGGAGAAGGATTCTGGCTGTCTGGTGACGGCCGTGTGCTCGTTGAACACGGGCACCAGGTCGGTTTCAGCGCGCACCGCTTCGATAACTGGCCATTGCCGTTCAGTCGTGGCACGCCCGTACGCCTGCTGCGTCCGTGGGGAGAGCAACTGACGAGCGCGCTGTATCGCCGCCTCGAAGAGACCTTCCCCATCGTCGACAACGTCGCTGTTCTTGGCGCTGGCCTGAAGCCGGCACTTGCCGCCGAGCCCACGGCGAGCACCGCAACAATCGACCCGTTGCTGCTCAAGTACCTGATGCTCACGACCCTGTCGTGGCAGCAATTCAGAATGGAACTCGATGACGGTGACGTAGAGCCGCCGGTCTGGAACATCGAGGCCGTACGCAGCCAACGGGGTGCGTTTCTGGTGGCCGGCGTGCCCGAGGACGATCCCATCCGTCCGTTGGCCACTCGAGCGCTCGCGGATGGCGCGCTCGACGCGGTCGCACAAGGGCTCTCCGACGAGGAGATTGTCACCGCCTGTGATTATCGCGCCGCGGTGCGGCGGGCGCGGCGGCGGTTCGAGCCCGTCGTGTCGCAGTTCCCTCCACGCGGGCCTGCCGTCACCGAATGCCCTCGGACGACAGAAACCCGTGGGGCGCTGTTCGATTACTTCTGGCGTTCGCGTGACGCCATGTTCAGCCGTCACGTCGACGAGATGACGCGGCGCCTGCCACGTGACGCGCGCCCGTCAGTGTTCGTGCAGGGTCACACTCATCTGGCGGATCGGTCGCAGGCTGGCGCCAACATGATCAGCGGCGGGCTGCTGAAGATTCCCATGGAGGGATTCTCGCCGATTCGCGGTCAGCTGACGCCACTGGTCATCAACGCCGGGGCGTGGCAGCGGACGCTCACGCCGGTCCAATTGGATCGCCTGCTGACGGATCGCACCCTGGCGTCGCTCCAGCCTGACGATCTACCTGCCTGCTACAGCTTCGTCGAGATTCCGCCCTATGGCGACAATCCCGCTCCGCGCGTCCGCTACTGGCGGCAGGACGGGGATCAGTGGGCGGCTGGCGCGAGTTGTCGTTAGTCGTTCAGGCAAACCGCTTTTTGCGCGGCGCCGCTTCATTCAGCTCGAATGGCGCGCTGGCCGGTTCGTGCTGCACGCAGGTCCACTGCAGAATCGGAGCCGTCAAGCCCGGACGGTTTCTGGCGCTCAGCGAATTCCACAACGGCGATGCGCCGTGGTCGAGCAACATCTCGAACGCCAACACGGAGTCGAGCTGGACGATCCAGTTGACGTTGTGAATGCTGATCCGTGGACACACGTAGTAGGTTCCGCCGTTCAGGAAGCCACTCGGAATGACGCACTGCCACCGGTTATGGCCGATGCTCACTGGCGGCCAGCGATCCGGCGCCTGATCGGTCTGGTAGGTGCGTAACACCGTAATGCCCTCGGCGTTCATCAGGTCGAATCCGACGCAGAGACCGGGGTGCGACGTGTTGGCGACGAAGTCCAGTTCGACGAGAACGGGGCTGCGGTTGCTGGCAACGCCGGAGATCTGCCGGTTCGACCGCACACGTACCGCCGTCAGCCGGGCATTTCCGTCGCCCGGTGCTTCGTCCATCGACCAGGTCCGCTCGCCGGTCGACGAATCGTCCTGCGCGATGTACTGGCCGATCACGCTCCCCGTCGGCCCCTCTGCCTGAATGCGGCCGGCAGTCAGCAAGACCGCTTTCGTGCAGAGCGTCTGAATCGCGTGGATGTTGTGGCTGACGAAGAGCACGGTCCGGCCGTCGGTGCTGGCGACCGCTCGCATCTTGCCGAGGCACTTCTTCTGGAACTCCGCGTCGCCGACCGCCAGTACTTCGTCGATGATGAGGATCTCAGGCTCGAGATGGGCAGCGACGGCAAAGGCCAGCCGGACGGACATCCCGCTGCTGAAGCGCTTGACCGGCGTGTCGAGAAACTTCTCCACTTCGGCGAAGGCGACGATCTCGTCGAACTTGCGGGCGATCTCAGAACGGGTCATGCCGAGGATCGCGCCGTTGAGGAAGATGTTCTCACGGCCGGTGAGCTCGGGATGAAAGCCCGTGCCCACTTCGAGCAGGCTGGCGACCCGGCCGTCCAGCACGACGCGGCCCTCGGTCGGATCGGTGATGCCGCTGAGAATCTTCAGCAGCGTGCTTTTGCCCGCGCCATTCCGGCCGATGATCCCGAGGACATCACCCTCGAAGACGTCGATGTCCACGTCTTTGAGGGCCCAGAAATATTCGTTGTGCTCGAAGGGGTGGTGACCATTCCCCCGCCACCAACGAACCGGCGACGCAAGCTTCGCGGCGAGCACGTCGCGCAGCGCGACGTACTGATGACCTTCCTGGAAGCGCCGGATCCTATACCGCTTCCCCAGACCCTGAATCGAAATGATGGGTTCGCTCACAGCTGGAATTTTTAGATGACGTCGGCGAACGTACGTTCCATCCGACGGAAGTAGCGCACGCCAAACAAGAACAGAAGCGCCGTCACGCCCACAGCCACCCCGACCGAGCGGGCCTCGACGAAGGCGGCGCTTCCAAAAATCGCCCACTGGAACCCATCGATGATGCCAACCATAGGATTGAGCACGAAGAAGGGACGCCACTGTGTCGGAACACTGGCCGTGGTGAATGCGACCGGCGAGATGAACAGGCCAAGTTGAACAATAAAAGGCACCACATAGCGAAAGTCGCGGTACTCGACGTTGAGCGCCGCGAGCCAGACTCCGGTGCCGAGCGACAGTGCGAAGGCGATGCCCATGAACAGCGGCAACATCAGGAGGCGCCAGCCGGGCACCGCGTCATACCACACCAGCAGAACCCCGAGCAGCGCGAGCGTGACGAGAAAGTCGATAAATGCGGTCGCGACCGAGGCCCAGGGAATCAGCAGCCGTGGAAAGTAGACCTTGGAGATGAGATTACTGTTTGCAATGAGGCTGCCCGACGATTCCGTCAGCGCACTCGAGAAGAACTGCCACGGCAGCACCGCTGCGCAGACGAGAATCGGTTCGGGCACCGCGCCCTGTTTGATCCCGGCCAGGTTGCGGAAGGCGATGAATACCGCCATCGTCAACGCTGGCCTGAGCAACACCCAGGTGACACCGATCGCCGTCTGCTTGTAACGGACGAGGATGTCGCGCCAGGTCAGAAAATACAGCAGTTCACGATTACGCCAGATCTCGCGCCAGTAATGCTTGGTGTTCCGCCCCGGCTCGATCACCTGTTTCCCATGTCGGTCTGCATGCATACGTGTGGTCCGGCTTGGCCCTGGTCGCCAGGTCATCCGACGTGCCGCGATGCGAGTTAACTCCGAGGTTGGCAGCACGGACTGTGCCAGGCAAGGAATCGGCTGGCGTGCTAACTGTCTGGCCGCTCGCCGCATATCCGTAGCGACGCGCCACAGGCCGATGCGTTTCCCCCTTCTCCGACCGTATCGAAAACCTGCATATCACGCGGGTGAAACGCGACACTTTGAAGATGAGCGTCGAGTCGTTGCGCACGCTAACACAGCGGCTCGTGAGGCAGTTCACTCCGGGGCGCGACAAAAATGGCGGTCGGATCTGTCAGCGTCGAAGAGGCTCGGCCGTTTACTGGACGGCCGAGCATGGTTTCGATCGTGGGCTGCTACACGGCCCGGACGAGCGGTACGTCGATGACGTGCTCGGCGAGGAACCAGGCCTGCTGCTCGTTGCGGCGAATGACGTCGCTCACCAGAAGATCGTTGGTCCCGTCGTCACCGCCTTCCGCGGCCCGACGGGCCATCGCCCGCGCTTCTTTGATCACGATCTCATGGGCGTGCAGAAGCCGGGAAATCTGAATCGGCGCTTCCTCGCGCCCTTTGGGCGGTCTCGGGATCAGCGTGTGCTCGGCGATGTCATGAGCCATGGCGAGACAGACGCCGCCGAGCGCCTGAATGCGCTCGGCGAGCTCGTCCACGAGCTCGCTTTGTTCACCAGCATGTTTGTCGAACAGCAGGTGGAGCTGCATGAACGTCGGGCCGGCGACCTGCCAGTGATGCTTTTTGTACAGGTCACGGAGGGTGATCGAATCGGCCAACACCTGATTCAGGTTCTCGACCGATTCCCGGCAGGTCACGTCGGACAACGCGATCGGCATCGTGACCAGATGGCCATAAGGCTGAATCTCTTGCGCCCGCTGGTGCGCGAGTGGCGTCGCGCGCGCCATGATGGTGTCTGCGTCAAGCGTCTTCATGTGGGTCTCCTTGTGGGCTCGTGCTTGCGTGGTGCGACCGCCGGCTGATCGGAACGCACGAAGCGTCGCTGGCGGTCTCCAGCATCAGTGCGCTGAGTCCGGATCGAACTCCGCGCAAGACACGTCCGGATTCCAGTCGACGAACACGCCGAATGGATTGTCTCGCCAGGCCCAGACGTGAAGTTCGTAAAACGCCGGCAGCCGATAACGGTTGGGCGCGGCGACGTAGTTGAAGTGCTGCCCCATGAGCACCGGCGGCGCATCGTGGGTCGCGTTCCACCCGTCGGCGAGCACGAGGAACTCGACGCCGACGAGACGCAGGCGTCCGTTCCGGTGCTCGTAGATCAACAGTTCTGGCGCATGCGCGTCGAGCAGACCATCGCCGACCAGCGCGTCGTTGGCATAGTGAATGCCCATCGCGCCTCGCTCGGGTCCCGTGACACAGCTGCCGGTCGACACGTAACCGGCACCCAACGCCGCGGTGACGTCGCGGAACGGTTCGGTGGCCTGACGCACCTCGCGCAGCAGTCCGACTGGCGTCTCGTGTCTGTCGTCGATGGCCAGCACGGTTGGATTGGACGCCGCGAACAAGACGGCGCTCATTCCGATCAGGGCAAGTTGTCTCATGGTCATGTGTCGCTCCCTTCGATCGCGTCGATCGCGCAAATGCCGGCGCGATCATGCGCCCTCACAGAAGAGATCACAACCTGAGCGGTGCAAATTTACGTGGGGTTGACGAGCAGCCGGCGGCGGCCGGGGATCGCAGAGGGAGCGTTATCATTGTTCGCAGCTCATTGCGAGGCGTCGTGGTCATGCCCGAGTCGACAAGCGAGTCCGGGAGGACAGACTATCCTGGAGCGAACGACGATCGATTCCACCGCTTGGGCCGAGCCGCGTCAGTCGCTCTTGCTTTGGCCGGCACGCTGGCGACCGCCTTATTTCTGCGGTTCCTCTTCGCGAGCGAGGCGGGCCGGCGCGACTTTGACACCTGGTCCACCGTTCTCCTCTACTACATAACCCCAGCCGCAACGGCCACGTTGTGCTTTCTGGCGCTCTGGTTCAAGCCGCTCAACCGACTTCGTCTGCTCCTGCTGCTGCTGTCGGTGACCGTCTCGCTTTACGTCCTCGAGTTCGCGCTCATCTCAGGAATTCTGCCCGCCGGCAGCAGCGGACAAGCCGTGTCACCCATGAACCGGCTGCGGGAGTCCCGCAACAAAGCCTCGTACGCCGCGCAACTCATGCGTGAGTTCGGCGTGCCCATCGACTCGAGGTCGCCTTCGGAAGCTCTTCGCGATTTCCAGGCGCAAGACTCCAGTGCCGTTCCAATCGTGGGGCCGAAGAATCATCTTTTCGAAGGCCAAGCGGACGGCGGCATGCGATCGGCCGTCGCCGTCGACGGGCGCGAAGTCGTACCGCTCGGGGCTATTTCGCAGCGGTCAACATTGCTATGCAATGAAAGCGGCGAGTGGATCAGCTATTTGAGCGACCGCCGCGGCTTCAACAACCCCGACGAGGTCTGGGACAATCCGCGCATCGAAATCGCCGCGCTCGGCGACTCATTCCCTCATGGCTACTGCGTGCCTGGAGACAGAAATTTCGTGGCGCTCATCCGCCGCCAGCACCCCGCGACGCTGAACCTCGGCATGGCCGGGGACGGCCCGCTGTTCATGCTGGCGACGCTGACGGAGGTGGCGGCACCGCGGACGCCGAGAGTGGTGTTGTGGTTCTACTACGAAGGCAACGACCTCGTCGACCTGCAGGTTGAGCGAAAGAACGCCGTGCTCTTGCGCTACCTCGACCCAGGGTTCTCGCAGCCAGTGCTCGAGCACCAGCACGAGATCGACCAGGCGATTCTCGCCCAAGTCCCGCGCCTCGAGGCCGTCGTGCGGCGCGAGGAAGAGCAGTTGTACCGGAATCGTTGGGTTTACGGCACGCTGGACGCGGTCAAACTCAGCTCGCTTCGGTTGCGACTGGGGCTCGTCCAGGGCACAGACTCGGACCAACGCCGCGTCGCGGCCGACTTCGAGACCGACAACATGACGGTCTTCAGGGACATCATGCGGCAAGCCAAAGCCAAAGTGGATGGCTGGCAGGGTGCGATGTACTTCGTCTACCTTCCGGAGTGGGCCCGCTACGCGCGTTACGGATCATCGGGAAAAGACAAACGGGACGCGGTGCTCGGAATTGTTCGGGAAGCCGGCATCCCGATCATCGATCTCGACGAACGGTTTCGCGAGAGCGATCCCTTGTCACTTTTCCCCTTTCGATCGGTGGGTCACTACAACGAGGCCGGTCACCAGGCTGTCGCCGACGTCGTGCTTCCGGAGATTCGCTGACCGCCGCCGAATCGCCGGCGGTGATCAGCGCTTCACGTCAGCAACGCGCCTCTGGAACACAGCGAAATCGCCGAACTGCTTCAACAGATGGAATCGCGGATCGAGCGGCACGTCGAAGTGCTCGGCCAGGGTGTACGACTTGACTTCGGCGCCGAGCGGCATCCACGACTCGGGTCTTTTTTCTTCGACCACCGTCGGCGCCGCCTGCACGATTCGGTATTCGTCATCGGAGGAGACGCCCTCCGCGCACTGGTTCGTGTTGAAGACGCCGTATCGGTATTTGAGAAACATGTCGAGCTCAGCGCCGACTTTGTAGCGTGGATCGGCGATATTCATGGCGGCCATGAACTCAGCGATATACGTTTGATAGCCGACTGCCGCAGCGTCGCGCCCTTGGGCCCGCAGCTGCGCTCCGATGTAGTCCGCGGCCTGGACGTCGCTGGCCATCGGTCCGGACCAGCCGCTGCTCATCCACGCGCGGACCGGCGACACCAGCCACGGGTGTGTCATCAGAACGGCGACGAGAGCGATTTGACACCACACCGCTCCACTCTTCGACCAGCCGAGCCGTTCCGGAACGAAGGTCACTGCCGCGACCATGGCCGCCAACTGCAACGGCCAGATCCAGAAATATCTCACCGCGTGTCCCGGCTCTACGACTGCGAGGAGTACCAGCCACGGCACAAGGAGACCGACGGCAAACAGTCCGGCGTTGATGTACGGAGTGTGTTGGCTTCGTTCAGCGGCCTGGGACGTGAGGCGTCGACGCAGTTCCAGGATCTGACGCGCGCCGACGATCAGGGCGACGCCGAAGACGAGCAGCGATGCCTGCACGGTCCTAATCGTCCAGACTGTAGACGCGACGATCTGACCGGTTGTGCTCAGCAGTCGAGCGACCAGAACCTCATTCGCCAGAACCGATAGCGCCAGCAGCATCCATCCGACGCGAACAATCCATCGCCGGTGCCGCTCGGTGGCCCGGTCGTCGGCCCTGTCGAGAAACCGCACCGGTAGCTGCAGCGCTATCACCGCCAAGGTCGCGAGCGCCAGCAGCAAGAGAGGTGGCGCGGCGAGCGGCGTAAACGTCATCTGATCGAAATTGAAGACCAGGCCCTCCTTCACGGTGTTCGACCGCCGCCGAAGATGCTCCTTAGCCCTCTCAGAGATCGACACCGTCGGCGGCGGCGGCGGCGTGAGCGATTCTGTGCGACCGTCGATTCGTTGAACGGTCAACTCCGGAACACACCATGAGGCCCTGTAGTCCGGTGGCTGCATGCGCCTCAACATCAGGATCGATTTGAGGTCTGCGAAGTTGCGAGAACGCTCGAATCGGAGAAATGGATACCACACCGCCAGAATGGCGCATGCCGCAACGACCAATGGGGCAAGCTTCACGGGAGGACGGTAGAGGACCCAAATCGCCGGAAAAACGAACATGGCGGGGGCCAGAACCATGTCGACGTACATGCCTACCGACCACGCCACGATCGCCGCCGCAAGATACGCCGCATTGTTGCGCGTGACCCAGAGGAGGCAGAAGTAGACCATCCAGACGTAGAAGAACGGATTGCCAATCGACCAGAGCGAGCCCGCATTGAAGAGGCCATTCCGAGATAAGGCGTAGACAATGAGCGTGACAAAGGCGCAACGGGACCCGAACGTCGTTCGGGCCAGCAGGAACAAGCCAACCAGCGTGCCCACGTAGAGCGCCACGCTGCCCACGGCCTCATACAGTCTGGGATCCTGGAACACGATCATTCCGGGAATCATCAGCCAGGCCGTTCCAGGTGTGGCATACGCCCAATAGCTCGAAACGTCGCCGCGATCAGGGAGTACACCCTCCGACAAGAACCTCGCTGCCGCGTCCACGAAGTTGACGTGGTCGAAATTCATGAGGCGTGAATTCCAGCCCTGAAAAGCCAGCGAGGTCCCGACCATCGCCACGACCAAAATAGCGCCCGCGGCAAAGAGATTCTCCTTCCGGATCCAGCGGATTGAATTTTGCATGAATAAATGCTCAGAATGCCACGGGAGCGCACAGAATTGCACTCGCGTGGCCGGCATGCAAGTCCAGATCCACACAGCATTGTGGTTTAGACCTGGAGCCAAGATGCTTCTGTCCGTTGTGATTCCGGTTTACAACGAAGTCGCCGCACTGCCCTCTCTCTTATCGAGTTTGACGGCCGCCCTTGCCGAGAGCGATCTCGAATACGAGGTGGTATTCGTCGACGATGGCAGCCACGACGGCAGCGTCGATCTGCTCAAGCAGATGACTCAACACGACCGACGGATCCGGGCGCTTTTTTTCAGCCGGAACTTCGGTCATCAAGCCGCAATCACCGCCGGCATCGACTTCGCGACGGGTGACGCCATCGTCGTGATGGACGCGGACCTTCAAGACCCGCCCGAGCTGCTGCCAGAGATGCTCACTCTGCTGCAGATGGGATACGACGTCGTGTCCGCCAAGCGGATCACACGTTCGGGCGACAGTGCGTTGAAGAGGAAAAGCGCGGCGTTTTTCTACTGGATTATGCGGAAGACCGTGGATGAACGGCTCCAGCCGGAGGTCGGTGATTTCCGCATGTTCAGCCGCCGCGCCATCATGGCCATTCGCCAGCTTCGAGAGCAACATCGGTTCATGCGCGGTATGGTGGCGTGGCTGGGACTCCACGAAGTCATCATCCCGTTTCACCGTCAGGCTCGCGTCG
>Ga0111539_10008946_pt1 | contig 12678 bp, 7 predicted proteins | sample RhiMethybrSRZTD1_FD_79667 | JGI IMG/M metagenome (GOLD analysis project Ga0111539, IMG submission 79667) | Populus rhizosphere microbial communities from Tennessee, USA - Rhizosphere MetaG P. TD hybrid SRZTD1 (version 2) (version 2) | ecosystem: Host-associated > Plants > Roots > Rhizosphere >...
CGAGAGCGCGTCGGACGCGTACCAGCCGCCCAGGGCGCCGATCTCGAAGCGATGGCGCTTGAGGAAGTCGCGGCGCTGGACGCCCTTGCGCTTGCCGTCCGCCGAGTCGCCCTCCAGGCAGGCCAGGGCGTGCAGGCCCCCCTGGGGCTCCTCGTCTTCGGCGGCGCCCGTCTCTTCACCGGGTTCCTCGGCGTCGCTGGCCGCCGCCTCGTCTCGGGTGGCGGCCTTGTTGGCCTCGCCCGACGGCTTCTTCGCCGGCTCCTCGTTCTCGTCCTCGCCCCCCGCCTCCCCGCCCCGTTCGTCGAACGGACTGTCGGGAGGCTTACCACCCGCGGGCGCGGCGAGCACCGTGGAGGCACTCGAGAGCCCGAAGGCTAGGGCGAGGACCACCGTCGTCGCGCGCGCCAAGGTTCGAAAATCGTAGCCCTAGCGCACCGCGCTTGGCAAGGCATGTCATAAGCCCGTGCTCACCTTTTTTTGATGAAATTCCCGTCGAGAAACCCGATCGTTTGCAATCGGGGACGCGCACCTTGCACCGTCATGTAGCGGGATCTGGTCGGGCATCACACATCAAGCGCACGCCGCTGGTCCGCGGCGCGCTCGTGCTGTCGTTCGCGCTGCTGCTCGCGTGCCGCGGCGGTGGGAGCGCGGCGCCCGTCGACGCCGCGGACGCCTCGGGCGACGCGGGCGGCGAGTGCAGCCTCGACCGCTGCACCTCGTCGGCCTGCGTGGCGGTCGAGCGTGACAGGAACGGTTTCGCCGGCTGCGTGTTCTACACGGTAGAGGTCGACAACGTCGACAGCGATGCCGGGAAGGCGACCAGCTTCCTCGTCACCAATCCAGGCGCTGAAACCGCGGACGTGACGTTGGAGCGGTACATGCGACCGAGCTGGAACGTCGTCGGGACGGCGACGATCGCCGGCGGAGCGGCGGCGCGGCTACCGATCGCCGATCTCCAGATCAAATTGGCCGGCCCGAACGACGAGAGTGGCCTTCGCCTGACGGCCAGTCAGCCGGTGACCGTGGCGCAGATCCAGAGCGACGATCCCAACCACGATGCCTCGAGCTCGGGCGGGACGATGTTGCTGCCGGTTCAGGTGCTCGGCCGTCGGCACCTGGTGATGGTGTATCCGCAGAAGCAGACCCCGGCGATCGCGGCGCTGTCCGACAGCCCGGGCGGTGCGGGGCGCCTGCTCGTGGTCGGAACGGAGGCGGGAACCGAGGTCACCATGAGGGTTTCGGCGCACGCCTCCGCCGTCGTCGCCGGCTCCATCTCGGGGTGGCCGGCGGGGAGCAAATACGGGCCGTTCAAGCTCGACGAGGGCGAGGTGTTCCAGGTCTGGAGCGGCGGCGACGGCCAGGATCTGTCCGGCACCGAGATCACCGCCACCAAGCCGGTCGCCGTGTTTTCGGGGAACATCACGACGACGTATGGCCGGACGGGGGTCGACGTTTATTCGCCCGACATGGTGCACGAGCAGATGCCGCCGACCGCCCACTGGAGCTTCAAGTACGTGGCGGCCGCGCTGCCGCCGCAGGCCAGCACGTGCGACACGCTGCTCGGTCAGGCGGGGATGTCGCTGTGGCGGATCATGGCGGCGAACGACAATACCCAGGTCGAGTTCACGAGCCCCTATCCCGGCCGGCCCGTTCATGCCAACACGACGCTGCAGGCGGGCGAGGTGATCGAGATGATGGCTGACGTCGATTTCGTGGTGAAGGGGACGAACGGGCCGCTGCTGGTGACGCAGGGGATCGACTGCGAGCCCAGCCTGTCGCTGGCGATCTCCGCCGACCAGCTGCTGGACGACGTGACGTTTTCGGTGTTGCCCTCGTTCGATCAGATGGTCGCGATCGTGCGCATGCAGGGCGAGCCCGTCTGGCTCGACGACGTCCCCGTCGAGGAGAACACGCGGTTTGCCCCCGCGGGCGGCGGCTTCGAAGTCGCGCGCGTGCTGCTGCAGCCAGCCTGTCCTCCGAGCAAGGTGGTCTGTACACACAGGCTGCGGGGGCGCTTCGGCATGACGTTGCGGGGGATGGATGTGCTGGCGAGCTACGCGCTGACGGCGCCCGCCTGGAGAGGCTGCAATGATCCGCTCGGCAGCCCGGATTGTGTGAACTAGTCCCTCGCCACAGAGATTGTGATCGGTTCGGAACGGGGCCTCGGGCCTCTGGCTTCAGGCCTCGGGGACCAGAGCCGGAGCCCGTCTCTATCCGGTCCGGAACCCGAGGTCCGAGGCCTGAGGCCCGAGGTCCGTCCCTTTCAACCGGTCATCTTCACTGGGGCGAGGTACTAGTGGCCTCAAGGGCGACTTCGCGGATCGCGGCTGCGCCGCGATGAACGCTTCAGTTGCTCCGTGCGAAGCGAGCTGCGCGCGGGTCACGCCCGCAGCGACGCGAGGGCCGCGCGCAGGTCGCTTTCGTTGAACGTGTCTCGCCGCTTTCGCACGTCGAGGTAGAGCAGCGTGCCCGCGATCAGCGGCAACGGCATCACCGCCAGCGTCAGCAGATCGCCCACCAGCCCGGTCATGAAGATCGCCGTGTCCGGCACGACCAGATCGGCGAGCAGCCGCGCGGCCCAGGTGAGGGCGAGGAACACCGCCAGCAGCAGCGCGACGCGCAGCCAGTCGGCCGCGACCAGCTCGGCGCTGCGCCGAAGCGCCGCGGCGCCGCCCGAACCCTCGATGACGGCGACCTGCGCCACCAGGGCGAAGCAGAACGCGACCACCAGCCCCGGGATCACCCACAACACGTGGCCGATCGCGATCAGCCCTGCGGCCGGGACGACCGCGGCCAGCAGCCGTCCGAGCCGTCCGAGCAGCAGCATCCAGGCTTCGACCCATCCGGTCTGGCCGCCGGTCAGCCGGTCGGAGACGGCGATGGTCAGCGCGCCGGCCGTCAGCGGTACCGCGGTGGCGAACGCCAGCGCGGACACCAGCGTGGCGAGCACGCCCAGCACCCAGCTCGTGAACCGGCCCGGGCCGGCGGCGGCATCGTGCAGCTCCTCGAGCTGCCGCCGGTTGTCGTGCTGCAGGCGGGCGATGGTATCGGCGTCCGCGTTGCGCGCGTAGGCGTCGGCCAGCGCGCTGCGGGTGGCCTCGGCGTCGCGCGCCAGATCGGCCAACTTCGCGGGCGAACCGGCGGCCAGCTTGGGCGTGAGCAGCGCCGACGTGACGCACGATTTGGCGAGCGACGCCGGGACGAACAGCAGCGCGCAGATCAGCAACACCGGCCGGGCGTGGGCGCGGTAGAGCCGGTACGATTCGACGAGGATGTCCGCCAGGCCCTTGTCGGCCGGCGGCGTCTCGGAAATGGAGGGGTTTGGCTCGTCGGCCACGGCAGTGCTCTCGTGTCGGTTGTGCGGAGCATATATCTCGCGTGGGGTGCAGGCGAGCTTTGCTCGCCGAGCCCCGTCGCGGGAGGTTTGGGACCCTCTGAGGGTCCCATGGAGGATCGATCGGGAGGCCATGTTAAAAAGGGACGATGTCGGTTCGCGAGTTTGCGTGCGCGCTCTTGCTTGCGGCCGCCGCGCTGGCGGAGCCCGCGCATGCGTGGGCGCAGGCGACCGGCCCGGCCGCGTCCGACGCGCCGGTGGGCGAACCGGCCGTGCCGCCCGAGGCCGTGTCGCCGGCCCCGCCCGAGACCGCGCCGCCAGTCCCGCCGCCGCCGCTGCCGCCGGCGTTGCAGTCGCCAGGCGACTCGTGGGACGCGGCCGTCGTCGAGTCGGACCGCGAGCCGGTGGCACGCCCGCGGCTCTCCGCGGCCGTCGGGTTCGGGAGCAGCTTCGATGCGGTCGGATTCGAGGACGGCAACACCCACGCGATCCCGTCGTTTTTCAGCGAGCTCGGGATCAGCGACGGTCCGTTCGGCTTGGACCTCCTGGCGTTTGCGTCGACGGCGTCCGGACGGCACGAGGGCCAGAACCCGGTCGATCGCCTCGCGGTCGACCTGTTCGGCGTCATCCGGCCCGGGGGGTGGTATCGGCCTGACGACCGCCGTTACCTGATGCGCGTGCTGCACGGGCTCGGCGCCGAGCTCGGTCTGGGCTTCGAGCGCGACGGGCGCAGCGCGATTTCGGGCACCCGGTTCTTGATTCACACGGGCGCGCGCGTGGACGTGCCGCTGTCGCCCGCCCACGAGCCGACGGAGATCCGGCTGCGCCTCGCGGTTCGGCGGGGGATCGGGCTGTACACGCCCCGGCTCTCCGGCGGCAGGGTGCCCGGCGTGCTCGACGTGGACGACAGCGCCCTCGAGCTGTACGCGATGCTGGTCTCGGTGTTCTGACCGTGGCGCGACCGGCACCGCTGCTCGCCCTCGGCGTGCTGTGCGCGGTCGCGTGCGGCGCGACGGTCGAAGTTCGTCCCGGCATGGAGGCGTTCGCCCCGACGATCGTCACGATCGTGGAGATGCCGCCCACCATCGACTGGACGGGGCCGGGCGCCCAGCAGCGCGTCCAGCGCATCGCCGCGGACAGCCTGCTGGAGGTCACGGGTGGCCGGGCGGTGATCGCCGACGAGTTGCCGGGGACCAGCGAGTGGGACGTGCAGTCGGCGCTGCGTGCGCTGGGCGAGGACCCGGCGAACGCGGTGACGTTCTCAATCAGCATCGGGCTGGGCCGGCGGCTGGTCCCGGGGGCGAATCCGATCGCGGGCTTCCAGGCTGTCAGGCGGATGGTGGTCGACTACGTGGCGCGCGTCGAGGTCCGCCACGTCGGTGCCCCCGACGTGATCGGCACGGTCGAGGCGACCGCATCGGGGCCGGCCAACGAATCCGAGACCACCGGCAGCGACGGCGAAAAGCGGGGCGCGGCGGCGGCCATCGACGTTGTGCTGGACGAGGCCGTGCGCACGTTCGCGCCGCGCGTCCACACCCCGCGGCGGCCGACGCTGATCGTCGAGGTGCCGGTGGCCGCGGCCAACAACCTGATCACGAGGCTCGAGGCGCTGCAGCGGCTGTACCCGGAGCTGTCGATGGACGCGATGCAGTCGCTGGCGGCCCACCGCGAGCGCTTCCTGGTCGTCGAGCCCGGCCACATCGCGAAGCTGGGTGTCGCGCGCGGTGATCTGCTGGGCGTTCCGGGGGGCGAGACCCACGCCAGCCGCGCGGCGCTGGCGCGGGCGGTGGCGCGCGGCCGCAAGCCGATGGTCTCCGTCGTCCGCGGCGGCCAGCGCTACATCTTGAGCATGTGACCCGGCAATGTCGGATTGTCAGGGCGCCTTGCAGGCGAGCGCGGATGGATAGGCGACCATCATGTCGACGGCGCCCGCGGGAAGCTGGGCGCGGATGCGGCGGACGCTGCGTTCGATGAGCGCGCGGTTGGTCGCCTGGTCGTAGGGACGCAGGCGGCTGGCGACGTCGCCGCTCGCGTCGGCGTCGATGTCCAGCAGCTCGACCGGCTGGGCGCACGAGGCGTCGAGCTTCGAGAGATCCAGGGTCTTGATGCCGCGGCTCACGCGGGTGCGGAAGCTGACGCGCAGGTGGACCGGGTCGTAGACGATGTTCCACTGGCTCTGGGACCAGCGCACGCCGTCGAGCACCCCGAACGCGGCGGTCACCGGGTCGCCGCTGGGTGGCGTCGCCGCGTGGCGCGCGGCGCGCGCGAAGCGCGGCAGCGATCCGATGCCCTCGGGCGGGCGGGCCTGCTTGGCCGCCCATGCGCGGGACTCGGCGTAGCTGTGGTTCGTCAGCGCGCGCGCGCCCGGCGTCACCACCTGCTTGCCGCCGACGTGTTCGAAGGCGGCGCAAGCCCCGGTCTTGTCGCACGCCAGATAGTGGACGCGGGCGTAGACCGGCGACACGCGCAGCACCGGCGCCGCGGCGGTCATCTCGGCGACGGTGGCGAAGGCGTCCAGCTGGTACTGGATCCACTGCAGCTCGTTCAGCGTCGGGCGCTGGTCGGCGCGCTCGTATTCGCTGGAGTCCAGCCACATGACCTCGACCACCAGGCCGGCGTCGTTCATCCCTCCGGCGGGGAACTCGCGGCCGTACTGGTTGAAGGTCACGCTGGCGTGGCGCGACAGCCACTGCGCGGGCCGGTCGCCCGGCTTCGCGGGCAGCGACTGCTTGGCGACGCCGCGCTTGTTGACGATCACCAGGCCCTGGCCCATGTGCCAGTCGTAGCTCTTGCCCACCACCCGCTCGCCGCCACGCTCGAGCATGAAGGTGGTGCACGCGTCGGCGGATCGCGCGGTCGCGATGGCGAGCAGAAGGATCAGCGGTAGAGTGCGGGAACGCATGGTGCTGAGGTGATCGCGTGGGCGAGGGACGGCTTTGCCGGCCCGAGCCCGTCGCGGGAGGTTCGGAACCCTCCCAGGGTTCCGATGTTAGAGAATAGCGCCTAATCCCGTGCGTATCGTCGTGCGCGTGGCGCCGCTGATTGCGCTGCTGGCTTTTGTGGCGGAGCTGTCGCTCCGTCCGATGGCGGAATCCGACCTGTTCTTTCGCATCAAGGCCGGACAGGAGATCCTGGCCAGCCACGGGCTGCCCGGTCGCAACCTGTTTTCGTTCACGTACCCCGACCACCCGGACATCGACGCGGCCTGGCTGTTCGAGGTCGCGTCGGCGGCGCTTTACGCGCGCGGCGGGTTTCCGGCCATCGTGATCGGCAAGACCATCGTGTTGCTGGCGGCATTTGCGGCGGCGTTCTGGCTGTGCCGGCGTCGCGGCGCGGGACCGGCTGCCAGCGCGCTCGCGCTCGCCGCGGCGGCGTACGTGGGTCGGGAGCGGTTCGTCGAGCGCCCGCATATCTTCTCGCTGCTCGGCGCCATCGGCCTCCTGGCCGCGATCGACGCGCTGGTCGCTCCGCGCCACAGGCGCGGTGTGCGACCATCTGTTCAACAGGCAGCTGCCCTCCCGCGCTCCGCGCGGGAGCAGCTGACGACCCGCGCGGGCCGGCGCGCCGTGCGCGTCGCGATCGGGACGTGCGCGGGCGTTGTCCTGTGGGCCAACCTGCATGCAGGGGCATTCGTCGCGCCGCTGGTCGTGGCGTGCGCCGCCGCGGGCGCGCGGCTGGATCGAAACGGCGCGGCCCGGCGTCTGGGCCTGGCGGCGCTGGGCGCGGCGGCCGCCGTGTTCGCCACGCCGATCGGCGGCGGCCTGCTCGGCTACCTGCGCTTGCATCTGACGCTGCCCGCGCTCCACCCGGTGGACGAGTTCCGCGCGCCGAGCTGGCTGTCCGATCCGGCGTTGTTCGTCTATGGCGCCGGGCTGGTGGTGTCGGCGGCCGTCACCTGGCGGCGCCGCCCGGCCTGGACGTCGCTCCTTCCCGCGCTGGTTTTCGCGGCGCTCGCCGCGCGCTCGGTGCGCTTCGCCGCCGACGCCGCGCTGGTCACGGCGCCCTTGTTGGCGGTCAGCCTCACGATGGTCGCCGATCGGCTGCGCGCGCGCTGGCCGCGGCTGCTCCCCGAGCCAATCCCGTCGGTGGGCGTGGTCGCGCTGATCGCGGGGCTGGCCGCCGGCCCGCGCGTGGTGGGGGCGGGCGGGGGCGGGATCGATCTCGATCCGCGCGAGCTGCCGCTGTCCGCGATCGCGTTCGTCAACGCGCACGGCCTGCGCGACCGGATGTACAACGACTTCGAGACCGGCTCGTATCTGCTGTTCGATCCCGCCGGCGGCTTTCCCCGCCACCGCGTGTTCGTCGATCCGCGCCTGCCCGCCTATCCGGCGGCGTTCCACCGCCTCCTGGGCCGCGGCGACCTGACCCGCGCCGAATGGAACGCGGCGATGGACGGCTACGGCGTGGAGACCGCCTTGTTGTCGTACGCGGGTGTCAACCGGCGGGTCGCCTGGTGGGATCCGGAACGCTGGGCGCTCGTCTTTCGGGAAGCGGACGCGCGCGTGTTCGTCCGGCGCCTGCCGCGGTTCGCGGCGCTGATCGCCAGCCGCGAGATCCCCGCGACGTTCGTCTTCTCGCCGCAGGAGGGAAGCGCCACGGTGCCGCTCGCGACGCGGCCGGCTTCGTCACCCGTTCCCGACTGCGAATGGCAGCGCCGGCTCGGCGATCTGACCTTCGAGCTCGATGGAACGCCGTCGCCGCGCACGCTCTCGGCGTACGACCGCGCGCTGGCGGCGCCCGCCGGCTGCCTGGCGGCGGCCGACGAGGCGCGGCTCACCGCCTGGCTCGGCGCGGTCGCGCTCGGCGCCGGGCGGGCGGCCGATGCGCTGGCGCTGTTCGATCGCGCGATCGCCCGCGGCGACGGCGAGCTGGCGACGCTCACCAACCGCGCCGTGGCGCTCGAAGGGCTCGGCCGCAGGCGCGACGCCGTGGCGGCGTGGGACGTGGTGATCGCCCGCGCCGGCGCGGCGCCGCTCGCAGCCCGGGCCCGCGCCCGCCGCGCCCGCCTGCTCGGGCAATAACTGAAAACGCCGTACCTGGCGTCCTGGCGTTTGGATCTGCGTGCAGCCGCTACTGCTTCACGCCCACGAACTTGGTCATCAACCGGGCGCGGCCCGAGGCGGTGCGCAGATCGACCGACCAGGTCGCGATCTCGACCGCGGCGGGATCGTACGGGTTCGTGCCGAGCTGGACGCCGTGCATGTTGACCAGCGCCGCCGCGCCGGCGAGGTAGAGGTCCAGCCCGGTTCCATCGGCGGCGTCGAAGACCCCGTCGAGCCTGGCCGCCAGCGCGCCGAGGCCCGCCGGGCACGCCGTGGCGAGGCAACCGGCCGCGCTGCCGACGGCCGCGCACAGGGCGCGGTCGAACGCCGCGCACCCCGACACCGCGCCATCCGGTGAGCGCGCGAGGGCCGCGATCGCCGCGATCAGGCCCCCCGCATCGGGCGGCACCCCGCGGGGCGCGAGGGCGACGGCGCCGAAACCGGCGCGCGCGACGCGTCCCAGGCGCAGCGAGAAGCCGTGGTTGTCGATGATCAGCAGCCCATCGCGCGTGGTCGCGGCCGGGTACGAGGTCAACGCCGGGAGCGCGAGCGGCGTGAGCGCGACCTCCGCGGATCCACTGGACGTGAACGACGTGAACGTTGCACCGGCCAGCGTGTGCGTGGCCACGTATTCGTCCGGGCGGCCCGCCGACTGCACCTCCAGAGACGAGCTCAACGTGACGGTGTCGAGCACATGCGCCGCGTCGGCGCCGATCGCGGGCAGCGCGATCAGCAGCGCAGGCGTCGGGCTGCCGAACAGACCCATGGCGATCGCGTCCAGGCTCGGCGCCATCGCGCCGTCGAAGGCGCCACGGCAGGCCGTGGCGACGCGGGCGGGGTCCTCGATCAGCAGGCCGCGGCGCGCGGCCAGCGCGTCGCCGAGCGCGCCTTCGCCGCCCGCGACCGCGCTCGGCTTGCAGTCCAGCGGATCGCCGTCCGTCTCGGGTGACAGCGCGTCGATGGTGCAGTCGAGGAGCAGCTGGGCGGGATCCAGCGGGCAATCGCCGAGGTCGCGCCACGGGCCGGCGATCAGGGCCGCCGCCGCGAGCGGCGGGGCGAAAGAGATCGGCGAGGTCACGGCGAAGCGCTCGACCGGACTGGGGATGGCGTCCTGCAGCGGCAGCGACACCTCGACGCTGCCGCCCGCGACCAGGCTCGACCCCATCAGATCGACGCAGCCGATCGCGATGCGCACGCCGTGCCCATCGTGCGCGCTGCCGACGATCGCGCTCGATTCGGTCGTGCTGATGATCTCGAAGTGGGCCATGCCGCCCGACGGGGGAAGCTGCTCCAACCCGGTGATGCCGCGCGGTGGGGGCGGGGGATCGGCGAGGTCGATGTCCGCGCACCGCCGGTCGTCGAAAAGCCGCACCTCGATCCGGGAGGTGCGCGCGGCGGCGTTGCTGTTCGTCGCCAGGAACGGCACGACCACGATGTTGCCCGCGGCGACGGCGACGATGACCGCCACTTCATCTTCCGCGCTGCCCGCGGTCCCGTTCACCCGGAACACTGTCGGACGATCGACGCGCACCTCGACGGACGCGGCGCCGAGCGCATCCGTCACGGCGCTGGAGGCGAGCAGCACCGCCCCCTGGCCCTCGGGCTCGGGCGTCTCCGGGACGTCGACGATCGCGAAGCTGACAGTCTCTCCGGCGATCGGGACGCCGCCACTGGTCAACACGAAGCGCACGGAGCCCGTGCCACCCGGGCTGATCTGAGTCATTTCAGGGTCCGCCGTCAGCCTGCGCGTGCCGGTGGGCGCCTCTCCCGGCGAGCCGCCCGCGCAGGCGCCGGCGGACGCAACCAGCGCGGCGAGCAGCGCGGTGCCTGTGGACAAACTGTGAATGCTTTTGCGCTGGATAAGCCGCGCGCGTGGAGCCAAGCTCGCTCTCCGTAAATGCCCGAGTTCACCCACCTGCATCTGCACACGCAGTATAGCCTTCTGGACGGCGCGATTCGGCTGGACCAGCTGTTTCCCAAGGTGCTGGAACGCGGAATGAAGACCGTGGCGATGACCGACCACGGCAACCTGTTCGGCGCGCTCGATTTCTACCAGCGCGCCAAGGCGCACGGCGTGAAGCCGATCTTCGGCTGCGAGACCTACGTGGCGCCCGATCGGCTCGACAAGACCGAGCGCCGTTCGAACCACCTCATCCTGCTGGCGAAGAACGAGGTCGGTTGGAAGAACCTCTCGTACCTGAACTCGATGGGCTACCTGGAGGGGTTCTATTACAACCCGCGTATCGACAAGCCGTTGCTGCGCGCCCACTCTGAAGGCCTGGTCGGGCTGTCGGCCTGCCTCGGCGGCGAGATCGCCCAGACGATCAGGCGGCGCGGGCCGGAGGCCGCCGAAGGCGCGGCCAAGGAGTTCCAAGACATCTTCGGGAAGGGCAACTTCTTCCTGGAGCTGCAGCCGAACGGGCTGGAGGAGCAAGAAGAGGTCAACGGCCACCTGATCGAGATGTCGAAGAAGACCGGCATCCCCGTCGTGGCGACGAACGACTGCCACTACCTCGACCAAGACGACGCGCGCTCGCACGAGATCCTGATGTGCGTGCAGCAGAAGAAGACGATCCACGACGAAAAGCGGATGCACCACCGCAACGACGCGTTTTTCGTCAAGACGCCGGCGGAGATGGAGGCGTACTTCAAGCACATCCCGGAGGCGCTGGAGAACGCCGCCAAGCTGGGCGCGCTATGCAACGTCGAGTTCCAGCTGGGCGAAACCTTCCTGCCGAAGTTCCAGGTGCCCGACGGGCTGACCGCGGAGTCGTACCTGCAAACCATCGCCGAGGACGGGCTGAAGAAGCGCATCGAGGAGGCCCACCGCCGCGGCGACAAACCAGACGGCGACGCCTACGCGGCGCGGCTGGCGCTCGAGCTCGGCGTCATCCAGAAGATGCACTTCGCGGGCTACTTCCTGATCGTCTGGGACTTCATCCGTTTCGCGAAGGAGCACCGCATCCCGGTCGGACCGGGCCGCGGTTCGGGCGCCGGGTCTCTGGTCGCCTACACCACGCGCATCACCGACATCGATCCGATCGCGAACAAGCTGCTGTTCGAGAGGTTCCTGAACCCCGAACGCGTCAGCATGCCGGACTTCGACATCGACTTCTGCATGAACCGGCGCGACGAGGTGATCGGCTACGTCACCGACAAATACGGCAAGGACAACGTCGGTCAGATCGTGACGATGCACCAGATCAAGGCGCGTTCGGGCGTGCGCGACATCGGCCGCGCGATGGGCGTGCCGGTCCAGGAGGCGGACAAGGTCGCGAAGTTCGTGCCCGAGCCGATCCAGGGCAAGAGCCCGCCGATCGCCGAGGCGATCGAGAAGGAGCCACGGCTCAAGGCGCTGTACGACGAGAACCCGACCTACCGGACGCTGCTCGATCACGCCAAGAAGCTGGAGGGTCTCAACCGGCACGCGGGCAAACACGCCGCGGGCGTCGTGATCGGCGATCGCCCGCTGTGGGAGTACGTCCCGTGTTTCCGGCCCGCCGGCGACGAGGGCGGCATCGTCACGCAATACGACAAGGACATGGTCGAGAAGGCGGGGCTGGTGAAGTTCGACTTCCTCGGCCTCAAGACGCTGACCGTGATCCAGGTCTGCATCGACCACGTCAATCGTGAGCGCGCCGCGCGCGGCGAGGCGGAGCTGGATCTCTCCCTGATCCCGCTCGACGACGCCGACGTCTACAAGATGATCTCGCAGGCTGACGTCACCGGCGTGTTCCAGCTGGAATCGTCGGGGTTCCGCGAGCTGCTGAAGAAGCTGCGCCCCGACTGCTTCGAGGACATCGTCGCCGCGGGCGCCCTGTACCGTCCCGGGCCGCTGGAGGGCGGCATGGTCGACGACTTCATCGAGCGCAAGCACGGGCGCAAGCGGGTGGAGTACGACCATCCGACGCTGGAGCCGATCCTCAAGGACACCTACGGTGTCATCGTCTACCAGGAGCAGGTCATGCAGATCTCGTCGGCGCTGGCCGGCTACAGCCTGGGCAAGGCGGACCTGCTGCGCCGGGCGATGGGGAAGAAGAAGGCCGAGGTCATGGCCAAGGAGAAGGCCGGCTTCCTCGACGGCGCCAAGCAGAAGGGTATTGACGACAAGGTGGCGGCGCGCGTCTTCGACCTGATGGAGAAGTTCGCCGGCTATGGCTTCAACCGCAGCCACTCCGCCGCCTACGGCCTGCTCACCTATCAGACCGCCTACCTCAAACGCTACTTCCCGGTCGAGTTCTTCGCGGCGCTGCTGACGTGCGACAAGGACGACACCGACGCGGTCGTGAAGTTCATCGCCGA
>Ga0111539_10008948_pt1 | contig 12678 bp, 10 predicted proteins | sample RhiMethybrSRZTD1_FD_79667 | JGI IMG/M metagenome (GOLD analysis project Ga0111539, IMG submission 79667) | Populus rhizosphere microbial communities from Tennessee, USA - Rhizosphere MetaG P. TD hybrid SRZTD1 (version 2) (version 2) | ecosystem: Host-associated > Plants > Roots > Rhizosphere >...
AAAATCAGCCCCCAGCAAAAATAAAGGTGAGTCCGAACGCTATGATAGCGGCTATCAGCCCATACATGAAAATACTGTAAGAAATCCGTAGCAATTTGTACTTACGGGCAAGCACAACTCCTAGAAAATAAATATCTTTTATCATGCTACCGTACAGGTAATCTTTATCTTTCATCATCTCCTTCATTGCCCAGTCATAATCCGGCAATTCCATATTGAAAAAGTTCCCGAAAAATAACAGGTTGATCTGTTTATTCTGTATGTCTTCACGTGTAAACCTTCCACCGCTTATATTAGGCCTGGTAGCAAGGATAGCAAATACAACCGCGCTTAAACACACTACAATCAGTATGATAGTAGGAATGATGAATTCAGGATAGAACTGCAATTTGCCCAGCAGCACAGAAACCATGATAGATAAAACGATTGTATTTACCGAGATCATGATGTTTGCTTTGCTGTCTGCCATCTGGCTAAGGTTATTATGGCTATCAGACATGATCTTGAACATCGCCACAACTCCACGTTCTGTTTTGGGGTCTTTGGGCTTCTTCTCACCTGTTTTAACAAGAGGGTCGGAGGTATTTTTTGTGGCAACATCTATCGGGTTCATCGCAAGCTCGGGATCATTGACAGAAACATTTTCAGGAGGTTTCTTTTTTTTGCCTGCTTTTTCCATTAAATCCCTGAGATGTGATTTTTTCACCGGGTCGAGCATTTCCCTGGCATAGTCGGTGAAGTAACGATGCCGGTCGAGAAATTCTATATTGAGGTTTACCCATTCTTTTTTTCCTATCTTTTCTTCTTCAATTGAATTGATCTCCTGCCTCAGCATTTTGTTTCTTTCTTTGAAATCCTTTGTGCCGAGGTGAAAAAGGTCGGCATCACAAATGATCTGTTCGATAAGATTTGATGGAGACTGAGGCATCCTTGTTGCGATGATACATCCCTTAACTTTGTCGATCAGAGACTGTGGTGCATTTTGTTTGCGGAGAAATTCAGCGGCAATTTTCTGGCTTTCTTCTTCATGCATTTTTTTTAATCCTGCTGAATACCCGTTATCGTGGAACCATGCCGCGAGTATCAGTGCTGTATGATCTTCTTCGGAAAGCTCATAATTGCCCGCAATCAGTTCAGTATGAAGAACGACTTCACGGGTATGATTAAACGAATGGAAAGTAAAATCTTTGCCGATTTTTTGTGAAAATAAATTCACTACATATTGTTCGGCGGCGGAGATCAGGGATTTATTCAAATCGTTCATGCTGGTACGATTATATCACAATCTAATTAATTTACAGTGTAAACAATATATAAATCCATGCCACTGTTAAACAGATTATGGTTGGGAATAGCAATTTTTGCTATCCTTTTTACATCCTGCGGATCTTATAAAGGCAAATCGTTTGTGCCTGGCATTCCGGGTTACAATGAAGGGAAACACGAAATGTTCATACTCAATGATGACCTTCTTGAAATATCCGGGATAGTTTATCTTGGCGACCTAAGATTTGCAACCATCAATGATGAAGACGGAGAATTGTTCTTTGTTAATCTCAAAAATGATTCAATCGTAAAATACAGGTTCAAAGGCAGGGGCGACTATGAGGACCTTGTAAAAATCGACAGCACATTTTTTGTACTGGAAAGCAATGGCAGTATTGTTGAAATTCTGCCTCCTTACGATAAACGCAAAACTTACAAATTCGAAGGCAGGCACATGGAGTTTGAATCACTAGTTCATTATAAGAAGGAAAATAAACTGGTGATGATCACCAAGGACCAGAAAAAGAAAGAAAACGGTATCACAGCAATTTCATTTGATCTTGCCCGTAAGCAATATGATCCTGAGCCATTTTTCAACATAGACTTAAAAGAGGTATTCACCATACTCACCGACTATAACACGGAATGTAAGCCTTCCGCAGCCGCAATAAACCCTGTAAACCAAAAACTATACGTAATCGCTTCTGTTGGTAAGGTGCTCCTGGAATGCTCCAGGAAGGGTAAACTTGAGAAAATTTACAAGATCAACCCTGGCCAATTTCCGCAACCTGAGGGTATAACTTTTGCAACTAATGGCGACATGTATATCGCAAATGAAGGTGCAGAAGGAAAGGCCACAATCCTGAAATTCCCTTATGGTGGCAAGCATTAAGATATTTTTATTGTTGTTGTTCCTATCCTTTATAGGGGAGCAGACTGCACATGCCCAGCAGCGCGATTCGCTGAGTCAAAGGATTATATTTATAGGTGATGCAGGTGAACAGAAAAATAATGTGCACCCGGAGCTTGAATTTCTCAAAAAGTCCTTTCCTCTCGATAAAAGAACTACTATAGTTTTCCTAGGAGATAATGTATATCCACAAGGGCTTCCTTCGCATTATGCCAGCAATTACGCTGAAAAAAAACAAGTGCTCGACAGCCAGATCAATGTGGTTCGGGGTAAAGAAGCAACAGTATATTTTATAGCGGGAAACCACGACTGGATGCAGGGCAGAAAGGGTGGATATCAACAGGTGCTGAACCAGTACCGGTACATTACTTCACTAAACCGGCCCAATGTTCATTATGTGCCTTCAGACGTTTGTCCGGGCCCGCAGGAAATACCGATCTCCAATAAAGTTACACTTGTTGTGATCGACAGCCAGTGGTGGCTGCATAAATTCGATAAGCCGTCGATCAGATCGGGATGTGAGAATAATACCGAAGCTGAATTGTTAAGTACGCTTCAGGAAATCGTGAGCAGGAACGAAGATAAATTACTCATCTTCGCGGCGCATCATCCATTTATTACATTCGGAAGGCATGGCGGATATTATAATCTGAAACAGCATCTCTTTCCTTTTACCGACCTTAAACCAAATTTATATATACCGTTGCCGGTGCTGGGTTCAATCTATCCTATTGCAAGAGGAGTATTCGGCAATATCCAGGATACAAAACATCCCATCTATAAAAATTTCAGCCGCGGTATTGATAGTATCCTAAGCACACATCCTAATTGCATACGTATTGCAGGACATGAACACAACCTGCAGCTGATAAAAGAGGACAAAAATTATTATATCGTTTCAGGTGCAGGGGCAAAACATTCTGAGATAACCAAAGATGACAGGCTGATCTTTTCGTCTACCAAAAATGGATTTGCAATGATCGATGTGATCAAAAATGACAATGTTTATGTAAAGTTCTATTCTTCTGAAAACGATACTGCAACCAAAGCAATGTTTGTACAGGCATTACCTCCTATTGATTCTTCTGGGCTAACCAAAAAAGTGATAAAGCAGCCGGTGTTTCCTGATTCAGTGAAAGTTGTTGCCGCACCTTACTATAAAGCAGGAAAATTTAAAAAGTGGGTGCTTGGCTCTAACTATAGAAATGAATGGACAGAACCCGTTAGGGTAAAGGTTTTTGATATAGGAAAAGAAGCTGGTGGTTTGAAAGTGACGAAGAAAGGTGGAGGTCTGCAAACAAAAACGCTAAGGCTGGAAGATAAGAACGGGAAAGAATTTGCATTGAGAAGTGTAGAAAAATTTCCGGATGCGACATTACCCGAAGAATTCAGGCAAACCGTCATCAAAGATGCCGTTGTAGATGGCATATCCGCATCGTATCCTTTTGCTGCACTGTCGGTGCCATTGTTGTCGAAAGCAACCGGAGTGCCTTATGCTATACCAAAGCTTGTTTATATACCCGATGATCCGAGACTTGGATATTACCAGAAGGAATTCGCCAATACGCTTGCCATATTCGAAGAACGGGAACCCAAGAGGTATGGAGAAAATAAATCAACGGAGAAAGTTCTTGAAAAAATAAGAGAAGACAATGACGATAAGATAGATGAGAAACTTGTTTTAAAAGCACGGCTTCTCGACATGTTCATGATGGATTTTGACCGTCATGAAGACCAGTGGAGATGGAACACAAAAGATACAGGGAAGGGGAAAGTATATTATCCATTGCCCCGCGACCGCGACCAGGCATTTTTTGTAAACATGGGTAGAATTCCGAAAATGATCAGAAAGCCCTGGCGTCTTCCAAAGTTCCAGGGATTCAGGGAAAAGGCCATTAACATCAACACATTCAACTTCAACGCAAGATATTTCGACAGAACTTTTCTTACTTCCATGAGCCAGTCCGATTGGGAGAAGCAGGTTGACACGCTTATTTCTGAAATGACTGATTCGGTGATAGAAGCTGCTATAAAGAAACAACCTGCAGAGATTTTTTCTTATTCCGGACCAAAGATCATTGAAACACTAAAAGGAAGAAGAAAATACATAAAAGCTGAAGCATTGCAGTATTATAAATTTCTGGCAAAAGAAGTAGAAATAACCGGGACGGATAAAAGAGAATCTTTTGAAATTGTAAATAATGATGACGGATCTATTGATGTACGAATGCATAAAATAAACGACAAAGGAAAAATTGAGAAGATCTTATACGAAAGAAAATTTATTCCCGGCGAAACCCGCGAGATACGATTGTTCGGATTTAATAATGAAGATAGTTTTCATATAACGGGGGCGGATAAACGGCAAATTAAGATCAGGTTGCTTGGCGGTGAAGACAAGGATGTTTACGTTAATGAAACAAAATCGCCGCGAAAGCAAACCATTACTTATGACTACAAGGGTGACAGCGACCAATATAAAGGGGTTATGAAAAAGCAGATCACTGAAGACCCTTCCGTAAATATTTATAACCGGAGAAATTTTCAGTATGACATTCTTCAGCCAAAGAAATATTTTGCATACAACCGTGATGATGGATTATATGTAGGGATGGGTTTGAAATATACTAACCATGGATTTAAAAAAGATCCTTTCAGGATGCAGCATGAGATCGGAGGAGTAGTTGCATTGCTCACAAAAGCCTGGCGCTTCAGGTATAATATGGAAAGAACGGATGCTATCGGCGGAACGGATCTGTTGGTGCACGCTGATATCCGCGCACCCAACAATACCATTAATTTTTTTGGAATGGGAAACAATACCGTTAACCTGACCAATGCTGGCCAGGGACCGGAATTTTACAGAACGCGTTTTTTCCAAGCAGATATTGGCGCTTTGCTGAGAAGGGAAATTTTCCCGGACATAGATTTTTATTATGGACCTACTTTTCAGTTCTTTAATGTTGACAGCACAGAAAACCGGGGCACAGTAGTTCAGAAACCAGGAGAAATCGGCCTTGATACGACTGATTTATTCAGGAAAAAATATTATGCGGGACTTTTAACGAGTATAGTTATCGATAACAGGAACGATGTAAATTATCCAACACGCGGGGTATTATGGAAAACTAGTTTTGGATTGAACAGGGGACTTACTTCACACACACCTAATTTTTCGCAACTCAGTTCCGATATGTCTGTTTACATCAGTTCAAATGCACCGGCGCGGATGGTGGTTGCTTTGAGGTTTGGTACAGCATTCAACTTTGGTCATTATGAATTTTATCAGTCCCAATTTTTAAGTGGGTTGGAAAATTTGAGGGGATACAGTAAAACCCGGTTTGCCGGAGACGGGATGTTGTATAACAATATAGACGTTCGGGTAAGATTGAAAAATTACCAGGGTTATTTGTACACCGGCTCATATGGATTTTTATTGTTCCATGATATAGGAAGGGTTTGGTTGAAAGGGGAGGATTCAAACAAATGGCATAATGGTTACGGAGGCGGATTGTGGCTTTCTCCTGCCAACATATTAGTGCTCACCGCATCAGTGATGCATTCAAAAGAAGGATGGCTACCCCTTGTGAGTCTCGGATTTCAATTCTGATGCGGCTTTTTCATCAACATTAACGTTAACGGATACGCGAAGAGCTTTAAGTCCCATCACACCTTGTAACTCTTCGAGTTCAAGCTGCTCAACTTCACCTTTCAAAAGCCCTTTTGCCAGGAGGTATTCAATGTATTCCATATACTCCTCACATTCTTTAGGTAAAGTATAAACGATCGCGATCTTACCCGGTTGTGTCAGCCGCTCATCTGAGTCTTTGATGTTTACCTTGTCTATGCGCTTCTTGATGATCTCATAACGGATATTATATGCACCCTCTACATCGAATTTCCTTTCCGCCGGCCTGAAACTTATTGAAATCGGGTAATTATGCGCAAGCAGCAGTTGGGTGGTTTGCAGTGGCACGGCAACATCTTTTATTATCTGTTTACTTAGCTGTGCAGCTTTTGCAAGTGTGCTCAGCTGCCAGATTTTAAGATTGCGAAGGTAAAAATCAGTGAACGGAATCCCTGGTGCAATGGATTGCCCGATGTAAATGTTGAAATCAACCCCATCTGTTACAAATCTTTCGAAGTAATGCGGATACATTTTCTGTGCGGCTTCCTGTTCTATATCTATAAATTTTGCAATTGCTTTGTTGATGAGTGTTATGCTTTCATCAAAATCTTTCCTGTGATGGTATACCATGTCAACAACAGTGGTAATTGCGGTAAAGTATTTTGCAATGTCTTCTTCAACAGAAGGAGCAATAGTTTTAAGTTGCTGGAAGAGATCAATAACTTCCTGTTTCAGGAACTGGTTGATCGCAATTTCATCCTCCGATAAAATTATATTAGCAACAGAATGCCGGTATTTTTTTATTTTGTATTTTATTTCCCCGAGCAAAGGAAAGTCGGTTTCTTTCGCCGCTTTTTTCAGAATTTCAGAGGCCATGTCGAGTTGTTCGAGCAGGTCCATCTGTATGGCTTTATTTCTTTCGGTAGAAGAACTCCTTATATCAATTGCACCATAAAATGGGTAAACATTATCAAAGAGAATGGTTTCCATTTTCGCATCTTCGTCTTCTTCTTTTCTTAGCAGAAAATTATATGCTGCTTCGGTAAAGCGCCAGTCAACTGATGGCTGAATTGCTGTGAACTGCTCCTTGATTATTTTATCGAGGCTCGCGTCGAGGGAGGCCCAACTGCGGTTCAGGGCGAGTTCAAATAATGGAAGAGCTACATCTATTTTGTTAACTAATTCTTCAGTCGCGAAACCCGGTTCTTCACTTACAATTTCAAGGACACCCATCAGGCTGTTATAATTTCTGAGCGGGCAAATGATCATTCCTTTCCATCCCTGCTGTTGTAAATGTTTAATGAACGGATATTTTGTAAGGGATTCATCAGTAATTTCAGGAATCACCAGGGGCTCCTGGTGTTCTTCAAAAAAATTCTTCAATCCCTCACTTGCTTCGAGTTTTTGTTCATCCTCTTCAAGATTTTTCAGGAATATGCTGTTCACGCTGTGGACGGAAGAAAATACAAGTCTGTTGTTAATGTAAAAGAACGGGGTTATGCCTATGCTGATGCCGGGTTGCCCGATCAGTTTACGGATTTCTTCCTGCAGTTTGCTGAAGGTGTCTACATCATCGAAGTTTTCGAGTTGAATCAGGCAGGTTTTAATATTATTTAATGCTTCCAAGGGGAACTATTGTTTTTTTAAGGGGTTTTCCATGGGTTCAATAATCCCTGATGGCACAACATATTTATGATAGTATTTACAAACCGGCTTCAATCCGCACTCACCACATTTAGGGTTTCGTGCCACACATATGTATCGTCCATGCAGTATAATCCAATGATGAAATTTATGTACCAGCCCCGGTGGGATGTACTTTATTAGTTGTTTTTCGGTAGCCAGAGGTGTTTTGGCCTTATCAGAGAGGCCAATTCTCGCTGAAACTCTGAAAACATGGGTATCCACTGCGAGGTTCGGCTGCTGGTCGATCACGGAAGTAATAACATTTGCGGTTTTACTGCCCACTCCGGGTAGTTCCATCAACTCTTCAACGGTCATGGGCACTGTTCCATTGAACTTTTCCACCAGCATTTTAGCCATTCCCAGCAGGTGCCTCGACTTATTTCCGGGGTATGATATGCTTTTTATCAGGCTGAACACATCTTCATAGGAGGCTTCAGACAAAACAAAAGCATCAGGGTATTTTTCGAAAATGGCAGGAGTGGTCATATTGACCCTTTTATCCGTGCATTGTGCCGAGAGGATTACGGCTACCAACAGCTGATAAGGGTCATCGAAAATGAGTTCTGTTTCTGCTAAGGGATTGTGTTGCTGAAAATAATCAATAACAAACCTAAATCGTTCTTTCCGGGTCATTCAACAGCTTAAGGGCTGCTAATGTACGCATAAGAAATTTCTGGAGTAACGTTCAGTGATGCTGAACCGATTCAGTAACTGTTTCACGGGCGTAGTTAAGTACGTTCATAACAGCTTCTGTTCTGGGAGATTCCAGGGGTCTTTCGAGCATTTGTATTGAATTCTGTAAAACCTCGAGCTTTTCGCGGAGTGACCAGTCGTTAAGTAGGGTCTCCTCGATCTGGGCCGTCCTGGCCGGGGAGGTTTCTTTATACAAATATTGTATAAGTTCCTCTGGTGTAAAGAGTGAAGTCATGTGCAATCCTTTTTAGTCCAATAAATCCGAAAGAGTCAGTTTCGGAGTCCGTCCGTAGTTATAAACGACCTGAGGTTGATCTTATTGTATTGGATTTTCAGAAATTACAAAGAGATCTTCATTATCCTTCTTCATGCGGTATTTTTCACGGGCATATTTCTCCAGCACTTTTGGATCAGATCTAAGTTGCTCAAGCTCTTTACGGGTCTTGTCGATCTCCTGCTGGTAATAGGCCTTACTTTCCTGCAGCCTGTTAAGCTCACCGCGTTGCCTGAAATGGGTAGTAATTACATCGCGGGTATCAAAGAAAAACATCCAGACCGCAAAGAAACACGCGGTCAGGATGTATTTATTTTTCAGCCAAACTGGTATCATTCAGTGGGTTTACTTTCCAAATTTAATTTTTCCTTGCAAATAAACACCATTTGTTCCCAGCATTTCTTCAATTCTTATCAACTGGTTATATTTTGCAATCCTGTCGGTCCGTGAAGCTGAGCCTGTTTTGATCTGCCCGCAATTAAGGGCTACAGCCAGGTCGGCGATGGTAGTATCTTCCGTTTCACCGCTCCGGTGACTCATGATAGTGTTATAGCCATTCCTTTGTGCCAGCGAAACTGCTTCTATCGTTTCTGTTAAGGTTCCTATCTGGTTAACCTTTACCAGCAGCCCGTTGGCAATACCCTTGTCAATACCTTCCTGGAGCCTGTTTACATTGGTCACAAAAAGGTCGTCGCCCACCAGCTGCACTTTTTTGCCGAGGGTATCGGTCAGCAATTTCCATCCGTCCCAATCATCTTCTGCCATTCCGTCTTCAATGGAAACAATGGGATATTGCTTTGCCCAGTTGGCCCAGAATTCAACCATTTTTTCTGCTGAGAGCTTCCTCCCGTCTGATTTATGAAAATGGTAAACTTTTTCCTTTGCACTATACATTTCACTTACCGCAGGGTCTAGCGCTATTGCCACCTGCTCACCTGGTTTGAATCCAGCCTGCGTAATAGCGACCATCACTGTTTCTATCGCCTCATCATTGCTCTGGATCTCAGGTGCAAATCCACCTTCGTCACCTACATTGGTGCTGTATCCTTTTTTCTTAAGAACTGATTTCAATGTGTGAAATATTTCCACTCCCCATCTCAATCCTTCGCTGAAAGAAGGGGCGCCAACAGGCATCACCATAAATTCCTGGAAGTCTATTTTGTTGTCGGCATGTGCACCGCCGTTCATAATATTCATCATAGGAACAGGCAGAACCCGGGCATTGGTTCCACCGATGTAGCGGAATAAAGGCAATCCTGCTTCCTGTGCCGCGGCTTTGGCTGCAGCCATACTTACCGCAAGCATTGCGTTGGCGCCAAGCTTCGATTTATTGTTGGTGCCATCGAGTTCGATCAAGGCCTGGTCGAGACCGGCCTGGTCTGCAACTTCCCAACCTACCAGCTTTTCGGAAATCAGTTTGTTTACATTATCTACTGCTTTCGTAACGCCTTTTCCAAAGTATGTCGATTTATCATTGTCGCGCAGTTCTACAGCTTCGTGTACGCCCGTGCTCGCACCGCTCGGCACGGCAGCGCGTCCTAAAATTTCTTCGTCAGTGATAACTTCTACTTCTACTGTAGGATTACCGCGGCTGTCAAGAATCTGCCGCGCAAAGATCTCAGCGATGTAACTCATATTGATTGTTATTTTTTATTTTAATTATTATTAGTTGTTAAAATTTTGAATATCTCTTCAAGCGTTTGCCCGTTACCGTTATCCTGCTTCAGTTCCTTCAGTGTGCTGTTGGCAACAAGCTTTCCTTTATTTATTATTATCACACGGTCGCAGATAGCTTCTACTTCCTGTAGAATGTGTGTTGAAAACAGCACAGTTTTATTTTTTCCTAAGTTGCGGATAAGGTCCCTGATCTCAATGATCTGGTTAGGGTCGAGGCCGGTTGTGGGTTCATCGAGCACAAGCACTTCTGGGTCGTGGACCAGGGCGGCGGCGAGACCCACCCGTTGCTTGTATCCTTTTGAAAGTTGCCCAGTACGTTTTAGCTTTTCAGGTGTAAGGCCCACAGTTTCAATAATGCTGCTGATCTTATGTTTTTTGTTGGGAACGGCATGAACTTCTGCCACAAATTCGAGGTATTCCTGCACGTACATGTCATAATATAGAGGATTGGCTTCTGGCAGATAGCCGATCTTTCTTTTTGCTGAAAGAGGATCCTTCTGAACATCGATACCGCTGACCAAAGCTGTGCCCTTATCGGGTTTAAGGTAGCCGGTAATGATCCTCATGGTAGTGGATTTACCGGCACCGTTAGGTCCAAGAAATCCAACGATCTCACCTTTATTTAATTTGAAAGAGATATCGTCAACAGCCTTCTGTTCGCCGTACATCCTGGTGAGCGCTGAAACTTCAATGGACATGGCGGCAAACCTACAGTAAATTGAATAATGCTCCTACAATTCTATAGTAATTTATATTCAGGTTCAACTGGTTCAGGAGCCACATGCATCAATGGTTTTAACAAACCATCTGTTATCCCGTAGATCCAGCCGTGAATGTCCGGACGCTTTTCAGTTTTCCATGCGTCCTGTATTATCGTTGTATTAATAATATTTCGTACCTGTTGCTTCACGTTAAGTTCCGCAAGCGCATCTTCACGTAATTCGTCTTCCGGCAGGGAATTTAAATATTCACTGTGCTCATCGCGTACTTTTTTAAGATTCACCAGCCACTTGTCGAGGATGCCGAAACTTTTGTCGCTTAATGCCGCTTTAACGCCTCCGCACCGGTAGTGGCCGCAAACAATGATGTTCTTTACTTTCAGGTAGTTGACCGCATAATGAAGTACACTAAAAAAATTTATATCATTTTCAACAACAAGATTGGCGATATTCCTGTGCGCGAATACTTCCCCGGGCAACGTGCCCGTGATCTGGTTCGCGGGCACACGACTGTCGCTGCAACCTATCCATAAGAATTCCGGTGTCTGCACTTTTGCAAGCCTTTCAAAATATTGCGGATCGTCTGTCAGTTGTTCTGCCGCCCAGGCTTTATTCTCGAGCAGCATTTTTTCGTATGGTTTCATTTAAGCATGAGTTTTTTCCGGTAAATTAATTATTGTCTTTTCTACAAATCCCTGTGACTTGAAGGCGCTTTTTTTCAATTCCACTTTTATATTCTTCAGGTGTGCATGTTTCATAAAATCCTCGATTACTTCAACAACGTCGAGGTCGATAAAATCGGCGCGCGTAGCATCTATCAGCACATAACAGTCTTCCGGAACTTCTTCGAGCTTTGCCCTGATTATGGGCTTATTAAGAAACGAAACATCTTTCCTTAACCTGAACAGGTAATTATTGTTGTCGTTCACCACAAATACAGCCGACTTGAAATTGCTGCGCATTACAAAGAATAACCCGGTTAAACAACCGATGAGAATGCCTACTAGCAGGTCGGAGAATAATATTGCGAGTATCGTGATCACGAAGGGAAGCAACTGCGTTCTTCCTTTGCTGTAGAATTCTTTAAATATTGAAGGCTTCACGAGTTTGAAACCGGTGTATATAAGAATGCCTGCCAACGCAGAAAGTGGAATCAGGTTGAGGATCCGGGGAATAAATGCCACCGAAAGCAGTAACAACATACCATGCAGGATGGCCGACATTTTTGTTCTGGCTCCGGAGTTTACGTTTGCCGAAGTGCGAACGATCACTGATGTAACGGGCAGTCCGCCGAGCAATCCGGAAACAATATTTCCGATTCCCTGAGCCTTAAGCTCCCTGTTCGTTGGAGAAACTCTTTTATATGGATCGAGTTCATCAGCCGCTTCAATATTCAGCAATGTTTCAAGACTTGCCACTATCGCGATAGTTAGTGCGGTGGTCCACACAGCTAAATTTGTAAATGCTGAAAAATCTGGGAATGTAAAGAATGAGGTGAAATCTTTTACCGATGCCGCCACAGGAATATTCACGAGAAGTGCATCATGCAGGGCGATGGAAGGATTGCTGATCTTTACATATTCATGTATTCCTACGGCCGCAAGCACAACAATAAGCGGGGCAGGGATTAGCCTGAAGGCTTTATGTTTTTTTGCAAGCACTTTATCCCACAGTACCTGGATCAGTATCGATACTACGCCGATGATCAATGCAAGCGGTTTTAAATGTTGTATGGAACGAATGATCTCGGTGAATGTGTTTTCCCCGTCTTTCTGGTTGAAAGTTTCATCACCGGGAAAATTAAAGTTGTATCCCATAAGATGCG
>Ga0111539_10008949_pt1 | contig 12678 bp, 10 predicted proteins | sample RhiMethybrSRZTD1_FD_79667 | JGI IMG/M metagenome (GOLD analysis project Ga0111539, IMG submission 79667) | Populus rhizosphere microbial communities from Tennessee, USA - Rhizosphere MetaG P. TD hybrid SRZTD1 (version 2) (version 2) | ecosystem: Host-associated > Plants > Roots > Rhizosphere >...
CCATTCGGTCGCCTACCTGGTCGAGCAGGGCTTCGACCGGCAGCTGGCGGCGAATGCCTTCGGCCTCGCCGGCATGCTCTCGGCGGTCGGCATCATCGCCGTGGGATGGCTCTCGGACCGTTTCGGCCGCCGGCAGACGGCGACGCTCACGTACCTGTCGACCATTACCGGCATCGCCGCGCTGTCTCTCATTTCGATCTGGCCGTCGCTGGCGCTCGTCTACATGTTCGTCCTCTTCTTCGGCCTTGTGCAGGGCGCACGCGGGCCCATCATCGTCGCCATGGTGGCACGGATGTTCCCCGGCGGGGTCGGGGTGGTTTACGGGACATTGTCGGTCGCGCAGGGTGTGGGTGCGGCGCTCGGATCGTGGGCCTCGGGGCTGCTCTACGAGCTGACCGGGAACTACAGGGCATCGTTCATGCTGGCCATCTGCGGGGCGCTGGTCGGGCTTTCCTCGTTCTGGCTTGTCCGCAGCCTGCGCGAGGAGCGGGTGGCGGCGCTGCCCGCCTCCGAGCCGGCGCGGGGGCCGTGAGGCTGCACGGGCACGATGGCGAACACCGGGGCGAGCCGGTGGACTGGCGCATGGGTCCCCTGAGTTCACAAACGAAGTGCAACACCTTCATAGGGTGTTGCGATGGGAACCAGGTACACCGGGCAAGGGAGCTCTGCTGCAATGGTCCAACACCGCATCGCCCTCGTCGGCCTCGGCATGGCCGTGACGCCGCACGCCAAGAGCCTCATCGACCTGGCTGATCGCGCCGAGGTCGTGCGCGTCATGAGCCCGAGCGCGGCGCGGCGGGAGGCCTTCTCCGCCCGCTTTCCGTTTCCGGCCTCGGACAGCCTGGCTGCCGTGCTGGAAGATGCGAGCATCGATGCGGTGGCGGTGCTGACGCCGCCGAGCACTCATCTCGAGATCGTCACGGCCCTGGCGCGCGCGGGCAAGCACGTGCTGCTGGAGAAGCCCGTCGACGTGTCCACCGCGCGGGCCGAGCAGCTGGTGGCGACCTGCCGCGACGCCGGCGTCGTGCTCGGCGTGGTGCTGCAGCATCGCTTCAAGCCGGCGGCCGAGCGGCTTGCCGGCATCCTGCGCGCTGGCGAGCTGGGCACAGTCGTCAACTGCTCCACCAGCATTCGCCTGTGGCGGCCGCAGAGCTATTACGACGAGCCCGGCCGCGGCACGCGGGCCCGCGACGGCGGCGGGGTGCTGCTGACGCAGGGCATCCACACCCTCGACCTGATGCTGAGCCTCGCCGGCCCTGTGGCGGAGGTCAGCGGCTACGCGCGCACGTCGCCTGTGCATCGCATGGAGACCGAGGACCTCGTGTGCGCCGCGATGCGCTTTGCCGGCGGTGCCGTCGGCGTCATTGACGCCACCACCGCCGCCTATCCCGGCGCGCCCGAGCGCATCGAGCTGATCGGTACGCACGGCACGGCGTCCCTGGCCGGCACGGCGCTGGCGGTGCACTTTAATGATGGACGCCGCGTGGCTGTCGAAGCCGACGCATCACCCGGCGGAACCGGCGCCGACCCGATGGCCTTCCCGCATGACTATCATCTGGGTGTCTGGCGCGACTTCCTCGATGCCATCGATGCCCGCCGTCCCCCGCGGGTCTCGGGCGAGGAAGCGCTCAAGGTGCACCGCCTGATCGATGCGCTGCTCGAAGCGGGCTCGAGCGGGCGCAGGGTCGATGTGCGCTGACGCCTGGAGCGACGCCGGCGCTGCGGCGTCGTAAGGCGCAAAAAGGCGAAGCCGCATTGCGCCGATCTACCGTTGCGTCGGCGCAATGCGCTGCGCTTTTGCGCCCTACGGGCTGTACTCGGCCCAACATCTCGACCGAGCCCCGATCACGACCCGGTGCTGAGCCTGTCGAAGCACGGCCGGCACGCTTGGCCCGTCGTTCGACAAGCTCCGGAGGAGGGAGGGCCGGACGAGGGCGAGCCCCGTCCTACTTCTCGCTCACCTCGCGTGGGGGATGGCAGGGCTGTGCCTCGACCTCGCAGCGCGTGAAGGTCTGGCCCAGCGTCGTCACGCCGCCCTCTTTGATCGAGGAGCGCGAGCACGTGTAGTTGACGTGGCGGGCGTTGTTGAGGTCCATGAACTTCTCGCCCAGGTGGAAGCGGATCGTGCCGGCCCACGAATCGTTGGCGGCCTTCTTGGCGCCGTCGAGGGTCAGATGCTGATCGCCCACGGCCCGTCGCATCTCGCGACAGGTCGGCCCCTCCTCGTAGCCCTCACGGCGAACATAGCTGTAGACGCGAGTTCCGCCGTGGGGCCGCGCGGCCTGTCGTGCACGGTAGCAGCGGCCGTCGCTGCGACAGTAGACGCGCGCGTAGTGCGGCCTGCCGTCGCGATGGGTGCCGACGCGGCGGACCTCCCAGTTGCCCGATTCGGTGCTTCGCGCCGGTTCCGGCAGGAGCAACGTCGCCACTGCGGCAGCCATCAGCCAAGCCGTGCGTTCCCAACCCCTGCGTGTCATGTGTGCCCTCCACGCTCCCAGCGGTGCATGCGCGGGCGGATGCTATACAATTCGGGAGTCGCCTCAACCGACTGCCCCCGCAATCCACAGGAGACACGCGCGTTCGGCGCCGCGCGGGGCGTTCCCGCCACGATGCTGCCGATTTGTGTGGAAAGGCGGGCCGATTTACCGAGTCATCGCGGGGCTGCGTCGCCGGAGCCGCATGGGCGGCAGGCTCTGTCGCGTTGCCGCTTGGCGCGTCCGGTGCTTTCATTGGCCGACACGCACGTCGGGGACCCGTTCATGCCTGATCTTGGTGCCTTGCTCTGGCCGCGCACGGTCGCGCTTATCGGTGCGTCGGCAGATGCGGAGAGCCTGCGCGGCCGGATCTTCAACGTCATGCGGGGCCACGCGTTTGCCGGCACGCTCTATCCCGTGAGCCGCAGCAGCGCCGAGGTGCTGGGCGTCAAGGCCTATCCCTCCGTTGCCGACTTGCCGCAACCGACCGATCTTGCCGTCATTATCATCCCCGCGGAGCATGTGCCGGCGGAACTGGAGCGCTGCGGCAAGGCGGGTGTGCGATCGGCAGTGATCTTGAGCTCGGGGTTCGCGGAGGCCTCGGGCGACTCAGGGACGAGCCTGCAGGCCGAGATCCGTGCCGTGGCCAGGCGCTACGACATGGCCGTGTCAGGCCCGAACTCGGAAGGCTTCGCCAACATCGCCGCCAACCTGTGCCCGACATTCAGCCCGGCCATGGAGGCGAGCGAGCGTCCGCTGGTGCCGGCGGGCCGCCCGCGCCGGCAGGTGGCAGTGGCGGCGCAGAGCGGCGGCATGGGCTTCGCCTTCTTCGACCACGGTCGCGCCAAGGAGCTGTCGTTCCGCTACATCGTAACGACCGGCAACGAGGCATGCCTCGAGGCGCTCGACTTCGCCGAGTTCATCATCGACGAGGGCAAGACCGATGCGCTGCTTCTGCTGCTCGAGGACGTCAAGACGCCCGAGACGTTCCGGCGCGTTGCCGAGAAGGCGCTGAAGGCCGGCACGCCTCTCATTGTCAACAAGATCGGCCAGTCCGATGCGGGCGTGCGCGCGGCGGCTTCCCACACGGCCGCGCTCGCCGGCGCCTACCGGGCCTACCAGGCGATGTTTTCGCGCTACGGCATCATCGAGGGCAGCGATATCTCCGAGATGGTCGACATGGCCGCGGGTTTCCTGGCCTGGCGCGACCGGCTGCCGCTGGGACGGCGGGTCGGCATCTGCACGGCCTCAGGCGGCGGCGGGGGCTGGATGGCGGACGCCTGCACGACCGCGGGGCTGGAGGTTCCCGTGCTCGATGACGCAACACGCCGCCGCATCGACGAGCATCTGCCATCCTATGGAACTTCGCAGAACCCCGTCGATGCCACGGCTCAGGCCGTCTCCAGGATCGGCTATGCCGGCCTCGCCCGGCTGATGATCCCCTCGCCCGAGATCGACGGCATCGTCGTGGTCATGACGGGACGCAACGCGCACAATCTGGAGCGCCAGAAGGAGGCCCTGTCCGGCCTTGCCGAGATCGCGGAAAAGCCGATCCTGATGTGGAGCTACACGCTTCCGGCGCAGCGCTCGGTGCAGATCCTCGGCGAGGCCGGCTATCCGCTCTACACCGACATCGGCAACTGCGCTCGCACCATGCGGGTGATGGCGGACTACCGCGCCGTGCGCGAGCGCTTCCTGCGTCCGATCGAGGCCACGAGCGGATACGCCGCGGACAAGGAGACGGCGCAGCGGCTGCTGGCGGGGGCCGGGCCGGCGCTCAGCGAGTGGGAGGCGCGGCCGATCCTTGCCGCCTACGGCATCGGCGCGAATTCGGCCGGTACGCTGGCGACCTCGGCGGCGTCGGCAAGCGCGGCGGCCGAGGCCATCGGCGGCCCCGTCGCTCTCAAGGTGCAGTCGCCCGACATCCTGCACAAGACCGAAGCCCAGGCCGTGACTCTGAACGTGCAGCCCCGGGACGTCGGCGCCGGCTACGAGCGCATGCTGGCCAATGCACGCCGACATGTGCCCGACGCACGCATCCTGGGCGTGCTGGTGCAGCCCATGGCGCCCTCGGGGCGCGAGGTGATTCTCGGCATCAAGCGCGACGCCACGTTCGGCCCGTTGCTGATGGTGGGGCTCGGCGGCGTCGCGGTGGAGGTGCTGAAGGACGTGGCCCTGGCGCCGGTGCCGCTGAGCACCGCCGAAGCAGGCGCGCTTGTTGCGCAACTCAAGGGCGCGGCCTTGCTCGAGGCGCATCGCGGCGCGCCACCGGCCGATGTGGATGCCCTGGTCGAGCTGATGGTCCGACTTGGCCGCTTCGCCGCCGACCATGCCGAGACGGTCGCCGAGATCGATCTCAACCCTGTGCTGGTGCACGCGAAGGGCAAGGGCGTGTCGGTCGTGGATGCCTTGATCTTGAAGGGGTAGGGCCCGCAGTCGACCTGCGGTCATCCCGGCGGTTGTCTCCGGCAATTGAATTTGCGATCGCGCTCTGGCGTGACGCTCCGGGCGCTGAGATCCGGGGCAGAAGACGTCGAGATGCTCGTGCGAGATATCGACGCCGAAGGCGCTCGCGTGCAAGGCCATGGAACCTGTCCTTGTAAGCGGGTCTGCTGCCAATAGCCCGGGATCCATTTCTCGGTACGCGCCGGCGATCTCGGATGGGTGGATCCCCGTCACACACCGGCAGAAATCGGGTTATCCACAGTTGAGTGCCCCTCGGGACGCTTGCAGCCCGAATCACTTTCGACCCTGTGCCGAGTGGGGGAAGTCCGAGGGTCGGTGAATGAGCTTACGGCAACCGGTTGTGGCGCTCGTGCTGTTGTGGCTTGGCGGATGTGCGGCGGCGGAGCGTACGGTGTCCGCCTTCATCCCAGATCGATTTCCGGGGCTGCCGCTGCTGGCGCTGGCGCCGGCGCAGCCGGATCCGACGACCGAGCGCGCCCCTTCTGCCCGACCCAGAGTGGTCAAGCCGCCGCGGCCCGAGCCGGTCCTCGCGCGGGCGACCGCGCCAGTGCTGCCGGCCTGGAGCATCCCGGCACCCAAGCCCCAGCGCATGCTGCAGTACGGACTGTCGCCAAGCGAGCTGTTCAAGACGCTGAACCCGTCCATCTACACGGTCGCTGTGGTCGGGCAGGCGGCTCGCTCCCAGGGTTCCGCCGTCGCCATATCGGCAAGGGAAGCCGTCACGAACTGCCATGTCGTTTCGCCCGGCGGGGCGATCACGCTGCTCAACGGTGCCGTGTCCCTCAAGGCCGAAGTGGTGGGTGCGGATCTTGCGACGGATCGCTGCTACCTGAGGGCGCTGGATGGCGAGCTGCAGCCGGTACCGGGCTTCCGCGACTACTCCAGCCTGGTGGTCGGCGAGACCGTCTACACGATCGGGTCGCCCAAGGGGCTCGTCAACACGCTGGGCTCGGGTCTCCTGTCGGGGCTCAGGATCTCGGAGGACAAGATCGCCTACATTCAGATCACCGCGCCCGTGTCGGCCGGCTCGTCGGGTGGCGGGCTGTTCGATGATCGCGGCAACCTGATCGGCATCACGACCTTCACGATCAAGGACTCGCAGAACCTGAACTTCGCCATCGCGGCCTCGCAGTTCTGGGAGTGAGGAGGTGAGTTGGAGGCAGGCGTTCGATCGCCTCCGTGTTCGCTGGCCGTCCTACCTGGGGATCACGCTCTCGAGAGACGCATCATCCCCGGCCGTCGAGAGCCAGCACCTCCTCGCGCAGCTCGCGCTTCATGACCTTGCCATTGGCGTTGCGGGGCAGGGGATCGCGGCGGAAGCTGAAGGTGTCGGGCACTTTGTAGTCGGCGAGCGACGCGGCGCAGTGCTGCGCCAGGTCCGCGACCGTGACGCCGTTGCGCCTGAGGCTCACAACGGCGTGCGCTCGCTCACCTAGAACGGGGCAGGGCTTTGCCACCACGGCGGCCTCGACCACGTCGGGATGGGCCATCAGCACGTTCTCGACCTCGATGGTGTAGATCTTGTAGCCGCCGCGGTTGATCATGTCCTTCTTGCGATCAAACACGCGCACGTAGCCGTCCGCGTCGACCGAGCCGATGTCGCCGGAACGCCAGTAGCCCGCAACGAAGCTTTCCGCGGTCGCCTGCGTGTTGTTCCAGTAGCCCCTGACGACCATCGGGCCCCTGAGCCACAGCTCGCCCTCCGCGCCGTGCGGCACCTCGCGTCCCGCTTCGTCCATCACCAACACCTCGCCGCACGGCACCGCGATGCCGACGCTGTCGAGGCGTCGGGCGGTCTCGGAGGGAGGCATCATCGTCGCGGGCGACGTGGTCTCGGTCGCGCCGTAGGCGTTCATCAGGCGCAGGCCGGGAAGCCTTTGCGCCAGGCGCTCGATGGTGGCGGTCGGCATGGGCGCGCCGCCGAACACGCCGAGCCGCCAGGCTGAGAGGTCGGCCGTTGCAAAGCGCGGCTCGAGCAGGCAGAGATTGTACATGGCCGGCACGAGCAGGGCATGCGTGGCCCTCTCGCGCTCCGACAGCTCGAGATAGGCCGCAGCCTTGAACGACGGCATGACGATGAGGGTGCCGGCGGCGCACACCATGGCCGCGATCAGGGCGATCACGCCGGTGACGTGGCTCATCGGCACGGCGACGATGGCACGGTCGCGAGGGCTCAGGCCCATGCAATGCTTGTAGTGCAGGGCGGAGTGGCAGATGCCGAGATGCGTCAGCATTGCCCCTTTGGGCCGTCCGGTGGTGCCGGAGGTGTAGAGGATGACGGCGGTATCCTCCTCGCCGACCGGGGCGGTGCTGGCGGCGGAGCGGCCGAATGCGAGCAAGCCGGCGAGTCCCCCACGGGCTGCCCCCGGCTGCACGGCGATCCGGTGCGCGAGCGCCGGCACGGCGTGTTGCGGTGGCAGACGGTCGGCGAGGTCGGCGTCGTGCACGAGCACCTTGGCCCCGCAATGCTCCAGCATGTAGGCGAGACCCGGAGTCTGCTCGCGGATGCTGATCGGCACGGCAATGGCGCCAAGCCGGAGCGCCGCGAACAGCACGACGGGAAAAGCGACATCATTGCCGAGCAGGAGGGCCACGCGGTCGCCCCGGCCGACGCCCAGCGCATCGAGACCGCCGGCGCATCGCGATACGAGATCGGCGAAGCCGGCGTATGTAAGGCGCGCGTCGCCGCTGGCGATGGCCTCGCCGTCGGGATTGGAGGCCAGCGCCTCCTCGAGCAGCGCGTAGGCTGACCGCGGCCGGTCGATAAAGCAGCGCACGACCCGTCCGTCGAAATGCACCTCCGAGCGCATCGGCGGCACCGAACCGAGCCAAATGGAAGGCCGCATTGAGCTCCTTTCGCGCGCCCGCCCTGCGGTCGTTAGGCACTCGGCGCGGTCGGCTCCGAATGCTCGATTGACTTCTTTTCACGCCTCATTGAGACTTGAACCAACAATACAACACCACTGTCGGGAGGAAATGAATGATCGACTACATGCCTGTTGCTGTGCGCAGGCTGGGGGTGACGGCTGCCCTCGGAGCGCTTTTGATCGGCGGCCCTGCCGCGGCCCAGAACACCATAAAAGTCGGCGTGCCCATGCCGCTCTCCGGGCCTGCCGCGCTCTACGGCGAGCCCGCCGTCAAGGGCGCGCGCATGTTCGTCGACGAGATCAACGCGGCGGGCGGCGTGCTGGGCAAGAAAATCGAGCTCGTGGTGCGCGACAGCAAGGCTTCGGCCGACGAGGCGGTGCGCGTCTCGCGCGAGATGATCCTCAAGGAGGAAGTGCAGTTTCTGGTGGGAACGCTGACATCGGCGGAAGGCCCGGCGGTGTCGACGATCGCCAAGGAGAACAAGATCGTCCTGATCGCGCCGATCCCCAAGACCGATCAGCTGACCGCGCCGAAGAACCTGCATCCTTACGTGTTCCGCACCGCGGCCAACACCACCATGGAAGGGCGTTCCGCGGCCGAGATCGTCGCCTCCTGGAAGGACGTCAAGAAGGTCGCGACCATCGCGCATGACTATGCCTACGGGCAGGACGTGGCCAAGGCCTTCGTCGATCATATGAAGAAGCTGCGGCCCGACATCGAGGTGGTCGACCAGCAGTGGCCCAAGCTCGGCGAGGCGGACTACACCCCCTTCATCAACGCGCAGATGGCCAAGAAGCCCGAAGCCGTGTTCTCGGCGATGTGGGGCGGCCACTTCGTCACCTGGGCGAAGCAGGCCAAGCCGCTCGGCTTTTTCGACCTCGTGCAGAACCGCGTCGTCAACGGCGGCGAGGCGGGCTCCGTGGAGGCCACGCGCGCGCTCGGACCCGACTATCCGTTCGGCATCTATGGCAACAGCTACGACATCGCCGACTACGCCGGACAGCCGGACGCGCACAAGAAGTACATCGACCGTATCAAGGCCTACACGAAGGAGGACCCTCCCTCGACGTGGCCGCTGACGGTGTATGTGGCCATGCAGTTCCTGGTCGAGGGCATCAAGAAGGCGAATTCCGTCGACAGCGACAAGGTCGCCAAGGCATTGCTCGACCTGACGATCGACACGCCGTTCGGGAAGCAGACGCTGCGCGGCAAGGACCATCAGGCCGATCGCGGCCAGTTCTACGGCAAGATGGTGAAGGGCCCGGCCGGCAACGCCATCATGACGGACGTGAAGTACGTCGACCCCAAGCCGTTCATGGATTGACGCTCTTGCTTTGAACAGAAGCGCCGCCCCGGATCGTGGGCGGCGCTTCTGTCCGCGCTCTTACCTCTTGGAGTACCGCCTTTGACGTGCCGTACGGGGTCTGCGCTCGGGGGGGCGTGGCATGAGTGAGTTGCTCGACCCGGTGTTTCTGCTGGGCCAGCTGCGTTCGGGCCTCACCACCGCAATGTTTCTTTTCCTCATCGCGTCGGGCCTGTCGCTGATCTTCGGCGTCTTGAAGATCATCAACTTCGCCCACGGCTCCCTCTACATGATCGGGGCCTACATCTCCTGGAACATGACGCTCATCCTCGGCAAAACCTCGCTCGGGTTCCTTGGCGCGGTCGCGGTGGCCTCGGTGAGCGTCGCCATTCTCGGCGGTCTCGTGGAGCGCTTCCTCCTGCGCTACATGTACAAGCGCGAGGAGCTCTACCAGCTCCTCTTCACCTACGCGCTCGTGCTGATCTTCGCCGATGCGTGCAAGTTCATCTGGGGCACGCAGCCGCACTCGGTGTCGCGACCGCCGATTCTGTCGGGGAGCTTCGACCTGCTCGGCGTCCGCTTTCCTCACTACGACCTTTTCATCATCGTGCTAGGGCCGCTGATCGCGCTGGGCTTCTGGGTGCTTCTCAATCGCACGAGCTTCGGGCGCATCATTCGTGCGGCAGCGCTCGATCGCGAAATGGTGGGCGCGCTTGGCGCCAACGTGTCGGGGCTCTACCTCGCCATGTTTGTGCTGGCATCGTTCCTCGCCGGGCTGTCGGGCGCGCTGGTCTCGCCGATCAAGAGCGTGGTGCCGGGCATGGACGTGGAGATCATCATCGAGGCCTTCATCGTCGTGGTCATCGGCGGGCTGGGCTCGCTGTGGGGCACGCTGCTGGGCTCCCTCATCTACGGGCTCACCCTGGCGTTCGGGATCCTCATTTTCCCGCGGTTCTCCATCTTCGCGGCGTTCGTGATCATGGCCGTCGTACTGATCGTGCGGCCGTGGGGCCTGATGGGGAGGCCTGTGAAGTGAGCCTGCCGAAGCGTATCCCCTGGACGCTGGTGCTGTTCCTGGTCGGCCTGTTTATTCCCGTGCTGGGGTCCCGCTACTATACGTTCCTGGCGACCGACATCCTCATCTTCGCCATGTTCGCGACCAGCCTCAACCTGCTGCTGGGCGTGAGCGGTCTGGTGCCCTTCGGGCATGCCGCCTATTTCGGCATCGGCGCCTATGTGTGCGCGATCTTCATGAAGGACCTGAGCGTGCCGTTCCTGGCGGCGTGGCTGGCCGGCGGCGTCGGCGGGGCGCTCTTTGCCGCGGTCTTCGGCTTCTTCTGCGTGCGGCTGACATCCGTCTACTTCTCGATGCTGACAATGGCGTTCGCGCAGATCGTCTGGGCCATCTGCTTCAAATGGAACGACGTCACCGGCGGCGAGCAGGGCTACCCCAACGTGCCGATGCCGAGCATGGCGTGGCTGGAATGGCTTCCCTGGGTCGGGGACCTGAGGATCGACCACAAGTTCTACTATCTGACGCTGATCCTGGTCGCGTTGTCGATGGCTGCCATGCGGCGTATCGTGAACTCCCCCTTCGGGCGCATCCTGACCACGGTGCGCGACAATGCCGAGCGCGCCACGTTCATCGGCATCGACGTACGCCGCTACAGGCTGATCGTCTTCTCGCTGGCCGGCGGCTTCGCCGGCTTGGCAGGCGGCCTGTTCGGCATCTTCAACCGCGGCGTGTTCCCCGATTTCTGCTACTGGCCGAAGTCGGCGGAGGTGCTGATCATGACCATCCTCGGCGGCATCCATCACTTCTGGGGACCTTCGGTCGGCGCCGCCATCATCATCCTGCTCAACCAGTACATCGTCTCCTACACCGAGTTCTGGCCCTTCTTCCTGGGGCTCATCCTGCTCGTGCTGCTGTTCGCATTTCCGGGCGGCGTGGCCGGCGCGTTCGCCATCCTGGTTCGCGGCGTGCGGTCCATTGTCGGAGGGCGCGGCTGATGCTCGAGTGCCGCAACCTGCGCAAGACCTTCTCGGGCTTCGTCGCCACCGACGACGTGAGCCTCAGCGCGGAAACGAAACGCACCACGGCCGTGATCGGCCCCAACGGGGCCGGCAAGTCGACGCTCTTCAACCTGATCACCGGGCACCTGCAGCCCGACAGCGGCGAGGTGTTCCTCGAAGGCCGCGACATCACCGGGATCGCGCCGCACAAGATCTGCGGGCTCGGCATCGCCCGTTCGTTCCAGCGTACCAACATCTTCGCCAAGCTGACCGTGTACGAGAACATCCAGGCAGCCTTCATCGCCCACGGCGGCCGCGGCTACGACATGTGGGGCGTGTCCGAGCGCCTTTTCCGCGACGAAACTGAGCAGATGATCGAGCATCTGGCGCTGCAGGGTATTGCCGGCACCATCGCCGGGGAGATCAGCCACGGCGCGCAGAAGCAGGTGGAACTCGGCATCGCGCTCGCGGGCAATCCGCGCATGCTGCTGCTGGACGAGCCGACCGCGGGCATGAGCGCGCAGGAGACGCACGAGAGCATCGCCCTGCTGGACCGCATCGCCAAGGAGCGGGGGCTGACGCTACTCTTCACCGAGCACGACATGGACGTCGTCTTCTCCATCGCGCACACCATTGCCGTTCTGCACCAGGGTCGCATCATCGCCGTCGGCGCTCCCGATGATGTCCGGTGCAACGAGGAGGTACGCCGCGTCTATCTCGGGGGAGGCAAGCATTGACGCCGATCCTCGAAGTCGACGGCATCCATACCGCCTACGGCACGAGCCGCGTGCTGTTCGGGATATCGCTCGACATGAAGCCCGGCGAGTGCGTCTGTCTGCTCGGCCGCAACGGCGTCGGCAAGACCACGACGATGCGCTCGATCATGGGACTGACGCCGCCCTCGCAGGGCCGCGTGCGTTTCAAGGGCGAGGACATCACGGGCTCGCCGCCCTACCGGCTGGCGCGTCGCGGCATCGGCTACGTCCCTGAGGACCGGCGCATCTTCGCCGAGCTGACCGTCTGGGAGAACCTCGACGTCGCCGCCCGTTCCGCCGAGCGCGCGGGACGCTGGACCGCGGAGACCGTGACGGAGCTTTTTCCCAAGCTCGGCGAGCTGCGCGACCGCATGGGCGGCGTGCTCTCGGGCGGTGAACAGCAGATGCTGACGATCGCGCGCACGCTGATGGGCAACCCCGAGCTGCTGCTGCTCGACGAGCCCTCCGAAGGTTTAGCGCCCGTGATCGTGGAGAGCCTTCTGGCCCAGGTGCAGCGGCTGAAGGGCGAAGGGCTGACGATCCTGCTCGCCGAGCAGGGCGTCGAGTTCTCACTTGCGCTCGCCGACCGGGTGTATGTTCTGGAGAAGGGCGCGGTGCGCTTCTCGGGCCAGGCCGCCGAGCTTCGCGACGACGCAGCCTTGCGCAACAAGCTGCTCGCCCTCTAGGAGCAGGAAAGGCAGGAGGAAACGATGCCATTTGTGAACATCCGTATTCTGAAGGGCCACCCGCAGGAGCGCAAGGACGAGATCGCGCGCCGCGTCACCGAGACCATCTGCGA
>Ga0111539_10008951_pt1 | contig 12677 bp, 10 predicted proteins | sample RhiMethybrSRZTD1_FD_79667 | JGI IMG/M metagenome (GOLD analysis project Ga0111539, IMG submission 79667) | Populus rhizosphere microbial communities from Tennessee, USA - Rhizosphere MetaG P. TD hybrid SRZTD1 (version 2) (version 2) | ecosystem: Host-associated > Plants > Roots > Rhizosphere >...
AACGACTGCTTCAGCGTGCGCATGACCTCGCGCACCTGGTTCGAGGCGTCGATCGCGTTCGTCCCCGGCCGTTGGAAGATGCCGATGGCGACCGCGGGCTTGTTGTCCAGCAGGCTCCTCAGCGCATAGGCGTTGGCGCCAAGCTCGATCCGTCCGACGTCGCGAACGCGCGTGATCTGCCCATCGGGTGTCGCACGCACCACGATGTCCGCGAACTCGTCCTCAGTCGTGAGCCGGCCGCGCGTGTTGACGGAGAGCTGGAACGTGGTGTCGGCCGGCGCCGGCTGGGCGCCGAGGACGCCGGCGGCCACCTGTACATTCTGTTCGCGGATCGCCCGGACGACGTCAGACGTGGTCAGGCGCCGCGACGCCAGGCGATCGGGATCGAGCCACACACGCATGCTGTACTCCCCGGCGCCGAAGACCTGCGCGCTGCCGACGCCAGGGATGCGCGTCAGCTCGTCCTTCACTCGCAGGTGAGCGAAGTTGGAGAGATAGAGCATGTCGTAGCGTTCGTCTGGCGAGACGAGGTGAACCACCATGATGAAGTCCGGTGTGGACTTCTCCGTCACCACGCCGATTCGCTGGACTTCCGACGGCAATCGCGGCAGCGCCTGCGCAACGCGGTTCTGCACCTGTACCTGGGCGTTGTCGAGATCGGTGCCGAGCGCGAACGTGACGGTCAGCGTCATCCGTCCGTCGGATGTGGCTTGCGAGAACATATAGAGCATGTCCTCGACACCGTTGATTTGCTGTTCGAGCGGCGATGCGACGGTCTCGGCAATCACCCGCGGATTCGCGCCCGGGTAGGTGGCTCGCACGACGACGGTCGGAGGCACGACCTGCGGGTATTCGCTGATTGGCAACCGGAAGAGGGCGAGTGCGCCGGCGGCGACAATGACCAGCGACAGCACGGCGGCGAAGATCGGCCGATCGATGAAGAACCTCGAGAATCTCATGATGACGCTCAGTTGGAGGATGGTTCGGTGAGTGACGCGGCCTGGCCGCTGTCTGCAACGGGGCTGACCTTCGCACCGGGACGGACGCGCTGGAGACCATTGACGACCACCGCTTCGCCGGCGGCCAACCCGGATCGCACGACGCGCAAGCCGTCCACGATCGGGCCCAGCGTGACGTCGCGGTATTGAATTTCGTCGCTCGGTCCGACGACGTAGACGAACTTCTTGCTCAAATCTGTCCCGACGGCGCGGTCCTGGATCAGCAGCCCGTGATACGAGCCGGTGCCGGCGAGGCGCAGCCGGACGAAGAGGCCGGGCGTCAGGCGCCCGTCCGTGTTGCGGAACACGGCCCGCCCGCGGATGGTTCCAGTGGAACCATCGAGCTGGTTGTCGAGGAAGTCCAGCCGGCCCTGGCGCGGAAAGCCCTCGTCGTTTGCGAGCGCCATCCGGATCGGATGCTCGCCGGAGCGACGGCTTCGCAGATCGAGACCGGCGCCGGCCGTGTATTTGAGGAAGACCTGCTCGTCGGCGTCGAAGTACGCGTAAACCGGATCGAGCGAAACCACCGTCGTGAGCAGCGTGGCCTCGCCGGGACCGCTCGACACGAGGTTGCCCGCCGTCACGATGGCGCGGCCGACGCGGCCGTCGATCGGTGAGGTGACCTGCGTGAAGTCGAGATTCAACTCCGCGGCCCGCAGTGCCGCTTCGACAGCGGCTGTCTGCGCCGACGACTCCTGCGCGAATGCCGCGCGTCGATCGTGCTCCTCGCCGGCGATCGCGTTTTCGGCGCTCAGGCGTTCGGCACGCCGCAACTCCGAGTCCGCGCGCTGGCCTGTTGCGCGGGCGCGAACGAGTTCAGCACGAAGTCGATCGACTTCGGCCTGGAAGGGCCGCGGATCGATCTGGAACAGCAGGTCGCCGTGGCGGACGATGGCGCCTTCCTCGAACCGTACGGCAGCAACGTAGCCGGACACGCGCGGCCGGACGTCAACGGTATCGACGGCCTGCAAACGGCCCGTGAATTCATCCCATTCGGTCACATCGCGCGAGACGACGCGGGCAACCGTAACCTGTGGCGGCGCAGCCGGCGCCTGTTGCGCCTCGGTACTGGCGCAACCGGCGTACAACACGACGGCCGCGAGTGATGCGATGGCAGTGAGTTTCATAGCTCGCAGTCTGGCTCTCCAGGCCGGGGCAGACAATCGGGCAGTGGACACAGGCTCGTCTCGCGCATGAGCCCTATGCGCACCATCGACATTACGCGGAGGACGGTCTACGACTTTTGGACGAGGGACGCCTCGGCCGTGCAGCCATCTCGTCACCGGCTGCGCCCTGCCGGATAATTGGGATCGGACAGGCTCCAGGTGATGTCATGACTGAAGAGAAGACGGGCGCCGACGTCGGATGTGACAACGCGAGCGGGGCGGGGTTGCCGCTCGACAGCCGCGATCCAGACATGCTGCGTGCCGGGCTCGTCCGCGAAAACATCGAGCGCCGCCGCGCCGAGTGCCTGGCGAAGATTCAAACCGATGTCGTGAAGATCGCGATGGATCTGCTCGTCCAGCAGCCCGATATCGAAGGCTTCTTTCGCGCCCTGCTGAAAACCCTGGCCGAGGACGGTGAGAGCCACGCTGCCGGTGTGTGGCTCATCGATGACGATCGAAGCGGCTGCGATGTGTGGATGGTCCATCTCGGCGGCGACGTGTTCACTGCCGAAAGCTCGCAGTGCTCGACGGCGGCATTTCCACGACAGGCCGTGGGACGCCACCTGTTCACATACGAACCCGGCTGGCATCAGACGATCGAATACCAGCATGACGACGCGCGCCTGCCCGGAGAGCTGCGCGACTTCATGAAGCGGGAGGGACAGAGTTCGACAGTCGTGACCCCGCTCGTTCTTGCGGGTCGCACCCTGGGGTGGGTGACGCTGTGTGCCGTCGAGACGCCGGAGTGTCCCGGGCAGTGGTGGCGCGTGGCACTCATCGAGGCGGTCGCGCGGCAGGCGGCGCTGGCGCTCCATCACAGCCGGCTCGCCGAGATCAATCGGATCGAAGAGCGCCGCAAGGCGATCCTCGAGGAGAGAAACCGCCTCGCGCGCGACATCCACGACACCCTCGCGCAGGGCTTCGGGGCGATCCTGATGCAGCTCCAGGCAGCGCAGCGCGAAGCGTGTGTGCTGTCGCCGGCGGTGGCGCTGAGCATCGAGACGGCCGTGGAGCTCGCCCGCACGCACATGGTGCAGGCACGGCGCTCCGTCGGGGCGCTCCGCCCGAATGTGTCTGGCGACGAGGACCTCGTGCGGGCAATCAAGCGCATCGCCGAACTGGGGCGCCGCACGGCGGATGTGCCGATCGCCCTGCACCTCGACGAACTGCCGCGATTCGGCGACGGGGTGGAGCGCGAGGTTGCCGGCATCGTGCAGGAGGCGCTCACCAACGCCCTGCGCCATGCCCGCGCCCGGCGCATCACCATTCGTGCGTCGACCGTCAATTCACTGGGGCTGCGGCTCTCGGTCGCCGACGATGGCCGGGGTATCGGCCACGACCGGTCGACGAATGGATTTGGCATGACCAGCATGCAGGAACGCGCCGAGCGAATCGGCGCATCGCTGACGATCGTGACGGCGCCGCGCAGCGGCACCGAGGTCGTGCTCGCCTGGGAACCGTCGTCATTGCCCACCCAGGTTCATGCCGTCAGCTGAAACCGGGGCGCCGTCCAGAGCCCGCGCCAGCGTCATGCTGGTTGACGATCACGCGCTGCTCAGAACCGGTGTGGCCAACATCATCAACCAGGAAACCGATCTGCACGTGGTGGCCGAAGCCGGCAACGGCGTCGAGGCGCTCGAGGCCTTCGATCGCCATCACCCCGACGTGACGCTGCTCGACTTGCGAATGCCGGTGATGGAGGGTGTCGAGGTCGTACGGCGATTGCGGGAGAAAGACCCGCGTGCACGCGTAATCATTCTCACGACCTACGACACCGACGAGGAGATCTCACGCGCGCTCAAAGCGGGCGCGAAGGCGTACGTGCTCAAGGACATCTCCGCCGACGCCCTGATCGCGTGCATACGCGACGTACTCGCCGGCAAGACGTACCTCGCCCCCGCCGCTGCCGCCAAGCTCGCCGAGGACGTGACTCGCGTCCAGCTCACACCCCGCGAGCTGGCGACGCTGCGGCTGCTCGCCGATGGCAAGGCGAACAAGGAGATCGCCAGCGAGCTCGGAATCAGCGAGCGAACGGTAAAAACGCATCTCGGTCACTTGTTCGAGAAGCTGGGTGTGGCGAGCCGGACCGAGGCAGTGAAGATTGCGACGCGGCGCGGCCTGGTTCGGCTGGGATAGGAGCCCCTATACCCCACGCCCCTCGCTTTCCACCTCGCGGAGTGGTACGCGAATGCGCCGCGTGACTGATTGCTCGTCTTCTTCCGGCAAACGGGTGCGTCGGGCAAGCAGTAACGCGGGCATTGCCACCGAGGCAGCCACGAGCCATCCAGCCGGAAGTCGGCGGGAGGGCATCGCGTGGTCGCAGGCATCGCACACGGCGAGTATGTCGGAGCGCAGCTCCAGGTACGTCGCGTGGAGCGAGTGGATCTCGGCGCGTACGAAGTGCTCGACGCGTTCTGTCTCTGCAGCGGTCGCTGCGGCGCCGTTCATGTCGTTCAACCGGGCCATCACCACTTCACGGTCGTGTGCGTCGCCGAGCGCGCCTTGTACTTTTCTGAGGACCCGCAGCGATCGAGGTATTCGAAGCGTCGCCGTCTCTCGGGCGAGCTCCAGTGCATAGCGCAACCGCTTGATCGCGATGCGAGCGTTGTGAACGCGATTGGGGAAGTACACGCCACCTGCGTGAGCGACGGCGGAACGCACCTCTCGTGCCCGGCCGGCAACGTGCTGTCGAATCGTAGACTGCCAGGACGCCGAGCGCGGGTGCCACAGCCAGCCTGCCCGCCGTGCCGAACGTAGCTCCTTGCGCAGCTTGGGCGGGTCCAGTGATTCAATCTCCTTGATCGCACGCCGGCGCGCCGCGAGCTGCTCCGTCGCCAGATCGGACCGAAGGCGCTCAATGACCGGCGTGAGGAGGAGGCGCGACTCCACGTGCTGGACAACGTGCTGTGCCACGTCCGCGTCGCGCGCACGTCCCAGCACCTTCGCGGTGCGGGCGAGCCCCGCTTCGAGGCGAGACAGCGCTTTCTTGTCGAAGTGGCCGCCCATGACCGCCAATACCTCACGAATTCGCCGAATTGCAACTCGGCCTTGATGGAATCCTTCCTCAGTACCTTCCCTGATGGCGGGAAGTTCGCGCAGCAACTGCTCGATCGACTCTCGTAACAGGATCGTGGGTTGGTCGCGCATCGTCAGCACCCCTTGGACATCACGTTGCCGCTATGCAACAACGGATCCGGGCCTGGGCACAAACGCGGCTCGACAGTGCGCGGCTCTATCGGAGTTTCAGTTTGCGTTGAGCGTGGAACAGGGCAGCTGAACTCCGGGCCTGGTGTGCCTCGAAGTAATCGACTATCGAGGGATCTTGACAGCGAGATTGATGACCTGCTCCGCATCGCGCCACAACACGCCCATATCGATCATCTCCGAGATCATCTGCTCGTCCGCGCCGGTGTCGGCCATCAGGCGATCGACCTGGACGATCTCGTGCGAGCGCGCGATCACCGCATCGAAGCGGGCATCGCCGTCGAAGACCGACGCCTCGCCGTTCGTCATCGACATCAGGCCGTTCGCCTCGTCCCAGTAGAGGCCGTCACCGTCCACGTGACGTGCCATCCAGCGCTGCACGGCCTGCTGCAGCCGCTCGGCGCGTTCGCGCGGCAACGGCGGCCCGCCGTCGCCGCGAAAGTAGTACGCCAGATCGTACAGCGTCGTGTCGTCCACGCCGGGGTAGAGCAGCCGGTACTCGGGCAGCGGTTCGAGACGCGTCCAGCCGAAATCGCTGTAGCGCGTGAAATACGGAGCGTAGCGGTCGATGTGGATCGGGCCGACACCGAGCGGCGGAGGAAAGTGCGGGATCTTGTCGATCAACTCGATCTGCTCTTCGTAGTGCGAATCGTCCTCTCCTGGAATGCTGCAGAGCAGGTTCCACAAGGGCCGGATGCCGTCTTCGCGGCACCACTTGAGCAGCGCCAGGTTCTGACTCGCCCTGACCCCTTTGTCCATGAGGCGGAGGAGCGGGGTGCTGAGGCTCTCGATCCCTGGCTGGATCAGCTTCACGTTGGCGTCGCGCAGCGTGGCGACCTCGGAGCGCGTCATGTTGGCCTTGAGGTCGTAGAAGATGAGCGGCTTGTCGTCGAACTCGGCGAGGCGCGGAAGCACCTCCTTGAGATGCGCGCGCGAGAGGATGGCGTCGGTGCCGAAGAGCCCGGTCCGGTGGCGCTGCCAGAGCGTGCGGACTTCGTCGATCACGCGTTGACTCGTCTTGGCATTGAACGCCATCTCGAGCTGGTTGAAGCCGCAGAACGTGCAGTGATGCTTCGCACCCCACCAGCAGCCGCGCGAGCTCTCGAAGGCAAGCATGAAGCCCTTCGACTCCGGGGTGGACGCCTGGCGCGCGCGGACGTAGGGCTCGTAGTCGGGGATCGGGAGCGCGTTCAGATCGACGGCGCCGTGCCGCTCGAGGAAGCGGGTGTCAGGATCTACCCGGCCGAGCGCGAGGTCGACAATCGCGGTCTCGCCGTATCCGTCCACGACGACATCGATCTCGTGGAAGTGTTCGCTGACGCGACGTCCCATCGGGTCGGAGCACTGCGACCCGCCGACGACCACGCGCGTTGCAGGACTGCGCTGCTTGGCCAGGCGCGCCAGCCAGAGCGAGGGGAAGAGCTGGCTGAACGAGGCGGAGAACGCGAGGAGATCGTGCGGCGTCCGCGCCAGCCGATCGAGGCAGAACTCCGCGTATCGATCCATCAGTGCGCGGCGCTCGGCGGCGCCGCCGAAGAGCGGTCGAAGCTCGCGGTCGAGTCGATCGTCGGCGAAGTCGCCACGGAAGTGCTCGGCGAACAGCAGTTCGCACAGAAGGGAACTGCGGTCGCCGCCTTCGGACACCGAGACGTAACGGTCCTGGCCGAGCATGCGTGCGAACTCGAAGTGCAGGTAGGCTTCGTGTGACGGGATGCCGCGTTCCTTGAGCACCGTGCTCAGCAACGCGATGCTCAGCGAAGACACGTTGGTGTGGTGATAGGGCATGCACACCAGGAGCACCGTGGAGACGTTGTCGTCAACGTGCGGCGCGCGCGCGCCGGGAAGAGCCGAGTCGGTAGCAAGCGGCCGCCGGCGCAGTCCGTCGATGGGGATGTGAGGTGGCGGGGAAGGCGTATCCACCGAAAATCGTCCTGAAGGCTTCTCGTTATCGCGACATTTTGATCGCCAGCGTGATCCGAGGCTCGGTGGTCAGCTTCGACGGCACGCCACCCCGGTGGGTGAGCAGTCCGTCGAAGACGACTATCCGTGCGGGTGCGGGAACGATGGCGTGCGCGAGTCCCGCGGCCGCTTCGTCGTAGACGAGCAGTTCGCCGCCCCAGTCGGCATTCCACACCTCGTTCACGAAGGCGAGGGCCGTCCATTCGTCGCCGTCCTCGTGCGCGAACTGGACGTCGCCGTAGAGATTCAGGTTGACGTACGCACGCTTGACGCGCCCCACTTTGATGCCGCGCGATCGCAGATGCGCCATCGCCGCGCCGGCGAAAAACCCCACCACCGGATGATCCGTCGGCGGCTCCTCCGGAAACGTGTACCCGAAATGCCGGTAGTCGGTGGTATCCATGCGATCGCTGTCCACGTACCGGTAGGGAAGATTCCTGAAGAATTTGTAGAGTTGCGGTACTTCCTCCGGGCTGACCACGTTGTCGAGGACGAACAGCCGCCGCGACTGGGGACCGATCCGCAGTTCCAGCGAACTCGGGCGGTGAGGCCGCACGCGGGCGGTACGCCTCGTGGCGCTCTGCTTCACACTGTCTCCATTACTCGGGCCGGAATACCGCCGTGACGACGGACCGCACTGGCACGCGGACCCGTTTGTCGTCGTCGGTCACGGTGGTCGATTGCTGCAGCTTCGGCCGCGGCGCCTTCTCGAAGTACACGTGCACGGCGTACCCCGAACCGCGGTCCAGTTTGCGAACGTCGATGGCAAATGCGCCGCGCTTCTTGAGGCTGGGCTCCAGCTTGCGAGCGGCGATCAGTGCCTGCTTTCGTGAGGCCATCGAAGGAATCCACGCTGCGACGGCGTCACATCTCGGTGACCACGAGCTGCACCTTCATGAGCTCGAGGACGCGAGCGATCGGCGCCGAGACACTTCCGCCGGATGCGCCGGCGAAGTGCAGGCCGATGGCTTTCTTCGACTTCACGTCGACGACGAGCGATCCCGAGTCGCCCGGCTCGCTGAACCGCGTGATGAGGATCTGATCGCCGAACGATACGTTGCCCAGGTCGGGATACGGCATGCGCAACGGCCTGAACGTCGTGCTCAGCACTTTCCCTTGTGTCTTGTTGCTGGTGCGGCCGACCTTGGTGACCGTCATCCCCGTCTTGGCCGCGATCGTGCCCCGCACAAGGCCGATCCCCTTGATCGTCGCGATCACCGCTTCGACCATGTCGGGATTGATCTCCGCGATGGCCGTATCCGCGGTATTGGTTCCGCGGGTCTTCAGCTTGACGAAGTCCCTGAGGGTGGCAATGCCGTCCTTCGATTTCTTGCCACCGTCGACGATGCCGGGATAGACGATCGCATCGCCCTTCTTCGCTTTTCCACACTTGGCGAGTACGTGGCTGTTGCTCAGCACGAAGTATTTGTCGTCGCGTTTCACGATCGCGCCAAGCGTGCCCGTATCGCCGCCGAAGTGGCCAACGCTGAAGCCGGGCTGGATGGGTCTGCGCTTGACGTTCACCTGGGGTTTCAGGATCCCGATCTCGACGACATCCGTGGGAACGGGCTTGCCATCCGCGACGAGCACCGGCGGCACGACTTCCGGGCCTTCGAGGCGCGCGAGCGCAGACTTCTTCGCGACGAAGACGGTGAAGGCGAACTCCTTGAGCGTCTTGCCCTTCGTCACCTTCAACGCCGCGCCAATCCCCATGACGTTCGGGTGCGTGATGACCTTGCGGATCTGGTCGACGCCGAGTGATTCCGGACCGACACGCCGCTGCGGACTGACGGCAAGCTCGACGAGCTTACCGACAGCCTTCTCATTGGCCATGAACCGACCTCTCCCGTCGATCATCGCTCGACGTGCGGACGAGCGCCACATCGTTTTGCGTTCGAAACGAGGTGTCACGTTAGTGACCGGCTGTCCTCGGTCCTCGGTCCTCAACGGACGGCGGACTGCGGATCGTGGATTGGTGAAAGCGGAGACACCGTTGTTACTTTGATGAGCTTGCTCCCGACAATCGCCGCTTGTAGACTCCAACCGCCCGTTTGGGCCCCTCTGAAAGGAGCTTTATGGCCAAGAAGAGCGCAGGTGAGGGCGGTGTGTCGCTGACACAGGTCAAGTCCTTCGTCAAGAAAGACATGGCAGCGATGAAGGCAGACGCCAAGCGTCTTGCCGATTTCCTGAAGCAGGCGAAGGAAGGGCCCGAGAGGGTTTCCATCAAAGTGTGCGACTGCTGCATCAAGGTCGAGTAACGACTCAGCTCACATTCGACTGACGCCGGTGCGAGTCACGGCCATGCCGTGGCGTGGGTTCACGTGTCCACAGCTTCGAGTCGTGGAGCGGAGGCCTTATGCATGTTCAGAGCGCCTACAACGTCCTGGTTCCCCTTGAAACGTCCGGTACCGCGGGCCTCTACGCCCTCTTCAATACATTTGCCGGCTCGATCGATTTGGTGGACCAGTCGATCGTGGACGGGCTCAAGTCGCTGCAACGGAGCGGCTCGCGCCTGATCCAGCTGCGTACGGCTGCCAGCTTCGAAGGGCGGTGCACCCTGTCCCCGCCGGTGCTGGATTACCTGGACGCTCGCGGCTACCTGTTCGGCTCGCTCGACGAAGAGCGCATCCATGCGCGGTTCGTGTACGAAGAAATGCTTCGCCTGCATCGGCAGATCGCGGGCCAGCCGCTCGCGATCGTGCCGACCTATAACTGCGATCTGAAGTGCCCGTACTGCTGGCAGCGGCTCTACAACATGGACTCGCCGATCATCAGCGAGGACATGGTGGACAGCGCGTTTGCCGCGATTTCGCAACTGGTCGAGCCCGAGCCCAACCAGCCGGTGGACCTGGCCATTTTCGGTGGAGAGCCCCTCCAGGACATCCCCGAGCTGCGCGACCGCGTGCTTCAGATCTGCGACCGATCGAAATCCGCCGGATACTCGGTGATGGCGATGTCCAACGGCGTGGGACTCGCCAAGGCGGCCCCGTATCTGGCCGGCAAGATCGACCAGATCCAGGTGACCATCGACGGCCCCGCCGAAATCCATCGGCGGCGGCGTCCGCTGCCGAAGGGCGATTCGTTCACCGCCATGGTCGAAGGCGTGGACAAGGCGCTCGAGCTGGGCATTCGGATCAAGGTGCGAGTCAACGTTGACCTGACGAACCTTCCGCGCCTGCCCGAGCTGGTCGATCTGGCCCGAGAGCACGGATGGCTCGACACGGGGAAAATCGACTTCTTCGCCGCACCGGTGAAGAACCACAACCCGAACAAGACGATCAACCCGGAGTCCGAGCTGCTCGAGGAGCTGCTCAAGCTCGTCGACCGCGACGAGCGCATGAGCGTGTTCGACCTCAACGGCTTCTCCGGAATCAAGTACTTCCAGGGCTTCAAGGACTCGGGGTTGTTCTCACTGCACCGGTTCTTCAATTGCGAGGCGCAGATCAATTTCTGGCTCTTCGACGTGCACGGCGACATCTACGCGTGTTGGGAAGCGGCCGGCACGCCGGATCTGGCCGTGGGCCGGTTTCATCCCGAGGTCGAGGTGCACGACAGCAAGCTGCAGGTCTGGCGTGCGCGCACGACGCTCGACATCGCCAGTTGCGGCGGCTGTACGTCGCAGCCGCATTGCGGCGGCGGCTGCCAGTTCCACGCCCTCGAGCACGGCGGTTCGGTGCTCAGCTCGAGCTGCGATTCGCTGATGGAAGGCTACACGATGTCGATTCAGCGGCACGCCGACTGGCTGATGGAACGCGCGATCAAGGGCGACCACGCAGTGGGCCTGGTCACCACCGACGGCGTCCGGACTCCGGTGACGCGTCAGTTCGGCCTGCTCGAGGAATCGATGACCAGCGCCGGTTTCGGCATGCGGTGCGCGTAGCGCACCCGGGACGACCCGGCGTCCGACGCGCTCGCCTGCAATTTGCGTCGAGGCTTTGATGCCGCTGCCAGGCACGAGGCTCCCTGTCATCGATGCGAGCACCGGTGCTCGAGTCGAGGCTCGCGGCAGCCCGGTTTCGCGCCTGCTGCTGGTGTGCATGCCCTTCCAGCACCTGAGGCTGTCCTCGCTGAGCGTCGGCCTGCTCGCAACCATGTTGAGGCAGCACGGCGTCGAGTGCCGCGAGGCGTACTTGCATTTCGACTTCGCGCGCCTCATCGGCCGGCATGCCTACACGGTCATCTCCGACAGCGGGGCGAAGAACACGATCCTCGGAGAGGTGCTCTTCGCCGAACAGTATCGCGGCGGCCTCGACGAAGACACCGATCGCGCGCTGAAGCCGCTCTTCGGGGATCGCGACGCGCGCAGCAGCCTGATGACCGCATTCGCCGACGGCTGCCTCGACAAGATCGGCGACGCCGGCTGCGACATCGTCGGCTTCTCGACCTCCTTCAATCAGCTCTTTCCCTCGTTGTGGCTGGCTCGCCTGATCAAGTCGCGGCGCCCCGATACACGAATCGTGTTCGGCGGCTCGGCCTGCTCGTCGCCGATGGGCGAGCGCATCACCGAGTACTACCCGGAGGTCGATCTGGTTGTCAGCGGATTCGGCGAGCAGCCGCTGGTGGACCTCGCGCTCGGCACCATCGGGTTCGAGCCGCGCTTCGTGCACAACGAGGTGCCGGTCAACCTCGATACGCTGCCGATACCAGACTACGAACCGTTCCTCCGGGAATGGCGTGCCTTCGACGACACATCCAACGGCGGCATTACGCTGTCGTTCGAAACCTCGCGGGGATGCTGGTGGGGACAGAAGCACCACTGCAAGTTCTGCGGACTCAACCAGCGTGAGATGGCGTTCAACGCCAAGTCGAGCGAACGGATGGTCGAGGAAGTGCGAACGCTGTGGGACCGCCACAGGTGTGGCTTGTTTGCCACCGACACGATCCTTTCGAGGAAGCACCTCAAGGAAGCATTGCCGCGCCTGGCCGAATACGGCGACAAGCCAGAGATCTTCTACGAGGTGAAGGCGAACATGGCGCGGCGCGAAGTCGAGGTCCTGCGTGCCGCCAACGTCACGGCGATCCAGCCAGGGATCGAGAGCCTCAGTACGCCGCTGCTGAAGCTGATCGACAAGGGCGTGAAGTCCATACAGAACGTGGCCCTGCTCAAGTGGTGCCGCGAAGAAGGGATCACGCCGTCGTGGAACATCCTCTACGGAATTCCCGGCGAGCGAAAGGAGTTCTACTTCGAGCAGATCGAACTGTTCGATCGCATCCCGCACTTTGCGCCGCCGGAGGGCGCGCACCTGATCCAGCTCGATCGCTTTTCGCCGTACTTCAACTCGTATCGCGAGCACGGCTGGCGCCGGATCGAACCGCTGTCGTCGTACCGGCTCCTGCATCGCGGCATGAC
>Ga0111539_10008952_pt1 | contig 12675 bp, 6 predicted proteins | sample RhiMethybrSRZTD1_FD_79667 | JGI IMG/M metagenome (GOLD analysis project Ga0111539, IMG submission 79667) | Populus rhizosphere microbial communities from Tennessee, USA - Rhizosphere MetaG P. TD hybrid SRZTD1 (version 2) (version 2) | ecosystem: Host-associated > Plants > Roots > Rhizosphere >...
GCGCGCAGTGAGATCACGCGAGCGATCAGACGCGATTGAAAGAGCGATCCGATCGCACTGCGCAATTTGATATCGCGGTGCAGATTCGTGATGTACCGAGATCATCGATGCGCGCTCGCCACACACTGATATCGAAAACTGCATTCCGCCAACAGAAGTGCAACGCGAGTGCGCATGCGCATCGCTCGTGTTCGCAACGGATCAGGCCAGGGTGACTCGCAATGTGACCAACGGCCGCGCTGGTTCGTCTCTTGCTTAACCATCCCCCTGGAGGCTGTTCCATGCGGTATCTGTTTGCTCTCGCGTGTGTCGCCGCGCTCGGTTCCTACGGTTGCGGAGATAGCTCCACCGGGCCGTCGGGAGGTTCGGGCACGTTGAATATGCGAATCACCGACAGCCCGTACAGCGACGCGAAGGCCGTGATCGTGAAGATCAAGGAACTCTCGGTGCATCGTGACGACGCGCCGTGGGAGACAGTGGCGTTCCCCGCCCCTGCGACCACCTGGGCGTGCGATCTGAAGAAGCTCGAAGGTCCGATCGACGTACTCGGTGGCAGCGTGGTGCCAGCCGGTCACTATACGCAGATCCGGCTCGTCGTCGACACGGCGACGATCTACTGGGAAAACGCCTCAGGCGCCGCGACGCCCTGCGCCGCGGATATCCCGGCACCCGCGGGCACGTTCTCCGCGCTCGAGATCCCGTCGGGTGAGGTGAAGCTCAATCGCGGGTTCGACCTCGCGGCTGACGGCACGACGACGGTTACACTCGACTTCGACGGCGACAAGTCGATTCAGATTCATGAGACCGGCAACGGGAGATTCATTATGAGGCCGGTGATCACGGTCAAGAGCGTCGGGGAAGAACAGTGAGCATGCATCGCAGCTTCTTCGTGATGGCCTTGGCCCTTGGCGGCGTGATCGCCGCCAAGGGAGCCGAGGCGCAGACGGCGTACAGTGTCTCGGCGAGCATCGGCAACTTCCACGTCGCGGTCTCCAACTACTATCACGTGCCGGAGCGCGAGGTGATCGTGGTGCGCGAGCGGCGCATCCCCGAGGACGAGTTGCCCGTCGTGTTCTTCATCGCACAGCGGGCGAATGTGCCGGTCGCGCGGATCGTCGACATGCGGCTCCGCGGCGACTCGTGGTGGGACATCTCGGTGCGCTTCGGCATGGGCGCCGACGTCTACTACGTGCCGGTGACCGTCGTCCGATCGGGGCCGCCGTATGGACGCGCCTACGGCCACTACAAGAAGCCGAAGAAGCAGTGGAACACGATCGCGCTCACGGATGCGGACGTCGTGAACCTGGTGCAGCTGCGCTTCATCTCGGACCACTATCACATCGCGCCCGACCGCGTTATCGAGATGCGCGAGCGCAACGCCGACTTCATCTCGATTCACGACAACGCGTCGGGCAAGCGCGTCGCCGCGGCCAAGCGCGACGATCGCGGTGGTGACGACGACCGCGGTGGTGATCGCGTCGCGGCCAACGGCAACGGCGGCGGCAACAACGCCGGCAGCGGCAGCAACGCGGGCGGCGGCAACGGCAAGGGCCGCGGCAAGAAGCGCTGAGGAGGGCCGCCTAAAGGCGGCCCCCACGTCCGCGTGAAGGCAGCCCCCACGCCACCAAGTCACGTTAAGATTACGCCCGGGCACTCCCTCGGGTGTTCATGACCAAAATCGCAGGTCGATACGAGATCACCGCCAAGCTCGGTGAAGGCGGCATGGGCGTGGTGTTCCGCGCCCACGATCCGGCGCCGATGGACCGCGAGGTCGCCGTCAAGACGCTGCACGAGTTCGCCGACCCGCTGGCGCTCGAGCTGTTCTACAAGGAGTGCAGCGCCCTCAAATCGATCAGTCATCCCAACATCGTCGAGATCTTCGACATGGGCGAGTACGAGGAAGACGGCCACAAGCGGCCGTTCTTCGTCATGCCGCTGCTGCCGGGGACGTCGCTCGATCAGCTGATTCGGCGCGCCAGCCATCGTCTCACCGTCGACCGCGTTGTCGAGATCTTCGCGCAGACCTGCCGCGGCCTCCAGGCCGCCCACGAGTACGGGCTCGTCCACCGCGACATCAAGCCGAGCAACATCTTCGTGATGGCCGACGACTCGGTCAAATTGATCGACTTCGGCGTGGCCCACGTCGTCCACGCGCGTTCGCGCACGACCGGCTTCGACAAGGGCACGCTGCTCTACATGCCGCCCGAGCAGGTCCAGCACAAGCCGGTGTCGGTCCAGTCGGACATCTATTCGCTCGGCGTGACGTTGTACGAAGCGCTGACGCGCCGTCAGCCGTTTCGCGCCGCCACCGAGGACGCCGTCATCCAGGCGATCCTGTCGACGATTCCGCCGCCGGCCTCCGACCTGAATCCCGCCGTCACGCAGATGATCAGCCGGGTCGTCCACAAGGCGATGGCCAAACAGCCGTGGACCCGGTTCGACTCGGCCCGCGAGTTCGGCGACGTCCTGCAGAAGGCCTGGCGCAACGAGCCGATCGCGCTGTTCGATGCCTCGCGCACGCAGCCGCGCATCCAGACGGCCACGCGGGCGCTCGAGAAGGGCGATTATCAGTTCGCCGGCGAGATCGTCGGCGAGCTCGAGGCCGAGGGCAACATCGACCCGCAGATCTCGCTGCTGCGGGCCCAGATCGATCAGGTCACGCGGCAGAAGACCGTGGCGCAGTTGCTCGAGAGCGCGAGAGCGCGCTACGAAGAGGAAGAAGATCCGCTCGCGCTGCAGAAGCTCCAGGAGGTGCTGCAGCTCGATCCGACGAACGTCTCCGCGCTGGCGCTGAAGAGCAAGATCGAGGACCGCCGCAGCGAGCGCCAGATCGAAAAGTGGCTCCAGCTGGCGCGCCAGCACGTCGACAACCATTCGTTCGGACACGCGCGCGAGGCCCTGCAAAACGCACTCGCGCTGCGGCCGAAGGACCCCCGCGCCGCCCGTTTGCTGAAAGAGATTGAAGCGGCCGAGGATGAGTATGTGCGTCTTCGTCGCGAGAAGACGGAGATGTATCAGGCGGCGGTGAATGCGTGGCAGAACGGCGAGGTCAGCCAGGCGTTGAGCCAGATGAAGCGGGTGCTCGACCTCGATCGCCAGGCGCCGGACACCTCGTCGACCGACGCGGCGGGCGCCTATCAGAGCTTCTACAACAAGCTGCGGTCCGAGCACGAGGCGATCAACACCGGCTACGCCGACGCGCGGCGATGTCTTTCGGACCGGCAGTTCGCCAAGGCGGTGCAGGTCTGCCAGGAGTTCCTCACCAAATACCCGGGTCACGCGTTGTTTCAGGCGCTCAAGTTCGACATCGAGGAGCAGCAGCGTCAGCAATTGTCGGCGTTCATCGCCGACGTCGATCGCCGGCTCGAGGCCGAACCCGATCTGAACGCGAAGGTCAGCTTGATTCGCGAGGCGCTGACCGAGTATCCGGAAGAAGACCATTTCACGCGCCTGGCGCGGCTCTTCGAGGACAAGCGGGATCTGGTGAACTCGATCGTCGAGCGCGCCCGCGTCCATGAGAGCCGAGGACAGTTCACTGAAGCGATCAACGACTACGAGACGCTCCAGACGATCCATGTCGGCTACCCCGGTCTGACGTTCGAGAAGGAACGCCTCCAGAAGCGCCTGCAGCAGCAGTCGCGCGATGCCGCGCGAGCGACGTGGGTGCGGCAGATCGATGCGCAGCTCGCGGCGGGCGACTACCCGCGCGCCAGCGAGCTGCTCGACAAGGCGGAAGCCGAGTTCGCCGAGGACGCCGAGTTCGCCGAGCTGCGGAAGCTGGCGCTGCAAGGCCGCGAGCGTGCCACTCGCGCCGACGAGCTCGTCGCCGAGGGACAGGAGTTGTGCGCCACCGGTCAGTTCGAGCAGGGGGTCGACCTGCTCAACCTCGCGCTTCAGCTCGACGACCGCACCTCGGTGCGCATGACGCTCAGGGACCTGTTCGTCGCTCGGGCACAGGACACGATCGCGACCGACTGGCGCACCACCGAGACGTTCGTCGAACGGGCGCTCGAGCTCGACCCGAATCACACGCTCGCCAGGAGCCTGCGCGCGCAGGCGCTCGATAAGAAGCGAGAACAGGAAGTCGAGCAGTGCGCATCGCAGTCGCGGCGCCTGCAAGCCTCCGGCGACATCGAAGGCGCCGTCGCTGAAGTCGAGCGCGGCCTCGCCGCCTACCCAGCTGAAACGAGGCTGACCGTCATCGCAGAAGCGCTCCGCCACGACGTTGGACGCCCGGTGCCACCGCCCCTCCCCGAAGCCGCTGGTCCTTCGTCCGCATCAGCGCGCAGGTCCGCGTCCGCCAAGGCTACGGCGGACAGGTCGGCGTCGCGCGGCGGGACTCCTGCTGCCCCATCGAGCGAGCCTGTCTCGGAGCCAGCGCTCGCATCATCGGGCGCGGCGGCACCGCCAGAGATCGAACGCACTCGACTCGTGACAGACCGGCGAGCGGGCCACACCGCTCCCGCACCCGAGGTCGAAGTAGTCGAGTCCGAGTCGATCATTCCTCGCGTGGCGCCGTCCCCAGAGCCGCCCTCGCGCGACCCATCGACGACGAGCACGAAAGACGATCGGGCGCGCCTGCCGCGTTGGGCATTGGTCATGGCAGCCGCGGTCGTGCTGGCCGTCATCGGTGCGGTGATACTGGTCCAACGGTACCGGAGCAGTCCCTCAACGGAACCACCGACTGAACAATGGTCATCGGGAGCGCCGTCAAACTCACAGGGGACGGCTTCCTCATCACAGGGAACGTCTTCCTCGTCGGAGCCAACGTCTTCGACGGCATCGACATCGTCGACGGAGACGCAACCGCCCGCAGCCGACACCACCTCGCCGGCCGATCCGTCGTCGACGACGTCGCGCGAGTCGACGACGGCCTCGTCAGAGAATTCTTCTCCGCCGCCCGCACTCGCAGCAGTGGCATTGCGAGATTTGCCTCCTGGCACACGCGTGACGCTCGACGACAGTCCGATCGGAACAGTGGGCAGCGACGGCCGGCTCGCGCGCGCGAACATCCCGCCGGGTCGGCACACGCTGCAGTTCACGATGAAGGGTTACGACACCGCGTCGGTGACGCGCGACTTCAGTGCGGCGCAGCCGTTGACGCTGACTGCAGCCGACATCAAGCTGACGCGGACTGCGCCGGTCCTCGAGCTCCAGGCCGATTCCGGAACGGAAATCGTCATCGCGCAGGGCGGACGCACGATTCAGCAGGTGAGGGGACCGTCGAAGATTCCGCTGCCGGAGGGCATGTACGACCTCTCCGCCAAGGGACCCGCCGGCGTGGTGAACTCGACACGCGTGGCGATGCCGGCAGCCGGCACGATGGCGGTCGACGTGCGGAGCCTGATCGTGTCGGGCATGGAGCGGTTCGATCGCGCCGGCTGGACCGAGTCCGATTCGTGGGTGACGCGGCGCGGCGGCAACTACGTGCTCTACAACCGCACCGGCGACGAGGGGACGATCTCGTTCACGGTGCGTCTCGATCGCAGCGGCAATCCGTTCTCGAGCGGGGCGCGGCTGAATTGGGTGGTGGGGTTCGCCGACAGCCGCAACTACATCCTGCTGCAGCTCGACAAAGACTCGTTCTATCGGCAGGCGGTCGTCAACAGCGTGCCGCACTCGGCGACGAAGAAGGACCACGACGTTCCGAACAACGTCCCTTACGTGAACCTGCGCGTGCAGTTGCTCGGGGGCCGCCTGGTACACGAGTTCAGCACCCGCCCGAACGACTGGCGCACGCTCGATGCGTGGGCGACGGCGGCGGTGCCGGTCACCGGTACTCGATCCGTGTTGAACGGACAGTTCGGGTTCTTCCTGCCGGGCGACGAGGAGATCACGATCTCCAACTTCCTCTACTACCCGCCCGCCAGACCGAACCGAACCGCCCCAGCCCGGTGACCCTACTTAAATCGATACACGGAGTACGAGTCGTTCTCGAAGATCTGCTCGAGCGGGATCGGCCGCGGATGCATGTAATCCTTGCGAACCAGAAAGTGCGTCCAATGGTACTTCCGCGCATCCCGCTCGATGGCATCGCTCCAGTCGCTGGCCTGCAGCATCGACTGCAGCTCGCGCCGCTCGCGCGAAAACCCGAAGATCTCGTACTGGTAATTCACCGCAAACGCCTGATGGCCGAACAGCGCGGGAATCTGCAACTGCCTATTCGGGCGGGCGAACTGTTGCGCCGGGTACCGAAGGTCGTTGGTCACGATGATGCTGCCTTCCAGGGGTATCGCTGCCAGCGCTGCGGCGATTGAGCGGTTATCCGCGAACTCATGCCCGTTCTCCGGATGGCGGATGAGGACTAGCGAGTAGCGACCCGCGACAAAGGCGGCCGGGACGACAGACAGCGCCATCACGACGATCACGGCCGCACGCAGCCGCGCACCGAGGCGTGTCCAGCCTTGGCCGACGAAGCTCAGTGCGAAGGCATGGAGCAGAAACGGCACGGGAAGAATGATCTGAATCCAGTCTTCGGTGGCGCCCCCCGCGCCGGGACGCACGTCGATCGTCCGCGTGAGGTTGACGACCAGCAAAGGCGCCAGGCCGAAGAGCAGCAGCGGGAGACTCCCTTTCTGCGCTTCGGTGAGTCTGAAGGTCCCCAAGACAACCACCGCGGGCAACAGCAACCAGACGAGATCGAATGCCAGCCAGAGGCCTTCCCGGGCGGCCATGCGTTTCAAGTAGAACAGCGGAAAGAGCTCGGTGGCGTATTCGGCCTGAACGGGGGGCACCACCCAGAACGCGACGTAGGTCGCGGCAAAAACGGCCGCGGCGGCGGCGGCCGGAACCAATGGTTCGAACCGCCTGGCAACCACCGCTCGATAGGCTTGTGAGAGCAACAGTCCGGCCAGCAGCGCAATGCCCGTCGACGTCTTGACGATGAGAGCGGTTCCAATCAGGAAGATCGGGAGGCGCCACCCGCGCGAAGGGGCGGCCGCGATCGCGGCGACGGCCGCGAGCGTGAGAAACTGCGCACCCACGTTCTGAGCGACGTTCGACGCCACACCCCACAGCTCGTAGTACTCAATCACGGCGTCGATCGGCCCAGCGGTAAACTTCGAGGCCGCGATCCACAATCGCGGTCCGATGTAGCTCCAGAAGGAGTACCACAGCGACGGGACCGCCACGATCAGCATCGGCACGGCGACCGCTGCTGGGAGCGCAGGACAGAGCCGTTGCCTCGCCGCCACTGCCGCCGCTGTAATGCCGGCGGCCAGGAGCGGCAGCACGATCAGGAACAGTGAGTGGTGCGGCGCCAGGCCAGACGTGCGCGAGATCAGCGCGGCGATACCCTGGACGCCGACGTGATAGGAACGCCGGCCACCGAGATTGCTGAGGGATTCGGGAGGATACACGCGAGTCTGCACCAGCGAGTGCACGTGCTCCAGCGAGTACGGCGTATCGACGTTGAAGAAGACCGGCGGATAGTCGCCAGGCGTCATGCGAAGCGCGGAGATTGCCAGCGGCAGCATCAGCACCGTCGCGAGGACTCCCGCCACGACGCCGTCGAGCGTGAACGCGAGGCGGGGCTTGGGCAACGAGAACGCCGCGCGGCCGCGAAGAGCGATGGCCGCGAGCACCAATGCGACTGGGCCCACGTACCAGGGCAGCGACAGCACGAGCGAAAGGAAGAAGCTGAGCGTCGACAGCAGCAGCCCTGCGATCAGGCGGATGATCGCCCACGGGATCCCGTCGGCATCGTCATCGCAGGCGACGAGAAGAGAACCAGTGACTGTTCCCGCGGCGTAGAGAACGGCGAGGGCGACCGCGACTCGGAAGGGGCTCGCGCCGGACACGACAGCACCGATGACGGCGATCAGTGCCGCAAGCAGCGGTACGATCCACGACTGCCAGTGAACCAGCGTGCTGATGACCGGGAAGCGGCGACGCCGGTTGACACCAGCGAGGTCCCTCGCGTGCGCCATACCTGCTAACGGGCTTGTGGACCAAAGAACCAGAGTGTTCCGCTCACGCCATCGCCGTCCCGTATTGAACAGCGAGTGCATAGCCCGAGCAAGCGCAAACAGAGGCGCCGGTACAAGCGGCGCGGGGCGCGGCCGAGCGCGACCACACACTGCCGTTGATACTGGAGAAAAAGCGACAGAACGCGACGCTCAAGGAGCGCTTCGGGCGGACCTGGGGGCGGAAGCACTTGCTGGGACGGCGGGCGCTGCGTTACGACAAGGCGCCCCACGACGCGTGACCGCTCAGGGCGGTCTACGTCCTGCGCCTGCAATTGCGTGCAGACGTATGCGTGTGCGGGATTGTCGCGGCTGAGTAGGCCGAGTCGCCGGCAGCGGAAACGCCGGTCATCCCCCGTTCTTGGTGCTATGATCTTGTTCCCTCGGTGCAAAGCGGCATTCCGGAGCAGATCGGGAACTACGACGTCGAACGGCGTCTTGGTAATGGTTCCATGGGGACCGTCTACCTCGCGCGCGATCGCGAATTGGGCCGGCATGTCGCAATCAAGGTCATTCAGGCCAACGTCGATTCCCCCGACATGCGCGAACGGTTCAACCGCGAAGCGCGCTCGATCGCTGCGCTGAACCACCCCAGTATCGTTACCCTCTACCACTCCGGACTGGAAGAATCCCTTCCCTATCTCGTTCTGGAATACATCGACGGGCGCTCGGTTCTCGACGTGATCGCCAACCGCGATCCTGTGCCGCCGCCGCGGCGGCTGCTCTGGATCGAGCAGTTGTGTGAGGGGCTTCACTACGCGCACGAGCGGAGCATCATTCATCGCGACATCAAGCCAGCGAACTTGATGATCGATCACCTCGATCGGCTGCGCATCCTTGATTTCGGCATCGCTCGAATCTTCGGCGAATCCAGGACTGCGATGAGCACGCTGATCGGGACGCCGGCCTACATGGCGCCCGAGTACATCCGCGGCGAGGGCATCGACGCCCGCGCCGACGTCTTTGCGGCGGGTGCCGTCGCCTACGAGCTGCTGTCATATCAACGGGCGTTTTCCGGCGACACCTACTCGACCATCCTTCACCGCGTCCTGTCGGAGATGCCGCCTCCGTTCGTCGAGGCCGGTACCACCAGCCTCGACCCTGAACTCGAGCAGATCGTCTTCCGGGCGCTGAGCAAGGATCCCGCCTCCCGCTTCCAGAGCGCGCGCGAGTTTGCGGCGGCGATCCGCACTGTGCGAACTCGCATCGAACTGAACGCGCCGACCTGGTCTGGCACCGCGGACGTGACGATGGCGATCGACGGCAGGCACACGACGACGACGCCCTCGTCGTCTGGGCCAGGTGTCGTGCCGGGCGGTGGTGCGGCTGTGCCGGATCAGGCGGGGTTCGCGCCGACCCAGGTCGTCGATTCGCGAACAACGGCCAGTCTGCGACTCGGTACTCCGGACGTCGCGCAAGATGAACCTTCGGCGTCGTACGACAGCACGGTTCTTTCCGACCCGCGCCGCACGAGCACACTCGTCACCGACGCACCACCTGACGAACCGTCGCGCGAGACCCGGGCCGCGTCGTCTCCGCGCAGCAACACGCGGTTGTATATCGCGATCGCCGCGTGCGTGCTCATCATCCCGGCAGCCCTGTTCACCTGGCTCGCCTATTTCGACAAGCCCGCGATCGACACGAGCGGCAGTACGTCGACCACCGTCGGCGTTCCATCTCCCACCGATCCGCCGGTCCCCGTCCCCGATCCGTCGGGCGACGTCAACACGAGAACCGGACCGGTCGATGCTGGAAAAGTCGCCGGCGGAGGCTCTGGGAACGTCACGACACCGACCGGGGGAGTCGGCCCGAGCGGCGGCAAAGTCGATGCAGGCACCAAGACGGGTGGCATCGGACCGGCCGTGCCGGACAGCGGAGACAAACCGATCGACCGGATCGACGTTGGTCCCGTCCGGACCGCCTACGAGCTCTTCAACGCATCGAACGGCCCCACGCTGCCGGGCCTGATTTATCGCATCCTTCAGCGCGCCAACGGCGGCAATTCCGTCGCGAGTGTCGATCCGCGCGACACGGTTTTCCGGACCGGGCGCGATCAGTTTCGTTTCGCGTTCCGCTCGAACATCGATGGCTATCTCTACGTCGCACAGAAGAGTGACCAAGGCGACTGGGATGTCGTGTTTCCCGAGCCCGGCGTGAACGGCGGCAGCAACCGGGTGCAGAAGAACCAGGACTATGTCGCGCCGAGCCCAGACTGGTTTCAATTGGACCCGCCCTCGGGCACCGAACGGGTGTTCGTCTTCCTGAGCAAGACGCCGGTGAGCGCCTTCACCGATCTCAATCGTCCGGTGACGAGCCAGGCCACGCTGGCGCAGGCGGAGATCGACAAGCTCACGAGCACGATCAGCATGCGCAAGCTGGTGGTCGCCAAAGGCGAGGTGCCCAGCGCAGCCTCGGGGACGGGCGGCTCGGGCGTGTACGTCGTGAACGCTGACGCGTTTGCAGACGCCGTGATGGTGACCTTCGACATGACCCACAAGTAGGCGCGCCTTCGCGCACTGACCTGCCTATGCTCAGTCGCTCTCTTGCCTCCCTCGTCGCCCTGGCGTTGTTGACCGCTCCCACGATCGCCGGGCAATCGGAAAGCGACGACGTCTCGACGATTCGCGGCCGGAAGCTGACGATCGTCAAGGACAACACCGGCGCGCCGGCGGTCACTGGTGTTCCGCGCGGATACGCGCTCATCGTCGGCATCTCGAACTACAAGAACCTCGACAGCAAGCGGCAGCTGCGATACGCCGAAAGCGACGCGCAGAGCATCTACCGGCTGCTGATCAGCAAGGAGGCGGGCGCGTTCCCGCCCGAGAACGTTCACATTCTGACCGGCGCCAAAGCCACGCTCCAGAACATCAAATACGAGCTGGAAACCTGGCTGCCGTCCGTCGCGCAACCGTCGGATCGCGTGATCGTGTTCTTCGCCGGACACGGTCTCGTCGACAAAGGGCGTGGGTACTTCGCGCCGTACGAGGTCGACCCCAACAATGTCGAATCGACCGCGTACTCGATGAACACGGTCGGCGAGGTCATGTCGCAGCACATCAAATCGCGCTGGAAAGTGCTGCTCGCCGACGCGTGTCATTCGGCCAAGATCAACGTCGAGACCACCAACGAAGGCCTGGGCGATGCCTTCAGCAAGATGCCGGCGAACTTCTTGACGCTGACCGCCACCACTGAACGCGAAGCCAGCCATGAGGACTCGGCGCTGTCCACGGGCTTCGGGTTCTTTACCTATTTCCTGGAACAGGCCTGGAGGGGCAACGCGGACAACGATCCCTGCGACGGCAGGATCACCGCCGACGAGTTGGTTGAATACGTGCGCACCAACGTTCGCGACTACGCGCGGCAACGCGGTCTGTTTCAAACCCCGACGCCGCGCGGCGACTACGACCCGCAGATGCTGCTCGGCGTGAGTCTCGTCTGCCTGGGGAAGCCGGCGAGGGATCCAGAGTCGCTGCTCGGAACCGCGGTCGTCGAAGTCAATCTCGACGAAGTCACGCTCTACATCGATGGAAACTTGATCGGCCCGCTCAAGAAAGACTCGCCACTCGTGGTTCCACGTCTGACGACCGGTCCGCACGAGTTCAAGGCCGTCAGGCAGGGATATCAGCCTGACGTCAAGCAGATCATGATCGCTCCCGGGCAGACCATCACGGTGACGCTCCGTATCCGGTATCCGCAGGTGATCAAGAAATCGGCGCTGGAGCTCAATCAACAGGGCGAGCGCCTGCTCAACACCCAGCGTTCGTCAATGAACCCCGTCAACATCCTTCCGGTTGCCCGCAAACAGGACCACAAGGATCTGCTGCGCGCCCGTGACTTCTTCATGCGCGCGCTTGAAGATGATCCCACGTATCGGGAGGCCGCCTACCACCTCGGCGAAGTCCATCAACTGCTTGACGATCAGGCGGCGAGCCTGAAGGCGCTACAACGGGCCATCGACATCGATCCCAATTACATCGAGGCGCGCTCACAGCACGCGGCGCTGCTGATTGAAACAGGTGACACCGATCAGGCCATTCGTGAACTCACCGACGCCTTGCGGCTGGAGCCGAACAACGACGGCCTCCATGCGATGCTGGCGCGCGCCTATTTCGATCGCGGCTCGTGGAGCAACGTCGTCGAGGCGGCCGACAAGGCCATCGCCCTCAACGAATCGAACGATCAGGCTCAGCTCTGGCGGGCAGACGCACTCCGCCAACTCGCGGTGATCGAGAAAGATCCCGCACGCCGGACGCGCCTGTTCACCGATGCCCGCGATGGCTACCGCACATTCATCAACCTGACCAACTTCGAATCATCCACCATTTCGCTCATCGCGTTTCACTTTGTCGGTCACGGCATCGGCAGCCGCAAGCACGCCGACCGCGAGGATTCGTATCGAAGCCTCCGAACGTCCGCATTTTCGGGACTGTGTATTACGGAGAACAGGGTCGGCCACCGGTTGCGGGCGCGAGAGTATTGCGAGCGCGCGCTGAAGTACGACCAGACCAATCCGATCACGTACTTTCTGCTGGGGAACATCAACCGGGATCTGTACAACGACCACGAGTCCTGCGAGTACATCCTGGCGGCAAGTCACAACTACGACCGGATGGTGTCGCTCAACCCGAACCTCCAGGAGTCGCGCAATGCCCGCCTCTATCTCGAACAGATCTCCGGGATTCTACCGAAGCTGAAATGCAAGGGCGTCTGA
>Ga0111539_10008958_pt1 | contig 12669 bp, 7 predicted proteins | sample RhiMethybrSRZTD1_FD_79667 | JGI IMG/M metagenome (GOLD analysis project Ga0111539, IMG submission 79667) | Populus rhizosphere microbial communities from Tennessee, USA - Rhizosphere MetaG P. TD hybrid SRZTD1 (version 2) (version 2) | ecosystem: Host-associated > Plants > Roots > Rhizosphere >...
CCGGCGCGGCGCGCGGCTGGCGGCGCTGACCTCGGGCGGGGCCATCCCCGAAGTCGCGGATTATCGGGTGATCGCCGACCCCGACGATACCTTCATCGGCACCGTCAACGAAGACTGGGCGATCGAAAGCATGGCCGGCGACGTGTTCGTGCTCGGCACCCAGACCTGGAAGATTCGCCGCGTCGAGCCCGGCACGGTGCGCGTGGTCGACGCGGCGGGCGCGACGCCGTCGGTCCCGTTCTGGCTCGGGGAAGCGCCGGCGCGCACGCGCGAGCTCAGCGCCGAGGTCAGCGAGCTGCGCCGCGAAGTCGCGGCGCGCCTGGAAAAGAACGAAAGCGTCGGCGCGCGGACATTTCTCGAGTCCGAAGCCGGGGTCGTGCGCGACGTCGCCCAGAGCGTCGTCGCCTACCTGGGCGCGGCGCACGCCGCCCTCGGCGTTTTGCCCACCCAGCACGACGTCGTGATCGAGCGCTTCTTCGACGACAGCGGGGGCATGCAGCTCGTGATCCACGCTCCCTTCGGCGGCAGGATCAACCGCGGGTTCGGGCTCGCGCTGCGCAAACGCTTCTGCAAAAGCTTCGACTTCGAGCTCCAGGCGGCCGCCAACGACGACGCGCTCGTGCTTTCACTCGGTCCGCAGCACTCGTTTCCGCTGGAGGACGTGCCGCGCTTCCTGTCCGCGAAAAACGTGGAGAAGGTGCTGATCCAGGCCGTGCTCGCGGCGCCGATGTTCGCCGCGCGCTGGCGCTGGAACCTGAACCGGGCACTCGTGGTTCTCCGCAACAAGAAGGGCAAGAAGAACCCGCCGCCGATTCAGCGCATGGAATCGGACGACGTGATGGCGGCGATTTTTCCCGCGCTCGCCCAGTGCCAGGAGAACGCGACCGGACCGATCGAAATTCCGGATCATCCGCTGGTGCGGCAAACGCTCGACGATTGCCTGCACGAGGCGATGGACGTGCGCGGGCTCGAAGCGCTGCTCGAGCAACTCGAACAGCGCGCGGTGCGCCTGCATTATCGCGACAGCACGGAGCCGTCGCCGCTGTGCCACGAGATCTTGAACAGCCGGCCCTACACCTTTCTCGACGACGCTCCGCTCGAGGAGCGCCGCACGCGCGCCGTGCGCCTCAGGCGCGGCCTGCCGGTCGATCCGCGCTCGCTGGTCCGGCTCGATCCGGACGCGCTGCGCCGGGTCCGCGAAGAAGCCGCGCCCGCACCCGAGACCCCGGACGAGCTCTACGATCTCTTGTTCGCGCTCGTGGTGTGCCGGCCCGATCCGCGCTGGCAAGACCTGTTCGAAGCCCTCGCCCAGCAGGGCCGCGCGCTGCGCGTGACGACGAGCGCGGGACAGTTCTGGAGCGCGATCGAGCGACAGCCGCTAATTTTGGCGCTGTTTTCCGGCGCCTACCTCGACCCCGAAGGCGGCGCGTTCGCCGGCGATCCGCCGGAGCACGAGCTTTCGGCGACGGAAGCCGTACGCGGGCACCTCGACGTGCTCGGCCCGACCGATGCCGACGCGCTCGCAGCGGCCACCGGATTGCCGCTCGCGTCGCTGCACGCTGCGCTGGCGCGGCTCGAGCTCGAGGGGTTCGTGCTACGAGGGAGCTTCGATCCCGAGCTCGGTGGCGCGAGCCAGTTCTGCGCCCGCCGCTTGCTGGCGCGGATTCACTCGTACACGAGAAGCCAGCGCCGCCGCTCGATACAGCCTTGTACCGCCCGGGACTACGTGCGCTTTCTGCTGCGCTGGCAACGCGTCGCGCCGGGAACCCAGCGCGAAGGGCAGCGCGGCCTGCTCGAGGTCATCGAGCAGCTGCAAGGCTTCGAGATCGCGGCCTCGGGCTGGGAAGATGCGGTGTTGCCCGCGCGCGTCGACGCCTACCAGAGCGCCTGGCTCGATTCGGCGTGCCTTTCGGGCCTGGTTTCGTGGGGGCGGCTTGGATCGAGCGCCGGCAGCGCGGCTCAGAGCGCACCGTCGCGCGCGACCCCGATCACGCTCGCGCGCCGGAGCGATCTGCCGTGGCTCTTCGCAGCGGTGCGCGGCGAAAACACCTCGAGCGCGCCCGCCGAGTCCGCGCGAAAGGTGATCGAACTGCTCTCGCGCCGCGGCGCCCTGTTTCCGAGTGACATCGCCCGCGGGACCGGCCTCGGCGCGACGGAAGTCGAGCAAGCGCTGTGGGACGGCGTCGCGCGCGGACTGGTCACCGCCGACGGTTTCGCGGCGCTGCGCACCCTGCTCAACCGGCGCGGCGCGCCGATCGCGCGCCGCGGCTTGCGTGCGGGATCGAGCGCGGGTGCGGAAGGCCGCTGGGCCCTGTTCGATCCCCCCGCCATCGACGCCGATCACGATGAGCTTTGCGAAGCGCTGGCCGAGCAGCTCGTGCTGCGCTGGGGTGTGGTTTTCTACGACATCTCGTGCAAGGAAACGCTCGGCGTGCCGTGGCGCGACGTGATCTGGGCTTTGCGCCGCCTCGAGGCCCGCGGCGTCGTACTGGGCGGTCGCTTCGTGAGCGGCTTCGTCGGCGAGCAGTACGCGCTGCCCGAAGCGGTCGAAATGCTGGCAGCGGTCCAGCGCAGCGCACGAACCGGGGAAATCGTGCGAGTCGCCGCCTGTGATCCGCTGAACGTCGCGGGAATCCTGACGCCGGGTCCGCGCATCGCCGCGTCACGCAATCAATTCGTCGCCTATCTCGACGGTTTGCCGATCGACGACGCGCCTCGCGTCCCACCTTTCCCCACACCCCGCGTTGAACTCACGATGAACGCGCTGGATTCGCCGACGTGACGTGCTGTTCGGATGATCGTTCAATAGCGTCGCTCACGCTAAGCCTCGAAACGCCCGCGCTGCGCCGGTAAAATGCGCGGCACCCGGCGGGCGCAATTTTGAGAAAGATCTTCACACCCAACGACCGCATCGTCCCGATGCATCACCCGCGGGTGCTGCTGGAAATTTCTGTCGCCCAGGGCGCCGACCGCGACGAGCTCCTCGCGAATACGGGCATCAAGCTCGCGATGTTCGAGGACCCCGAGGCGCGCATCTCGTACTTGCAGTTCGGCGCGTTGATCCACAACGCGCTCTGGCTGACCAAAAACCCCGGCCTCGGTGTCGACCTGGGCCGGCAGATCCACCTGTCCCACCTGGGAATGCTCGGCCTGGCCGTGATGAGCGCCCCGGACATCGGATCGGCCCTCGAGGTAGCGCTCCGCTACTACCGCACCGTCGCCCCGCTCTGGGACCTGAGCATCGAGCTTCGCGACGACCGTGCGGTCCTGAGCGTCACCGAGGTGATTCCCATCGAGCCACCCTTCCTGTCTTTCGCCACCGAGTCGCTTCTGACGGCCTTCGAGGGCCAGGCGCACCTTCTGTACGGTGGCCTCTTGCCCGAGCTCGAGATCAACCTGAACTACCCGCGCCCGGACCACGCCGACCGCTACACCGAGGTTCAGCCCGCCCGGCTCAACTTCGATCAGCCGATGACGCAGCTCTTGTTCGACCGAGCGATCCTGAAGCAACCGATCGCGACCGCCGACCCGATGACCGCGCGGCTCGCAGAGCGACACTTTGCTCGCGACCTCTCGGTCTCGAGCGCCGATACCTCCGACGGTCTCGCCGCTCAGGTTCGCCGCTTGCTCGACTCGGCGCCCGGCGAGTATCCGGGCCTCGTCGAAATCTCGAAGCAGCTGCAAACCAGCACCCGCTCGTTGCGCCGCGGCCTGCAGACTCTCGGCACCTCTTACCAACGCCTGCTCGACGACGTGCGGCGCGCCCACGCACTCGAGCTCGCCACCAGCACCGCGATGACCTCCGAACAGATGGCACGCCAGCTCGGCTTCAGCGACGTGCGCAGCTTCCGGCGCGCCTTCGTCCGCTGGACGGGCTTCACCCCGCAAGTCTTTCGCGAACGCCGCACTCCGTAATTCCCGCAAGGCGCCGGGGAAAGCGTCAATCGGCGGTGCGCAAACGGACGCTGAATTTGGCGCCACCGCCGGCGCGTTCCGTGACGTCGATGCTGCCGCCGATTTCATCGAGGATCGTCTTCGCGATCACCAGGCCGAGACCGGCGCCGCGCGGGCGGCTCGCGCTCGGGGAGGAGTCGAAGAGCCGGGGGACGACGTCAGCCGGGATCCCCGGTCCGGTATCGGCGACTTCGAAGCAGGCCCAGCGCGGCTCATGCGCGAGTCGGATCATCAGTGCGCGTTTGTCGCGCGGCTCCTCGGCCATTGCGTCGAGTGCGTTGACCAGCAGGTTCAGCACGATCTGACCAAGCTGGGCCACGGAGCCGATCACCTTGGGCACCGGTCGCACGTCGAGCTCGAGGCTGGTGGATCTCAGCTCGACTTGCATCAGGCGCAGCGTGAGCCTGAGCACTTCGCTGAAGTCCGCACACTGTTCGGCGGATTGACCGGTGGGAATCTCGACGCCGCGCACCACGTCCAGCACGCGGCCGGCGCTGACCAGCGCCTCGGACAGCTCTTCGTCGACCTCGAGCAGGCGCGCCGTTTCGGCCGGTAGTTGCGTCGCCACGCCGCGCAGCCGTTCGCGGGCGCGCGCGACGCTGGAGCGCAACGCGCCGATCGGTCCGCGTAACTCGCGGGCGAGCCCGGCGGTGATCACTCCCAGTGAGTAGACCCGCTCCGTCTCGCGCAAGCGCCGCTCCAGCAGGATCAGCTTGGCGTTCATCCGATAGAATTCCACGCCCTCGGCCAGGGTGACGGCGAGCTCCTCGGCTTCCCAGGGTTTGCGCAGATAGCGGCGAACCCGGCCGCGGTTGATGGCGTCGATCGCGGTCTTTAGATCGGCGTACGCCGTGACCAGCATGCGCACGGTCTGCGGGTGCTCCACCTCGATCCGCTCCAGGAGCTCGAGCCCGGTCATGTCCGGCATGCGCTGGTCGGCAATCAGAACCGCGACCTCGTGGGTTCGCATCAGCTCGAGCGCGGTGCGCGCGCTGGACGCGGTCAAGACCGCGAAGCGGTCCGCGCACGCGGCTTCGAACACGAACAAGTTTTCGGGCTCGTCGTCGACGAACAGAACGTGGTACGTCATTGCGCGGCCTCGCTGCCCGTCGAGCCGGGGGCGGCGGTCGCGGCGAACGCGCGCGCCGAAAAACGCGGGACGCGCACCACGAACTGTGCGCCGTGCCCGGGCTCGCTGTGGACCTGGATGCTGCCGCCCAGCGAGCTCACCACGCGGCGGGTGATGGCCAGCCCGAGCCCCATGCCGCGACCGGCTTCCTTGGTCGTGAAAAATGGCGTGAAGATGCGGAGCTGATCGTCGGGGGCGATTCCGATGCCGTTGTCGTGGACCGTGAGGACCAGCTCCGCGGCGCGGTTCACACCTGAAACCCTCAGCCTTCCGCTACCGTCCGTGGGAACGGCTTGGAGCGCGTTCTCGATCAAATTCGTCAACACTTGATTGAACTCCTCGGGCACGCACTGGATGTTTCCCTCCCCCTCGAGCTCGACCTTGACCGCGACCTCGAAACCCGCGCTCGGCAAGAGCAGCGCCAGCACGTCGCGGATCGACGCATACACGTCGTAGGGTTGCAGCGTCCGCGTGTAACCCTCGCGGCTGTAGCGCGCCATCAGGTCGACCGCGGCCGCAATCCGGCGCACGCCGGTTTCTGCCGCTCGAAAAAGCTTCGTCGTGCGCTCGCCGAGCGCCGTTAGCTCGGCGTCGCGGCCGGGGCCGGCCAGGGTGAGCTCGAGCACGCGCTCGTGGTCGCGCTGGATGCTGAACAACGCGCTTTTCACGTAGTTGAGCGGATTTCTGATCTCGTGCGCCAGGCCGCCGGCGACGGTCTGGAGCGAATCCATGGTTTGCGTCATCAGCGCATCGGCCGCGGCCTCGCGCGTCACGAGCTGCGAGCGCACGACCGAGATCAGCTCTTTCGGCGAAAACGGCTTGCTCAGGTAGGCGCTGACGCCGGTATCGAGCCCGGCCACGCGATCGTCGCGGGCGCCGCGCGCAGTCAGCATGATGATCGGGATCTGCTGCGTGGTCGGCTCGGCACGCAGGCGCCGTGTCAGCTCCAGCCCGTCGAGCTCGGGCATCATCAAGTCGGTGATGATCACGGTCGGCCGATGCATCTTCGCGAGCTCGAATCCCTTGTGACCGTCGGAGGCGGCGAGAACCCGAAAGTCGTGGTGCAAGGTCAGGCGGATCACGCGGATCACGTCCGGCGTATCGTCGACCACGAGCACGCTGTAAGGCCGCCGCCGCTCGTCGGCGTCACGCTCGACGACGCGCTGCTCGGTCGCCAGATCGATCTCGATCAAATCGAAGCGGGCGCCGTCGCTGACCGGCCACTCGGCGAGGCCGTGGTCGGACGCGCGCTGTCCGTCGGGCCGCTCGGAGGGCGTCGCGCTGCGGCGGTCGAGCACGTCGGCGTTGAAGTGATCGCGGCCCTTGCGGAGTCGGACGCTGAACGTCGCTCCCTCGCCGGGCGCTGCGGCCGCCAAAATCGTGCCGCCGTGGAGCTCGACCAGCTCCTTGACCAGCGCGAGGCCGATCCCGGCGCCGCCGAAGCGGCGCGTGCCGGCCATGTCGACCTGGAAGAAGCGCTGAAAGATCCGCTCCGCCAGCTCGGCCGGAAATCCGATCCCGCTGTCGGCGACGTCGACCGTGACCGACTCCTGCTCTTCCCGCACCTCGAGCGTTATCGTGCCGCCGGCCGGCGTGAACTTGGTCGCGTTGCTCAACAGATTGACGAACACGCGCTCGATGCGCTCCGAATCGTAGGAAAGAACCACGCTCTCGCTCGCGCACACCAAGCGAAGTTGGATCGATTTGCGCTGCGCCAGGGGTCCCGCGCGCTCGACCAGACCGCGCAGGTGCGCCACGAGGTCGTGCTCACCGACCCGCAGCCGCAAACGGGATTCCTCGAGCTTCGACAGGTCCAAAAGGTCACCGATCAGGCGCAGGAGCCTGACGCCGTTTTTCTCGATCGAAGACAGCGTCGAGCGCTGAGACTCGGAGACAGCGCCCAGCTGACCTTCGATCATCAGCTCGAGCGGGGCCAGCATCATCGTCAGCGGCGTCTTGAGCTCGTGAGTGATGTTGGCAAAAAACTCGGATTTGAAATGATCGAGCTGTTTCAGTTGTTCGTGCGCGAGCTCGAGGTTCTTCTTGGTGCGCTCGATGATCAGCTGGCTCTCGATCTGCCCGCGGTGAAAACGGTAAGCCAGGAGCTGGCCGGTGCCGACGATGATCGCGGTCGACACCAGAAAGAATTGGTTCGAGATCGCAGTCAACAGGTCGGCGCCTGAATAGAGAACGGCGTTCGAGACTACGAACGAAAGGATGATGGTGGCAAAGGTCGCGATTACGACGCGCAGCGGCCACACGTAGAGCAGCCCCGTCGCGACGATCACCAGCGACAGTCCAGCGTAGTAGGGCGAGGCCAGACCGCCCACGAAGATCGTCATCAAGCTGATCCCGCACGACGCCATCACCATGTAGGAAGCCGTGAGGCGATTGGGAAAGCGCTCGAAAACCTCGCTCCGCACGAGCCAGAACATCGCGAGCGTGACCAGTGTCACAAGCGCGCGCGTGCCCCAGAGCAGAAACAGCGATTGTCGCGGCGCGACCAGGTAGTCGAGAATCCCGAACAGCGGGTAAAGCGCGAGTGCGATCCAAAGCGAGCTCCTCAGACCGCGCCGATTGCGCTGAAACAGCCATTGTGCCCACCGGGCCTCCAGTTCGGCATCGGGGGCGGGCAAGTTTCACTCCCGGGTCATCGCGACGAACGGATTCACACCTGTGGCCTCTTCGATGATCTCGATCGATGCGTCCGGGGCCGCCAAGCGCGCAAAGTCGATCATTTCGGAACGTTCACGATAAACCAGGTACCAATCCAGGTGAAGCTCCATCACCCAGCGACTCTTGCACTCGGGCACCATGTTCCCGACGTAAAGTGTCCCTCCTCGGGCCACGAGCGAGTACAGGCTCCGGCACAGAGAGCTCGCGGTCGGCCGCTGCAGGTAGTCGAAAAGACCGCACGAGTAGACCGCATCGAAGGCGCCCTGCCCCGCGAATACCGCGGCCCCACGCAGCAAGCGTTTGATCGAGTCGTGGAGGTGAACGAGCTTCACCCGCTCGCCCCATTTTGCGCTCACCAGGCGCTTCAAGCGCGAATACGAAAACGAAAGAGCGCGCTTGTCCTGATCGAACAGCACGATCTCGAGCGGCACCGGGATTTCGGTTCGCTCGTGGAGCAACTCGAACACCTCCTGAGCCGGCCCCGCCGCGATCGACAGGATTCGCACCGCGCCCGCGCGCGGCGTTGCATCGAGCAGCTCGGAAAGGCGCTGCTTGATCGAGTTCTTGCGGGCACGCACCGCGGCCCCCGCGGCGGTCGATACGAACGCCAGGTTCACCGCCTTGGCGAACAGGCTCGGGCCGCTGAAGTGATTCACGTACAGCATGTTCATCACTTCGAAATCGCCGGGGTATCCGAGCGGTTTGTGCCGGGCGCGGCGCATGCACGGCGAGTGCATCAATAGCTCGTGCAAGTGGCGCAGCGAATACTCTCGGAGCGCGTCGCGCTCGCCGCGCTCGGCCAGGCGCAGCGCCGCATCGATCTGGTCCGAGATCCCGATCACGTCGGCGACGAACTCGCAGCGCAGGCGCTGGATCAACGCATCGCGTGCCGGCGAATCCTGATCGCCGTGAGCGACGTTCCAGGGCAAGGTGGCTTCGAGCTGATCGAGATTGGCGCGAGCATCCTCGAGCAACAGCCTGAGCTCGGCGACCAGCGCCTTGAAACGGTCGTGTCCGGCGACGCGCCACGGCGCGTCGTCGATGCCGAAGCCGGGCGCGCCGCCCAGGCTCCACGCCTTGACGTCGCGCAGGTGGAGCACGTCCTCGATGTTCATCAGGCCGTCGACGAAATGCGCGCCGACGATGGTGCGGCCCTGTTCGCGGCGCACCGAGCAAACGCGCGCCTGCCCGTGATACGCCTCGTACTCGTCGAACTTGACCACCAGCGCGCCGATCGTCGTGCCGACTTCCACCGTCAGCTCCGCCGGCCAGTCGAAGGCCACACCGTTCTGCGACACGTCGAAGAGTTCGCAGCTCCGTGTGAGCTCGGCCGCCTTGATCTCGACTAGAACGCCGATCGGCCCGAGGTCGCGCCGCTGGTAGCGATCCGGTCGAAAGAACACGTCGCGGCCGCGAGCGCCGATCAGCGCCGCGTAGTCGGCCACCTGCTCCGAGCTCGCACTGTCCCCAACTCGGCGGCGCTGGCCGCTGAGCGGAGGTTCGGATGGTCTCACCGCCTCGAGCGCACCTTCTTCGGAAAGGTTCGCCGCTGGTGTACCCGCCGCACGTTCTGAGTCCACGAGGCCGTCCTTTGCTTTCGCGCAGCCGAGTCACCGCAGCGGCGCCAGGTGAACTTACCGGTCCGCTGTCCGCGATCCAAGCGGACGCTGACGTGCAAACGGCGCAGCGAACCGCTGCATGTCGGAAACTTTGCGACAACTTCACGCGGACGTTGCATGAACCCGAATGTGTTGCTTTTGGACGTAGCGGTAACCTTTCAGGGACCCATCGAGCAGTCGCGCGCGTCCTGGATACCGTCGTGTCGATCCACGATCACGACCTCTTCTTTGCCCTTGCCGTCCGGGCTGAGGCGTTGCGCGAAGTGCGCCTCGATCGTCGCGAACAGCGGCTCGCCGACGATCGACGGTTTTGCGGCGTAGGCGCGCGCGAGCTCGAGGTTGTCGCCCTGCGCGGCGATCGGCCAGGTCCTGCCACTCGTGCATTCCTTGAAGCGCCCCGCCTCCGCGAGGTAGACGACCATCCCGCGCATCAAGAAAGATTCGCTGAAGTCGTCCACCAGCGGCAACAAGCGCAGCTCGTCGGGCAAGAGCGCATGCCAGGGGCGACTGCGCTGGCGCAGCAACTTGAGCCGGTGATCGGGCAGATGCGCGAAGTATTGTGGCGGCTCGAGCTCGCTCTTGAGCACGAGCTCGGACGGCTCCGACGATTGTTCCCAAAAGCCCAGGCTGGTGACCGCGCGACTGCGGCGCTGCGGCTGCGTGCGATCGATACTGCGCAGCAGGAACAACCCGTCGGGTCGCAGCGTGAGCGTGGTCTTGAGCTTGATGCAGTCCGCGCACGCCACTTCGCCAGCGAAGGTGCTCGGCGCGATCATCGGATCCGGTCGCGGCTTCGCCGGGGCGCGCGTCACGGAGGCGGAGCCGGCCAGCGGGCTACCACGGGGGGCGCGATGTTCGCAGCCCAACCCACACGACAGTGTTGAAAAGACGAAGACGACTCGAAGCAGGCGGCTCGAAAACGAGCTCACTCATGGACAACTAAATCGCGGCCGCAGGATCACAAGCGGCGAGAAAACGCTCGACATGCCCCCGCTGCCCCCCTCGGCATAACACTCGTTCGACCCTCGCCGCGCGTGGCAAAAACATACGCTCGCTTTCGAGAAAAAACCCCACTGTCACCAGCCGAGCAGGCTCTTCAGCTTGGTCGTCAGCGACGCCGCCATCGACGCATGGGTCGCAATCGTCGGGTGGTAGTCACAACCGTTGCCCGTAGTGTTGAAAGTCAAGCGGTGCGCCTCGATCTTGGTGTCACCGGCCGCTTTGAGCCCGGCGACCACCGCGCTGATGTAGTTGAAAGGGACGCTCTCGCCGTCGCCATTCGAACTGCCGATTCCGGTTGGATTGAGGCAGAGGATGAAAGCGGCGGGGTACTTCTGCCGCAAGTGCTGAACGAACCCGCGGTAGGCGTTGCTGAAAGTCGACTGATCGGGCTCGCCGGGCGTGCTGAAGTCGTTCGTTCCCAGGTTGATCACGACCACGTGCGGCTGGTAGCGCGAGAAATCCCAGGTGCGACTGGCATCCATCGGCAGCGTGCGATCGTAGAGCTCGGGCAAAGGCTCGTTCTTGTCGTCGCCGTAGTTGTAGATGACGCCCTTGCCGGACCAGGCGATCGTAACCAGATCGGCGTCGAGGTTGCGCGCCGTGATCGATCCGTAGGCGCGGTAGTTGTCCTCGGTGTCGGGCGTGTAGCCGCACGGCAAGGTGCCCTCGTTTCCATAACCGCACGTGATCGAGTCCCCGATGATCTCGATCCGGCGTGCAGGGGCCGGCGGTGGAGCCAGCAAGGTGCCCGAACCGAGCTCGACCGCCCTGAAGTTGGTCAGTCCCTGGTGACCCTCGACCCGCCGGTACAAACGCACTTCGTGCGTGCCGGCCGGGAGCCCCGAAGCGACACGGTAGCTCTTTTCACCCGGCGTCGTCGACAGCGTCGGGCGCTGCTGGCCGTCCACCAGCAGCGCGAAAAAGCCCGAAGCGTCGTCCATCCGCACCGAAGCTTCGGTCCCGGAGAAACGAAACAGGATCGCGCTGCCGGGCCAGCCGAAGCGCACGATACCAGCCGAAGTCGTGTCGGTACGCCCCACGAAGCGCACACCCGGTTGCCCGGGATCGCCGCCGCTGCCACCGCTGCCACCCGCACCGCCGGTACCCGTGGTGCCGCCTGTTCCGCTCGTGCCTCCGCTGCCGGTCCCGGCTGAACCGGCGCTGCCACCGCTGCCAATCGCACCACCGGTTCCCCCTGTGCCACCGCTGCTCGTGCCGCCGGCGCTGCTTCCGCCGCTGCTCGTGCCGCCGGCGCTGCTTCCGCCGCTGCTCGTGCCGCCAGCACCGGATCCGCCGACCCCGCCACGCCCGCCAGCCGCGCTCCCGCCCGCGCCGCCGGAGCCGCCAGCGCTGCTGCCGCCCGGACCGCCGCCGCCGGGATTGCTAGGCGCGGCATCGTCGCTGGTGCACGCGGAAGAAATGAGCAGCATCGCGCTCGCCGCGATCACGACCGCGCCACACCCCCGCACGCGTTTGCCGGTGTCAGCAACGGGCATCTCCGCATGATACACGCCCTACCCGAGAAGTCTGCCCCCGTGCAGATCTATCCCACATCACCTCACCCGGTGGACGCGCTCGCAGTGCTCGCGGCTAGCAGCAACACCGATGCGTAGTAGAGCGGCAATCCCCATGCGCGATTGACGAAACCGGGCGCGACGAAGCGATCGCGGGCCACCGAGAGATCGGAGAGGAAGAACGCGAGCGCACCGAGCGCGAGCGTGACCGAAGTGCGAAACCCCACGCTGCCGATCGCGAGCGCGACCATCACCGTGATCACGGCGATGTACGCGAGCACGGGGATGCGCATCCCCGATTCGACGTGAGGACCGAGCCATCGCCAGACGAGGATCGCCGTCGGCACCAGCACGAAACCCGAAAACACCGACGCCGGCAGCACGACGCCGCGCTGCAAGCAGGCGACGGCAAACGCCAGATGACCGAGCAAGAAGCTGACGAGGCCGGCCAGAAAACCCGCCCGCCGCTGCGAGATCAACAACACGTCGCCGAGAAAGCACAGCACGAGGCCCAAAAGCACCGCGCGACCGTACGCTGATTCCGTGGCGCCTGCGGCCCACGCCGCACACAGAAAACCCGCGGAAGCGAGCGGCTTCGCCAGCGCGACGCCGGCGCGCTCTTCGCGGCGCTCGGCGACGAGCAACGCCAGGACCGCGAGCCCGGTCGCGAGCGCGGCGAGCGAGAACAACGCCGCGCTCAATCGGCCACTCCCGTTTCACCGACGAACAAAAACGCTCCCTTCTTCGTCGACACCGCGATGTCGACGCTGCCGTC
>Ga0111539_10008962_pt1 | contig 12666 bp, 13 predicted proteins | sample RhiMethybrSRZTD1_FD_79667 | JGI IMG/M metagenome (GOLD analysis project Ga0111539, IMG submission 79667) | Populus rhizosphere microbial communities from Tennessee, USA - Rhizosphere MetaG P. TD hybrid SRZTD1 (version 2) (version 2) | ecosystem: Host-associated > Plants > Roots > Rhizosphere >...
CGCGAGGTCGAGGGCTAAGCGGCGGCGTACCCAGGTGCGCCGGCCCGACGGTCGAGGCGGGCGGACGGGACCGACCCCCGGACCAGCGCACCTGGGAACGTCACGAAGCAAAACCCCGAGCCTGTCTCCCAGCAACCCCCTCACGAGGTTGCGGTGACGTTACACCCGTAACGCGTGCTCCGCCAATCTTCTCTTTAAGTGGTCACTTCACCGCTAATAGTGATACCGCGGTGCGTGGGGCCGAACTCACGAAGCCAGGTGGGTTCGCAGGGCGGCGAGCATCTCGGCTCTCGTGGAGGCGCCCATCTTCTGGCGGATCTTGGCCACGTGGTGCTCGACGGTCTTGGGCGAGATGTACAGCTGCGCCCCGATCTCCTTGTGGGTCAGCCCGTCGACGATGTACTGCGCCACCATCTGCTCGCGCTCCGACAGGACGCCCACGCCGCTCGCGGCGTCGCCGGGCTCGGAGGCCGGCAGCGCGGCCTTCAGGTCGCGGGCCTGCTCCAGCAGTGCCCGGGTGACCGACGGGTCGGCGGACCGGATCGCCGCTTGGCCGGTGAGCCGGGACGCCTCCCACGTCAGGCCGAGGCCCTGCAGGCGCCGGGCGGCGGCCGCGACGGAGGCAGGCTCGGCCGTGCCGCCCAGGATCGCAACCCACGTGCGGGCCGCCTCGGCCAGCGCGCCCAGGCGGGGATGGACCGGCTTGGTGGCCTCGACCTCCGCCGCGCGGCGGACCGCGGCCTCGCGGTCGTCGGTGGCCAGCGCCACCTGCAGGCCGATCCACCGCAGCGGGAGCAACCACAGCGGTGGCTCGCCCAGGGCGCGCACCACGTCGCCCAGCTCGCGGGCCTTGGGCGCCACCCGGTCCCACAGCCCGAGGCGAGCGGCGCCGATCGCCAGCTCGCCGACCACCTCCAACGAGAACAGGTCGGCCGGGTGGCGCAGCAGCACGCCCTCGGCCCGGGACCAGGCGTCGCCCAGCCGGGCGAGGTCGCCGGAACGGCGGGCCAGGCCGGCCTCGATGGCCGAGGCGAGCAGGATCTCCCGGGGTGCGAGCGTCGCACCCGTCACCTCGTCCAGTGCGGCTTGGGCAACGGTCCAGCGGCCGCTGCGCACAGCCACCCACCCCAGGCCCAGCCGGTGGTGGTGCAGGAGGGACGCGCCGCCGACATCGTGGTCGCGGGCTCGGGTGAGCAGGTGCTCGGCGGTCTCGAGCTCGCACAGCGCCAACGCCACGGTGGCGCCGACGGCGTGCGGTGACGTCGGCAGGACCAGCGTGGTGTGGGCCGACTCCAGCAGCTCGGCCGCCTCCAGCGCGGCCACGAGTGGCGGCGTGCCATGGCCGGACGCAGCCGTGACCAGCGCCGCCGCGGTCAGGCGGAGCGCCTCGATCTCCAGCCCGGCGGCGCGGTCATCCCCATCGTCGTCTGCCGCGCCGGCGGACTCGGCCGACCCGCGGGGCAGCGGGCCGCCGGTGGCGACCCCGCCGATCGTGGCCAGCAGGGGCCACGCCTCGTCGTGCCGGTCCCCGGCCGGGGTGGCGGCCAGCTCGGCGAAACGCCGGGACGAGCGGCGCCAGAACCCACGGCCCGGGAGCAAGGCGGCCACGACGGACAGAGCCCGACGGCGGTCCGGCGCTTCGGGATCGGCCACGACGGCGTCGGCCAAGCGCAGAGCGGCCACGGCGTCGCCGCCCAGGGCGGCGGCCTCGGCCCGACGGGCCGCGATGATCGTCGCCTGTGTGCCCGCGGCCAGGGCTCGCTCGTACCAGCCCGCGGCCAGCTCGGGGGCCTCGCTCAGCGTGGCGTCGCCGGCGGCCACGTAGGCCGCGGCCACCGCCGGCCCCTGCGCGCCGGCGGCCGCGAGGTGCTCGCCGGTCCGAGTGGCCGGCGCGCCCCGCTCGGCCAGCGCCGCGGCCAGCCGGGCGTGGAAGCCGCGCCGCTCGGCCACGGGCGCCAGTTCGTTCACGGCCGCCGCCACGATCGGCACCGCGTCGCCGTGCGGGGTGACCAGGCCGGCGGCGTGCAGCGCATCCACCGCTTCGCCCAGCGCCTCGGGCGCCAGGTCGGTCGTCGCTCCCAGCAACTCGTCGTCCAGGTCTGCGCCCGCGCTCAGCGCTCCCAGCACGGTGCGGGCCGCGGGTGGCAGCTGGTCGACTTCGGCGCGCAGCGCGGCCACGAGCGACGGTCCCGGTGTCCCGGGCTCGATCGCCAGCCGGCCACCGGCCACGGTGCCGTCTGCCACCCACGACGCCAGCACCAGGCGAACCAGTCCGGGCATGCCCGCGGTGTGGTCGTCCAGCACGTCCACCAGCCGGTCGTCGACCGCCGCGCCGAGCACGATGGCGGCCAGCTCGCCGACCTCGGCTTCCTCCAGCGGACCTAGCGCCACCAGCGGCTGGCCCCGGCCGACCAGGGCGTCGAGCGCGGCCAGCGTGGGCTCGCCCGGCGCCGGGCGGTGCGCGATCGTCAGCGGGATCTCCTGCTCGGCGGCCCGCTCGGCCACGCCGACGATCACTCGCAGCGATGCGGTGTCGAGCCACTGCGCATCTTCGACGACCAGGGCGGAGGAGCGCGCCGTCAGCCGGGCCAGCAGTGCGTCGCGGGCGTCGCGCTCGGCGCGGTCGCCGTGTGCATCGCCCGTGTCGCCCACCAGGTGCTGGACGGCGGCGAGGGCGTGGTCACGTTCCAGGCGACGGCCGGTGACCCGGAGGGCCGGGGCCTCGCGGGTGGCAAACCGGTCGACGATGGCAGCGACGATCGCCGACGCGTCGGAAGTCCCGGCTCCAACGATGCCGAGCTGCGCCGGCCGGCCGTCGTCGGGCGCGGCAAAGGCCGCCACACGCGCCACGCGGGACGGGAGACGGCCGGCCATCGGGCCGAGATGGTAGTGGCCGCCCGGAAGGCACCTGACCAGGCCCGCCCTGGTGGCGTCGCCCTAGGGTGCGGGGCATGGACTTCGCCCTCAGCGCCAAGGCCGAATCGCTCCGCGACGAGCTGCTCGCCTTCATGGACGAGTGCATCTACCCCAACGAGGAGGTCTACCACCGCCAGGTCGCCGAGTCGGGGAACCCGCACTTCCACGCGCCGATCCTCGATGAGCTAAAGGTCGAAGCGCGCAAGCGGGGTCTGTGGAACCTCTTCCTGCCGCACGCCACCGAGTGGACCGACGGGCTGTCCAACCTCGACTACGCCCCGCTGGCCGAGATCACCGGCCGGAGCCATCTGGCGCCGGAGGCCCTCAACTGCGCCGCGCCCGACACCGGGAACATGGAGATCCTCACCATGTTCGGCAGCGACGAGCAGAAGGAGCAGTGGCTGCGGCCGCTGCTGGAGGGCGAGATCCGCTCGTGCTTCGCCATGACCGAGCCGGCCGTGGCCAGCTCGGACGCCACCAACATCTCGCTGCGGATCGAGCGTGACGGGGACGACTACGTCCTCAACGGCCGCAAATGGTGGATCAGCGGCGCGGCTCGTGAGCGCTGCCGGGTCGCCATCGTGATGGGCAAGACCGACCCGAACGCGCCGCCGCACCTGCAGCAGTCGATGATCCTCGTGCCGATGGACAGTCCCGGCCTCAGCAACCTGCGCGCCCTGCCGGTGTTCGGTTACCAGCACAACGAGGGCCACTGCGAGCTGCTGTTCGAAGACGTGCGGGTGCCCGGCTCCAACTTGCTGGGCCAGGAGGGCAGCGGCTTCGCCATCGCCCAGGCCCGGCTGGGGCCCGGGCGAATCCACCACTGCATGCGCGTCATCGGGGTGGCGGAGCGGGCGCTCGAGGCCATGTGCCGGCGGGTGCGGAGTCGTACGGCGTTCGGCAAGCCCCTGTCGGATCAGGGTGTCATCCAGTCCTGGATCGCCGACAGCCGCATCGAGCTCGAGCAGGTGCGGCTGCTCGTGCTGAAGACCGCTTGGCTGATGGACACGGTGGGCAACCGGGGCGCCCGCATCGAGATCTCGGCCATCAAGGTGGCGGCCCCCAACGTGGCTCTGCGGGTGATCGATCGGGCCATCCAGGCACACGGCGCGATGGGCGTGTCCGACGACGTGCCGCTGGCCTCGATGTACGCGTCGGTGCGCACGCTCCGGCTGGCCGACGGTCCCGACGAGGTGCACCGCATGTCCGTCGCCCGGCGCGAGCTGCGCAAGTACGAGGAGTGATGCGGCCGTGTGGCTCCGGATTGCACAGGGCGTCAATACGTCGCACTAGCGTGGGTGCCGGCTCCCCGGGGGAAGGGAGCCGCCCGTTCAATGCAGGGGGGAATGACGCCATGCTGCGGCGAGCCTTGCTCTTGATGCCCGCCGTCGTCCTTCTCGGAGCCGCCGCGGGCTGCGGTGGCGGGGGCGACGGGTCCTCCGAGTCGTCATCGGGATCCGAGCCGTCGGAGCAGAGCGAGATCGGCGACGCCGCGTCCGCGGAGGGCGCGCCGGGGGCCGAGGGGGAGACCGGTGAAGCCGCCTCGGAAGGCGCTCCGGGCGACGATCCGGGGCTGCTACCGGGCGACGGCCCGGTCGAGGGTGCGCCGGAGATCACGTTCACCGGTGAGGGCGGCGAGCAATTCTGTACGCAGATGACCGACTTGCAGACCACGTTCGCCGCTGACGACGCGCCCGAAGCCAGCTACGCGGTGGTGGCCGACCGGATCGCGGCGATCACCCCGCCGCCGGAGCTCGCGGGCGACTGGCCCGAGTTCGTGGACATGCACCGCTCGCTGGCCAATGATCCGAGCGGTGAGGAGCTGCGCAACGCTTCACCGGAAAGCATGCAACGCTTTGCCGATATCTCGACCAGAGTGTCCGAGTACATGACCCAGGTATGTGGGCTCTGACCAGCAGGAGGCTGCAATGCGTCCGTCCTTGATCGCGGGCGCAGGCGCGGCCGCTGCCGCCCTCGTGATCGCCGCCTGTGGCGGCGGGAGCGGCTCAGGGGACGTCGAGGCCTTCTGTTCGGAGTACAAGAAGGTCGAGGAAGAGCTGGCGCAGCTGGACGACTCGGATCCCGATGCCGTCGACGCCGTGTTCGACCGCATCGACGACCTCGATCCGCCGGACGAGATCAAGGACGAGTTCCAGGCCATGACCGAGTTCAACCGGACGGTCTATGCCGCGAGCCAGGACGTCGATCTCGACGACCCTGAGGCGGCTGACCGCCTCCAGCAGGAGTTCACCGAGCGCGCCGAGGGCCTCAACGAGGCCAGCGACAAGGTCAACGACTACCTGATGGAGAACTGCGACATCGGCCCGACCGACTGAGGGCCGCTCAGGAGGGCGGCCGGTAGATCGTGAGGCTCACCCGGGTGCCGTCGGCGTCCGGGGTGAAGGCCACCTCGTCGGTGAGCGTGCGCATCAGCGGTATGCCCAGGCCGCTCTCGTGGCGGAGCCGTCGGGGGTCGGTCGCCGCGGGCAGCGTCTCGACCCGATCGGGGTCGAAGCCGCGGCCGCGATCAACGATGTCGACGGTGACCTGGTGGTCGCCGATGACGCAGCGGACCAGGACGGGGCCCTCCGCGAGGATGGCCTCGTGGGCCTCGATGGCGTTGGAGCACGCCTCGGTGACAGCGATCTTGAGGTCATCGAGCCGGGCCACGCTCAGGCCCGGGGCCAGCGATCCGACCGCGGCGTCCACGATGAGCCGCACCAGCGACAGATAGGCGGGCCGGGCCGGGATCTCCAGCTCGACTACCGCCACCGGTCAGCCTCCGGCGACGGCCGCGTCGACGGTGGGCAAGAGCGGGACCGCCCGGTCCAGCCCGGTGATCTCGAACAGCCGGGTGATGCGACTCTCGGTGGACACCAGCCGCAGGTCGCCACCGTGGGTGCGGGCCCGCTTGAGGGCGCTCACGATCATGCCGAGGCCCGTGGAGTCGAGGAAGTCGACACCGCCCAGATCGAGCACGAGGCGCGAGCGGCCCTGGTTCACCAACTCGATCAGCTGCTCCCGCAACTCCGGGGCGGTGGCCACGTCAAGCTCGCCGAACACCGACACGACCGCCCAGCCTGAGATATCGACCACTTCGGTTCGTAGCTGCATGGCGTGCTGGAGAATACCCGGTGTGTGCGGCGGCGCTCGCCAGAGCGAGTCTGCCCTGGTGGAGGCGTAGTCGCTGTGTGACTGGCACTGGGGGCTACACACGTGGAATTCCATCGGCGTAACCTGTGCGTCGGCCATGGCCCTCGTCGCTGCCGATCCGCTCGATCGGGTCGATCCGCTCGACCTGATCCAGGCCGCGCTGGCGGCCCGGGCCGGCGCGCCCGCCGGCTACCCGATCGACGTGGTGGACCTGGGCCCGCTCGCCTATGTCCACCGGATCCCCCCTCGCCGGGCCCGCACCGCGACGTTGCGCAATCCTCTGCCGCCGGCGGTGGCGGAGCACATGGGGGTGGATGCCCTGTGGACCCACCAGGCCCAGGCCATCGACTTGGCCCGCGAGCGCCGATCGGTCGTGGTGGCGACGGGCACGGCATCCGGGAAGTCGCTGTGCTACCAGGTGCCGCTGGCCGAGGCGGCCGCCGCCCCCGTTCGCCGAGGCACGTCGCTGCTGATGTTCCCCACCAAGGCGCTGGCCCACGACCAGCTGCGGGCCCTGGCCGAGAGGGGCTATCCCGGCGTGGTGGCGGGTGCTTACGACGGGGACACCGGCGGCGACGAGCGGGCCTGGATCCGGCGGCACGCCACCTGCGTGCTCACCAACCCCGAGATGCTGCACAGCGGCATCCTTCCGCATCATGACCGCTGGGCGACGTTCCTCGGCCGGCTGCGGTACGTCGTCGTTGACGAACTGCATGCGTTCCGCGGCATCTTCGGCAGCCACGTCGCCCACCTGCTGCGCCGGCTGCGGCGTCTCGCCCACCACTACGGGGCGGATCCGACCTTCGTGTGCTGCTCGGCCACCATCGGCCAGCCGGAGCGGCTGGCCACGGCCTTGTGCGGGGTACCGGTCGAGCCGGTGCTCGACGACGGCTCGCCGCGGGGGGAACGGCTGGTGGCGGTGTGGAACCCCCAACCGCTCGACGCCGTCACCGGGGCCCGGGTGTCGTCCAACGGGGAGACCGCGGGGTTGGTCGCCGAGCTGGTGCGGTCGGGTCAGAAGACGATCGCCTTCTGCCGCAGCCGGCGCTCGACCGAAGTGGTGGCCGCCGACGTGCGCCGCCGGGTCCCGTCCCGTTATCGCCGGCGGGTCAAGCCCTACCGGGGCGGCTACCTGGCCGACGAGCGCCGCGAGATCGAGGAGGAGCTGTTCGGCGGCCACCTCGATGGCGTCATCGCCACCAACGCGCTGGAGCTGGGCATCGACGTGGGCGGGCTGGACGCCGTGGTCCTCAACGGCTTCCCCGGGACCATCGCCTCGTTCTGGCAGCAGGCCGGTCGGGCCGGGCGATCTGCTCGGGCTTCGGCCGCGGTGCTGGTCGCCGGCTCCGACCAGCTCGACCAGTGGCTGGCCGCTCATCCCCTCGAGCTGGTGACCCGGGCGCCCGAGCCGGTAGTCGTGAACCCGGCCAATCCCTACGTGGCCGACGCCCACTTGCGCTGCGCGGCTCACGAGAAGCCGCTGACCCACGCCGACGAGCGCTACTGGCCCGGGCTGCTGGACGAGGTCGTCTTGCGCCTGGCTCTCGACGACCAGGTGGTGGTGCACGAGCGGGCCCGAGGGCGCGGCCCGCAGGCGCTCTACGCGGCCGGGGGGTGGCCGGCTCATGGCGTTGGGCTGCGGGTGGGCTCCGGGGGTCAGGTGATGCTGCGCACTGCGGACGGCGAGCCGGTGGGAACCGTCGAGCTGGGCCGAGCCTGCGAGCAGGCCCATCCGGGCGCGGCGTACCTGCACGCCGGACAGTCGTGGCGGGTGGTCTCGCTCGACCTCGACGAGCGGCAGGCGGTGGTCGAGCAGGACGACGGATCGACCTACACGGTCCCCCGCACCGACGTCGACATCCGGGTGGTTAGCTGTGATGCCCGGCGCCGGGTGGGCGCGTTCGAGGTCGGGCTCGGCACGGTCGAGGTCCACCAGCAGGTCACCGGCTACCAGCGGAAGGAGGCGATGAGCGGGGAGTCGCTCGGCGTCACGCCGCTCGACCTGCCCCGCTCGACCCTGACGACCCGGGCCTTCTGGTATGCGGTGCCCGACTCGCTGCTGGCGGCGGCCGGGGTCGACCGCTCGGACGCTCCCGGCGCGCTGCACGCCGCCGAGCACGCGGGCATCGGGGTGCTGCCGTTGTTCACCATCTGCGATCGCTGGGACGTCGGCGGCGTGTCCACGCTGCACCAGGCCGACCTCGGTGGGCCCGCCATCGTCATCTATGACGGCTACCAAGGCGGCGCCGGGGTGGCGGAGCTGGGCTATGAGGCGGCCGAGCGCCACGTGGCCACGACTGCGTCGGTGATCGAGGCGTGCCCCTGCCACGAGGGCTGCCCGTCGTGCGTGCAGTCGCCCAAGTGCGGCAACGGTAACGAGCCACTCCACAAGGCGGGGGCGCTCGCCCTGCTGCGGGCGGCGCTGGCCTGAGTCCCGGGTGGCGGCGCTCATCGCTCGATCCGCATGGTCGCCTCGCTTCGCAGGGTGACATCGCCGATCGCTCGGCCGACGAGGGGCAGCGTGGTCGGCTCCCGGTAGCGGACCTCGACCCGCACGCTGGTGCCGACCTCGCCGCGGAGGCCACTGTCGACTTGGAGGCGGCCGGGGTCGAGGGGCCCTGCCCGTACGGCGGCCCGCCGGGGCGCGCTCGGATCAGGATCGACGGCTGCGGCCCGAGCTGCTTCCCGGGCCGCGTGGGTGACCAGGAGTTGGTCCCGGGCCAGCACCACCGCCTGCACGAGCGCCAGCATGAGCAGGGCAAGGAGCGGCAGGACCAGCGCCAGCTCGACGGTTGCCTGTCCGCCGTCGGGTCGCCGCTGGAGGGCGTGAGTCATAGGGAACTCGTCAGGTGATCGACCACGGCTTGGAACAGGCCGACGATGGCGCCGGTGTTGGTGGCCCAGGCGACGACCCCGAGCGCCAGGCCGCACGCGGCGAGGATCACGAGGGCGTACTCGGCGGTGCCCTGCCCGCGCTCGTCGGGGCGGGCGGGGAGCGTGTGGGTGGGGCGGGAGAGGGGATGGCGAGGCAACGGAGTCCTTTCGGGGGAGGGTTGGTCGGCGGAGTCGGGACGTCAGAGGCTGAGGGCGCCGAGCGACCCGGCGAGAAGCGGGATGACCGTCAGCGCAACGAAGGCTGGGAAGGTGGTGAGCAGGAGGGGGAAGAGCAGGGTCACGGGTAAGCGCCGGGCTGCTTCCTCGGCGTGGCGGCGCCGTCGGGCTCGGGCCTCGATAGCGACCCGCTCCAGGGCCGGGAGGAGGGGACTGCCGTAGCGCTCGTGCTGGGCGAGGGCATCGACCAGCGGTCGCGCCTGGGGCCCCACTCTCGCGAGGTGTGCGAGCGCGCCCGCCAGCGGTCCGCCGGCACGGAGGTGCGCAGCCGCCTGTCCCATGGCGGCCCCGATGGGGCCGCCGGGCCGGTCGGCGATGGCGGTGAGCGCGGCGGTCACCGGCAGGCCGGCCGCCGCGGTCAGCGAGAGGAGGTCGACTACGTCTGGGAACTGGTCGACCAGAGCGGCGTCGTGGCGGCGACGTGCCGAGCGTGCCGTGAGCACGGGGACCGCGACGGTGCAGGCCAGCGGGACCGGCGCGAGCGCAGGCGCCACGGGCAACAGGCCCAGGCAGGCCAGGGCGGCCCACCCGGTTCGGCGGTCGGCGCTCTCGTCCAGGCGTCGGGCAGGAAGGTCGGCGATGGACGCCTTGCGGTGAGCGGGCAGGGGCGTCCGTTGGTCGGGAGAGCGAGCGGCGGTGGGGCGGGGACCGGCCGCGGGGGTCGCGGCCAGCCGCTGGGTTGTGTGGCGGCGGATCGTGGCGCCAAGGGCGGTGACCCAGGACGCGCGGGGCGTGGGCCGTGGCTGGATCTCATTCGGGGCCGGTCGGGCGGGCAGCGCGTCGGGGTCGTCAGGAATGCGGCGGGTTGTGGGTTTGGGCCACATGTGTGGGGCAGCGGCGAGCAGGGTGATCCAAGCAGCGGCCACAGCCAGGGCGGGCGCCAGGGTGTGGTTGGCGGTCATCGTTGGGGGCCTCGGGTGAGGCGGGACATCCACCAGGCGCCTGCGGCGTCGAACGTGAGGCCGATCGCAAGGCAGGTCCAGCCGGCGGGACTGCCCAGGAGGAAGTGGGCGGCCGGGGTGTCGCCCATGACCAGCAGGGTGGCGAATGCGGCGGGGGCCAGAGCCAGGACGAGGGCGCTGGTGCGGGCTTGGGTGCCCAGGGCCCGACGTTCGGCGGCGAGGTCGAGGCGCTCGCGCAGGGTGGCGGCGACGCTGTCGACGGCATGGGCGGGCGTCGAGCCGACGACCGTGGCCAGGACGAGGGCAGTGGCCGCCAAGCGGGTGCCGGGGTCGTCGTGCTGAGCCGACCAAGCGTCGAGGACTTCGGTCATCGGGCGGCCGTGGGCGGAGGTGCGGGCGATCGCGGTCAGCTCGGTGCCCAGCGGGGCCTCGACCGTTGTGCCTGCTTCCGCGAGGGCGACTGGGAGGGAAGCGCCCGTTCGTAGCGACGTGGCCAGGGTCTCGAGGGCGGGTGGGAGCTGGGCCGCGCGGTGACGGCGGGTCGCGGCTCGGGCGTGCGTGTGCTGATGGACGAGGACCGCGGCCGCGGCGACGGCCAGGGCGATCGCGGCTCTGGGGCCGGCCGTGAACGCCATGGCCGCGAGGCCGGCGGCCAAGAGGGCGAAGAACGGCCCGCGAGGGCTGCGCGGGGAGGGTGGGCTCTCGGCAGCGGCGGCGAGCCGGGCTCGCGTGCGATGGGCGGCCGTGGGGATCATCGGCGGCCGTCCGCCGCGCCGCCACCGAGGGGTGAGTGACGGCGCGGCGGTCTCCGGCAACCGGCGGCCGCGCTGCCGCCGGGACCTGTCAGGGGTTGGGTGGTGACCAGGCCGTGCGGGCCGGCGACCACCTCGGCGACCGCTTCGATGCGGCGGGCGGCGCCGGCGCCGGCTCGGGCCACGTGGATGACCAGATCGACGGCGCCGAGGATCTGCGCACGCACCGCGTCGAGTGGGACCTCGGTGCCGCCGAGCAGGGCCATCGTCTCGATGCGGCGGATCGCGTCGGTTGGACCGTTGGCGTGGCACGTCGACAGGCATCCGCCGTGCCCGGTGTTCAGCGCTTGGAGCATGTCGAGGGTTTCGGCGCCGCGGACCTCGCCGACGACGATGCGGTCCGGTCGCATGCGCAAGGCGGCGCGTACCAGGTCTCTGACCCCGACCGCGGCGAGGCCGTCGGGCGTGGCCGGCCGGGTCTCCAGCCGGACCACGTGGTCGCCGGGGAGGCGGAGCTCGGCCGCATCCTCCACGGTCACGACTCGCTCGCCCGCGGGCAGGTGCGCGCCGAGGGCGTTGAGCAAGGTGGTCTTGCCCGCGCCGGTGCCGCCGCAGACGATCATGTTCAGGCCGGTCTCGACCGCTTGGACGAGCAGGTCGGCAACAGGGCGCTCGCAGAACGCGTCGAGGGGCACGGCAGTAGCGCCGAAGCGGCGGATGGTCACGGTCGGCCCATCGATGGCTAGCGGTGGCAGGACCACGTGGACCCGAGAGCCGTCGGGGAGGCGGGCGTCGACCACCGGGCTGGTGCGGTCGGCCCGCAGGCCGAGAGGGGCGACCACCCGCTCGACGAGCAGGTCGATCGCCGGGCGGTCGAGGACGATCGTGGTGCGCTCGAGCCGGCCCGCTCGTTCGGTCCAGACCCGACCCGGTCCGTTGACGAGGATGTCGCTGACCGTCGGGTCGACCAGCAGCGGTTCGAGCGGGCCGAGGCCGCCCATGCGGGCTTGGACTCGGGACACCACCCCGGCGACCTCGTCCACCGCCAGCAGCGGGGCCTCTGTTCGCACCAACGCTGCGAGGTGTCGCCCGTCGATCGGGTCGTTCGTGACCGTGGCCAGCACCCGGTCGTGAACCAGCGCGTCCAGCGGGAGGGAGTCAGGCGGCATCGGACAAGGCCTTCGCCAGAGAGCGCGGGAGACGGCCGGCGAGCATCCCCGCGTCGACGGTGCGGGCCACGGCCGGGTCGAGGACGACCTCGGCGAGGATCGGCACCTGGATCACCTGCTGGACATCGGTGGTGGTCAGGACGCGGCCCGGTTCGTGGACCACGACGACGCCGGACGGGCGGACCGGCGCTTCCCTGGCTCGACGCAGGGCCATGTAGCACGGGCGGATCACGAGGATCGACCGTCGCGCCGCGCCGATGAGCGTGGTCGCCACCGAGTCGCCCGCGGGATCGGCGGGGTTGCCGATACGCCCGCAGTCGATGACGGTCGGGCGGGACGAGCGAGCGAGGAGGGCGGCCAAGAGGCCGGCGCGGGCCGGGTTCAGGGCGCCCTCGCCTCGAGGGAGCAGGGCCACGCCCGGGGCGACCTCGATCTCGATGCGGCCGAGCGCGTCGGCGGGGACGCCCGCGCCCGCGGCCAACCAGCCGCTTATCCCGGGGGACGCCGGCTCCGGGAGGCCGAGGGCGGCAGGGAGGTCGCCGGCCAAGTCGGCCAGCACTGTCGGGCCGCGGCGGGCGGAGAGCAGGGCCAGGGCGGCGGCCACGACCGTGGTGCCGGCGCCACCTTTGACGGACCAGCAAGCGATGAGCATGGATTGACCTC
>Ga0111539_10008966_pt1 | contig 12665 bp, 10 predicted proteins | sample RhiMethybrSRZTD1_FD_79667 | JGI IMG/M metagenome (GOLD analysis project Ga0111539, IMG submission 79667) | Populus rhizosphere microbial communities from Tennessee, USA - Rhizosphere MetaG P. TD hybrid SRZTD1 (version 2) (version 2) | ecosystem: Host-associated > Plants > Roots > Rhizosphere >...
CGTGACGCAAGGGTTGGAGTTTCCACCTGAGCCTCCCGGGTCCTTCCCTGCAACATGGGTTCCAGCCTGTGACAATCGCCGGAGCCGGCAGGACTAGACTCGCTCGATGACCAACCCTGCATTCCGGCAGCCACCAGCGAATCACGACATCGAAATACAGTTCGAGGGCAAGACCCACAAGGGCCAGTACCACCTCGAGCACGACAACCTCGTCGTGTCTTACCAGGGCGCGAGCAAGATGATCGCGAAGGGCGACGATAACGACACCCTCGCGCGGACGATCCTCGCCGAGATCGTCACCGCGAAACACGCCCGGCATTAAGCCCTGGTCGGCCGCGCTGTTTGTTGTTCACGCGTGGTGAAAGGCAGCCGCGCGTACCGCGCATGGCACAGCTGATACAGGCCGAAGCAGAGCAGTCCTGATCCCATCGCCGCGAGCAGCCACGGATCGGTCGTCGCCAGCGTCGACAACACGTCGCGATAGCCGGCGGCTTGCGATGGCTTTTCGTTCGCGCCCGCCAGTGCCAGCGCGATGCCCATCATGACCAGAATCACGCCACGCGCGGCCGCTCCGGCGCGGCCCAACGTCAGCACCCAGCGTGCTTCACGGCGCACGCGCGTCACGTCAATGTCTTCGTCGGCGCGGCCTTGCCACGCCATGTTGATTTGGGTGATGCCGTACGTCGCGACGCCCGCGCCGATCAGGACCAGCAGGACCCATCCGAACGGGAAGTGCATCACCGCGTTGGCCGGATACCGAGGATCACTGCTGGGGCGATCGCCGGCAAAGACGATTCTGAGCGCCTGCACGCCGACGGTGCCGTACGCGATCGACTTGATGATGGTCAGCGATCGATCGCGCCACCCGCGCACGCCGCCGCCCTTGCACCGCAGATCGGCAATCGCCTCGAACAGGTAATAACCTGCGTAGCCGACGATGCCGATGCCGATGATGGTGAGCAGCGCGATGCCGAACGGCTGCCGCAGGATTTGCAGCAGGACGCCGGCTGGATCGGTGAGGCGGCCGCCTCGCATGCCGAACGCGACGCGCATCGCCAGCGCGCCGATCGACGTATAGATGACGCCCTTGGCCAGGTAGCCGAGCCGGACCAGACGGGATACCCACGGCTGAACCGCAGGATTGATTCTCAAGACGTGCGCGCGCAGTTCACTGCGGACCTCTTCGCAGTGCAGCTGCAACGCGCATGCCCGAGATTCAAAAAAGGTTGACGGCCGGCGTGCCTCTGCAGAACCTCAACCAAAGTGCCGACAACCGGAATACACACTCATGTCGGCAAAGATGCGTCGTCTCTCACCGGCGTTCCTCTGCCTGCTGGCAGCGCTCCTCGCCCTGCCGGCCCGGGCCGAAGCACAGGGCCAGAGTACCGCCGTCTACATCAACAACCGCTCCACCCAGACGATCGAGAACATCTTCCTGTCGCCGGTCGGGAATGACCGGTGGGGAGAGGATCGCCTTGGCGACAAGACATTGCTCGTCGGCGGGCGCTTCAAGGTCGATCCCGGCATGTCGAGGGGCTGCGTCTACGACGTGCGCGTCGTTTACGCCGACAAGGAATCCGAAGAGCGGCGCAATCAGGACCTCTGTCAATTAGAGGACATCACGTTTGCCGGCGCATCGGAGATCGATACGGCGATCGAGGTCGTCAATGCGACGACGTTGATGATCCACTACCTGCATATCTCGCCGACGGGCGCCAACGAGTGGGGCCGCGACTGGCTCGGCGCCGACACCGGGCTCGCACCCGGCACGCGCGGCAAGGTGAATCCCGGCCGCGATGCCGGCTGCAACTACGATCTTCGCGTCATCTACGAGAACAAGCAGATCGAGGAAAAGCGCAACCAGAACCTCTGCGCGGTCTCAGAGATCGTGTTCTCCGGCAACGCGGCTGCTGCGCCACGTGACAATGCGGCGGATCCTCGTCCGGCGACACGATCGTTCGGCACCGGTTTCTTCGTCACCGCCGACGGATACGCGCTGACCAACCATCACGTGGTCGAGGATTGCCGCACGATCTCGATGCTGACGGATCGCGGCGCGCTGCCGGCGCGCGTGGTCCGGCTCGACGAACGCAACGACCTCGCGCTGTTGTTTGTCGAGAATGCATCGAAGGTGTCGTTTGCGAATTTCCGCGCGGCGCCAGGGATCAGGGCCGGCGACGGCGTCGTGGTCGCCGGCTTCCCGCTGCCCACGGTGCTGCAGAACGGTCTCAACGTGACGGTCGGGAACGTCAGCTCGCTGGCCGGCGTCGGCGGCAACAGCGCGCTCCTGCAAATCACCGCGCCGGTTCAGCCCGGGAACAGCGGCGGACCGCTGTTCGACATGGCCGGCAACGTCGTCGGCGTGATCGTCAGCAAGCTCGACGCGGTGGAGATGATCAAGGTGACCGGTGATGTTCCGCAAAACATCAACTTTGCCGTGCAGGGATCCGTTGCGCGGCTGTTCCTCGAGGCGCAGGGATTGCGCGTCACCGAGAGGTCCTCGGCATCGTCACTCGTCGCCGGCGACGTCGTCGACAGCGCCCGTGCGTATACGTTCCAGGTGGAGTGCCGCCCCTAGCTGCTCAATGGCTATCGCCACGGATCCGCGAGCGCGACGACGTCGCCCCGCAATGTCCCAACGTTCGCGCATCGCATGCTGAATGACGCGCGGAAACGCTGAACAGCGTCCGGCGTGATCGCGATCTCGTGAATCGTCACGCTACCGGCGCCGCCGTAGCAGTCGATGTGACCGCCGATCAAATCGAACCCCCAGCCGCCGTCCGTCTCGAACTGCGTGGTGGAATAGGTGCCCGGCGCGAGACCGCGGCCGAATGGCGATCCGAGCAGCAGCGTCCACGGCCCTGACTTGTCGGCCGGGTCGGTGGGACGCACCGTGATATCCAGCGCGCCGCCCCCTCGCATCGACAGTGCGCGGAACGTGGCGTTCTGGAGTGTGTAGGTTCGTGACTGGCCCATGAGGCTCGCCGGGTCGCTGCTCACGGACAACATCGTCGAAGACGAGCCCGTTGCCGACGGCGACGGCGACGTCGGGGTGGCTTTCGAGCACGATGCTCCGCCCAGCGCGGCCAATGACAGGCACACCAACAGCGGAAGAATCCTTGTAGTCATTTCCGACATGGATAAAAAATTGCGGCCAGGGAGGGACGCCGCCAGAGAGTGTATCGGCGTAAAGACGCGCGATCTTTAGCTCGAAGGCACGGAGATCGGAGCACGATCTCCGTGCCTTCTTGCCGTTATTTCTTCCGTCTTGCGGCCTTCTTCTTGGTCGTCTTTTTGTTTGCGGCCTTTTTCTTTGCGGCCTTCTTCTTCGCCGGCTTTGCTTTCTTCGCGGACTTCTTCGCCGGTTTGGCTTTCACCTTTTTCGCTGCGGACTTCTTGGCCTTCTTCTTCGCGGGCGCGGCGCTCTTCGCAGCAGCCGCCTTTGCCGCTGGCTTCAGCGAATGCACCGCGAACATCGCGCCTTGCGGATCTATGCCTTGCGCGATCCAATCGCCGCCAGGCACTTCCATTGGACCGTTGATGATCTTTCCGCCGCTCGCTGTTGCCGTCGCGGCTGCAGCCTTTGCGTCCTTGACCATCGCATAGGGCATCCACGCCGCCGGCGCGCCCGGTGGCGGCTTCATGATTCCGCCGTTCGGGATACCGCCGCCGCGGCCGAACATCTGGTAGACGCCCATCTCGCCCATGTCCATGGCCGACGTCTTTTCCCAGCCAAACAGCGTGTTGTAGAACTTCCACGCGCCCTCGGGATTCGGCGTGTAGAGCTCGAACCACGAGAAGTCACCGATGGGACCCTTCTTTGGTTCGGGCGAGCCAGGAGCAGGTTTGGGTGTGAAAATCGCGAACGACGCGCCGAACGGATCCTGGACGACGGCGAAACGGCCGACAGTTGGAATCTCTTCCGGCTGCTTGTGCACGCGCCCGCCAAGTTGCACGATGCGCATTGCCATGCCGTCGACGTCAGGCGTGCCGATGTACATCATCCAGTGCGGCGGCGCCCCCATCTGTTTCGCCTGGTCGGGCAGCTTCATCATGCCGCCGACGCCGCTGCCGGAAGAATTGTTCAGAACCGTATAAGAGCCATCGGGACCGAACGGCTTCGCCGTCCATCCCACCACTTTCTTGTAAAAGGATTCCGCTGCAGCGGTATCCGTCGTCAAGAGTTCGCACCACACGAACGATCCGAGGAGTTTGTCTGCCATAGGTGCGAGATCCTACCGCGATTCGCACCCGTCCATTTCACGTTCGTTTGAGAGGGAATCCCGTCCGCGCCGCGATGGCGCGAAGCGACGCGGTTGAACCGTCGATGTCTGTGCTCGTCTGCACGTCGCCTGACAACCTTTAGACTAGCCCTTCTTCCTCGGGCCGCCACCGGCATTGCCGCCCTGGCTCGAGTTGCCAGAACCGCCACGATTGCCGCCGCCATTGTTGCCGGTGCTGCCGCCGCCCTGGTTGCTGTTGCCACGATCGCCCGTCGGCTGCCTGCCGCGCTCGCTTTGACTCGTCCCACCGTCGCCGAGGCCCGCTGTGTCCTGGCCGCGGCCCAGATCGTTCCTGGCGCCGTTATCGGTTTGCCGCTGCCCGCCGCGCTCACGGCCTGCGCCGCCGCCGCTATCCGTCGACTGTTGTCCGCCGCCGGCCTGCACATTCTGTCTGCCGCCGCTCTCTGTCTGGCGTTGAGTGCCGCGCTCACCGCGAGCGCCGGTCTGGCCGCCACCTGATTGCTGATTGCGCCCGCCACCTCCGCCGCGCGAGGTGTCCATGCCGCCTGCCTGTTGATTGCGTCCGCCGCCGCTGCTGCCTTGCAGGTTGTTGACAGGCGCACCGCCGCCACTGCCGCCTCGAGTGGTCCCGGCATCGCCACCGCCGCGATTACTTCCGCCGCCGCGATTGTTGCCGCCACCCCCACCACGATTGTTGCCGCCGCCACGGTCGCCTCTGGCCCCGCAGGATCCAATCCAGTCGCCGTGACCAAGATGCGCCGATAACGCCGCGTCAGGAATCGACAGCGTTCGTGCGTTGTCTGGATTGCCCGGCGGCATATGACAGACTTCCATCTTCTGCACTCCCTGCGCCGCCGCACTGGCCGGGAGAATGGCCGCCGAGAATGCAAAACCGAGCAGGAGGGCTCTAATCTTCATCCCGAACTAGGGAGCAACGTTGATACCAGTCACCAGCCCTGATAACCGGCGTTATTTCGTTGCTCCCGTTGCCGGACCGCCCGTTGATTGTCTTGTTCCGAAGCAGGGAACCACGGTTTGAGTCGACTACCAGATCTTCACGCGATCTTCCGGCGCGCGATACAGCTTGTCGCCCGGCTTCAAATTGAACGCCGCGTAAAACGCGTCGATGTTCGTGAGCGGCACGAAGGCGCGGTATTGACCGGGCGAATGCGCGTCGGTCAGCAGCTGATTCCGCAGCGCTTCGTCGCGTGACTTGAATCGCCAGATCTGCCCGTAGCCGAGGAAGAAGCGTTGATCGCCGGTAAAGCCGCCGATGATCGGCGCCGGCTTGCCGTTGAGCGAAATCTTGTAGGCGCGATAGGCCACCGCGATGCCGCTCAAGTCGCCGATGTTCTCGCCCATCGTCTGGCGGCCGTTGATCTTCATTCCGGGCAGCGGGTTGTACGATTCGAACTGCGCGCCGAGCTTGCTGGCGCGCTCCTCGAACTTCCGCGCGTCCTCGGCCGTCCACCAGTCGCGCAGGTTGCCGTCGCCGTCGGACTTGCGGCCCTGATCGTCGAAGCCGTGGCTGATCTCATGACCAATCACCGCGCCGATCGCGCCGTAGTTAATGGCATCGTCAGCATCCATGTCGAAGAACGGCGGCTGCAGGATGCCGGCCGGGAACGTAATCTCGTTGTTGGTGGCGCTGTAGGACGCGTTCACGGTTTGCGGTGTGAAGCCCCAGCGCCATCGCTCCACGGGTTTCCCCAGCCGCGCCCATGCATCGTCATTCTGAAATGCGCGCAGGCGCATCTGGTTGCCGGCGTGATCGCCCGCCTTGACCTCGAGGCCGGAGTAGTCGCGCCACTGATCGGGATACGCGATCTTCAACCGGTACTTGGCCAGCTTGGCCTGCGCCTCACGCTTGGTTTGCGGCGACATCCATTCGAGCTCCTCGATGCCGACCTTGAATGCCGCGAGCAGGTTGCGAATCAGCGCGTCCATGCGTGCCTTCGCTTCCGGCTTGAAATGTTTTTCGACATAGAGTTTGCCGACGGGCTCACCGAGGGCCTGCTCGACTTCCGTGACGCCGCGCCGCCAGCGCGGCTGCTGTTGTTGACGCCCGGCCAGCACCCTGCCGTTGAATTCAAATTGGGAGTCTGCGAACGGCGCCGAGAGGTCGTCCGCGTACGCGCTGATCAGGCCGAACCTCAGATACTCCTTCCACGTCTCGACCGGCGTCTCAGCGATGATCGCGTCGACCGCCGTCATGTAATCCGGCTGACGGACGATGACCTCTTTGACCTGGTCCTTCGCGTTGGCGGGCAACGCCGCGAGATACGCCTGCCAGTCGAAGTGCGGCGTCGACGCCTGCAGCGATTTCACGTCCATCTTGTTGTAGGTCGCGTTGCGATCGCGATTGCGCGCGCGATCCCACTGCTTCGCCGCGATCCTCGTCTCGAGCGAGAGGATGCGCCCGGCGGCGCCTTCCGGATCCGGCTGATTGGCAAGCGCGAAGAGCCTGGCGATGTACGTCGTATACGCTTTGCGCGTCTCGGGAAACTTCCCATCGGTGCGCTTGTAGTAATCGGCGTCGGGCATGCCGAGGCCCGACTGTCCAACCTGCACGATGGTTTGTTCCGAGTTGCGCTGATCGGCGCCGACGTTGACGGAGAAGGGCAGCCGCACGCCGATGCGCGCGGCGTGCGCAAACGCCGCCGGCAGGTCGCGGGCGTCCTTGATTCTGTCGATCGCCGCAAGTTCGCCGCTGAGCGGCGTGATGCCGAGCGCCTCGATGCGCGCGTCGTCCATGTAGCTCTTGTAGAGATCGCCCACCTTCTGGCTCGTCGATCCGGCCGCCGACTGCTTGCGCCCCTCTTCTTCGATGATGGTCCGCACGCGCTCTTGCGCGCGCTCGCGAAGGATCGCAAAGGTGCCGTAACCGGATTGATCGGCGGGGATCGGGACGTTGTCCGCCCACTTGCCGTTCACATAGCGAAAGAAGTCGTCCTGGGGACGGACCGACAAATCCATTCCCGCAACATCGATGCCGGGAACCTGCGGGACGCGGTCCTGGCCGGTGACTGCGGCGACTGATGCGATGAAGACGATTGCGAGAACCAAACGACGGCCGCCTTCGCCAGGGCTACGGCGCCTAAAGGCATTTTTCATGGCGGCGATTTTACTCTGCCGGCGCGCGTGTATTCCGCGCCGAATCGGTGTTTAATCTTTGGCGATGCAGGCCGCGCGACTGGCGCTCCTCTCGCTGGCGTTAGCTGCTCTGGTTTCAGCTGCGGCTGAGCCGGTCCGGCTTGACGCCGTTGCGGCTGTCGCACACCAGGCGCCCGACAGTGATCTGCGCGCCTTCGTTTCGACGTATTGCACGACTTGTCATAACGATCGCTTGCGCACCGGCGGTCTCACGCTCGCGGCGCCAGAGCTCGCCGATCCGATCACCCATCCGGAGCTGTGGGAAAAGGTACTTCATAAGCTCAGCACCGGGCAGATGCCGCCGCCGCGGCAACCGCGTCCCGATCCAGCGAACCTTCGCCGCATCGTCACGCAGATCAGCGGCACGCTCGATCGTGCAGCGGAGATGCATCCTGATCCTGGACGCGTCGGCGCGCATCGCCTCAATCGAACCGAATACGGCAATGCGGTTCGCGATCTGCTTGCGGTGAACATCGACACGGCGGCGCTGTTGCTGCAGGACGAAGCCGACGATGGCTTCGATAACGTCGCGTCCAGCCTGGCGCTGTCGCCGGCGCATCTCGAGCGCTACCTGACGGCGGCGCGTGAGGTCAGCAGGCTCGCCGTCGGCGATGCGTCGCTTGGAGAAGCGCCGCGCTCGGCGACCTATCGCGTGCCGCGCCTGCTCGAGCAGGACGTCAGGCTCGGCGACGATCTGCCATTCGGATCGCGTGGCGGCCTGGCGGTGCGCCATAACTTTCCGCTCAACGGCGAATACGGATTCAAGATTCGTCTCCGCCGCCAGGTCTACGACTACATCGTCGGCATGGGCCGCGCGCAGGATCTCGATCTGCGCATCGACGGTGCGCGCGTCAAGCGATTCCGTGTCGGCGGCGAAGCCAGGGGCACTCGCGGACCGGCGACATGGAACGGCGAAATCGTCGGCGACACGCCGTACGAGCTCTACATGCACGCGGCGGACGCCTCGCTTGAAATGCGCGCGCCGGTCACCGCGGGCGTGCACGTGATCAGTGCGTCGTTCGCCGATACGCCGTGGGAGCCCGAGGCGATCGAGCAGCCGTTGCCCGTGGACTTCGGCCGCGGCTCGGATGAACAGTTCGACGGCCTCGCGGCTGTTGATGCGTTGACGATTAACGGGCCCTATCGCGCGGCTGGAGCGGGCGACACCCCGAGCCGTCGTCTGATTTTTTCCTGCAAGAAGCAGGATGTCGCATGTGCGACACAGATCATCAATCGATTGGCGCGACGCGCGTATCGACGCAGTCCAACGCCTGAAGAAATGCAAACGCTTCTGGGTTTCTACGAGAACGCGAGCAAGGAACGGGGCTTTGAAGCCGGCATTCAGTCGGCGATCGAGCGCATGCTCGTCAGCTTCAATTTCCTGTTTCGAATCGAGCGGCAGCCGTCTACCGGCCCAGACGGCGTGTATCGCCTCAGCGATCTCGATCTCGCCTCGCGGCTGTCGTTCTTCCTGTGGAACAGCATTCCCGACGATGCGCTGCTGACGCTGGCCGAGCGCAACCGGTTGCACGAGCCCGCGGTGCTCGCCGAGCAAACCGCGCGAATGTTGCGCGACCCGAAAGCGTCGGCGCTCGTCAGCGGCTTCGCGGGGCAGTGGCTTGGCGTCCGGAAGGCCCAGACCTTTCTGCCCGACCCCAACATCTTCCCGGAGTTCGACGAGAACCTCCGCCGCTCGTTCCAGCGCGAGACCGCGCTCTTCGTCGAGAGCCAGATCGCCGCCGATCAGAGCATCGTCGATCTGATCAGCGCTGATTACTCGTTCGTCAACGAGCGTCTCGCGCAGCATTACGGCATCCGCGGCATCAGCGGCGATCGCTTCCGCCGGGTCACGTTCCCGGATGGCATTCGCGGCGGCATTCTCGGCCAGGGCACGGTCTTGATGGTGACGTCGTATCCCGATCGCACGGCGCCGGTCGTGCGCGGCTACTGGGTCCTCGAGAGCCTGCTCGGCATGCCGCCACCGCCGCCACCGCCGGACATTCCCGATCTCAAGACCGTCACCGATGATGGCCGGCCGTTGTCGATGCGCGCGCAAATGGAACGGCATCGCCAGAGCCCATCGTGCTCGGTGTGTCACGTGCGCATGGACCCGCTCGGGTTCTCGCTCGAGAACTTCGATGCCATTGGACGCTGGCGCCTGACCAGCGGCGGCGTCCCCGTGGACGCGTCCGCGGTCTTCGCCGACGGCACGCCGATCGACGGCGTGAAGGGATTGCGCGCGTTCGTGCTGAATCATCGCGATAGTTACGTCCAGACGTTCGTGTCGAAGATGCTGACCTACGCGCTGGGCCGACAGATCGATTACCGCGATCAGCCCGCGATTCGCCGGATCGTCCGTGACGCGGAAGCATCCGGGTATCGCTGGTCGGCGATCATTCGGGGTATCGTGTCGAGTACGCCGTTCCAGATGGGGAGAGCCACCTCATGATGATCACCAAGAAGGCGCTGTCGCGGCGCACCGTGCTGCGCACGATCGGCGCCGCGCTGCCGCTGCCGTTTCTCGACGCGATGGTGCCGGCGCTGACGGCCTGGCAGCGGACGCCCGCGCAGGCGCCGCTGCGCTTCGGCGCCGTCTACATCCCGAATGGTGTGATTCCCGGCCAGTGGTTCCCATCCGCCGAGGGCCGCGCCTTCGACTTCACGCCGAGCCTGAAGCCGCTCGAACGCTTTCGCGATCAGGTGCTCGTGCTGAGCGGGCTCGACAGCGTGCCGCCGCCACCGCCGGGCGAGCGGCAATACAACAATCACGCCGATGCCAGCACCCGGTTCCTGACCGACGTCACGCCGAGCCGTTCGCTGCGCGCCGGCGTGTCGATCGATCAGATCCTGGCGAAACAAATCGGCCAGGACACGGCGCTCCCTTCGATGGAGCTCGCGCTCGAGTCCGTGGATTCGGGATCGTCGTGCGACTTCGGCCGCAGCTGCGTTTACACCGGCACGATTGCGTGGGCCGGTCCCACGCAGCCGTTGCCGATGGAGCATGATCCAAGTGCGGCCTTCGTCCGGCTGTTCGGCGATGGCACCGCGGATGCGAAGGCGCGCGAAGCCCGCGCGCGGCAGAAGGGCAGCATCCTCGATTCCTTGATGGATGAAGTCTCGCGGCTGCAGGCCTCGGTGTCCGCGCCCGATCGCTCGCGCCTCTCCGGTTATCTCGACAGCGTGCGCGACGTCGAGCGCCGTATCCAGAAGGCCGTGACCTTTAATGCCGCCGAGCCGTCGTTCGATCGGCCGGCGGGCGTGCCCGAAACGTTCGAGCAGCACGCGCGCCTGATGTTCGATCTTCAGTGGCTGGCCTACCAGGGCGACGTCACGCGCGTGACCACGTTCATGATCGGCCGTGAGTTCAGCGGCCGCACCTATCCGGAGATCGGCGTGCCGGATGCGCACCATCCGATCTCTCATCACCTGCGCGATCCGATCCGCATGGAGAAGTGCGCGAAGATCAACCAGTATCACGTGTCGCTGTTCGCGGAGTTCGTCGAGAAGCTGAAGGCCACGCCCGATGGCGACGGCTCGCTGCTCGATCACGTGGCGATCATCTACGGCGCGGGCATGAGCGAAGGCAACGGCCACGTGCCGACCAACCTGCCGATCCTCGTCGTCGGCGGGGCCGGCGGGCGCATCGCCGGCGGCCGTCACGTGAAGTTCGCGGGCGGCACGCCGCTGGCCAACTTCCATCTCAGCATGCTCGATCGCTTTGGTGTGCGCATCGATCAGCATGGCAATAGCACCGGGCCGCTGACGCTCGATTAGTCCCAGGGCCACAGAAAGCACAGATGGCGCAGATTGCTGTCCTCATGCTTGCCGCGTTCGTTGCGGCGACTCCGCTTGTCGAAGCGGTCAAGCAGGGTGACGTACTGGCGGTGCGCGCGCTCATCAAGAGCGGCGCCGAAGTCAACAAGCCCGAAGGCGACGGTGCGACGGCGCTGCACTGGGCCGCGCATCGGGATTCGAACGATCTCGTGCGCCTCCTGCTCGATGCCGGCGCCTCCGCTCAGGCCGCCAACGACCTGGGCATCACGCCATTACATCTCGCGGCCGCCAACGGCAATGTCATGACGCTGCGGTGGTTGTTGGAGAAGCGCGCCAACGCCAACGCTGCGGCGGCGTCGGGAGTCACGCCGCTGATGGAGGCGGCGCGAGCCGGTGCCGTCGATGCGGTGCGGCTGCTGCTCGCCCATGGCGCACAGGTCGACGCGCGCGAATCCGCGCGCGGGCAGACCGCGTTGATGTGGGCGGTGTCGCGACAGCATGCCGATGTCGTCAAAGTGCTGTTGGAGAATCACGCCGATGTGAAGGTGCGGACCGAGGCGCGGCCGGTCACGGTCATGCTCGATCGCGGTCCGCGGCGAGCCGTGAAAACGGCGGCCCAGGACGCGCGGGAGATCCAGGCCGGCGGCAGCACCGCGCTGATCCTCGCCGCGCTCAACGGCAGCACGGAATCGGCGCGCTTGCTGCTGGCGGCCGGCGCCAGCGCGAACGATGTCGCCGCCGACGGCAGATCGGCGCTGGTCACCGCGGCGTTCTCAGGTCACACCGAGGTCGCGCGGCTGTTATTGACAGCGGGCGCCGATCCGAATGCCGCCGGCGCCGGCTATACCGCGCTCCATGCCGCGGCGCTTCGCGGCGATGTCGCGCTCGTGAAGGCGCTGCTCGAGAAGGGCGCGAACCCGCACGCGACGCTGACGAAGGGCAGCCCGGTCCGCCGCTTCGGATCGCAGTGGGCGTTGTCGACGCCGTTCACCGGCGGCACACCGCTCGTCGTTGCCGCGGCCTATCTCGAGACCGGCGTGATGCGCGCGTTGCTGGATGCGGGCGCAAAGCCCGATGTCAGGCTGGCGAATGGCATGAGCGCGCTGTTGCTCGCCGCGGGCGCGCCGATGGAGAAGGAGGCGCGTCCCTCGGATCTGGTCCGCTGGAACGTGATCGACAACGACACGCCAGAAATTCCGAGGTCGCCGGAGGATGCGGTTGCCGCGGTCAAGATGCTGCTCGATGCCGGCGCTGCGGTCACGCAAACGAATGATGCCGGGGACACCGCACTTCATGTGGCGGCATCCGCCAACGAGCCCGCCACGATTGAGCTGCTGGTTTCGAGGGGCGCCAACATCAACGCGATGAACAAGTCCGGCCAGGCGCCGTTGTCGTTGACGTTGCCCCGCAAGAGCGAACGCGGTCCCGGTTTCCCCGGTTACCCCGAAGCCGAAGCGATGCTGCGCAAGCTCGGCGCGCTTCAACAGTAGTTCC
>Ga0111539_10008968_pt1 | contig 12665 bp, 11 predicted proteins | sample RhiMethybrSRZTD1_FD_79667 | JGI IMG/M metagenome (GOLD analysis project Ga0111539, IMG submission 79667) | Populus rhizosphere microbial communities from Tennessee, USA - Rhizosphere MetaG P. TD hybrid SRZTD1 (version 2) (version 2) | ecosystem: Host-associated > Plants > Roots > Rhizosphere >...
GCGCGGGCGGCGCAGGTGGCAGCGGCGGTGACGGCGGCGTGGGTGGCAACGTCGGCGGCAGTGGCAGTGACGGGGTCGGTGGCAGCGACGGGGTCGGCGGCAGCGGCGGCACGGCGCCGGACGGCGGATCCGTCGGTGGATCCGGCCCCGACGCGGGTCAACACGAGGACCTCGGCAAGGGCGACGGCAAAGACGTGATTGCGATCGGCGACTCGTGGATGTCTCTCGGGACCGTCGGAATCCAGCAGAGCCTCGTCAAGGCAAGCGGACAGCCGTATCGAACGTACGGCGTGGCGGGCACGCAGTTGCTCAACGGTCAGATCCCGAGCCAGTACGACTCGGCCAAGCGCGCCAATCCGAACATCAAGACGGTGGTCATGACCGGCGGCGGAAACGACATTCTGCTCACCGGCCTCCAGGCCGATTGCGCCGCGGGTGGTCAGCGCTGCAAGGACCAGCTCGTGAAGATCGGAGACGCCCTCGCTGCGCTCTGGAAGCGCATGGGTGACGACGGCGTAAAGGACGTGATCTACGTTCTTTACGCGAAGGATGCCGGGAGCGGTGTCGCGGTCGACGTCTCGAGCGGCATGAAAGCCATCTGCGATGCCGCGCCGGTCCGCTGCCACCTCTTCGCGTCGGATTCGTTCGTGAACGGCGACTATCGCTTGGACGGTATCCACCCGTCGAACGCCGCTTACGATCGCCTCGGCAAGGGCATCTACGAGATGATGGTGGCGCAGGGCATGCGCCGATGACGCGCCAAGAAATGCGCTGAATTTGGCGCCCGCTCGGAAGGATCGATCAGCAGCTCGACATAGAGCATGGCACCCCTTCGGAATTGCTTCCAGAACGCGGGTTCAGCAGTCGGAGACCCGAGCTGACGGCTTACCCCTTGCGTCCCAGACGCCCGCGAAGCGCGGTGATGCGCTGCTTCAGCGCGTCCGCTTGGCGCGCGACGTCCGGAAAATCGTCGGCGCGGGCCTGTTCGAAGAGCGCCCGCGCTGCTTCGGCGATCTGAGCGAGCTGCATCTCCACCTGCTGGAGCGCGGAGGGGCTTTCTCGTTGCTCGGATTGAAGGAGCGCCGTGAGTTGCCCGGCCGACTCGCCGAGCCCGGCGAAGGACTGCATGTGCTCGCCGAGTCGTTGCATTCGCTGCTGAATCTCGGTGGCGCGGCCAGCCAGCGGCTCCAGCGCGGCTTGCTGACGCCGTTGCATCTCGTGCATCGCTGCGGCGAGGGCTCCGAGCCTCTCGCCGAGACGCTCGGGCATGGTGATGGCGTCGTTCAGCTGCCGCGCAGCTTTGGAAAGGTTCTTGTCCGAATCCAGGCGGATCTTTCGGACGGCTCGCGAGAGCACCTCGAGCCTTGCGAGCTCATCCTCGAGAGCTTGGGCGGCACGGACGATCTCGGGTGTTTGCTTCTGTGGCTTGGGCATGTGCCGGCGTCGTGAGAAACAGGATCATCAGTACAACATGCGCGACGTGAAAAGAATCTGCTGTTCCAGAACCGAAAATCGTCAGCTCGCGACGGATGCGTCGAGCGAATAGCGGACGGCATTTCGCCAAGCGGCCATTCTGGACGCTAACGCGGTTGTTCGGTACGTTCCTCTCGTGGGAGAGCTGCTGGGGCGACAACCGCTCCCGGCAATTGGGCGACGGAACGGAATTGCTTGATCGCCAACGTCCGGGACCCGCCGTGATCGGAGTCACGGAGGCCGAGCAGGTGGCCGGATTTTTCGAGTGGCTTCACCTGTGCGCGTATGACCTCCGGCAAGGTCTTCTGCTGGGGGGCCAACATCAACGGCCACGACGTTCGTCGACTGGTCGCAGGTAAACTGAAGGAAGGCGCCTTGACGCCCGAGCGGTCGGTGGGCATGCGAGTACCCATGAGCGCGTTCACTCCCGCCGAGCTCGAATACTTGCAGACTCAGCGACTGGGCCGTCTGGCCACCGTGGGCCCGGGCGGCCAGCCGCACGTCGTACCGGTGAGCTTTCGCTACAACGCGGAGCTCGACACGATCGACATCGGAGGTCACGGATTCGCGAAGCGCAAGAAGTACCGCGACGTGCTCGGCAATCCGCGTGTCGCCTTCGTCGTCGACGACATCGCCTCTATCCAACCGTGGAAGGTTCGCGGCATCGAGATCCGCGGTGAAGCAGAGGTGCTCGCGACCGGAGGCAACGCCCTGGGGCCTGGCTTCGATCCCGAAATGTTCCGGATCAAGCCGCGTCGCATCGTCAGCTGGGGCATCGAGGGCGACCATTTCACGCAGAATGCCCGCTCGGTCTCGCCGTAACGATAGAAGGACGCGCGTAAGTCCCCGGTGCACCCCAGGCTTCAGTCGCGGTCGGAGCGCGTCCGTGGCTTAGGCGTCCGTGCGTCCGGCATCGCTCGGGCTGGCAGAGTTCGCGAACCGAGGTGAGCCGAAGCGGACCCGGGCGACCTCTTGGAGTGGCAGTGCGACGTCGTCAACCAGCAGGACAGCGTTCTCCGCCCGACGAACCAAGCCTATCTCGGAGAAATGTGCATCGTCGACGCTGAAGCCGTAGGTCCGGTAAAATGTGTTTGTCCAGAGTCAGAGACTTACACTTGTTGGCCCCCACCGGCGACGAGCACCGCCGCGTATTGAACGACGTGCGCTCGTGCCGGCGGCCCCCCAGCGGATCGACTACGCCGGCTCGATGGCGAAGTACGCCTTGTACGATACGTCCCCGTTGCTGAGCAGGTCGGACTCAAAGTGAAATTCGATTCCCCAGAAGTTCGTCCGCGGCAGAGTCGCCATCGCCACCATGTCCTTGGCCGAGATCGACCTTGCCCAGAGGCCGAGCTGGTTGTCCCCGGTGTCAAGCAAGCCATTCACGAAGGACACGATGGTGGGAGCTACTTCATCCCAGAGCTCCTTGCAGACAGGAGCCGCCTCCGCACCCAGAAGAGTGCCACAGGCTGCCGCAACCCCTTTGCCAGCCAGGACAGCTCCTTGCTTTACCAGCCCAAGGTACGCATCCGGGTCACCGCTGTTGTGCTCCCACAGCACCAGGCCCAGGGCCATGCCGCCCGCGATTCCGGTATAGAGCTCGAGATCGTCGGGCCGGGAGTCGCCGGAATCGACGTCGTCGTAGATCTGCGTACGCGCGGAGAATGGCTGCACCGGCGGCACCGGCGTCACGCCAATGACGACGTACGGTTTATCTGCCCCTAACCCTCTTTGTTCGCCGAAGCAGTAGAGGCCTTTGTAGCGAACAGTGACGGGGCCGAGCGCGATCGCCCCCGTGTCCGGCCACCAGTAGATCCAGCCGTTTTGGAACTGGGAGATGCGCCCCCCGTCCGGGTACTCCTGCTCGTCCGAGATCGGATAGCCCAGCCAGCTCTTTTCCCAGCCCAGCGACGCCCACTTGTCACGGATGGCGCCGTGGACCTCGTGGGCGCCGCTGGAGTAGCTCCAGAAGATGGACCCGCGTTCGAAGTGGGTGTAGCGACCTTCGCCACCCGTCGTGGCCAGCTCGTCGGTGGTGGGATAGCCCAGGTCGACCCCAGCGGGAATCGAACCCGCGTTGCCGCCTTCGGCGCCCAGCTCCAGGTACTTCCCGAGGATCGCGCCCTGCACCCAGCACGGAGCGCCTGGTGGCTTCACGTAGACGATGCCGTTCTTGTACCGGCGAAAGTATCCCAGGCCAGCGCCGGCTTCGACGTCGGCCAGCGGCGCTCCCAGAGCGCCGCGAAGGTCGGCCGCCTTCTTGTCGATCGTCGTCCTGGCCTTCGAGATTTCACTGACCATGGCCGAGATGCGTCCTGTCAGCTCGGTCGACGAGTTCTCCCTGACCAAGAAATCATTCAGCCGAACGGCGAAGGTGCCGGGCTGCTTTATCGTTGCGACTTTTGCGGGCATTGGCGTTCTCCTCGATGGATGGGGTGTTCAAGTGTGTGTAGCTGCTGTGTACGTGATCAAGAAGCCAGCTTGGTTTGGCTGAACGTGTCTTTCTCCGGCGTGCCGGACTTGTCGTGCGCCGCGCCGCGCGAAACGATTTCCGACGGCCTACCGTTCATCGCAGAGCGCTCCGATAAAGAACACTTCCGTCGGGCAGAGCTTCCTCGAGCACGACGCCGCGTTGGACGAGGCTATCCAGGGCTTGTTTCACTCGCGAAGCAGCCTCCTCGATGCGGATTCGAGCAAGCCACCACTGCTTGATCCCTTCCAAGGTGTCGGCAGCGTCTGCGCGGTCCGCCAAGTAGCGCGAAATTTCTTCCGCGATCGCCTCGACACTCTCCCTGTCATCGATCATTGTTTTCCAGATCGCCGTCGCAAGCCGCTGCATGGCTCGCCCACGGCGCGACCATGCTCACTGCAAGTCGCAGGCCGGGCCCGCGGTGTTGGCTAAGTCGACGTAGAACGGGAGCTTTGTCGCGCGCGCTGCAACGGACCGAGGTGATTTCCCCGCACCGACGTCGCTATGGGTTGCAACAACTTAGGGGTAACGCGCGAGAAGCGAAGAAGGGAAAATTCTCCACGCGGGTGAGGTGAAAGTCCCTCAGTGCATGACTCGGAGCGAGTCTTCCAAGGCGCCTCCTCGCGGCGCACTGACTCGATGTTCGACCCTTCCGGTCTACGAGCGTTGGCAGTCAGTGGCTGAACTGACGGCGCTCCAAACCGTACTTCCGAAGGAGTCTTCCGATGTCGCTTCTATCCTTGCCTGATATGCGTGCCGCCCAGCTGAGGTTTCCAGCCGTCTTAGAGAGCAGAGCCACCAGATAGGCCTTTTCGAATTGTGCTACCGCTCGGGCCTTGGCCACGTTGAAGGCCTCGTCGCCTGCGGTGCAGTCCAGGCTCGAGTGGGTTGCCGCCAATTTGTCGTGCACAATCGAAATACACATGAGCTCGTTGCCGGAGTTGCCGGAGGCGAGCACGAACTCGCGCTGTATGAGATTCTCGAGCTCGCGCACATTGCCCGGCCATGAGTAGGCGTTCAAAATGGAAATGGTCGTCGGATGCAAGGCCCTCGGAGGTTCATTCGATTGGCGGTTCAAGCGATTCAGAAACGACTCCGCGAGAACCGTCACGTCCCCCTCGCGTTCGCGGAGAGCGGGCAGGTGCAAAGGAAGGACGTCCAGCCGAAATAACAAGTCGGATCGAAATTGGCCCCGCTTCACCAGCAAGCCAAGGTCTGCGTTGGTTGCGCCAATCACCCTGACGTCGGCATTTTCGATGATTCGGCCGCCGATTGGACGGTACTCTTTGTCTTGAAGGAAACGAAGCAGCGCCACTTGAGCGCGTGGGGGTAACGCTTCGACCTCGTCGAGGAACAAGGTTCCGCCGCGGGCTTGGGCAATGAGACCTTGCTTGGGTTCTCGAGCGTCGGTGAACGCACCGCGCGCATGCCCGAAGAACTCGCTCTCGATCAGGTTCTCCGGCAGACCCCCACAGTTGATGGGGACGAACGGGCAGTCTCGCCGCGCGCCGAGATAGTGGACTGCCCGGGCGGCGAGTTCCTTGCCCGTTCCCGTCTCGCCCTGGATCAGGACTGTTGCTCCCGAACTCGCGAACTTGCGAATCAGCGCAAGCGCATCCAGGAACAGACGCGCCGCTCCGATCAAATTCAGGCGGGCGAAGTCCTCCACCAGATTCTCGGTGCAAAAATGCGTACGCCCGTGACTTCCTTTTGACAAGCCTAAAACTTCGATGCTTCTTGCATCGCGACGGGCGAAGCCAGTTTCGAATGAGTACCGAACAAACAACTATGGCACCCGGATTTCTGTCGGTCTGTTCCTCCCTCGTCACAAGATGACGGTTACGAGCGCCTGACGAAGGTCGCCGTGACATGATGATAGGCGTTGGGGCGCTTCCTTTCAGACTTGTCAGCCTTGACATCGCGCTCCCTGAACACACAGTGCATCATCACGGCGGACGCTTTCGCTTCCGCGCGCGACGAGCGAGCCGACTCGATCTCGAGGCGGTCACGCCTTGTTGCGCCGAGTAGCACGGCGAGAGATGGTCCGCACACAACGAGGGCGGGGCAAATCGGCGCGCACCCCGACGGCGGTTGACGCTCAATCGGCTTCAAAGGAGAAGACGATGAAGATGATGTCTACGCGACGCTTCCAAACATAATGCCAGGCCTTGCGCGCGGCGACGGCAGGCGCGCACCCCGACGGCGGCTGAAGCTCGATCGGCTAGCGTGCGATGAAGCCTCCGAGACCGAGCGCGGCCACGTCGTCCCGCTGAATCTTCTCTCCGATCAAAAGCCGTGGAAGCACCAGATCCACGACGTTCAACGCCTGATGGCGGGCGCAACCCGGTGCTCCCATGATCGCACACGGGCCACGATGACCTACTAGCAGCAAGTTCCCCGGAAAAACCGGCGCCCCCACCGCGGTCACGACGCCGCCGGCGCGCCGCAGCGCCGCGGGGGCGAGGTCGTTCTCATCCATGATGGCGGTCTCTCCGACGACGATCAAAAGATCGACGCGCTCTTGAAATTGGCGACCCATCGCTTCGGCGAGCTGCGCTTCGGAGTCGCCTTCGAGCGTCACGAACTCACCGGTCACGTCGCTGGAGCCGAGGGCCGAGAGGCGCGCGCTCAGCGAGTCGAAGTAGGGCCCGAGCACCTCCGCTTCGCGTCCGGGTCCGCCGAAGGCGAGGATGCGGACGCGCTTGGGCGCGAGCTCCACGATCCGCAGCACGTCCAGGCCTGCGATCCGTTCGGCGTGCTTCACGGTCTCTTCGGAGAGCGCGAAGGGGATGATCTTGAGCGTGGCGATCGGACGCTCGGCGCTGACGACCTCATCCGACCTGAGCGAGGCGAGCGTCACGCCGGCGACGCGGTTCAGCTCGAAGAGCCGGGCGGCGTCCACCAGCAACACTCCGTGCTTTTGCGCCCGGAGCGTCACTCTACCAGTCGCCGCTCGGCGGAAGCCGATGTTGCGCGGCGGCGGGCTCAGGGCGGTCGCGATGCGGTTCGCGGCCACGTCTTCGAGCACGTCGCCCTCCTCGATGCGTGCGACGTACACGCGCTCGAGTGCGGCTTCGCGGAGGCGCGCGAGCTCGGCGTGCCCGAGACGGGTCCCCTTCGCCAGCAGCGTCTTCCCTCGAGAAACCACGTTGTGGCCGAGGATGTGGCCGAACGCGGGCTCGAGTGGAAGCTCTTCGAACCTCATCTCAGCGCCGCGTAGTCCTCGGGACGATCGATGTCCTTCAATACGTGATCGGTCGACATCTCGTAGGGTTCCACCAGATCCGCGTGGTGCGTCGTGAGCTGGCGGCAGCCGAACTTGCCTCCTCGAGCCAGGATCTGATCGAGCCCGTTCCGGTCGAGGACGATCGGGTTGCCGCGCGTTCCTCGATACATGGGGACCAGCACCGATCCACGCTTGCGCTCGATGAACGCTCGCTCGATCTCACGAATGTCGTCGGGGCGGAGGGCGGGTTGATCACCGAGACAGATCATCACGCCGTCTGTGCCCGGCCGGATCGCCGAAAGCCCCGCTCGCACCGAGGTCTCCTGGCCCTCCCGGAACGCGTCGTTCATGACGAAGCGGAGCGGGAGGCCCCCGAGGGCGCGCTCGACTTGATCGGCCTCGAAGCCCAGTACGGCCACCACGTCCTCGATTCCGCTGGCGAGCAAGGTCTCGGCCGTCCTTCGCACGAGGGGCACGCCGTCGATCGGTAAGAGCAGCTTGTTCGCGCCTCCCATGCGACGCGACTCTCCCGCCGCGAGCAGGATCGCGGAGACGTGCGGGCGGTCCACCCGGGCGCTCGGTTTCGCGTGCTCCGCCGCCGCCCCGTGCGCGCAGCAGTCATGAGCCGGCGCCGCGGAGTTTTCACGGGAAGGTCTTCCGATCTTCCGATCTTCCTGTGCAAATTTCTGAGATCCGACCAATGCCGGGGTCTGGCGGCGCACTTTCACGATCTCGGCCATGATGCTGAGCGCGATCTCTTCGGCAGTGCGCGCTCCGATCTCCACGCCGGCCGGCGTACGAAGCCGTTCGAGGTCCTGAGCATCGACGCCCTGCGCCAGCAGCGTGTGCTTCACGCCCGCGGCACGGCGCGGGCTGGCAACCAAACCCAGATAATGAGGGCGTAGCAGCACCGCACGCGCGAGCGCCTGCTCGTCGAACACACCGTGGGTCGCCACCACCGCGTAAACAGGGCCCGGTCCGAGCCGCTCGAGCTGTTCGAGATCTTTAATCACGTTCCCGGGCAGCGGCGGCCGCTCGGTCAGATCGACGTTCGTCACTCGATAGTTCATGACGCGACCGAGCTCACCGAGTGCCCGCGCCACGGGAGAATTTCCGAAGACCAAGAGCAGTGGAAGCGAGACGTGAGGCTCGATGTAGATCTCGAGCGTGCCGCCGCTGAAGCAGGTCATCGGATACAGCTTCATGCCCTCACGCGCGTCGGAGGAGTCGGCCGTGGGTGAGATCTGGACCAAGCGGCACTCCCCATCCTCGAGCGCCGCCTTGGCCTCCTTCAGCACGGTCGGCTCGGCGCAGCTGCCGCCCACCCAGCCGTCGATCAACCCGCGGTGCGTGATGATGGCCTTGTCCCCCGCTTTGGCGGAGGTCGGGCTCTCGGCCCGCACCACCGTCGCGATCACGAACGGCTCGCCTTGTTTCGCGAGTGCCTCCGCCAAAGCGAAATGATCGGACATGATGCTCCTTCAGCGTTACCCCGTGACGCCATGCTGGCGCAGCAGCTTCCAGACTTTCTGCGGGGTGATCGGAATGTCGACGTGACGCACGCCGAGGTGCCAGAGCGCATCGACTACCGCGTTCGCGATCGCCGGCGGAGCGCCGACAGTGGGTGACTCGCCGACGCCCTTCGCTCCCACCGGGTGATGCGGTGAGGGCGTGATGGTCTTACCGAGCTCCCAGTGAGGCGATTCCACTGCGGTCGGGAGCAAGTAGTCTGCGAGCGTGCCCGTCAGATTCTGTCCGTTCTCGTCGTAGACGATCTCTTCGAAGAGCGCCGGCGCGAGCCCCATCGTGAGGCCTCCCTGAATCTGACCTTCCACGATCATGGGGTTGATGATGTTGCCGCAGTCGTCGACCGCCACGAAGCGCCGGACCTTCACCTCGCCCGTGCCGCTATCGATGTCGACGGCGCAGATGTAGCTCCCGAACGGGAACGTGAGGTTCGGCGGATCGTAATAGTCAGTGGCTTCGAGACCCGCCTCGACGCCCGGGGGATGATTGGTGTAGGCGGCGAACGCCAGCTGCTGGATGGTCTTGTGCTGTGCGGGTGACCCCTTCACCTCGAAGCGGTCCACGTTCCACTCCAGATCTTCCTCGCCGACCTCGAGCAAGTAGGCCGCGATCTTCTTGCACTTGGCCTTGATCTTGCGCGCCGCCATGACTCCCGCCGCGCCCGCGGTGGGCGTGGACCGGCTCGCGTAGGTGCCGAGCCCATAAGGCGCGGTGTCGGTATCGCCTTCTTCGACCTGGATGTCCGCGGCTGGCAGGCCGAGCTCCTCCGCGATGATCTGGGCGTAGGTCGTTTCATGGCCCTGTCCCTGACTCTTGGTGCCGAAGCGGGCGATCGCTTTTCCGGTGGGATGGATGCGGATCTCGGCGGAGTCGAACATCTTGATGCCCAGGATGTCGTAGTCGCGCGAAGGTCCGGCCCCGACCACCTCGGTGAAGCTCGAGATGCCGATGCCCATGAGCTCGCCTTTCTTGCGCTTCTCCGCCTGCTCCTTTCTCAGGCCGGCGTAATCGATCATCTGCATCGCCTTCTGGAGTGCGCCGGCATAGTTGCCGCTGTCGTATTGCCAGCCCGTCGGCGAGCGGTACGGGAACTGCTCCGGCTTGATGAAGTTCTTGAGCCGGAACTCGGCGGGGTCGACGCTGAGATCGTGCGCCAGGATGTCGGTCATCCTCTCGATCATGTGCACGGCCTCGGTGACGCGGAAGGAGCAGCGATACGCGACGCCTCCCGGCGGTTTGGTCGTGTACACGCCGTCCACCTCCACGTGGGCCGCTTGCATGTCGTAGGAGCCCGTGCAGATGCTGTAGAGACCCGCCGGGAACTTCGAAGGATTCGCCGCGGCATCGGCGGCGCCGCAATCCGAGATCGTCTTCACGCGTAAGCCGACGATCTTTCCGTTCGCGTCGGCCGCCATTTCCGCGTGCATGTGGTAGTCGCGCGCAAAACTGTCGGCCTGCAGGTTCTCGCTGCGATCCTCCACCCACTTCACCGGTTTTCCGGTCACCAGGCTGGCGACCGCGCAGACCACGTATCCCGGATAGACCGGAACCTTTCCGCCGAAGCCGCCTCCGATGTCGGGCGAGATGATCTGGATCTGTTGCTCCGGCAGACCGCTGACCAGCGCGAACACCGTGCGATGCGCGTGCGGTGCCTGCGAGGTCATGTAGATCTGCATGTGCCCGCGCACCTTGTCGTAGTTGGCGACCATGCCGCAGGTCTCGATCGAGGCCACGTGGATGCGCGGCAGATAGATGTCCTCTTTGACCACGTGTTTCGCGCTGGCGAAGACCTTGTCGGTGGCCGCTTTGTCGCCCGCCGACCAGTGCCAGATGTGATTGGTCTTCTTCTCCTTGTCCTCGCGGACAATCACCGTGTCTTTCAGCGCTTCGCGCGGATCGACCACCGCCGGCAGAGGCTCGTACTCCACCACCACCTTCTCCACGGCATCCGCGGCGATGTAGCGATCGGTGGCGATGATCGCGCACACCTCCTGCGCGTAATAGACGACCTTCTCGATCGGCAGCACCATCTGGGTGTCCGACATGAGCGTGGGCATCCAGTGCAGGTTGCCGGCTTTCTTGAGATCCTCGCCGGTGATGACCGCGAGCACGCCCGGTAGCTTCAGCGCTTCGCTGGCGTCGATCTTGAGGATCTTGGCGTGCGCGTAGGGGCTGCGTACCAGGTCCATGTGCAACATGCCGGGCAACTTGACGTCGTCGATGTATCGACCTTTGCCCTGCAAGAAGCGCGGATCCTCCTTGCGCTTCATACGGTGACCCATGCCGCTGATTTTTTGCGGAGTGGTCGTCCTCGGCTCGTCCGTGGTCTCGACCTTTTTCGACGAGCCCTCTGGCTTCGCCGTGTGGTGTTCGGTTCGATCGTCGAGGTGGGCCATGGTCAGCCGCCCTTTCCTTCAGAAGCTTGCAGTTTGTCGGCTGCGTACTGGATGGCTTCGACGATCTTGTTGTATCCGGTGCAGCGACAGAGATTGCCGGAGATGGCTTGTCGGATTTCGGAGTCCTTGGGCCGGGGATTCTTGGCGAGATAGGCCTTGGCGCACATGATCATTCCGGGCGTGCAGAAGCCGCACTGCAGGCCGTGTTTCTCCCAGAAGCCTTCCTGGAGTGGATGGAGTGTGCCGTCCTGAGCGACGCCTTCGATGGTTTCGATCGAAGCGCCCTCCGCTTGCACTGCGAACAGGGTGCAGCTCTTCACGGGCTTACCGTCGAGCAGAATCGTGCAGGCGCCACAGCTGGTCGTGTCGCAACCGATGTGCGTGCCGGTGAGGCCCAGATTTTCGCGGATGAAGTGGACGAGGAGCGTTCGCGCCTCGACCTCCTGCTTCATCGGCTGGCCGTTGACGCTGAGAGTGACGAGGTGACGGCTCATGATTGCCCTCCTTTGGCTCGCTCCACGGCACGGCGCACCGCCCGTTGGGTGAGAACGCGAGTCACGTCGCGTTTGTATTCGACCGATCCACGTAGATCCGCCGAGGGATCGCACTCGGCGGCTGCCGCGCGGCCGGCGGCCTCCAGCGTTTCGTCGCTGAGCTTCTTGCCGCTGAGCGCTTGCTCCGCGTTCTTGGCGCGCATCGGAACCGAGCTCACGTTGGTGAGCCCGATGCGGGCTTCCTGGATGGTGTCGCCCGAAAGCACGAGATTCACGGCCACCGCCGAGGTCGCATAATCGCCGACCTTCCGCTCGAGCTTGAGGTAGGCGCCGCCGCTGCCCTTTTTCGGCTTGGGGATGCGGATCTCGATCAAGATCTCGTTTTTCTCGAGCACGCTCTCGAAGAGCCCCGTGAAAAATCCGTCGATTGGGATCGTGCGTTCGCCTTTCGGACCGCGCGCCACGAGCTCCGCGCCATACGCCAGCATCGTCGCCGGGTGATCGTTGGCGGGATCGGCGTGCGCCAGGTTCCCCCCGACAGTGGCGCGATTTCGCACCAGCGGGTCGGCGATCACCTTGGCAGTATCGGCGAGCAGCCGGTAGGACTGAGTCACGAGAGATGACTCCTCGAGAGCCATCTCGTGCGTGAGCGCGCCGATCGCCAAGTGCCCGTCCTTTTCTTTGATGTACTTATGCGCCGAAAGGTGGCTGATGTCGATCAACGTCGCCGGAGTGGCGAGACGAAACCGCATTGCCGGGATCAAGCTCTGGCCGCCGGCGAGGAGCTTTCCGTCCTCGCCGTGTTTGTCGAGCAGCGCGATGGCGTCGTCGACCGAGCGCGCCTTGTGATAATCGAAGGGAGCGGGAATCACGAGAGTAACTCCTGTTCGAGACACCGTTCGAGTTTGGTCATGGCGACACGCACCTTTCTCGTTCGACGAATGCGGTTTCAGCGGAGGCGTGAAAAAACAAGCCAGACCACCAGGAGAAGAGCGAACGCCAGCGCGACCCAGATCGCGGCCGGCGGGATCAAGCTCTTCGTCACTTCTTTGGCCACCGCAGTGGCAAACTTGGTTTGA
>Ga0111539_10008969_pt1 | contig 12662 bp, 14 predicted proteins | sample RhiMethybrSRZTD1_FD_79667 | JGI IMG/M metagenome (GOLD analysis project Ga0111539, IMG submission 79667) | Populus rhizosphere microbial communities from Tennessee, USA - Rhizosphere MetaG P. TD hybrid SRZTD1 (version 2) (version 2) | ecosystem: Host-associated > Plants > Roots > Rhizosphere >...
GATGGAGAAGTACTTCTACGTGAGCGACGACGGCCGCCGTGCCGGCGGCATCTACGTGTGGGCCTCGCGCGCGGATGCGGACCGGCTCTACGGCGGGGAGTGGAGGGCAATGGTCGAGGCCAAGTTCGGTGGGCCGCCGACGATCGAGTTCCTCAACTCACCGGTGATGATCGACAACCGCCACGGGACGGTCACGGCGCCGTAGACGACGCCGATGCCGCCACGTGGGACGCGGATATGGACGCCGTGGCTGAACGACGGATCCAGCAGCGCCGTCGCCGCTCGCAGTGGCCGCGCCCGCGCTGGTCAGTCGGCGGAGACCGTGGTCCTATCTCCGCCATGCACGCTCCCGGGCGGGTTGGGTTCGTGATGGCCGCGGTGACTTGGGCGGCGATCGCGTCATCGCTGGCGTGCAGCGGGAGGCCGGCAGCGGCGGCGCGCGACGGCGGCGGTAGCGGCGGCAGTGCCGGCAGCGGCGGCGGCGGTAGCGCAGGCGGCGGTAGTTCCGGCGGCGGTGGCTCCGGGGCCAGCATCTCGGTGAGCGGAAGCGTGCTGGACACGCCGTTCATTGCCAAGGACGTCGCCGCCAACAGCAACGGCTCTCCGCCGGTCGGAACGTTTCCGTCTCTCGAGATCTCGGTGACCGACATTGCGGGAGGCGCCTGCGACGACCTTGCCCGGCAGCGCGCCAACTCACACGTGCTGCGAATCTACATCTTCAACGAGGTGGACCAGACAGCGATCGGCCCCGGCACGTACACCGACCTCCCAGCCGGCCCCGGAACGAAGTTCTGCGGGATGGTCTGGCACGCCTTCGGCGACGCCGTCGACGGATCCTGCAGCACGGCGCCCGGCGACTGGGCCTCCCCGGCGACCGTCACCCTGACCGAGGTCTCGGCGACGCGGGTGGTCGGGTCGTTCGACGCGACGATCGCCGGCGACGGGATCGACGCGGGCGCGCGCGACGCCGGCGTTGGTCACCTCTCGGGCAGCTTCAGCGCGCCCATCTGTCCGACCATCGACGGCGGCGCCACGACCTGTTTGTGATGAGATCGATCCGGCCAGGTGAGTGTGGGCGATGCGCGCCTACGAACGAGTAACGATCTCATGGGGTTCGACGCGCGCGTCCGCTCCTGTTGCCACCGGGTTGCCACGCCATTGCCGTGACCGCGACCCGGGCGTTAGCATGAGCCCATGCTTACCTCTTATCTTAGGTCGTATCGTTGGGGGCTCCTCGTGGCGGCGGTCGTCGCGGTCGGCTGTGGCGGGAACGAGGTTCACTGTCCGGCCGTCCTCGAGAGTTGCCCGGCAACGCCGCCGACTTTCGGTGCGCCCTGCGCGGCGCGCGGGTCGGCCGCCATTTGCGAGTACGGTGAGGATCCCTGGTACAACTGCAACACGATCGCCTTCTGCGACCCGACGGCGGTCTGGCACGTGTTCGAAACGAGGTACACAGGACTGGGCTGCCCGACGACCTTGCCGTCTGAGTGCCCCCCCTCTTTCGCCGAGCTGGCCAGTGGCCAGACCGCTTGCGCATCGCCGTCCGAGCGCATCATGTGTCGGTACCCGGAGGGGACCTGCTATTGCGCGCCGAACGGCGATTTCAGCTGCACCCCGCCCGCGGCGGCGGGCTGCCCCGCCGCCCGCCCGCGCGCCGGGACGGCTTGCTCTGCCCCCTGCACGACGTGGGGCAGCGGAACCTGCGGCGACGAGAGCATGACCTGCGTGTGCGGGACCTGGCAGCCGATCCCGTGCAGCGAATAGAGCTCGGGCGGAGTTGTTCGTTCTTCCGATCCTGCGGGCAGCTGCCCGGTCAGGACGATCATCAACATCCGGTCGGCGTGATCGACCTACCGTCAGTGACCGCGTGAGCTCCCCTGCGACGCCTCCGGAGTGCCCGCCTTGACGGCTCCAGCGGTCAGCCGCGACGTCACTCGCCCAACCAGACGAACGTGACCGTGTGGCCGAGCCGAATCTTGCTTGGGTTCTGGAGGAACTCGACGGGATATCCCGATGCGCCGGCTCCCGTTGTGCCGATGCGGACGACCCATCTGGTCGCGGCGACCATGTCGTTCGGGTCCTCCGCGCTCAGATACCAAACGCCTTCGCTGTCGAAGCCGGTGGCCGGCGTCAGCCCGCCGTTCACGTCTGCCAGCGATCGCCAGCGACGGTCGCGCGCCAGCTCCATGCCGTCGCGGAGGCCGCGAATGAGCGTGCTCTCACCCCCGCTACAAACTTGCCAGACGCCGACGAGCAGTGACGCTGTCTCCCCGGCGGAGGCCGGGACGTAGGGCTGTCCGTCCGGGTCGGAGCACCTCCCCGTGACCCGTGCCACGGCGATGTATGGCGCGGGTTCGACTCCGGGGGGCAGGCCTTCCGCAGGTCGTGCGTCGGCCTGTGGCGAGGGAGACGCATCGTCGGGCACATTGGGGGCGCCTCCGTCGAGAGGCGGATCCCCGACCAGCGGTCTTTCGTCGCATCCAGCGGCCGTGAGCAGGAACGAGCAGGCGATCAGCGTAGCAACGCGGTAGCAGGTCATGACGTCATGCTCAGCAATAACGAGGCCATTGGCCAGGGCGAACGGCTGCGACGATGCCCGTCGCAGGCGACCCGGTCGCACTGGAACGGGTCGAGGCAGGAACGATCAGTCGTACGGTTGGCATGACTCCGGGTACGAGAAGAGCACGCACCCGGCGTTCTCGACGCGGCCGCTCGTGATTGAGAAAACTTCGTGATCCGGCGTCTCCCACTCCATGTCGAACGTTGCCCGAAACGCGTCGGTGGTCAGGTGTTCGACGACGATGTTGCCCGACCGCGGAATGAGCGTGGCGAAGCCCCACCCCTTCAGCTCCGCGTCGACGCCGGCGATATCGATCGTCAGGTCGGTGCTGGAGGGCGAAACCGCGTACGTGGCCGGACCCTCGCGAGCCGGCAACCTCACCAGGAGTCCCAGCGAGTCCTGGTCGTTGAAGCTCTCGACGAACGAAGCCGTCACTGAGATGGGCGGGGGCTCTGAGCAGGTGCCGTCCGAGCCTAGGCAGGTCCCGCCCGAGGCGCGAACAGACGTCGTCATGCCATAGCGGGCAGGCGCGGTGACAGTGGCGGTCCCGGTCGCCGGACCCGCGCATCGGGCCGCGGAGCCGGCGGGGGTGCAGTACTCGTCCCGACCGCAAGCCGCCGCAAGCGCCAGGGTCGCGATGACGAGAAACCGCCGCGCAAGCAAGGGCGCTTTTCCGGGATCAATCATCGGTCGCTACCACTTGCTCTTTGCCGGCGGCAGCGGGCCGGTCTCCGCGGGGCACGTACTTTCGCAGCTCGTCAGCGATCGCCACGATCACGAGTCTACGGCGCGTGCGGCCTGTCGGTCCAAGTTCCGGCGGCCGTCGAGCGATTCCAGCCGAATCGGATCCATCCGCTGGCGCTCGCAGAGTGATGACGCGAAAATGGCCACGATGACGCGAGGACGCCTGTTGGCTCTGGTTGGCGTCGTGGCCCTGGAGCTGGCCGGTTGCCGCGGTGGAGGCGGGGTCACGGATGGAGGCTCGGGAGGCGTGTCCGCCAGCGGCGGCTCGGACGGCGGCCCTCGCGGCGGAGCGGGCGGCGGTCGCGCGGGCGCGGGCGGGGGCAGTGGCGGCACCGGCGGGAATGGTCAGGCGGACGGGGGCGGCGCAGCGGGTGCGGGTGGCGCGGCCGGATCCACGGGCGCTGGCGGCGCGGCCGGAGCAAGCGGCGCTGGCGGCAGGGCGGGGTCCGCGGGCGCGGGCGGCGCGGCCGGAGCAAGCGGCGCTGGCGGCAGGGCGGGGTCCGCCGCGGGCGCTGGCGGCGGGGCCGGAGCAAGCGGCGCTGGCGGCAGGGCGGGGTCCACGGGCGCGGGCGGCGTGGCGGGAGCCGCGGGCGCCGGCGGCGTGGCGGGAGCCGCGGGCGCCGGCGGCGCGGCGGGAGCCGCGGGCGCGGGCGGCACGACGGTGGCGTGCACGTCCGGCCCGGCCATGGATTTCACGAGCGTCGTCCTGCCGTGCCCCTCTTCGAGGACGTGCGTCGCCGATCCGCTCGGGCGCACCTGGACGCCGCCGGTGCGCATCGACGACGGAACCGCCTGCACGATCGGGGGCGTGCAGGCGACGATCGCGGCCGACGGCAGCGCGCTGGTGGCCTGGACCGACACCAGCCCCGCGCGCGTGCGCGCGCGCCGGCTGTCGGCGGGCGGCGCCTGGTCGGTGGCCGTCGAGGATGCGCACGCCGGGTGGGGCACGACGCTCAGGCTCGCGCGCGCGCCCACCGGCGACGCGATGCTGATCTCGACGGACGGCCGCCACGTTCGCGCCAGCACCTCCGTCGCCGCCGGCGCCTGGACCGCGCCGGTCGACATCAGCGGCGAGCTGGGCGTCGACACCGCCGCCGAGCTGGCGATGGACAAGACCGGCGCCGCAATGGCGATCTGGATGCAGAACCCGCCGAGTTACGGTCAGGCGACCTGGAGCCGCGCAGACGGTTGGACGACACCGCTGGTCAGGGGAGCCCTCTCGTACCGGGTCACCGTCGCCGCCCAGCCCACCGGCGGATTCGCGATCGCCTATCTCGCGCCCAGTGCGGTGTTCTACCTGGGGAGCACCTCGATCGGCTCGTTCAACGGCTATGCCTTCGGCACCCAGGCGACGGAGGCGGCGGCGGCGCTGCAGGGAACGATGTCGCTCGTCTTCTCGGCGACCGGTGACCCTTGCATCGCCCTGATCGAGCCGCTGCCGTCCCCGTACTCTGGTGCCTTCGCGGCCGACTGCCACGACCCGATCCGGGGCTGGCAGCCTTATACCAGCGGCGACAACAGGGCCCAGCCCGGCACGCCCCCGCACGTCGCCGTCAGCGCCGACGCCAAGACGGTCCTGACCGCCTGGGGCCGCTCGAATGCCGTTCCGCCGAGCGGCCACGCGACCGTGGTCCGGAACAACGTAACGGTGATAGGTCCTTATCCGTTCGGCGAGATCCCCAATCTCAGCATGAACGCCGTCGCGATGGACGACGCGGGGAACGCCGTCGTCGCCTGGGGCAGCGTGGGCGCCTCCGCGACCACGGCCGTCACGGCGTATCGCTTCTTCGTGGCGACGAGCGCCTGGGAGAGCAACGAGCTCTTCACGAGCGCCACGCCGGTCGTTCTCTCGTCGCTGGCGGCCGCGAGCACCCCGACCGGCCAGACGCTGGTCGTCTACGCGATCCACCCCGCCGGCGGCAACGATCAGGTCTACGCCCAGATCTTGAAGTGAGCGAATAGCCCCAGGCCGCGCACCCCACGAATGGAGCGCGCGGCTTTCGGATCGATACGTCAGTAGACCCAGTAATACTTCTGGAAGAAGTTCGCGCCGAGGGCGCTGGAGCCGAGGTGGCGGGCGTTGCGGTCGCCCACGATGACGTCGTCGTTGTCGATCGCCACGGCTTCGCCAAAACGTAGCAACTCGCTCACGCTCCCGGGGGTGCCGGCGAAGTTGACCTGCACGTAGCCGAGGCGGACGTAGTCGCCCTGCAGGCCGTAGATCGCGACCCTATCGAAAAAGGGGTTGCCGATGATGAGACGATGCTGGTCGATGGCAACGTCCTCTCCCCACGGGGCGCCCGGAGACTCGGGGTTCCGGATGACCTGGTGCGGGACCCAGCCGTTCCAGACCCGACGGTAGATGGTGACCACGTTGTCTCTCGAGGAGACCAGGTACGAGTTGGTGATGTCGACGTTGAGCCCGGTCGGCACGGTCCCCCCTTGATACTGCGCCTTGGGCAGCCAGTTCCCCTGCTCGCGGTGATAGACGTAGAACATGTTGGCTTCGGGTGCCCCCACGATCATCAGGTCTTCGTGGATGGCCACGGCCGTGCCGAACCCCGAGCTGGCAGGGAGCCCGGGGGGCGGCGTCAACCAGCCGTGGCGCACGAAGGCCGCGCCGTTCCAGCGCCACATGTCGACGCGCCCCTGCAGTCCCGAGTTGACGCTTCCCGGGACACCGAAGGCGATCCAGTCTCCGTGTGTGGCCGCGGCGGCGCCGTAGCGCGATCCGGCCGGAAGGTCAGCGGGCGGCGTCAAGAAGGTATGGGAGGTCGAGTAGTCGCTCCCGTTCCTCAAGTACACGATGGCGGCTCCCGCCCGGTCGGGTACGCCGCAACTGTAGAATTGCAACCCGAGGACGAGACCGCGCGCCCCGATCGACAACGTGTTCCTCATGCCGCCCCCGGAGTGGCCGCCCCCGGTCGGCGTCGAACAGAACCTGGGGACGTAGTAGTCACGGACATGGTTGCCTTGGTTGAACAGGCGCACGCGCGATTCGAAGCCGGTTGGAGGACCTTCGTTCGGCAGCCTGTTGTCGTTTTCGAACTGGGATGAAGAGGCCAGGTAACCCCCGAACGCCGCGACGTCGGTGCCGGTCTCGTTCACGGCGAGCGGGTTCGGCCCATTCAGTTCCAGGGCGGGAGAAGCGGCGTAGGCGGTCTGGGCTATCAGGACGAGCGCTCCCAGGCTGGCGTAGGTGGTCAGAGGTTTTCTCGATGGGTGGCGTTGCATGGATCGCTCCTTCTGGTTGGCAGTCGTTCTTCGGTGCCAACAAGGGAACGAACCGCGCGGGCCGATTGTCGAAACGGCCCCGAGACCTCGAATCTAAGGAAGCACGAACTGGATCGTCACGCCCGCAGGCGCGACGCCAGCGAGCCCCTCACAGAGCATCTGGATGTCGTCGGCTGTCGCAGTCCCGTCTGCGTAGTACCAAGTCGTGATGACGGCACCGGCCGCGGCGACCGTCTGGCGACATCCACCAAGCGCCCCCGCACGCGGGCAGGGCTCCGACGCGAATGTGTTGCCCTGCGCGGTGCACTGCTGGCGATTGTTCTCGAAGTCCTGCCCCGTCCCGCCCGACGCCTCGATGCATACGGCGAGCATGCCCGTCCCAGGAAGCATCGCCCGGCACGAATAGGTGCCGCCGGGGGGGAGCCCGTCCGCGTCGCTTCCACCGCAGCCACCGATCACGACCAACGCCGTCACGGTCGCGATCCTCATGCTCGGGACGATGCCGCGCCTCTTGTCCCGCCTGCGCGGATGTTCCGGCGCTTGATTTGTCACGGGACGATTATCGCGCGAAATCCGCTCAGTTCGTGTAAACGCCGAGGTCTTCCCAGGTGGAGGGAGCGCCGGCGAAGGCGCGGCGCCAGACGTGGCCATCGCCACCGACGACGACGACATCGAGGGTGTTGCTGTCCGAGGCGACGCAGTCGGGGGCGGACACGATGGTGGGGCCGCCGCCCAGGTCTTCCCACAGCGGCAGGTTCCAGTTGGCGCCGCCGTTGGTGGAGGTGTTGTGCCACAAGCTCGTCCCGCTGCCCGGGACGAACACGTCGAGGCGGCTGTCCGACCACGCGGTGATGCAGGGGCCGTGGGTGAAGCTTGCGTTGCCCGAGAGGCGAGGCAGCGCCGTGAAGCCGGACCACTGACCGGGCCCGTCGAGGTTGGTGGCGTTCTTGTTGATGACGATGTCGGCCGGGGAAGCGCCACGCGCGACCACCCAGGTGACGCCGACGCGCGACACGGCGTCGGGCGCCGACGACAGGCTGCCCTGCAGGCTGCTCCACGGGCTCCAGACGCGGGAGCTGTTCGCGTTGCGCGTCAACAGCGCGCCGTTCGAGCCGGTGGTGAACGCCCACGCGCTCACGTTGCTCGACTGCGTGTTGCCCGTCAGCGTGGTCGCGACGCCGTACAGGGCGGGCGTGACCGTGGGCTCTCCGGCGCTGAAGTTCTCCCACGCGGCGAGCCAGCCGGCCGACGTCCAGTGCTGGTGGACGACGTTGCCCGCGGCGCCGAGCCCGAACAGATCGAAAACCGAGAACCCCACCTCGGAGACGTCGATGTCGGAGGTGATCGTCTCGGCGCCCGCAACCAACTGCCACGAGCTCCAGCCGGCGGCGTACTGGCGCCAACGGACCTTGCCGTCCGCGCCCACGGCGAAGACGTCGATCTCGCCCGCAGCGCCCGAGGCGATCGCCGGTCCACACATGAACGCACGCCCGCCCACGCCGGGCGTACAACGAGCGACGGTCCCCCCGGTGCCTGCCGTGCCTGCGGTGCCCGCCGTTCCCGTCGTGCCGGCCGTCGCACCGCCGCGGCCACCGGCGCTCGAGCCGCCCGCGCCTGCGCCGCCGGTGGCTCCCGCGGTGCCACCGCCGCGCCCGCCCGCCGCCGTGCCCGCGGTGCCGCTTCCACCACGACCACCCATCGCCGTGCCCGCGGTGCCGCTTCCGCCGCGTCCGCCCGTCGCCGCACCGCCAGTTCCTGCCGCGCCGGTCGTCGTACCGCCCGTGCCCGCCGCACCGCTCGTCATGCCGCCCATCCCCGCCTCGCCGGTCTGGCCGGCGGTCCCATCGCCGCCGGCTCCGGGCGAACCGCCAGCGCCCATGCCTCCCCTGCCCCCACTCCCGGTTGCACCTCCGCTCGCAGGATCGAACACGCACCGATCGGATCGACAGATCAGCCCGGCATTGCACGTTCGGTTGCCGTAACACGCGCAGCGCTCTTGTCCCGTGGCGCACATCTGCATGCTGCCGCCGCCCGAGCCACCGCAACCGCCGGCGCCCTGAACGACGATCGCCGCCACCGCGACGACCAACCACGATAGAGGGCAAAGTCTCATGGTCGTCTAGCTAGATATCGCACCGAATCGACGGCTGAGCCAATCGACGACGTCGGCGATCACGACGTCGCGATCGGTCTCGAGGTACAGCTCGTGGAAGAGCTTGTCGTACACCTTGAGGTCGACGATGGGGCCGGCGGCGTGCGCGAAGGCGATGGCTGCGGCGCTGTCGACGAGGCGATCGTCACCCGGGACGGGCATGAAGGTGGGGACCTTCAGCAAGGTGGCCGACGCGCGCAGACGCGCCTGGGTGGCGCGCACCTCGTTGAACCAGCGCGGCGTGGCCACGTGATGTATCAGCGGGTCGGCTGCCATGGCGGCGCACGCCTTCGGGTCGCTGCACGTCACGTCGAGCGCGATCTCGTTCGACATCGTGAGCGTCGGCCACAGCACGCCCATCACCGGTGAGATCATCCGCTTGTAGAGCGGAACCTTCATCTTGAGAGCGAGATACGGCGCGGCGGCGACGAGCGCATCGAAGGTGCCGACGCCTCGGAAAAGGTAGTCCAGCGTGATGGCCACGCCGTGGCTGTGGGCGGCGACGGCGAGAGGCAGGCCGGCCGAGCGGTCGCGTGCGCGGGCGATGACGCGCCCAAGGTCGTCGGCGTAGTCGGAGAAGCGCCTGACGTAGCCGTGCCGCCCCTCCGACCGCCCGTGCCCGCGGCAATCGAACGCGGTGACCGCGAAGCCTGCGCCGGCCAGCGCGGCGGGGACGTGGCGAAAGAGGCCGCAGTGGGCCGAGAAGCCGTGGACCATCACCACGGCCGCGCGCGTCGGCAGGGTCGCATCGAAGGTCTCGACGTGGAGCTTCAGGCCATCGAACGCAGTGAGCGTCTCTTCGGCGTCGGGAGAGCTTGCCATTCGTCCGGTCAAAAATACCCCACCAGCCCGGGATTTCGGCCGAGGTACATGACGCACCAGGGCCTTGGCGACGCACCCCGCACTGCGCCGGAAAATCATCGTCGCCAGGTCTTTTGCGCGCGACAGCCGTCGACACTTCTTCGTCCGAATATAGGGAGGCGATCCAGATAATGCTGTCGAAGGAGAAGGCCACGCTATCGACGTCCGACCGTCCAGAGAACTCGGTCTTGTTCTCGTTGAAAGAGCTGCGGCGACACGAGGACGAACGGGTGAAAGCGGAGGCCGACGCGCGCAGAGCGCAGGCGGAGGCCGAACGGCGGGCCAAGGTGGAGGCCGAGCAGCGGGCTCGCGACGAAGAGACCCGCCGCGCACGCGAGGAAGAGGAGCGGCGGCGCCGCGCCGAGAGCGAGCGCGAGGCGCGCCAGCGCGAGGACCGGCTTCGGGTGGAAGAAGCCGAGCGGCGCGCGCGGGTCGAGGGCGAGCTCAAGCTGAGAGAGCAGCAGCTCCTCGGGGCGCAGAGGCAGCGGCATGTACAAGGGCGTCGCTTCGGGAGATCGGCCGGGATGGCCGCCGCGACGGGGGCCTTGCTGTTCGTGGCAGTCGGCGGGGGACTGACGGCGTGGGCGTCGCGGCAGCACCAGACGGAGAAGGAGGCACTGGAGCGGGAGATCGCCCATCGAGACGAGCGGGCGCGCGCGGCGCAGCTGGACTTCGAGGCGCAGATACACGCCCTCGAAGAAAAGGCTCGACGCGATGTGGCCGCCGCGAAGACCCCGAAAGACCAGGCGCGGATCCTGGGCGACCTCAAGCGGCAGAAACAGGCCCTCGAACCCGTTCGCCCGCAGCCGCCGCGCAGGACAGCGTCTCCGATCCAGCCCGCCGCCGCCCCGTCGAAGCCCCGTTTCGGTGTGCCACGGAAGCCAGACATAATCGATGACCCTCTGGGTGGTGATCCGGCCATCAAGAGCGGCGGCTTCTGACGACGGGCATGACATTTCTGTCTTGGGTTTCCCCAAGAGCCAGCCGCGCGACGCCGAATCACGGCGCCGGCGCTGGCCAGGGGCTGGCACACTCTCTGCTCTCCACGGAGGCATGCGTATCAGGTCCCATTTCTTGGAGCTCGTGGTGGCGCTGACGAGCGTGTTCGCGGCCACCGCGTGCGGTGGCGAAGCCAGCGATGCCAATCGCAACTTGAACGGATCCTGCTCCGAAACTGCGGCGCCGACATGTCTAGACGACCTGGGCAGCGGCGTGTGCTCCGACGTTGCAAGGCCCGCGACGTGCAACAGCGGACAGTGGTCTTGCCCAGCGGGAACGCTGGAACAATCGAACTGCGTCTGCCTCGGCCCTCCTCCGACCGTCGGCTGCTCCTGCACCTCCACCGGCTGGAGCTGCCCCAATTGCAGCAATCTCTCGCCACCGACGTGCTTCGACGACCGAGGCAACGGCGAATGCTCCGACACCGTCAAGCCCGCGACGTGCGGCGGCGGACAATGGTCTTGCCCATCCGGGACCCTCGAGCAATCGACCTGCGTCTGCCTCGGCCCTCCTCCGAGCGTCGGCTGCTCCTGCACCTCCACCGGCTGGAGCTGTCCGTAACTCGTTCGTTCGCGCGCGGGCGGCCTCAGTCGGTCGAGGCGCCCTGGCGGATCCAGGCCAGAATCACCCCGCGCTCCTGCTCGGCAAGCGGCTGCCCAAACGGCATCTGCCCGCCGCAGCCGAGCTTCGTGTCACAGGTGAACCGGCAGAGGTCGCCGGAGATCTTGTAGACGAGCCAGCTCCTCTCCGGATCGCCGGGCGTGACGAGGTCCATTGACGGGTTCTCCAGTGACTTCACGCCCACGACGCTGTCGACCCACGCCGCGCTGGCCTGCGGGAGGGCCAGGCCTCCCGCGCCCGGTGCGCTGGCGTGACACCCGCCCACCGCGCAGCTGCGCCCGAAGATCTCCTGCACGTCGGCGCGAGAGGCTGTCTCCGGCGCGGGAGCCGTGAGCGCCATCCCGGGACCGCAGGGGCCTTCGGATCCGGCGCAACCTGCGAGGGCCAGCGCGACGCCCACCCATGCGAAGCGAAAGATCATCACGGCGACAGATCGATCCGGCGGGCGAGGCCGATCACGGCAGCGCGTTCGTGTGGCAGCTCCCGCAGCCGGTGAGGCCCAGGGCCGCGGCGAGTGACGGCTGCTCCGTCCCGTTCATCCGGCGCTCCAACACCGGCTTGAGAGGCCAGGATGCATGGTTGCTCGCCGCCTGGGCGGCCGCGTAGTACCGGCCGGCGGCGTCGGCGTTCCCGTTGAGCGCGTGGACGTCGCCGGCCAGAAGCAGCAGGCCCTCCGTTCCGTGCGGCGCGTGGTACCCGCTGTAGCACTCTCGATGCACGAGCGTGGCCGCGTTCGCCCGTGCGAGGAACGCGCCGGCGTCCGCGCCGTCGTGGTCGAGTGGACCACCGTAGCAATACTCGAGGAGCTGATAGAACGCGTCGAGCGCGCCGGGGGCGTCCTGCTGCTGCAGCTTGAAGATGATGGAGATGAAGCCACTCGCGGCGGGGTTCTTCTGCATCCCGAACGCAAACGTCTCCTGACCCGTGACGACATCGCCGCTGCTCAGCTGCAGCGTCGCCAGGAACGCGGCGTCGAAGCCGAGATAGAGCGGATCCGTGAGGCTCTGCATGCCCTGGGTGAGGAGCCTCGCGGCTTCCGACCACTGATCGGGCATGGGCGGCGGTTGCTGCGGAAGCATCGTTCCGGCGGCCTGCGCCCGCAGCACGACCGTCGGCTGAATGAAACTGTTCGCGCCGGAGAGGAACGCGCTGTAGGCGTAGGTCGCGGGGTCCCGCTGGGCGTCGGCGCGCATCTTGTTCACCGCCTCCCCGCGGGCTGCGTCGTCGCCGCTGCGGACGGCTTCCCAGAACGCACTCTCGGCAGCCGAGGGCGTCCCCTTGTAGGACTGAGAGGAGTCCTCGATGCCGGGCCGGAGTGGAGCGGCCCCGGGACCTGCGTCGGAACCACAACCGAGAAGCGAGAGGGTGACGAGCGGAATGACGAGACGGAGAGACATCGGTTCCTCCTGGGTGAGAGACGAAGACTCGATCACCTCAAGCAACACCGGACGCGCTCGAAACTGTCACCTCGCCAGGAACCGAGAGGCCGGC
>Ga0111539_10008972_pt1 | contig 12659 bp, 7 predicted proteins | sample RhiMethybrSRZTD1_FD_79667 | JGI IMG/M metagenome (GOLD analysis project Ga0111539, IMG submission 79667) | Populus rhizosphere microbial communities from Tennessee, USA - Rhizosphere MetaG P. TD hybrid SRZTD1 (version 2) (version 2) | ecosystem: Host-associated > Plants > Roots > Rhizosphere >...
AGGGTCGATTCAGTACATCGGCCTGCGGGTCGCCGATGTTCGTCAGACTGCGGCTGCGCTCCAGGCGAAGGGCGTCAAGTTCGGCACTGAGCCGCGCGCGTTGCGGAACCTGTGGTACGCGATCGCCGTAGACGGCGACGGATCGCGGTTTGAGATGATCCAGAGGGAGCAGTAGCGAGTAGCCGGGGCACCTGACGAGACGGATTGGCGTACGCCCTCGTCCCAGGACTACGGTGTGCCGTTGATGAGCGACCAGGGATAGATCCCGATGTTCACTTTCATCAGGACGTAGGTCATGCCGCCTGCATCGGCCACCGTCGCGTGCGGCATGTTCGGCGGGATGTCGAGGATGTCGCCCGCCTGCAGCTTGAACGCGTTGCCACCTTTGATCGGCCCGAGGAATTCGCCGGGCCTCGAGCTGCGGCGGTTCTCGATCTCGCCGCCGACGGTGACGGTGCCGCTGCCGCCGACCACGAAATAGATATCGCTGACGCCTTCGTGCTGCTCAGCGCTCGGGTTCTGGCTCGGCGACTGCGGCTGGCTGCGGTGGACCATCACGAACGAATGCGTCCGCGTCACGCGAGGTGTCATCAGATCCCGCTGGTTCGCCGCCACCTGCCCGTTCGATGCACGCGACTGCATTTGCGTGTGCGCCGTTTTCAAGCTCGCGCCGCTATACATGAACGGCTCGCCCTGATCGGGCGCGAGAACGATCCTGGAATAGTCGCCGGGCGGCAGGGCGCCGCCAGCCGGCTGAGGCGCGCTTGCGGCCTGCGTCGCGCCGCGGGCAGCAGCGGTTTGTCCCGCCGCGCGCCCGCGCGGACCGGCCCCATACCCGGCGACGTAGGCGACAACCACGCTCGAGCACCAGATCACCGGCAATAGTCGTTTCATGCGAAACCTCCTGCTCGCGCGCAGTATGAACGTGTGCATGCGAAAAGCCAATCGGCGCGGGTGCTCGTGGTTGACAAACTACTTGCGTGGGGGACAATCAGCACGCGGATCCTCGAAGCAGACCTCAAGGGAAGAAGACAATGCACCGACTGACGTGGTTCGGCGTCTGCGCCGTCGTGACTCTTCTCATCACCGACTCCAGTGGTGTGATCTCCGCACCGGCCGCAGCCCAGACCGGGCCGCTGAGCCCAACTTTCCTCGCGAGCCAGGCCACCGCCGGACGGGCGCTCTACACGCAGCAGTGTTCCTCGTGTCACGGCTCGAGCCTCGACAATGGCGAGTTCGGACCGCCCTTGAGCGGCGAGGAGTTTCTTCAGAAGTGGGGCAATCGCCGCGCTGACGAAGTGTTCGATGTCATCGGCCGGATGATGCCGCCTGCCGCGCCCGGTTCGCTGACGCCGGAACAAACCACCAATCTCCTGGCGTATCTGCTGCAGCGTAACTCCGTGGCCATCAGCGACAAGCCGCTGCCGTCCGACATCGCCGCCCTCAAGAACATGGTCATGCCGACGCCGACCAACGGCTTCGTCGGAGGGCTGGCAAATGGCGTTGCTCTACCGCCGCCGCCGAATGCGGTTCCGAATCCACTCGACCGCATCACGCCGGTCACCGAAGCGATGCTGCGGAGTCCGGCGCCCGGCGACTGGCTGACCTGGCGGCGAGACCCTCAGGCCGGAGGCTTCAGCCCGCTCAACCAGATCAACAAGGACAATGTCGACCGCCTGCGCGTAGCGTGGGCCTGGGCCCTGCCGAACGGCCCGAATGAGGCGACGCCGATTGTGCACGACGGCGTGATGTTCATCTACGGCCACGGCGACATCGTCCAGGCGCTGAACGCGGCCAATGGCGACTTGCTGTGGCAGTACACCCGCCGGCTGCCGAACAACGTTCAGCCCAGCTTCAAGAAGTCGATTGCCATCCTCGGGAGTCATGTGTTCGTGGCCACCTCGGACGTTCACATGGTCGCGCTCGACGTGAAGACCGGCGACGTCAAATGGGATTCGACGCTCGTGCCGGCCAACGTTCGAGGGCTCCGCATGATTGGCGGACCGCTCGTCGCGAAGGGCAAGGTGATTGTCGGGACAACCGGCGCCGCCGCCGGCGGCAACTACATCGTCGCGCTCGATGCAGACACCGGAAAGGAGGCCTGGCGCTTCAATACGATTCCGAGGCCGGGCCAGGTTGGCGGCGACAGTTGGAACGGCCTTCCGGTTGAATTGCGCAACGGCTCGTCGGTCTGGAATCCTGGCAGCTACGATCCTGAGACCAACCTCGTGTTCTTCGGTCCGTCTCCGACCTACGACACGGCGCCGCTCCGCAACCGGGTCGCGGATCCGGCGGTCAACAACGACGCGCTGTTCACCAATGCCACGGTGGCGCTGAATCCCGATACCGGCGCGCTCGTCTGGCACTATCAGCACGTCCCAAACGACCAGTGGGATTTGGATTGGGCCTTCGAGCGGCAGATCTTCGACATGAATGTGAACGGGATGACGCGACGGGTGGTCGTGACCGCCGGGAAGGAAGCGATCTTCGATGTGCTGGAGGCGAGGAACGGGACCTACCTGTTCTCGATGGATCTCGGACTTCAGAATCTCGTGAAGTCGATCGACCCGAAAACCGGCTTCAAGACGATCGATCGTGAGCACATCACGCCGGGCGATGGCACCGCGAAGTTCGTGTGTCCTCATTCAGAGGGTGGCAAGAACTGGATTCCTGACGCGTACAACCCCAATTCCAAGCTGCTCTTCGTTCCACTGGTTGAATCGTGCCAGGACCTCGCGCCAGTCGCCCCCGGCGAACGCGGGCTGCTGTCGACGGGCGTGCGGCTCAGCCTTCGTCCCCGGCCCGATACCGACGGCAACTACGGACGCCTCGAGGCGATCAATCTCGAGACGAAGAAGTCGGTCTGGGTTCATCGGCAGCGTGCGACCAGCACCACCGGCGCACTGGCCACGGCCGGCGGCCTGGTGTTCGCCGGCTATGTGGATCGCGGGTTCGCGGCGTTTGACGATGCCACGGGGAAGGAGTTGTGGCGGACGCGTCTCACCGACGTGCCGAACTCGAACGCGATCAGCTACGCGGTGAATGGCAAGCAGTACATCGCGGTGGTGGCGGCCAACGGCGGGAACCACGCCCGACTGTTCATGCGCATGATGCCGGAGATCAAGAATCCGGCGAATCGCAGCGCCAGCGTCTGGGTGTTCGAGGTCCCCGACACTCAGGCCGGCCGCGCCAGAGCCCCGGCGTTCTAAACCGGCGGTTCCGCGTGCGAGTCGCGGCGGCCGCGCCACATCGCTTCGGGTCCAATCGTAAGCTCATCAAGTTTGCCGCACCGAACATGGCCATGACGTCCCGCCGCGCCCTTCCATCCTCAGTATCGCAACGCCTCTTCCGGATCCACCTAGGAATCAGAGTTCAGATTGAGCAGGTATGCCATCGGGGCCGGAGATGCGATGGTAATCGCCGAAGGACGGCAGTCACGACAAGCACGACGGCCGGATCGGACGGTAGCACTCACGGTTCCTCCTTTGAACGGTCGTTGCCGAAAGGGTGTCGCGGTGCGCGCTGGTCGTTCAACCGTTTGGCGATCGCTTTGACGCCATTCCCACACGCGCACGGCGCTGCTTGCGTGGTAGAGGCCGAGGCAGCATTAGATGCCGCCCAATCCGCGATAGACGGCCATTTTCTGCCCCTTGTTCATCGAGGTAATCGCGAAACCAAGGTTCTGGAGGCGCGCCTGTGGCGTCCCGCCTGGGATCGTGAAGGACGGGTTCTTGAATTCCACTCGCAGGTTTTGCTCGATCGCAGCCAGCGTCGCTTCGATTCCATTCTCCAGCGCCTGTTGATCGGCGTGGCACTGGGCAAGCGCCGTCCCAAGGTTGGCGGCAAGATCAATCACCTCCACCGCGACTTCGTCGAACATCGTGCCGCCGGCGCCATCTGTGACGGTGAGGGTCAGCGTGTGAAGCCCCAGACCGAGCCCCACCGTCACGACCTTCACGGGATCGGTCGTCGTCGCGAGAAGTGTGGTGCCTTCCCTCCACTCGTACACGAGCGTATCGTTGTCAGGATCGCTCGAGCCTGATCCATCAAGAGTCGTGAGTCCAAGGCACGACACGCAACCGCTGATTGTCTGATCGGGACCAGCGTTTGCTGCGGGCCGGTTATTCGGTGCGCCGAACACATCGGTCCGATTGGTGTTAAGACCGCCCGTCACGAGCGTTCGTGCGCCCGGAATGGGAACAGCCATCGCGGCAAATCGCCGTTCCGGGGACGGAGAGCTCGGTGACCACGTGTAGGAGCTCGGATCGAAGACCGCGCCGAACTCCGAACTGACGCCAGGGGCCCACGGGAAGCCCGGCACGATGAGGCCGCCCACAACGAGGACCGTGCCATCCGTTCTGAGGGCTGCTGTGGGAGCTACGCCGCCGAACTCGAGTACCCAAGGCGTCAGCGACCAGGAGTCAGAGACCGGGTCGTACACCTCGCCTCCCGTGTGAATCATGAGGGCGGACGTATCGTATCCACCAAATACAAAGACACGGCCGTCATTCAGGACGACCGACGTTGGACTGGCCCGGCGGAAACCCATGGGCCGCACGGAGGACCAGGCGTTTGTGTCCGGGTCGTACACTTCTGCCGTGCCCAGGAAGGCTCCGTTGAATCCGCCTGCAACCAGTACACGGCCGTCGGCCAGTAAGGCGCAGATTCCGTACAAACGAGCGGTGTTTGTCGCCCCAGTCAGCGTCCACGTGTTCGTAGCGGGATCGTACACTTCGCCATCGCTGTGAATGCCGGTAATGTCCGTGTTGCCGGTTTCTCCGAACACGATCCTCAGCTCGGTGTTGTCTGTGTAGCTAGCTCCGCCGACCACGAGCACGCGGCCGTCAGCAAGAACGACTGCACAACCCCCCGAACGAGATCTGATCATGCTCGCGGCCGCCGACCACGAGTTGGCGACTGGATTATAGATTTCGGCAGTGTTGCGGGATGTGGACCCGTCAGAGCCGCCCGCGACCAGCACACGACCGTCCACCAAGGCCCCGGCTGCATGAAGGAAGCGAGCAGCAGCCATCGAGGCGGCCGGAGACCACGTGTTCGTGGTCGGGTCGAAAAGTTCCGCCGTGGTCAGCGTCGTCGAGCCAAATTTACCTCCCGCAACCAGCACACGACCGTCTTCGAGTGGCGTTGCCGTGCCACCGTACCGTGGGGCGGACATCGAGCCAACGGTCGTCCACGTGGGGGCAGCCGCACGAAGAGGAATAAGACACAGTGCTGCGAACCCGACAGCGACCAGGGAACCAGAAGCTACGCGATGCATCACACGACTTGATCCAGGCATTTTGGTCTCCAGACAAAAGAGCACCTGCTGACAGATGGGGTCCTGTTCCCATAGGCGCCGAATCGCGCTATCAGGGGCCAGAAACCTGGTGGTGCTCTTGGGTGTCTCTCTGGACTAACGCGAGAAATGCCGCCAATCCCCGACATCTGGCCTTGACTCGGCCTGCTGAGCTAGCCAAGATCGCACCCGGACCAAGAACTCATGACACGGGATGCCGGCGACTTCACGCGGATCCTGGCCGACGTGAGAAGTGCAGACCGCGAGGAGGCGCTGAACCGGCTCTTTCCCGTGGTGTATGCCGAGCTCCGTGCCGCGGCGCGGGCCCACCTTCGGCACGAACGCTCCGACCACACGCTGCAGGCCACGGCCCTCGTTCACGAGGCCTACATGCGCCTCCTGGGCGGGGCGTACCCGGTCTGGAACGATCGACAGCACTTTTTCCGCGCGGCCGCCGAAGCGATGCGCCGCATTCTGGTGGAACACGCGCGACGGCGCGCGCGCGTGAAACGCGGCGGGAACCCAGTCCGGGTCTCGCTCGGTGACGTCGATTCAGCCACCCAATACGATCCCGAAGAAATCCTGGCCCTCGACGATGCAATTCGGCGCTTGGAGGATCAGGACCCGACATTGGCCGACGTTGTGCGGCTGCGTTTTTTCGCAGGGTTGTCGGTCGAGGAGACGGCGCGGATGCTTGATGTGTCGGAGCGCACCGTGAAAAGAGAGTGGGCGTTCGCGCGGGCGTGGCTGTACGAAGCGCTCGGCGGGTCTGGACGCTGAACTGCCGGAGGCCGAGCCGTGATCGACCCACGATGGAAACGCGCCAAGCAGGTGTTTCACGAGGCGCTCGACAACACCGGACCGGAGCGCGCGCGCTTCGTGGCGGCGGCTTGCGCGGACGACCCTGAGCTGCGAGCGAAGGTAGAGGGCCTGCTCAAGGCCCATGACGAAGCGGGTGCTTTCCTGCTGTCGCCCACCGGCGGGGCCGACGAAGCAACCCGCACATCCGCACAGCTGGCTGCGACCGATCCTCCCGAGGCACTGGGCACCCGCATCGGACCCTATAAGCTGTTGCAGGTGATCGGCGAGGGAGGGTTCGGCATCGTTTACATGGCGGAGCAGGAGCAGCCGATTCGCCGCCGCATCGCGCTGAAAATCATCAAGCTGGGTATGGATACCAAGGAGGTGATTGCCCGATTCGAGGCCGAGCGACAGGCGCTGGCGATGATGGAACACCCGAACATCGCCAGGGTGTTCGACGCCGGCGCGACCGAATCGGGCCGGCCCTATTTCGTGATGGAGCTCGTGCAAGGCGTGCCGATCACGAACTACTGCGATGCCAATCGTCTCACCACACGCGAGCGGCTGGACCTGTTCATCGACGTGTGCAAGGCCCTCCACCACGCGCACGAGAAGGGCCTGATTCATCGCGACATCAAGCCGTCGAACGTGATGGTCACGCTGCACGACGGGACGCCCGTGCCGAAAATCATCGACTTCGGGGTCACCAAGGCCACGAACCAGCGCCTCACCGAGAGGACGCTCTTCACGGCCTACGGCCAATTTGTCGGGACTCCGGCATACATGAGCCCGGAGCAGGCCGAGATGAGCGGTCTCGAGCTCGATCGGCGGAGCGATATCTACTCGCTGGGCGTCCTGCTGTACGAGCTGCTGACCGGGACGACGCCATTCGAAGCCGAGACATTGCGGGATCGCGGGTTCATCGAGATGCTGCGCGTGATCCGCGAGGAGGACCCGCCGACGCCGTCGGCACGTCTGTCGTCGCTTGGCGATCGGCTTATCGAGGTGGCGGGGCGCCGGCACGTCGAGCCGGGGGCGCTGGCGAGGCTCGTTCACGGGGACCTGGACTGGATCGTCATGAAGGCGATCGACAAGGATCGCCGCCGACGTTACGGCTCGGCATCCGAGCTGCTCGACGACATCAGACACTACTTCCGCAACGAACCGGTAGTCGCGAGGCCGCCGAGTGCAGCTTATCGACTGCGGAAGTTCGCGAAGCGTCGGCGCGGATACCTCATGGCGGGCGCGAGCGTCGTCGCCGCAGGCGCGCTCGGTGTCGCCATTGCGCAAGTCGGTGGGTTTGTTTCCAGCGGCGCTTCAGAGCCCACACCAGGACGACGCCTGCTTGTCGATTTCGGTCGGGGGGGAATCATCAACGTGTACCCGTCGGCGGATGGTCGTCACCTCGTGCGTTTCAACCGCGAACGGCGCGGCTTCGAGTTGACGGAGGTCGCGACCGGACGGACCACACCTCTGACACGTCCCGGCCGCGGTCAACCACTCCTGGTGGAGAGTCCGCAGCGGGACTTGAATTTCAGCCTGTCACCTGATGGGAAGCTGATCGCAGCCGTGCACGAGATCGGTCAGTTTCGGCCAGAACCCGTCTTTGAAGCGGAGCTTCGTTTGTACCAGGTGGGCAACGAAGGGGAAGGACGGCTCCTCACTAGATGGGGGCCGGGGCAATACGTTTACATCGAGGTGTTCGGGTGGTCTCCGGATCGAGCCAGCGTGTGGCTGTTCGTCATGCGGCCCGATCGGGCCGCAGAGATTGTCGAGGTGGCCGTCACTGACGGATCACGTCAAGTGCTGCACACGCTGAAGGCGCGGAATCACACTCAGCCGCCTTCGTTGTCCGCCGATGGAAGATTCATCGCCTATCACGACTCGGACAGCACGCAAAGCCCCCCAGACATCTTTGTGATGGCCACGGACGGGTCGTCATCGATCCGGGTCGAGCATCCGGCCAACGACTCCAAACCGTTGTTCACCCCTGATGGTTCCGGCGTCGTGTTTCAAAGCGACCGGAAAGGCGGCGACCTCTGGTTTCTGCCGATTGTCGACGGTCGTCCTTCGGGGGAGCCGCGTCCCGTGTGGGGAGAGGTCGGGCCGTTCGGCCAGGCGGTTGCGTTCGCCGAAAACGGGAGCCTGATCTATTTCTTCAGAATCAACGCGTGGGAAATCTTCAATGCCCCGATCGACCTTGGGCGAGGCATCATCGGCACCCCCGAGCACGTGCCGCCCCTGCGCGGCGAGATGAACAACGCGCCGGCATTTTCACCGGATGGGCAGTTCCTCGCTCATCTGCGCGACCAGGGGCGCCGTCTGGTGCTCCGCCACGTGACGTCTGGCGCGGAGCGGGAATTCCCGATCGGAGCGTCGCTCCTGAGGCCGGGGATCGACTTCTGCCCCGATGGCCGGTCGGTCATCGTATCGGGTTCCGCGCAGAGTGGCGGCGTCGTCTACCGCGTCAACGTCGATCGCGGCGGCGCCGAGCGATTCGAGATTCCAACGGCGGGCGCCGTCTGCCTTGCTGAAGGCCGCGACATCGCCTATCTGCGGGCAGTGGGGCCGCAGCGATACGAGGTGGTCCGCCGATCGCTTGAAACGGGGGCCGAGACCAAGGTGAGCGATGGCCCGGTCAATCAGTTGGGCCTGACCCGTTCTCCGGACGCTGGCAGAATCACCTTCGTTGAAATGCATGGCACCGAGGCGCACCTGGTCGTGATGCCTTTGAACGGCGGCGAGCCCGTTACCGTGGCGTCGTCTCCGGTCTTGAACATCGGGCGAGGTTTGATCGAGTTTCAAGGGGTCATGTGGCTGCCGACAGGCGATGCGCTGCTCGTGTCTCGCGTTTCGCAGGGCGACGCTGCGGCTGGAGTGTCGGAAGTCACGCTGTGGCGGGTGCCGCTCGATGGCACCCCGGCCGCGTCAGTGGGGGGTATGCGTCTGCCTGTCTACGAAGGTGGCTTCATCGGATCGCTGCACTACAGCCTTCATCCCGATGGCTCACGGATCGCTTTCGAACGGCACGCCGGCACGGTGGGTCAGTTTTGGGCCATCGACAACCTCGCCCAGTTCATCCGCTCGGGAGCCGCGCTTTCGCCGGACCCGCGCAGCCGGTGAGAGCAGCTCCAACACCCATCTTCGTAGGTCGTGTCGTCACTCCAGCAAAACTGTGACCGAGAATGAACCGTGGCGAAAGCTAAGTATCTCTTCAGAAAAACTGGCCGGCCGGCGTTGGATCAGCGTGAAATCTCGTTCCATTCGCCGGTGTCGATGTCCCGAAGGAAGATCCGCCGGCCCGGCAGGGCGAGCGCTTTCGCCTGAGCGACGGCGGCGTCGTAGTCAGTCTCGTATCTCACGTTCGCTTCGCTGCCAAAATCCTGCTGGCCGTTCCTGGAAACAGGTCCGACCGCATGGACGGTATACGACTGGGTCGTCCGAGGATCAACACATCGCCGAGGTGCGTTGGAATCCGATCAGCCATCGCGCGCGGTCTCGGCGCTGGATCGGGCCGATAGTTCCCCGTCGGATGATGGGCACGCCCTACGCCCGTTCGCCACGAACGATGCGACCGAGATAGTCCGTCAGCGCTGCCACGTCGACGAACCACCGCTTCGCGCTCGTAGTGCACGAGCTTGCGACGCCGGAGGCGTGGAAATGATCGCGGACGATTTGGTGGAGCGCGCTCTGCGCGGTACGCCGAGACTCGTAGTCGACGGACGGGCGCGGCACGCACCTCGTTGAATCATTCGCCGTGCCGCGCCGGACAGCCGGGGTAACGGCTCGGAAGATCCTCGGACCACGGGGTTTTCTTGGGGTTGGCGCCGCCCGGACGTGTATCCTTGTCGGACAGGAGGACGGTTCATGAACCGGATGCCGCGTCTTCTCGTGTTCTCTCTGGTTGCCCTCGTCGGCCTGGTCTCGGTTGCCGCTCAGGTCCCCACGCCGCCGACGGCCCAGACACAGCGGCCATCGATGCAGCGCGCCTACTTCCCGGCGCAAGGCGCCTGGGAGACACGCAAGCCGTCGGAAGTCGGCATGGACGAGGCGTTGCTCGCACAGGCCATCGAGCTGGTCAAGACGCGTGATTCCGGATGGGCGAAGACCGACTACAAGGCCGATCAGCTTCGCACGTTCGGTCGTCCCCTCGGTCCGGTCCCCGAGTCACGCGGCGCCACCAATGGGATCGTGATCAAGAACGGCTACATCGTGGCCGAGTTCGGCGACACCAACGTGGTCGAGCCCACCTACAGCGTCGCGAAGAGCTACCTGTCCACCATCCTTGGCCTCACGATCGACCGGGGCATGATTAAGAACATCACCGATCCCGTCGGCAACTACGTCAAGGACGGGGGCTACGACTCGCCGCACAATGCCAAGATCACGTGGGAGCACCACGCCCGTCAAACGAGCGAATGGGAAGGCACGCTGTTCGGCAAGCCCTCCACTTTCCTCGGGACGGAAGAATTCGGCAACGGCCAGATGAAGCCGCGCGCGATCAATGAGCCTGGCACTTACTACGAGTACAACGACGTGCGGGTCAACCGCTTCGCGCTGTCGCTGCTCCGCCTGTGGAAGCGGCCGATGGGTGATGTGCTGCAGAGCGAGATCATGGATCCGATTGGCGCGTCCAATACGTGGAAGTGGCTCGGGTACGACAATGCCGACGTCGATATCGACGGCAAGATGATCAAATCCGTGACCGGCGGGACGCGATGGGGCGGCGGCATCTGGATGACCGCTCGCGACCACGCGCGCTTCGCACTGCTCATGGCGCGCAAGGGAAAATGGAATGGCAGGCAGCTCGTGCCGGAAGCCTGGATCAAGCAGGCGACCACCCCTGGCGGCGTGGCGAACTCTCCAGACTACGGCTATCTCTGGTGGCTCAATTCGAAGGGTGGCGGCCGTGGTCAGCCCACCACCAGTTATCAGGCACGCGGCAACGGGGGGCACACCCTCTTCATCGATCCCGAGCACGATCTGGTCGCGGTTCTGCGCTGGAACAGTGGCGGCGATTTCTACCAGCGCGTCGTCGCCTCGATCAAACCCTGACTCCGGCGCGGGTACTCGTGCCGTACTCGTAGTGCAGGACTTCAGTCCTGCCGTGGAAAGCGAATCCGTGTGGCAGGACTAAAGTCCTGCGCTACGAGTACTTGGCGCGCACCATGTCGATGTAGATGCCGACTATCGCAGGAGCCAGGATCGCATGGTCTTGGTCACAAAGGCCGGTTCATCGGCCTGCACGAAATGCCCGGCCGTTGGCACTGTCGCAATCGTCAAGTCCTTCTCGACCCACTCCCACGTGTTGTTCAACGCCGGCGCCAGGAGTGCCGTGTCCTTCAGGCCATGAATCATCAGCACGGGGCACTGGACTTTGCGGACTGGTGACGGATCCTCGACGTACGGCTCGCGCGGATAGTTCCGCTTGTAGAAGTTCAGCATCGCGGTAAAGTCGGATCGCTTGAACGCGTCCACGTACTTCGCCTTGGCCGCCGGGTCTCTCACCCATCCGGCGAGGCCCTCAGCGGTGAGGTTTTTCTCCGCGCCCTCCATCTGGAACTGTCTGGCGTAGGCGCTGTTCTTCTGCTGCTCGGGGTTGTGGGCGAGCTCGCGAGTGAGCCCGCGCGGGTGCGGCAAGTTGAGGATGATCAGCCGCTCGACGAACTCCGGTGCGCTCATCGCGAGACTCCACGCCACCATACCGCCCCAGTCGTGGCCGACGATAATCGCGTTGGGACGGCCGAGGTGCTTGATGACGGCGATCACGTCGCCAACGAGCAGGCGCATGTCGTAGTTCTCGACCCCTGAGGGCTTGTCGCTCAGGTTGTAGCCGCGCTGGTCGATCGCCACCACCTGAAAGCGATCCGCCAGATCCTCCATTTGCGCGCGCCACGTGTACCAATAGTCGGGAAAGCCGTGAATCATGACGACCAGCGGGCCGGTGCCGAGCGTCGCATAGTGAATCTTGACCCCGTTCGAGTTGGCGTAGCCGTGCTGAACGCGATCCTCGATGTCCGCGGCGGCCGCGCCCGTGGAACCAGCGAGTAAACATGCGGTCAGGATGGCGGCGGCAAGAAGCCTGGTCATGGACATCGGATTACCTCTCGCGCATTATCGACGATTTGCCCGGTATCATGTCGACAATGGGACCTGGCGGGCTGAAGGTGGCGGACCGACATTGTAACGACGTAGAGGTACTCGTAGCGCAGACCTTCGGGTTGCTCGGCCTGAGTACTCGTAGCGCAGACCTTCAGGTCTGCCGTGCGTACTTGTAGCGCAGACCTTTAGGTCTGCCCGTCAGCAGGACTAAAGTCCTGCGCTACGCCTACACTACAATGAAGACCCGAGTCTTATGGCCGAGTACAAACCACAGCAGCTCGAAAAGAAGTGGCAGCAGGTCTGGACGTCCAGCGACGCCTTCGAGGTGGAGCCGGATGTTTCCCGTCCGAAGTACTACTGCCTCGACATGTTCGCCTACCCGTCCGGGCATGCCCACATGGGGCACGTTCGCAACTACACGCTCGGCGACGTGATGACACGGACGAAGCGGCTGCGTGGC
>Ga0111539_10008975_pt1 | contig 12658 bp, 12 predicted proteins | sample RhiMethybrSRZTD1_FD_79667 | JGI IMG/M metagenome (GOLD analysis project Ga0111539, IMG submission 79667) | Populus rhizosphere microbial communities from Tennessee, USA - Rhizosphere MetaG P. TD hybrid SRZTD1 (version 2) (version 2) | ecosystem: Host-associated > Plants > Roots > Rhizosphere >...
GAACTCCGCAAGGAGTTGAGCAAACTGCAAGGGTTGCTCTACGCCGACAATCGCTATGCCCTACTCATCATCCTGCAGGGCATGGACGCGAGCGGGAAAGATGGCACCATTCGCCACGTCATGTCTGATCTGACGCCGCTGGGGGTGCAGGTGACGGCCTTCAAGGCGCCTACCAGCGAAGAACTCGATCACGACTTTCTGTGGCGCATTCACAAGGCGATGCCGCGCCGCGGCGAGATCGGCATCTTCAACCGCTCGCACTACGAGGACGTCGTCACCGTCCGGGTGAAGGAGCTCGCGCCCGAGGCCGTCTGGCAGCGCCGCCCGAGCCACATCCGCGAGTGGGAGCGACTCCTGACCGACGAGGGGACGACGCTCGTGAAGGTCTATCTCAACGTCTCCAAGGAGAAGCAGCGCACCCGCCTGCAGAAGCGCATCGACAATCCCGAGAAACGCTGGAAGTTCCGGCTCGAGGATCTCGACACGCGCAGGCAGTTCGAGGACTTCGTCGACGCGTACGAGGACGCGCTCACGCAGACATCCACGGAATGGGCGCCGTGGCACGTCGTCCCCGCCGATCGCAACTGGGTGAAGGCGGTCGCGGTCGCCCAGCTGCTCGTCGACGCGCTCGAGCAGATCGACCCTCAGCTGCCACCGGCCGATCCGGCCGCCGAGGGCCTGGAGGTCGATTAGGCCCTACGCCTCGTCGAGGCTGCAAGGTACACCTGGTACCTTGCACTGCATAGTAGATGATGAAGCACAGGGCCCACTGCTTGCTCAGATGCGCCGGGGAACGCTGCAGTACTGCGTTCTGGCGCTCCTGGAGGGTGAGGAGCGCTACGGCTTCGACCTCGTCCGCGCGCTCGCAGAGATCGACGGCATGGTGACGAGCGAAGGGACGATCTACCCGCTCCTGAGCCGGCTCCGGCGGGACGGTCTCGTCGAGTCGACCTGGCGCGAGTCGCCCTCCGGCCCACCCCGGCGCTACTACCGCATCACGGAGTCGGGGCGAACCGCGCTCGGCGCGTTCAGGAAGGAGTGGAGCCGGTTTCGGGCCGCGGTCGACAGCGTCGTCGAGGGGAGGCACGGCACATGAAGTCCGCCGGCGATCGGCTCGTCCAGCAGTACCTGAAGGGACTGCAGCGGGAGCTCAGCGATCTGCCCCGGGCGCGGACGCTCGAGATCGTGGACGAGATCGAGAGCCATATCGCCGAGGCACGGGCGGGCCTCGAGGGCGACGACGAGGCAGAAGTCCGCTCGATCCTGGACCGGCTCGGCGACCCGAGCGACATCGCGGCCGACGCGCGCGCTCGCTTCGGTCTGGCGAGGCGCGAGAGCGGCGTCCTCGAGGTCTTCGCCCTGATCGGCCTCCTGGTCGGCGGGCTGATCATCCCGGTGGTGGGCTGGTTCGTCGGCGTTGCGCTGCTCTGGGGGTCGCGGGCCTGGACGACGCGGGAGAAGCTGCTCGGGACGCTGGTGGTGCCCGGAGGCCTCGCGACGTCCTTCTTCCTGCTCGTGTACGCCATGTCCGCGTCCGTGTACTCCGAAAGCTGCGCGGGAGAGATCAGCCCCGTAACCGGTCGAGTGCAAGAGACCTGCGGCGACGAGAGCTCCGTCGGTTGGGGATTGCTCGCCCTGGGTGTCTTGGTATTCATGTTCGTCGCCCCGGTGGTGACGACCGCGTATCTGGGGCTCAGGCTCAAGCGGCCGGTGCGCTCGAGGGTCGCCCCCCTCGCGCCCTAGCCCACCGCCGGCCCTCGACAGCGCACGCCCCGATGTCATTTACTTCGCGTGCCGTCAACTCTGCGGCAGGGAGGCTGGAGTCATGAGATTCCTGTTCGCCGCGCTGCTCGCGTGTGTGCTCGCAGCAGCGCCTTCGGCCGCGGGTGGAATCCACGCGGCCAAGGGAACCGTGACCGGTTCCTACATCGTCGTCTTCAAGTCCGACTCGGTGCGAGCCGCCACGGCACCGTCATCGCAGCGGCCGCTCGTCGGGGTCGCCGCGAGAGACCTCGCGCAGGCCAACGGTGGCAGCGTCACCCACGTCTACCAGCACGCCCTGAAGGGCTTCTCCGCCCGGCTCACCCCGGCGGGAGCCGAGGCGCTGGCCCGCAGCCCGCGGGTGGCGTACGTGGAGCCCGACCAGGTCGTCCACGCGGTCGCGACGCAGAGCCCCGCGACGTGGGGGCTCGATCGAATCGACCAGCGCGACCTGCCGCTGACCAACTCGTACACCTACAACCAGACCGGCCAGGGCGTTCAGGCCTACATCATCGACACGGGCATCCGTGCAAGTCACCAGCAGTTCGCCGGCCGGATCGGGAACGGCGCCGACTTCGTCGGTGACGGCAACGGCACGAACGACTGCAACGGCCACGGCACACACGTCGCCGGAACGACCGGCGGCACGACGTACGGCGTGGCCAAGCAGGTCACGCTCCACGCCGTCCGCGTCCTGAACTGCCAGGGATCGGGATCGACCTCGGGCGTGATCGCCGGAGTCGACTGGGTCACGAACAACCATGGCTCTCCCGCCGTCGCGAACATGAGCCTGGGCGGCGGGATCAGCACTGCCCTCGACAACGCGGTCACCAGCTCGATCAACTCCGGCGTCAGCTACGCGATCGCCGCCGGGAACTCGAACGCCAACGCGTGCAACTCCTCGCCGGCACGCGTCGCGGCGGCCAACACCGTGGGGGCGACAACGAGCACCGACGCCCGCTCGTCGTTCTCGAACTTCGGGACGTGCGTGGACATCTTCGCGCCGGGCTCGAGCATCACCTCGGCCTGGAACACGAGCGACACGGCGACGAACACCATCAGCGGAACCTCGATGGCGACGCCGCACGTGACCGGCGCGATCGCGCTCTACCTGCAAACCAACGCCGGCGCCTCGCCGGCGACCGTGACGCAGGCGCTCGTCAACAACGCGACGACGGGTCACGTCTCGAACCCCGGCAGCGGCTCGCCGAACCGGTTGCTGTACTCGATCTTCGGCGGCGCGCCGCCGCCTCCACCTCCACCGCCGCCGCCTCCTCCCCCGCCCCCGCCACCGCCTCCCGGCGGTCAGCTGATCGTCAACGGCGGGTTCGAGGGATCGGCGTCGCCGTGGACGCTCTCGGGAGATGCCTACTGGTCGACGGGCGCGTATCCGCACTCCGGGACCGGTTACAGCATTCTCGGAGCGTTCAACAACGCGAGCGGCAGCGAGTACCAGACCGTGAGCATCCCGAGCACGCATCCGGCGAGCTACACGTTCTGGCTCAACGTGACGACGAGCGAGTCGGGCTCGACCGTCTTCGACCGCCTCTTCGCCGAGGTGCGAAGCACGTCGGGCACGCTGCTGTCGACGCTTGCGACCTATAGCAACGTCAACGCGACGACGGCGGGCAACTACTCGCAGAAGTCGTTCAGCCTCGCCGCGTGGCGCGGCCAGACCGTGCGGGTCCAGTTCCGAGCGACGACCGACGTCAGCCTGCCGACCAGCTTCCGCATCGACGACGTCTCACTGCAGTAATGCCTGACCGCGGGCGGGCGGCCTGGTGCCGCCCGTCCTACCTGTCGGAAGCCCCGGCGGGCTTGCAGCCGGGCTCGTGCCGCTCGGCCAGCCGCAGGAGGAGCGCGTGCAGCTCGCGGCGCTCCTGCTCGTCGAGTGGGCCCAGGAACTCGTCGTCGAGCTCACGGGACAGCGCACGCAGCTTCTTGAGCGCGCGCTTGCCCTCCGGAGTGATGCGCACGACGTGGCGGCGGCGATCCTGCGGATCGCGGCGGCGCTCGACGAGCTGACGCTCCTCGAGGTCGTCCAGCAGGCCGACGAGCTGTCCGCGGTCGTAGCCGAGCGCGTCCGCGATCGATCCCTGCGTCTCCGGAGCACCCTCGTCGAGGACGAGCAGCACGGCGTGGTGGTACGGATGCAGGTCGGTGCGCTCGTAGGCCTTCATCGCCCGCTCCTTGGCCGCGAACCCAAGCCGCTTGAGCAGAAATGCGGGGGAATCGATCAGCTCCTGCGGCAGCCGTGCAGGCACCGTTTTCGTGATCTTCGGGGCTGTGACGCTCATGGTCGACAAAGTGTAGCGCACTCAAGCGTTGGCTTCGTGTATAGTTGTGGGTGTCAACGATATTGGAGGTCAACGACGTGCAGTTCGCCTCAAGCCCCGCTCACAGACGCTGGCTCATTCTCGCGGTCATGGTCCTGGCCCAGTTCATGGTCATCCTCGACGTCGCAGTCGTGGTCGTCGCCTTACCGGCGATCAAGGAGGACCTCGGGTTCTCGGAGACGAGCCTGCAGTGGGTGGTGACGGCGTACTCGATCCTCTTCGCGGGGACGCTGCTCCTCGGAGGGCGCCTGGCCGACCTGCTGGGCCGCAGACGTCTGCTCGTCGTCGGGGTCGGCCTCTTCACCGTGAGCTCGCTGCTCTCGGGGTTCGCCTGGTCGGAGTCGACGCTGATCGCCGGACGAGCGCTTCAGGGCCTCGGGGGCGCGCTGCTCTCGCCGGCTGCGCTGGCGATCATCATCACGACCTTCTCCGAGGGACGTGAGCGCAACCGGGCGCTCGGAATCTGGGGCGCGGCCGCCGCAGCAGGCGGCTCCGTCGGCGTGCTGCTCGGGGGCGTGCTCACGAACTACGCCGGCTGGCCCTGGATCTTCTTCGTCAACCTCCCGGTCGGCGCGCTCGTCCTGGCGGCGGCGATCCTGCTGCTCGACGAGAGCCGTGGCGCGATCGAGCACCGCCACTTCGACCTCTCCGGCGCGGCCTCGATCACGGCCGGCCTGATGCTGCTCATCTACGCGCTCACCTACGGAGGCGCACACGCCTGAGCGAGCACAACGACGATTGCGCTGCTGGCCGGCTCGGCGGCGCTCATCGCCGCATTCTTCGCGATCGAGTGGCGCTCGCCCGCACCGCTGCTGCCCTTGCGGATCCTGCGGCTACGGACGCTCGCGGCGGCCAACGCGACGATGATCACGATCGGATCCCTTGCCTTCGGCAACTTCTTCCTGGTCACGCTGTACCTCCAGGACGTGCTCGGCTACTCGGCGATCGCGACCGGCCTCGCCTTCATCGCGATCACGCTGACGATCGGCACCTTCTCCAACGTGGGCCAGGCACTCACCAGCCGGCTCGGCCCTCGCCGCGTGCTCACCACCGGGCTCGTGCTGTCGGCGGCCGCCGACCTGCTCTACTCCCGCATGCCCGCCGAGGGGCACTACTTCTGGGATGTCTTCCCGGCGCTCCTCATAGGCGGCGTCGGGCTGGGCCTGTCCTTCGTTCCGGTCACGATCGCCGCGCTCCAGGGCGTCGCGCCCGCCGACGCAGGCGTCGCCTCCGGGCTGATCAACACCACCCGCCAGGTCGGCGGCGCGGTAGGGATCGCTGCGGTCACGACGATCGCCGCAACGGTGGCGGCCAACGCGGGCCCGTCCGAGAGCGGCACGGTGGCGCTCGCAGACGGCTTCCAGGCGGGCTTCTACACCCTCGCCGCGGTCGCCTTGGTCGGAGCCGCGATTGCCGCCACCTTGTTGCGAGCACCGCGGCCGGCGCTGGTCGGCAACGCGGTCGAGGCAGACGCGCGTTTCGACGACCCGGTCCTCGAATCCGAAGCTGCTTGAGGGGAAGGGAGCCCGCCGCCACGCGGCGGGCTCCCTGCAGCTGCGACTAGCCACTGAGCGGCTGCTGCGAGCTCCGCACCTGGGGCCGGTCGAGGGCTCATACCCGCGACCGAGCCCCGCTTGAAAGCGTCACTGCGTAATGCCGCATCTCGGCGATGTCGTTGACGAACGGGCCCACCGCCTCGAAGAAGCGCCGGAACTCAGGGCTCCTGCGGAAGCCCGAGAGATGTCCCTCCTCCGAGTCCCACTCGATGCGAACGACGTGCTGGGTGGGATCCTCGGTGCAACGCGAGACCTCGTAGCGCTCGCAGTGCTCCGACTCCTCGAGAGCCTCGGATGCTCGGCGATACGCGTCCTCGAACGCCTCCGCTCGTCCCTCATCGATGCTGTACCGGATGTACTCGACGACCACTTGTCTCCCTCCTTCGGCTAGGCCGTCGGTGCGACGAGGCCCAGCTTGGCGGCGATGGGCTCGATGCTCAGCTCCATCAGGAACTGCAGCTCGTCGGACGGCTCGTAGGCCTTCATCTCGGCCACGACGGTCGCCTTGGCCTGCTCCGGCTCCGACCAGTCGGCGTTCGACACGGTGTCGACGAACAGCTCGATGTAGCCCCGCTGCCACTCCCACATCTCGCTGCCCACAGGGCCGCCGTGACCGATGTGGAAGACGGCGTCGTCGGGGAAGCGTGCGCGCAGCTGCCCGATGTTCGCCAGCCACTCGGCGTAGAAGCCGTCGGCCAGATAGCAATGTTGGTGGTCGTAGATCTGGTCGCCGAGAAAGACGATCTTCTCGTCGTCGCCGACGACCCAGGGACTGTCGTGCGGCGACTCGCTCGGACCGAGATCGATGACCGTGAACTTCACGTCGTCGAAGGTCAGGCTCTCGCCGTCGCGAATCGGGGTGTTCGGGAAAACGCGCTGCGCGGGCCACTCGTCGCCGAACATCGGCCCGATGATCTGATCCTTGATCGCATCGTCGGCGCTGATCGTGTCGATCACGCCCTGGGGAGCGACGATCGGCACGTCCGATCCGGCGACGACCTCTGCAAGCCCGGCGTAGTGGTCAGGATGGGACTGGGTCACCAGTACCGCGCCGAGCGGCTTTCCGAGTCGGTCGAGGCCCGCCCTCATCTCCCTGGCGGCCGAGACCGTCAGCAGCCCGTCGACGGCGATCACGCTCGACTCGGTCTCGACGAGGTAGGCGTTGACGAAAGCCCCCTCCACCCGGGTGGGGAAGCGATGAATCTCCAGGTCGCCTGACACGGCTTTCTCCTTTCACTGACACGGTGGCGACTTGGTTCGAGGCTAGCTGCGCGAAGTAGGCGGGCGCCGGTTCCGACGCAGAGCGCGCCATAGGATGCTCCGATCGAGGTCTTCAACCTTTTCGGCGCGCACGACTGGGACGGCGAGAACGACCGACCGGGCTACCGGCACAGAGCCGCGGCCATCGGGCAGCGCCTCGGCGCGTCCCTCCTGGGCGGCAGCCTCTACGAGCTGCCGCCCGGCGAGAAAACCTGGCCTTACCACTACGAGCTGGGGTGCGAGGAGTGGCTGATCGCCGTCTCGGGCCGGCCCACCCTGCGCGGCCCGGGCGGCGAGCGCGAGTTGGCGCCCGGTGATGTCGCCGTCTTTCCGGAAGGGCCGACGGGCGGCCACCAGGTGATCAACCGCTCGGACGAGGTTGCCCGGGTGCTGATCCTCTCCTCCAAGTCGCCGCTCGCCGTCGCTCACTTTCCGGACAGCGGCAAGGTCGGGCTCTGGTCGCAGTCGGAGGGCTCTCTCTCGATGCTCAAGAGTGAGCCCGAGCTCGACTACTGGGACGGCGAGCCCTAGGGCGGCTCGGAACAGCGGTCAGAAGAGGTCGAAGTCGCCCGCCAGGACGCGCTCGAGACGGCCTGTGCGATAGCGGCGAACGGCGTCTCGGACGAGCGGGGCCGGCTCCGCGCGGTAGCGCCGCACGACGATCGAGCGGGTTTCCGACCGCTCGAGCGCCTCCCGCGCGCGCTCGGCCAGGTCGCTCTCGACCGGGGCCGGCATCCACGGCACGACCTCGACGAGCGCGTGGAGCCGCTCGACGCGGCGGTCGTCCGCGTCGTCGACCGCCTCGAACAGATGCAGGCCGGCCTCGGGCGCGAGGATTGCGGCAGCACCGAGGCCGCTGACCGCGTACAGGTGCTCCTCAGAGTGCAGCCGGCTGATGCGCATGCCGCGGCGGTCGGCCCACTCGTACATCGCGCTCAGCTTGGTCGACCCAGCGCACGCCGGCGGCGTCGTCGTCGCTCGTAGCGGGATGCAGCCGCAGGAAGACGTCGGGCGTGTCGTCGATCCCGGCGATCGCCGACTGCAGGACGTGCAACCGCAGGGCGAGCAGGCCGGCGCGCGAAGCGCGGCTCGCGCTCGACGACCTCGATGCTCGCCCACTCGAGCTCCGACAGGTCGACGCCGACCTCGAAGGCATGCTCGACCGCCGCGCGCGCCGGCCGACGCGTCGGCCGAGTCGAGCGAAGTCGCGGCCGGACGGCCTCGACGGCGCGCGACCCTCTCCTTGAGCCAGTCGATCGCGCCCAACACCATGAACGAGAAGAGGAGGAGCAGGACGGCGCCGCCGAGCACGTCGCTCACGGCGGCCACGTGCGCGGAACCAGTCAACTGGGCGTGCACCGGACCTGAGCTAAGTACGTAGCGCGTGTGCGTTCAAGCGTGAGCCGCACGCCCGTTGCGGACGTGGGCGGCGCCGAATACCGCTTCGTCGGCTGACGCAACCGGGGAGCGCGCCATCGCCTTCGGCATCACCGAACTCGAGGTCAGAGGCTTCAGGACGGCCCGCGACGTGTCCTTCGCGCCCGGCGCCATGTGCGCCCTGGTCGGCGAGGCGAACGCCGGGAAGTCCAACCTGCTGGCGGCGATCCGTGCGGTCCTCGATCCCGCCGTGGCGCCGCTCACGGCCGGCGATGTGGCGGAGGGCGCCGGCGGCGTCTCGATCCGGGCACGCTTGGCGGACGGCGGTGACGTGAGCCTCGAAGGGGCACCCGGCGCGACGACGCACCCAGGGATGGAGCTCGCGCCGCCGGTGCTCTTCCTGCCCGCGGAGGCGCGCGGCGGCGCGGTGCTGGCGCCGGCGAGCCGGTACGACGGCGACCGGGCCGCCGAGCGCCTGCGCCGTGCGATCGGTCGGCCGCGGGCGACACCCGCGGCCCAGGCGCTCGCCGTGCTGGACGCTGTCGAATCCGGCGAGCTGGCGCCACGCGGCGGCTTCGTGCTCCTGATCGAGGAGCCCGAGCTCTACCTCCGGCCGCAGGCACAGCGCTACCTCTACCGGGTGCTGCGCGAGCTGGCGACCGCCGGCAACCAGGTGATCTACTCGACCCACTCCCCGGCGTTCCTGAACGTCACGCGACTCGACGAGCTCGTCTTCGTCGAGCGCCTTCCTGTCCGGGGCACGCGCGCGCTCCAACCCGACCCGGTCTCTGCCGAGGACGACTTTCGCGTGATGACCGAGTTCGACGCCGCCCGGAGCGAGCTCTTCCTCGCCCGGGCGGTGATCCTGGTCGAAGGCCTGACGGAGAAGCTCGTGCTGCCGTTCGTGTTCTCGGCGCACGGCTACGACGTCGACCGCGAGGCAATCTCGATCGTCGAATGCGGCGGCAAGCCGAACTTACCCCTGTTCGCGCGGATCTGCCGGTCGACGGGCGTCCCGTTCGTCGTGGTCCACGACAGCGACAGGAAGTCGAGCGGCAGGCTGTCCTCCATCGACCGCGTGCTGAACGCCCTGATCGCCGAGACTGCCGGCCCCGGTCGCCTAGTCGTGCTCGACCCGGACTTCGAGGCGGTGGCCGGGCTCGTCGGGCGCCACCGCAAGCCGGAACGCGCCTGGCGGGAGTTCGCCGAGCGGTCGGCTGCCGAGATGCCGCCTCAGCTCGGCCGCATCGTCGAGCTCGTCACCTCGTCGCTCGGCGGCGAGTGACGGCCGTCACACCTTGACTCGCCTGCCTCCGCCCTGCGCGGCCGGCGGGCAGCCCTCGAATAGCCTCCATCGGGTGAGTGACCTCGCGGCGCTGCTCGAGCTGCTCTACACCGCCCGCCGCCGCTGGCGCACGGTACATGCGACCCTGGACGACTGGACGCACCTCGAGCGCTCGCACCTCGCCTACGAGCGGTATCTCGAGACCAGCAAGGGCGTGCGGGGGCCGAGCCTCGCCGTCGGCGCGTACGGCGAGCAGGCGGGGAAGTACCCGCGCGAGCTGTCGTTCACGACGCGGGTGTGGCTGGACGGCCGCGAACGCTTCCGCGAGGAGCGCGAGGATCAGGGCATGGTGCTCGTCTCCAACGGAGGACGGGCGGTGATCTACTCGCCCGAGAGCGGCCCGATCGAGCACGAGGCTCTGCGGCCGACCGTGGACGCTCTGTTCGATCCCGCAGTCCTGATCCCCGGGCTCGAGCTCGGCCCGGCGGGTCCGGCCCGGATCGCCGGTCGCGACGCCCTCGCCGTCGAGGCGCGGCCGCGCGAGCCCGCGCTGGCGCCGACCGACCTGGTGCCGGCCGGTTGCGAGGCCGTGACGCTCCACGTCGACGCCGAGCGCGGGATCGTCCTGCGAGTCGAGGCGCGGTTCGACGGCGAGGCGGTCAAGCGTCTGGAGGTGAGGGCGGTCGACTTCGACATCGACCTGCCTGACAACCTGTTCGCGTTCGAGCCGCCGGGCGACGAGGTGGTCCGCACGGCCGCGGAGGCATATCCCTCCCGCCATGTGACGGTCGAGCAGGCGGCGCGCGCGGCCTCGTTTCGCCTCTTCTCGCCGTTGCGTCTCGCGAGCCGCTGGCACGTGCACGTGATCCACCGCCCGGCAACCGAGCGGCCACAGCTGCCCGAAGTCGTGACGATGCTCTTCTCGGACACGGAGTCGCTGCACCACTTCGGCATCGAGCAGGCGGGCGAAGCGCTGCTTGCCTGGCGCGTCGGGGACGACGAGCTCGTCGCCAGGGACGGCATCGAGCTGCGGCTGATCGGCGGCGACAAGCTCCCCGGCCCGCCGCTCGAAGTCCACCTCGAGCGCGACGGCACGTACATCCGCGTCTACTCGGACAACCTCGACCGCAGCGCGCTGATCGACGTCGCCACCGCACTCGCACCTGCGCCGACGGAGCTTCCGCCCACCTCGAGCGCGACATAGAGACGTCAGGCGCGTTCGGATGCGAGGACCTCGGCGACGGAACGGCGGGCGGCCAGCCTCCCAGGCACGGCAGTGAGGATCGCCACCACGAGGACCGTTGCCGGCACGACGGCGAGCAGCTGCCAGACCGACGGCAGTGTCGTCGTGGAGTCGGGATCGGCCGTTTGGATCAGCCAGATGCCTCCCGGGATGCCCAGGATGGCGCCGAGCAGCGCCGGGAGCATCTGCGCCGCCGACAGCCCTGCGCTGACCTGCTCCGGGGTGGAGCCCAGCGCTCGCGCCAGTGCGGACGAGCGCCTGGCGTCGAGCGCGGTCGCCCAGGCGACGAAGATCGCGTTGACCGCCGCGAGGGCGAGCAGCGTGATCGTGATCACGAGCAGCACCTGATTCAGTCGGTCGCTGCGCGAGGAGTCGACCACGGAGCCTCCTGACCCGCTCAGCTGGTCCGCCACGGAGGCATTGCCGAGCTGGGTGGCATTGACGTCGAGATGGGCGGCCATTGCGGCCACGACGCCGCTGACCGTGATCGCGATGCTGAGCGTGACGAGCACGGCGCGGCGCGGCCGCCGGGCGACCACTCGCAGCCCGAGCAGCAGCGGCACGGGCAGGCGCGCCGAGAGCGCGATCAGCCATCCCGTCCGACGAGGTGCGCGGGCGGAGTCGGCCAGCGCGCGGACGGTGCTGGTGCGTGCCGCCCGGACTGCGGGAACGAGGGTCGCCGTCACCGCCACCCCGAGCGCGACGGCGGTCACGAGCCCCACCGTGGACGGGCTGAGCGTCGGCGCACCGCTGCGGCCGAGAAGCCCCGCGCCGGGGTCGGTGATCAACGGAGCCGTCAGCCGTCCGAGCACGAGCCCGACTGCCGCGGCAACCAGAGCGACGGCGACGTACTCGGCGAGGAGGACGGCGGCCACCAGGCCCGGAGTGGCGCCGACCGCCTTGAGCAGCCCGACCCGCCGAATCTGGTCGGCCATGCGGCCGCCGACGAGCACCGCCACGCTGGCCACAGCCAGCAGGACGAGCAGCCACGCGCCGGTCAGCAGCGCACGCCGCTGGTTCTCCACCAGGTTGGCGCTCTCCGCACTGATCTCCTGCCACGACTGGAGAGACGCGGCCGGCAGGGCGGATTCGCCCTCGCCCGGCGCCGGCATGTGGCGCGCGACGAACGCCGGGGCCGCCGAGGGGTCGGCCAGCTTCAGGTACGACACGTAGACGGAACCGCCCGGCGGGGTGAGGGCGCGCACGTCCGCCCGGGTCGTCCAGACCAGGCCCGCGTTCCCCGGACACAGGGCGAGGCACGACACCTCCGGGTATGGCACCGCGGCCGCGGTGACTGCGATGCCGACGACGCGGAACGACTCAGGGCGTCGATCTGCCGCGGATTGCGGCTTACCGAGCTCGAGGTCGAGGGCCCGCAGGGTGATCCGGTCGCCGACGTCGATGCCCATTGCGTCCGCGAAGGCAGCCTCGACCACGACGCCGCCGTTGCGCACCCAGCTTCCTTCGAGGAGCTTCGGCCGGTCGACCGAAGCCCGCGCGCGGTCGCGCCCGTCCACCCGGGTCGGGAACGAGCCCTTCTGTGCCTTCAGATTGGCCCACGTGACCGGGTACGGCCCGCTGTGGGCGACGACGCCGTCAGCGTGCGCGACAGTCCGCAACGCCGCGAGATCGGCGGCCCCTTCGCCGAAGCGACGCGGGGTCGGGGAGACACTGGCCACGACGTCGGGCCCGGCCGTTGCCTGGCGGGTGCTCCGGTACGGCCCCTCGGTGACCCCGTGCAGGACGAGGCCGAGCGTCAGCGTCGTCGTGGCACCCGCGATCGCCAGTAGCAACAGCGCGGCCTCGAGCGGGCGGCGGCGCAGGTCACGGGCCGCCAGGC
>Ga0111539_10008976_pt1 | contig 12657 bp, 13 predicted proteins | sample RhiMethybrSRZTD1_FD_79667 | JGI IMG/M metagenome (GOLD analysis project Ga0111539, IMG submission 79667) | Populus rhizosphere microbial communities from Tennessee, USA - Rhizosphere MetaG P. TD hybrid SRZTD1 (version 2) (version 2) | ecosystem: Host-associated > Plants > Roots > Rhizosphere >...
CCGGTAGGAACCTTCTTCGAATCGCTGTGGCGCTCACGCTTTCCACGAGCATGTGGTTCTACGTACAAAAAATCCTGATTCCCTATCAACAACAAGATACAGTTGCGAACAACCGCCCCGCCGGCAACTTTTCCGATCTCTATCCCCGGTGGCTTGGCGCCCGGGAACTGCTTCTGAACGGCCGCGATCCTTACAGTCCCGAGGTCACACGCGACATCCAGGTGGGCTACTACGGGCGGGCTTTGGACCCGAATCACCCGAGCGATCCAAAGGACCAACAGGCATTCGCCTATCCTGTATTTGTGGTGTTTCTTTTGTCACCAACTGTGTCGTTGCCTTTTTCTGAAGTTCAGCAAGTGTTTCTCTGGGTCCTTCTTGTCGCTACTGTTGCGACGATTCCTCTGTGGCTGCGGTTCCTACAGTGGCGTGCATCGAACAGCATGATTGCGGTAGTCATTCTCCTGACCGTCGGAAGCCTGCCGGTTGTCCAGGCGCTCAAGCTTCAACAGCTCAGCCTGCTTGTCGCGGGTCTGGTTGCACTTGCGTTAGCGTTGCTCGTGCGTGGCGATCTGGTCTTGCCGGGAATCCTGATGGCAGTCGCGATGATCAAACCGCAACTTACAGTTCCGCTTGCTGGATGGCTCTCGCTCTGGGCGCTGATCAACTGGCGCGACCGCGGCCGTTATCTTCTGAGTTTTGGAGTATCGCTGGGGTTATTGCTTGCGGGTTCGGAGTGGATTCTGCCAGGTTGGCTTATACGCTTCCAGACGGCAGTCGAGTCGTATCAGGTGTACGCCCATAGCCATTCGTTGTTGGACGCCTTGCTTGGCGACACCGCGGGACGCGTGGCGGCTGCCGCCATTGTTGCAGCGATATTGCTCCTTTGCTGGAAAGCGAAGGCGGTGGCCGCGAACTCACCCCACTTTTCGTGGACCTGCAGCACTGTGCTTGCGGCCACCGTCGTGATCATTCCCACCATCTCACCTTACAATCAGGTGCTGTTGTTGCCCGCAATTTTGCAGGTCGCGAGGCAGTGGCCCGAACTTGTAATGGAGAGACCCATCGCTCACCGGTTAGCGTGGTTTTGTGGTGCTGTTGTTGTGTGGCCATGGTTGGCGACATCGACTCTGATGTTCCTTTCGGCGGTGTTTCCGGCGAGAGCAATTCAGCAGTGGTGGCCACTGCCGTTCTACCCGGTTCTTCTTGCCCCGCTTGCGGTGCTCGTGCTGCAGAGCGTCAGTTGGCGGCCGATCCCGGAGCGCCAAGTTTCATTATCTTGATGCTGAAGACATCGGACGACTCGGCGTCAACCTCTTCGACGATGGAGTAGTTTCCATACACCCATCGCATGATTTGCATTCCATAATTCGGATCCGTCCCGAAGGAACCGACGCCGTACTCCGCTGCGTCTTTGGGAGCGATGAGAATGAAATCGGGCGGGTGTTCCTTCAGGGCTGCCAACATTTTTGCTTCTCCGAAGATCGCAACTTCAGGAGGCATGAAGTTGGTAAACGGCGTGGGGTTTGTTCGACGCGACAGATAGTTCAACATGACCCCCTCCGGGAGAACCATCATCGTCGCCTCCACAGGCATCAACGTGCGAAGACGCGAAAGCGTACGTTGGACAACAGGTCCGCGCGGATCCGTTTTCATCGCAACAATGACGTCGTCGCCGGCACCGAGGTGAATCGTTTTCGCATCGTAATAACCATTCGAAATCTTGAGAAAGAAGAACGCGTCGGCGATCAGCATCGCAAGCGCAAACCTGCGGAACACACCACCGTCGCCGTACAGCTCTCGCAGTGTTTTCGGAATGAAGTGCAAAACACAGGCAACCAGGAGCAGCGTTGCGGGCATGGCCAGTGCGAATCCGTAGTGATAAACGCGCGCGGTCAGCAGAATCTTCCCGAGTAAGACAAATGCGAAACACGACCACATCGCGAAGGGGAGAATTGCCCGAATTCGAGCTCGCTTCCCGCGTATTGCGATGCTCAAAGAAACGACGCACGCGAGGAACGAAACAAAGGGCAGCGACGCTCCAAGCATCAACCACGGCACCGGAAGCCAGATGCTGCCCAGGAATGGGTCCGATGTCTGCTTTGCCACGCAGGACAAGACAAAGAGCGTCAGGCTCACGGCAGTGGCAATGGTCTTTGCTCGAGAACGCAATTGCGAGAGCCCATCGGCAACGATTGCTGCCAGGACCAGCAGGACGATCGAAGCGAACGCACGGGCGGTCATCATGAGGCGCGTCGCAGGTTCGTCGAGCCCAAGATTTCGTTGATAGAAGATGTTGTTGGTGACATCGCTTCCGAACAGCGACATCCACGTTCCGAGAATCCTCGTGAAGGACTCCGTGACGGTCATGTGCTGGCCCAGAACAATCAGGAACAGCGCGACCGGCATCAATGCGCTTCCAGCAGCGAGACAAACCGCGCGCATCGTTTTCTGCCGGCTTTCGGGTTCGCTTACCAAAAGAATCGCCATCCCGGATACTGCGGCTGCCAGAGCCGCGAGAAAGATTTCGGCCTTCGTCAGGAAGACCATGCCCAGGAGAAGGCCTGCCAGACAACTCGTCCAGAGCCGTCGTTTTCGCGCATATGACAAGAGACAGAGGATGATTCCGATGCTCAACGCCAGTCCGTGCGTCAGTTCATGCGAATAGGGCGTGACGAAGTTGTAATTGCCGGTCTCGACCAATTGCCCGAAACCAAAAACGGTAAGGAGGACCAGGCAGGACATTGTGGCCGTGAAGCGATCACAAGCGTCAGCGAACAATCGATAGATCAATATGGTCGCGATGGCGAGGATCGCGAGGTTGCAAAGAATAATGGTCGATAACGAGGAGCCGAACATCCGGAACCAGAGTGCGTTGAGGTAAGGCGAGAGCGGTCCGTTGAAGTAGGCCAGGTCAGTGTAGAGGGTTTTCCCGGAGCTGAGTTGCCAGGGAATGTATAGCTCACGACCGAAGTCGACGAGGACGTCGGGCCACTTACGCCACGACCATACGGCCAGGGCGAGAAATGTACACGCAATGGCCATCGGCCCCGCAAACCGCCATGCAAGTCGGGGTGGCCACAAGCCGTCTTCAACGGCTTCGTCAGAAAGATTAGTGGGCGTATCCGTTCTCTGCATCTCGCGAATTCAAAGATAGAGGGGTGACATCGCGACGCAAACTTTTACGCGTCCCAATGCCGGGTGGGAGGCCCCCTGGGGCTTCTCCCGAGGGCCGCTAGTTTCTTTGGACCCGCGGACTTTCTGACGTGGCGCGACCCTCTCGCTTGTGGCAAGATCATTGGTTTGTCGATGACCGAAAGGAGACTTTGAAGATGAGCTATCGAAATCTGGAAGAGGCGATTACGGCGGCCGGAAGTCCCGTCAGTTTATTGCGCAATTCGCAAATGGGGCCGTACGTCTATCCGGTGGTTCCTCCCGAATTCACGAACTGGCGGGATGAGCAGCGTGCATGGCAGCAGTCTGTCGCCCTGTTCAATCAGTCCTTCCACATGACCGACATGTACATTGAGGGGCCTGAAGCTTTGAAATTGCTTCGCGATTTCGGTATCAACAGCTTCCAGAACTTTGGCGTGAACAAGGCAAAGCAATACGTCGCCTGCAATCCAGATGGATATGTGATCGGGGATGCGGTCCTGTTTGGTCTCCGCGAGGATTTGTTCAATCTTGTCGGACGCCCTTCGGCTCACAACTGGATTCAATACCAGTGCGAAACCGGGTCGTACAACGCGAAGTGCGAAAGAGACGAACGAAGTTTCGTCCGCACGGGCCCTCCCGTGCGCAAGGCCTATCGCTTCCAGGTTCAGGGCCCGTCCGCTCCGAAACTCATCGAAAAGCTGATTGGCAAGAGCGTGCCCGATATCAAGTTCTTCAACATGGGTGATTTCACCATCGCCGGCCGGACCGTTGCTGCGCTTCGACATGGGATGGTGGGCCAGCCGGGTTGGGAATTATACGGACCCTGGGCAGAAGGGGATGAGGTTAAGAACGCCATCATCGAAGCGGGCAAGGAATTCGGCCTCCGGCAGGTGGGGGCGCGCGCCTACTCCAGCAATACGTTGGAGTCGGGATGGATTCCGTCACCTCTACCCGCTGTTTACACCAACGACAAGATGAAGGGATACCGACAGTGGCTGCCCGGTAATGGCTATGAAGCGACGGCTTCCCTCGGCGGCAGTTTCAACTCGCCGAATATCGCAGACTATTATTTGACTCCTAATGACATCGGCTACGGATCACTCGCGAAATTCGACCACGACTTTGTGGGACGGGAAGCGCTCGAGAAACGAGCCGGTACCGATAGGCGTAAGAAGATTACGCTCGTGTGGAATCCGGAAGACGCGACGCGCGCGATCGGATCGCTGTTTCATGAGGGTCCGGGAGCGAAGTACGTCGACTTCCCGTCGGCGGTTTACTCCACACTGCCGTACGACAAGGTCCTGAGTGGTGGAAAGACCGCGGGGGTCTCCACATGGAGCGGATACAGTTTCAATGAACGGAAGATGCTTTCGTTGGCGATCGTCGACGAGCAGTTCAGCGCTCCGGGAACGCCGCTCACGCTGGTTTGGGGCGAGGAGAAATCCACACGGCCGACCGTCGAACCCCATGTTCAAACGGAGATCCGGGTTACCGCCGCGCCTGTACCGTACGGGGAAGTGGCGCGAAGCGCCTATCGCCCCAAGTAGAAAATTGGTGACGTTGACGAATTTCGCATCGCGAAATTCGTCAACGTCACCAATTTTCAGCGGCCCTTCAGGCCTTCCTTCAATTCGCTGCGTCGCCGATCCAGCTTTTTCTCGCGGTTTGAATTCAGTTTGATGAACACGAGCAGCCCCAACAGCACGATCGTATAGGCTGCGCCAACGGCTATCCATCCAAGTGTAGGGCCGGGATTCATGCGGTCTCCATTGCAGCTTCGAGTTCGCCAACTTCATCTTCCAGTCGCGCTACCAGCGAACGTTTCCTGTAGAGCCACGCGTAGATCAGACCGAAAGCTATCAACGAGACGTACACCGCCACCTTCATCTGCGGATCCGCGCCGCCACCACTTGGACCCAGCACCGGTTTCGGGTGTTGTGTATTCCACCAGTAAATGGCGCCATAGTTGATCGGCACGTCCAGCACGGCAAGAAAGCCGAATACGGTGGACAGGCGAGCTCTCTTTTCACGTTCCGGCAAATAGCTCCGCAGCATCAGGTAGCCCACGTAAAGCAATCCAAGGATCAGTTCGAGATTCAACCTCGCGTCGCCTGCCCACCAGACATTCCATGCGAGCCGGCCCCAGACCATTCCTGTCAGCAGCGTTGTCGCGGTGAAGAGGACTCCCAATTCCGCATTGCAGTATGCAAACCGATCCCACTTCAGGTTGCGGGTGGCCAGATACATCACGCTGCCCAATCCAACCAGGAACGCGGCGAGATACGAGAGGATTGCCTGGGGCAGATGGAAGTAGAAGACCCTTTGAAGGTTTCCCATGGTCTGTTCCGTCGGCGCATACCACAGCGCAAAGTACAGCGCTGCGGCAAGTCCAACAAGGGATGCAAGTCCAAGCGTGCGCGTTGTCATATTACTCCTCGACGATGTACTCAAAGACGAAGTAGGAAGCCGTGAGATAGACGGTACTAAAGATGCCGAGAAGCGACAACGGGAAGGAAATTCCCCTGGAGTCGTCGGACATCACCAGCGAAGTGGCCTGCACCGCCGAAAGGATGACGGGGAAGGTCATGGGAATCTGGAGCACCGGCAACAAGACTTCTTTCATTCGAGTCTGAGCCGAAATCAAAGACAGCGTCGTGCCGACTGCGACGAATCCAAGGGTTCCCAGCAGAGTGATCCCAGCAATCCATAGGAGCGTCACATCAAAGGCCAGATTGTTCAGGATCACGAAGATCGGCAGGATGACGAGTTCCGCGATTACGGCAAAGGCCAGGTTGCCAATGACTTTCCCCAGATAGAGATCGCCTCGACTCAGAGGCGCAAGCAGGAGGCCCTGAAGGCAATCGTTGTCGATCTCCACGCTGAGCGAGCGGTTTAGTCCAAGAATTCCCGCAAACGAATAGGCGACCCACAGCATCCCGGGAGCCAGGGCCCGGCGGTCGCCTCCTTCGAAGGCGAAGCTGAAGACAACGACAACCAGAAGCCCGAACAGAAGCATGGAACTGAATGCTTCCTTGTTCTTGTATTCGATAGCGATGTCCTTGAAGACAATGGCGGCAACGGGCTTCATGAAGTCCGCTCCTGCTGGATGTATCGGGCATAGGCGGATCGAACCGCCGGGTCGCTTGCGGGGCTGTCGTGGACGATGGATCCTTTATCGAGAATGACCGCGCGCGTCGCGCTTCTCAGTCCCTGTTGAAGATCGTGGGAAGTGAGGACCACGGTTTTACCCGCTTCCGCGGCTTCATCAAGAAGATCGTCGAGCGTTTGAGCGGCCTTCGCATCGAGTCCGGTATAAGGCTCGTCGAGAAGGATCAGCGACGGGTCATGAAGAAGTGCCCGTGCGATCCCGACACGTTGCTGCATCCCTCGCGAAAATGCCCGCACCGGGTCGTTTGCGCGACGCTTCAGATCCACGCGATCCAGGATCTGCAGCAACCGGCCTTCGTCCTCTGGCACTCCGTAAAGGCGGCAAAAGAACCTGAGGTTGTCGAGAGCCGAGAGATCGCGATAGACGAAGGTGTTGTGTGAGAGAAACCCGATCCTCCTTCGAGCTTCCTCGGGCTGTTTTCGCGCATCGAATCCCTCGACACAGACTGTGCCATTCGTAGGACGTATCAGCGTGGCAGCCATTCTCAGAAGAGTCGTCTTTCCAGCCCCGTTGCTGCCGAAGAGGACAACGAATTCGCCGCGTCGCAACTGGAGGGTGACATTGCGGACCGCATAGGCGTACCCGAACTTTTTCTCAATCTTATGGGAGTCGAGTGCAAGCGTTTCGGGCTGCATGCTCAGGGCTCCGTTGAATTCTGACGGGATCTCAGACGGCCCAGAACGTCCGAAAGCTGACCTCGAAGTTTCTTGAGGTCTTTTTCGTAGCGTGGCATCGCAATCGTTCCAGCGTCCTTTTGCGACTCGAGTTTTGAGAGGCTGTCCAGTATCTCTTCCTTGCGCCGGAGCAGGGACTCTCGCTGAGGCTTCGCCTGCACACTCATTCGCTCCCGCTGAAGCTGGAGGGCAAAGCTGATACACCATGCAAGGAATGCTCCCACGGCCACGATAATGAACCAGGTGTGAGCGCCCATTGGATTTGGGATCTGGACTTCGCGGGGACCTTCTTCTTGAGCAAACGCGGACAATGGCGTCAGAGCGCATGCAAGCAACAGTGTCGCGCGTCCTATTGTTTTAGTTTCGCGCCACATTCCGCACAGAACTTGTTTTTGGGTGAATTTTTCGCGCCACAGGATGGGCACCCTTGCTGCGTCGCGGCTTTTGCTCCCGGATCCTTGCGAACGGCGATTTCACGCCGGATCAACGCGTCCAGATCCAGGGAAGCCTCCATGCCATGGATGTGTTCGAGCACCTGCGCGACTTCGGCTGTCATTTCCTGCCGTACGCTCTTATAGTCCGTCTCTGAGAGCTTCCCGCACTTGTACTCAAAATCGAGGTCTTGAAGATTTCCCAGCAAGACCTCTTTCTTTCGCATCAGAAGGTCCCATTCGGTTTCCTCGATGATGGCGGATTCCAGAGTGTTTTCCCGTCTGAACAGGGGAACACAGATCGCGGCAAGGATGCCGCCTCCGAGTAGGGCGCAGAGCACGTAGATCATCAGTCTTCCGGAGTCAGCTTTCGGAGTTCTTCTTCGATCTCCCCTTCGTACTTGGAGACGTCGACCTGCTGTGGCGCTTCAACGGCTTCTCTGGTCCTGAAATGCTTGAGGAAAATGACAACTGCAATGCCGCCTCCGAACAACGCCACGAACGGCATGACCCACGCAGAAAGATCAAACCAGTTGCTCTTTCCCGGAGCCGAAAGAACCTTTGGGCCGTACTTCGCGGAGAACGAAGCGAGGATCGTTTTGTCGTCTTCTCCCGCGTCGATGTGCTGCTTCAATTCCGCGCGCATCTTTGGGGCGCTGGGACAATTGATCATTTCGCAACCTGAAAGGAGCTGGTTGCAGCTGCACATACAGATCAAGCCATTACCGACAGATTCGAGTCGGTCGGCGCCGGCCTCCAGACTCGACGCCGCGGCCAGGAAGGCAACGATCACGAGCTTGCGAATCGTTCCGCTATACCGCGTGTTCAACTTCCTCGCCCTCCTTTGCCTTTACGGGCACGGACTTCTTTCCGGAGGTCTGACGATTCGGAAGCAGCGCGATCACTGTGCCAATTCCAAGAACCGCTCCACCGATCCACACCCACATGACCAGCGGATTGTAATAGATCGTAAAATCGCCGCTCACGCCATCGGTTGAGCCTTGAAAGACCAGGTAAACGTCGGCTTTCAGCGTCGAGTGGATTGCGACTTCCGTCGTCCCCTGTTGATCACGGCCGCCATACTTCCGCCATTCCGGAGACATGATGGCAAGCTTTTTGCCGTATTCGTACAGGCTGACCGAAGCAAACTGTGCAGCGTAGTTCGGCCCGTTTCGCACGCCCATCTCTTCAACACGCATTTGATATTGATGGAACTGGAAAGCCTGCCCGACCTTGCTTTCCGGAAGCCGAATCTTCTCACTGAACGCCTGCCCGCTCCATCCGATGAACAGCAGGACGAATCCAAAGTGAATGACGTATCCGCCGTAACGACGCGTATTCCGCAGTGTCAGATTCACGATAGCTTCGTGGAACCTCTCTCCGGTTCCGTAAGCTCTCGCTTGCGCGCCTTTGTAAAACTCGCGAATGATCGTGATGCCGACAAAAATCGACATGACAATCGAGAGCCACGCGTAGAGGTGATTGACGCCCAGGAAATACAGAGGAACTCCCGAAGCCAACGCGATGCCGGCAGGTACCAGGAAGTTTCTCTTCAGACTGTTCGTTGACGCTTTTCGCCATGCCAGCAGCGGCCCAACTCCCGTGAGGAAAAGCAGGAAGATCGCGATGGGAACATTGACGCCATTGAAAAATGGCGCACCCACGGTGATCTTGTTTCCGTTGTACCACTCGGAAATGACGGGAAACATCGTGCCCCACAACACGGCAAAGCACGAGACCAGCAGAACGAGATTGTTGAAGAGAAAGCTACTCTCGCGCGAAACGATCGACCCCATCTGACTTTCAGGTTTCAGATACGGAAGGCGATCCACGATCAGGTATGCGGCGCCCGCCACGGTCACGACGATAAACGCCATGAAGTATCCGCCGATGTCGGACTTCGCGAAGGCGTGGACCGAATCGATAAGACCACTCCGGGTGATCATCGTGCCGAAAATCGACATCGTGTATGCCGCGACAATCAGCACCACGTTCCAGATTTTCAACATTCCTTTCTTCTCCTGCACCATGACCGAGTGCAGGTATGCGGTGCCGATCAGCCAGGGCATCAGCGAGGCGTTTTCTACCGGATCCCATGCCCAGAAGCCGCCCCAGCCCAGTTCGTGGTACGCCCAGTTCCCACCCAGCAGAATACCGATAGCAAGAACACCCCATGTGACCATCGTCCAGCGTCGCGTCGTTCGAATCCATGTGTCGCCGAGTTGGCGGCTCATCAGTGCCGCGATCGCAAACGCGTAGGGAACCGCGAAACCCACCATGCCGATGTAGAGCATCGGAGGATGGATGACCATCAGCGTGTCCTGAAGCAGGGGGTTCAGTCCCGCCCCATCACTCGGTCGGAAAAGACTGAGGGGGCCGCCGGGCATCTGAATGCCGCCAAGCTTGAAGGGATTTGCGACAAACAGGTGCATTGCCGTGAAGAACAACGACGTGCCCATCAAGACGGCTGTTACGTAGGGCATCATCGCCCGATGCTTGTTTCTGTTCTGAAAAATAACCAGGGCCGAGTAGACGGTGAGGATCCACGACCAAAAGAGTAACGATCCTTCCTGACCACCCCAGACCGAGCTGATCTTGAAATGGAGCGGCAGATCGAGGCTGGAGTGGGCGGCCACATACGAAACCGAGAAGTCATTTGTCAGGAACAGGTACGCAAGAGAGAAAATCGCAGTGGAGACGGCAATGCAGTTACCGATGGCGGCGTTGCGTCCGCTGGCGATCAACTTGTCATTTCGCGCGCGAATGCCGATGAGTGACGCCACGATGGCGTAAAACGCGACGATTAGCGACAGGGCAAGTGCGAATTGACCAAGCTGAGCCATATCTTTCTGCTCCTACTGATTCGAGGCGGTTATCCCTGCGGCTTCTTCTCGTTCGTATTTGGACGCGCATTGCGCCTGGATGAATGTGCCCTCGAATACGCCGTCCCGCCGAAGTTTTCCGGTGACCGTCGCACTGGCAAAGTCCCGGAAGGTATCGGGAAGCGCGTCTTTGCCCACATACTCAATCCGCAGTGTTTCGGTCTCGCGACCCGGTACAAAACTGTCCGGCGCCTTGAAGTCTTTCGGTCCAATCGTGAAGACTGTCGCTCCACCTTCACGTCGAATCGACCCCTTGAGGACCTCACCCTGGACCTTAATGCTCTTCCGGGCATAAGCCTGCTCCCCGGAGGCGTAAAGCTGCGGTATGGTCTGGAAATAAGACATGCTTTCGTTAATGCCCTGATATCCGAAGTAGGCCAGCGCCACCAGGATCAGGACAGACGCAATTAGAAACTTAAGTTGCTTGGATTTCATGGATTTAAACCCCGAGAGGTTGCCCCGAAATTATAACACCCCCGATGCCGCCCTCAAGACAGGATAAAACTGTGTAAACACATGATCCGTGGCACCGCGGTCCCGGTGGCATGCCAGACACCCGGCCGTTTCCGGAAGAGCCTGCGCGTCCATTGTCCTTTGACGACCGGAATCCGTAAATTGGAAGTAACCCCAGCCGTCAGGCAACCGCCGGCTTTTCACCGACGCAACGAGCGACGGCTTGCCGCGGTTTCCACCAGCCCGTTCAGAGTTGGAAGCCTCCAGTACCAGCACCGTACCCTCCGGGAACTTGCCGGTCTCCTGATAGGTTCGATAGGCCTCCGGATTGATGTACACGTTCTGTGGGAGAGCGGTCGTTCCGGAATGCGAGAACTGGCTTGAAGTTCCAATCAGGACCCAGTCGCGAAAGCTGTCGGAAAGCCTTAGCGTGTCGCTGTTCGTCATCAGAGCGAGCGTTCCGTCCCTATTGGCCGACGCCGGGCGCAATTGCGTCAATACGGTCGCCGAAACAACAGCCAAAAGCATCAGGCAAAGGACCGCAAAACGCGGCCTGCGCCACTCACCCATAAGAAACCGTTCGAGCTGGACACGCCAGCCGAGGTTACGGTCGCCTTCAATCCGCTCAAACAGATTGCTCCGCATTTCCGCGAGCGCAGCAGGAGTAGCGACCTCCTGGCGAAGAGAGCGAAGCAGATTCCGGTTCTCCTCAAGACGGGATTGGCATTCGCGGCATTCGTGACAATTCTCCAGATGAACTCGAAGCTCATGAGTCGTGTCCGGCGGCAGTTCTTCACCCACGCACAACGCGAGCAGTTTTCGTGAACGAGCACAATTCACGGTCTTCCTCCCTTCATCCTTCCCAATATTTCCTTTAGCTTCAGTCGCCCGCGGCAAATCTGAGACCGCACCGTTGTCTCGGAAGAGGCAAGAACCTCTGCGGCTTCCGAGGTCGATAGTCCCTCCACATCACGAAGGATGAGCGCCATTCGCTCCTTTTCCGGGAGTTCATCCAGGGCCTTCCAAAGCAACTGTCGTTGTTGCTCCTGTGCAAGTTCGGAATGTTGATCCCCAGACCCTGAAGATGAAGATAAGGACTCTGTGACCTGAAGCTCGGAAAGGGCTGCAGCCCGTTTCCGTTTTCGCTGGATGTCGCGACATACATTAATGGTGATTCGCATCAACCACGGCTCTGCAGGACGGCGCGGATCAAGTCGATGAAGGAACCGGAAGGCCCTGAAAAATACTTCCTGTGTAGCGTCCTGGGCGTCCTCGCGATCGCGAAGAAGGCGCATTGCGAAGGTCATGACGCGCCGTTCGTGCTGCAGGACCCACTGCTCAAAAGCACCGTAATCGCCTTCAAGGGTTCGTCCTACCAGGGCCTCAGCTTCTATTATTTGTGCCGTCCGCTCCTCTTCCGGAGCGCGGGACATCAGGAGTTCCATCTTGTTTGTTCCAATACGTACTACTGCATATACCGCAGATTCGTTGAAATCCATGCGCTTAGATCTGAGACGCCGTGCTCGCTCGTAGCTTTGGCTTGGGGGTGGCGAGAAAAATGAGCGTCGTCAGGATCGCGGACGCGAGGCAGTACTGACAGTAGGCGTGCAGGACAAAAGCCTGGATACCGACAAGGATCATGGACAGTAGAAACGCCGCCAGGGCTGGCCAGACCAGCAGCTTCAGCGGCCGATCCTCACCGAAGGCGGCATACATCGCGACGCTGAAAACCGTCAGATAAAACGCGAAACCGAACCAGGAGACGGGGATACCGCCGACTGCCGAAAACCGGCTGTTCAGGACCTCTTCGCAGCCTGTCGTGAGGGAACACGCAACCGGCTTGCCGCGTTTCAAACCCAGATAGAGGGTATCGACGAGCCCGAGGAAGGAAATCA
>Ga0111539_10008984_pt1 | contig 12653 bp, 8 predicted proteins | sample RhiMethybrSRZTD1_FD_79667 | JGI IMG/M metagenome (GOLD analysis project Ga0111539, IMG submission 79667) | Populus rhizosphere microbial communities from Tennessee, USA - Rhizosphere MetaG P. TD hybrid SRZTD1 (version 2) (version 2) | ecosystem: Host-associated > Plants > Roots > Rhizosphere >...
TAAGCAAAGCACTTGTTTTTCGATTCTCTCCGGCAAATGCTTTTGGTATTGCGCTTGCCAAGCGCTGAGTAGTTTCGAACGACAGGAGATTACTTAGTGATTAAGACACCTTTAGCCATAGCGCTTTCACTAATCATTACAGCAATGAGTTTCGGTTTGCCCGCAACGGTGAGAGCCCAGTCGAATGACAACGTTGAGAAGATCAGGGCACAAGTGCAAATACTTTCAGCCGGCAAGGACTCGCAGGTTGAAGTGAAGTTCAGCGATAAGACGAAGGTCAAGGGCTACATCGTCGCTGTTGAGCCGGTATCCTTTACTTTAAGAGATCCAAAGGACGGAAGATTACAGTCGATTACTTATTCTGAAGTCGCCAGCGTCAGTAAGGCGAGTACCGGCATTTCTACAAAGACATGGCTGATTCTCGGTGGCGTGGCCGCAGGCGCTGTTACTACCTGGCTAATTGTCAAACCCGCGGTCTGTGATGGCGGTGCTCAAACACGAGGAATCTGTTAACTGGAGCTCAACGCGGTTGCGACACGAAGGGGTAACCGCGTTCAAGCCATGCTTGCAACCCGCCGGCGAGCGGTCGTACGTTCGTGAGTCCTTGTCGCTTGAGTGCAAGCGCCACACGGGCGCTCGTTGCTTCGTTTGGTCAAGAGCAGTAAAGGACCAGCGTCTTGCCGCGCGGCAGCTCTTCTCCTCGTTCTTCGAGTTTCTCGGCAGGTAGTCGCATCGCGCCGGGAAGCATCCGCGGCTCAGTCTCGTCCTCCAGTGCGTGTCGAAGGTCGACGATTACGAGGTCTGCGCCCGTGTCCAACTGCTCCTTCAACTGCTCCGGGGTGATGCGAGCAACGCGCAAGGAACGCAGAAATCTGCGTCGCTGCAAATATTTCCACGCGATATAACTCACGAGACCGCCGGCGAGAAGTAGGAATAGCAAACCACCGAAGCGCGACGCGTAGCCGACCACGTCCTCTAATTGATCGCTGAACGCGTAACCGAGCAACTCGAACGTGCCGATCCACAGCAGGATGCCAAGTCCGTCAAAGAAGACGAAACGCGCATGCGAGAAGCCGTAAACTCCCGCCATCGGTGTCGCCAGGACGCTCACGCCGGGAACGAGTTTGCCAACGACCAGAGTTTGCGCGCCATGACGCGCGAACGAGTTCTCGGTGCGTCGCACACAGTAATCAGGCTCGAGTGAGATGCGGCAGAGGAATTGAAGCACGCGAGTACCGCGGCGCCTGCCAATCTCGAACCACACGAGATCTGCCAACAGCGCGGCGCTACAGGCAAGGAAGAGAACCGCAGTAAAACTCAACTGACCCGAATGTGCGAGTGCGCCCGCGGCGATGATGAAAGGTGTGGAGGGAAGTGGTAGTCCGAGTTGTTGTAACAGCACCGAGGCAAAGAGAACGACGTAACCGTGCTTAACCAGGAACTGAAGCGTGTCAGCCATGCTGGAGATGATACCCCAATACATGTCTCACTACGCTGAGTCTTCTTTACATGAATCACACTTGGACAGTCAGTACAGGGAGCGGTAGCAAACCTGCTTGCTCCGTTCTCCCTGTACTGAGCCCGACTCGTTAGGGTCGAATAATGGTAAGTGTTGCACTTCTGGTCACACCAAGTGTGGCACTGATCGTGACTCGATTATCACCGCTGAAGTTGCGGTTTGTGCTTGTGCGAGGCCACTTGGCGCCAGTAAGAGTGCGCACAGTGCGATCAGCATGGCGACGCTCGCGCATTGGGAGGTCCATCTGATCTTATTTTTCATGTCCAGGGGCATTACTTTCATGATTCTCCTTAGTTTTTGTTCTTATTAGTCGGTGGGGGAATAACGTCAGTCGTTGGGCTATAACTTGCACGACAGTGGTTTTGACTACTGTCGACAGAAAGGCCTACACGTGAATCGCCATGCGCATTTAGCGCACGGTCTCGTAGTAGGTCGCATATGAGGGCGCGGTCGCGTAGTCGCCAAACTAATCAGCGGCCGCGTCTTCGTTTCTTATTAAGTTAAAGCGCGAAATACAAATTTAGCTTTGCCGGGATTTTCGCGAGGTTTAACTTCTAGAATAGGTTCGCTCGCGGACCAGAGCAGCGGCAGCCCTTAAACATTAGAGATCGGGACAGCCGGTTGGTGAAAAGCATCTGGTTGCGAAATCCGTGAAAGCAATGTGCATGCCCGAGTCGTGAAGCGCGCTTGAAAGCTAATGCGGAATTCAATCGGAAGAATTGTGGTTCAATGTGAAGCATAGATCAGACAATGTGCTTCATTCTGAATCACACGTGCGGCTTATAGTTTGAACTTCTTCTCTGTGCAACCTCTGTGTTCTTCTGTGACTCTTGTTGTATCTGGAGTTCTCGAATTCTCGAATTCCTACAACCACAGAACCACAGAGAACACACAGAGGTTGCACAGAGAAATCCAAATTAAGACACCCACTTTGCTGACGCGCTTAAATTCGCGCCGCTTTGAAAATACGCTTACGAATCTCATGAAAGATGTCACGCCACACTCTGCGTGGATCTTTCATCCCTTCCGAACCTCCTTGCGAATCCAAGACCCGATGTCCGTATTCGATTGCATAGACCGTTGCTTCCGGTATCGTGCTTTGGTTAGTGCGGGCAATCTTCTCGATCCAGCCCATTAGCCGGATTGGAATCTTTAGAGTGATCTGAACAGGAGCGTCCGAGACGGAATTAGTGGAATTCTCTATCTCATTGTTCCCACCGACCAACTTACGCAGCAAGTAACAAACTATGTCGTAGCAAGAGAGTAGGAAATACCGTCCGGCGCCCTGAAACCTGCTCGTATCTTTCCACTCTTCGGGCGTTCGCGGCGGGTACATGGTGTACAGCGCGACTCGTATTACCTCGAGGGCCTGTTCAGCCACGCGGTGTTTACTGAATGGGTTTGCTTGCTCCAATCTCGAATAGGTGGAAGCAGAGAGCGTTACGTCGACTTTTTGGTACTGGCCCATCCCTTCTCCAGTTAGACAGACAACTCGATCAGAGCAGCGCTGACTTTGTCATCAACAACTCTCAATTCTGCGATGCTCACGGGAAGAGTGAATCTTCTTGGTCCGGCACTACCCGGATTTACATAGAGAACCCCTCTTCGATCCTCAAGAGATGGTTTATGAGAATGGCCGCTAACCACCACTTGGAACCCGGCACCCGATGGGCTTATGTCGATCTCTTTCAGATCATGCAACATGTAAATTGAGACCGAACCGATTTCTACTACCTCCCAATCCGGAAGCCCCTCTGCCCATTCACCTTTATCGTTGTTTCCGCGCACGGCAACAACAGGAGCAATCTCACTCAGCGTCTCAAGTACCTGGGAAGCACCGATGTCGCCGGCATGAAGGATCATGTCAACACCGCGAAGTGAGGCAATCGCTTCAGGACGAACGAGACCGTGAGTGTCGGAGATTATTCCAATATGCCGCTCGGGCTTGCGTTTCATAGGTTACGGCTTTGAGGTTTCACATTTCAGATCATCCAGTGTACCTGACAACCTGTTGAGGTCCCCAACATACGTGCCTGCAAATGTCCCGCTATCTGTGTATCCCCAGAGCAACCACTTGGTCCAGAGAGGAGGAATAGTGGGCTCAGGCTTTTTCGCATATTGGACAATCCATAGGGGATATTGACCGAACTCCGGCGACTTTATTGTTTCCCTGGCAAAGGAGTTTCCTGTTTCGATGATCGGCTTGCAGCCCATTTCTTTTTCTACGATTTGGAGCCAGATTCTCATATTGCTTTCGATCGAATTGCCCGAACTTCTTTCGAAGGGAAGAGGTTCGACCATCAGCACAGGTCGCAAAACAGTATCTTGTCCGACAGTTTTCAGAAACAATTCGGCTTGTGTTTTAGGATCGGCACTTGCCGACAGAGTGTGATAAGCACCCGTAAGAATCTTTGCGGCTTGTGCCTTCTGAACATTGTTCTTGAATTCAGGGTCTACTAGCGATCTGCCTTGTGTAGCTTTTATGAAAGCGAAGGCGATGCCTGTCTTTCCGAGCTTCTCCCAATCAACTGCGCCATTGTGGTGACTTACATCGATGCCGTCACCTGGTCGGGCCTCGATAGTACGGTTGCTTGTAACTTCCGCTAGCGCTTTGTCCTTATATTTGATTTGCTCGGCCTGGTTTTGTAATTCCGTCGCTTGGGCTTGTAGTTGCGCTGCTTGCTGAACAGCAATGTCCCGTTGTTTGAGGGCCTCGGCCTCGGCTGCCTCCGCTTTCTCCTTGAGACCAACTGCCTGCGCCTCTGCTCGTTGGGCTGCTTCCTTCGCCGCTTCGGCCTCAGAGGTTCTGGTCTCGGCAACCTCTTGGGCTGACTGGGCCTTGCCCCTTTCGTCCTCCGCCAACTGCTTCAGTTTCAAGGCTGCATCTCTCTCAGCAAGCGCGGCAGTCATTTGTTTTTGAGCTTCGTTACCCTCATGAATTGCGGCCTTCATTGCAAGTGTAGCTTTGTTACTCTCATCGATTGCGGCACTCATTGCCAATCGAGCGCTTTCTGCCGACTGGTTAGCTTTGTTCTGCTGAGTTATCGCAACCCCTAAAAGGGCAGTGGCTTTTTTGTTCTTGCCGTATACATAGACAAACATTGCGACGAACAAGATTGTCGCAGGTACCAAAACTGCGACCAGAATCCGGCTGCGCTTGTAACTGGTATCCCTCTTTTGTTGTCTTTGATGTTCAACTGTCTCCTGGTTCCGAGCCTCGACACTCTTGTCGAGGAAAGTCATCGCTGTCTGGAAGCCGGCACTATAGCGGCGAGCCCAGACTTCGTTCGGCTTATTTTTCGCTTTCCAATCCAATGCGACCTGCAATGCAGGATCCTTTAAGAGCCCTTCCAGTTTGGCTTCGTGCAGTGCTGCGGTGTCTGCCAGGCGTTTATAGATGCGGGCTGATTGGGCCTCCTCATCAGTCCACTCTTTCAACCGCTTCCATCCTCGAATGAGGCTCTCGTGCGAAATATCGATCACGGATTCCGGCGTTAATTCGACACTGGCCGGGGGCATTAAGAAAGATCTGCCGGACTGCCGAAAAGCATCGATCACAGTTACAGCCTCAGCACTCGTGGCGCCAGTCACACCACATATTTCATCCAGCGTAATTGGCCGGCGAATCTCACGATTGTCGTCGCCCTTTTCGGTCAGGCATTTGAAAAGTTGTTCTGCGACTTCGCGGCTGCGAGTGTCGGGCAAGTCACTGAATGCCTCTTCTGCGTGACGTGATAGCGCCTCCGCCATTCCACCAACAGCTTCATAACAACACAAATCGATCGCCGCGCCCTGATGGACTTCTTTGTGAGGCCTGGTAACTGGTCCATCTCTTCCTTCTACTGCAACGTCAAGCCGCTGTTCCTTGCATTCGTACCAAATACGCATTAGCAGATGCTGAAGCACCGGCAATTGATCTTGATTCTCCCCGGTATCATTAAGCAGTTGCGTCACCAACCGCGGTGTGATTTCACCACCGGCAAGAGACACTGGCCCGGTAATGACTTCGCGAAGCTCATCCCGAGTCAGCCGAGGGATCAGGTACTGGCTTTCGTTGATTGCTTCCGGCAGGTCCCAGAACTGCGCACAATCGCCCAGAAAATCTGAACGCATGGTCAGTACTACAAAAATATTCACGTCCGCTTGAGCCATCGCCTGCAACAAGAGCTTGACGAATGCAGCAGCGTCGTTTCGATATTGATCGCTCTCGTCTTTTGTCTTTCGTGCCGCCTCGCGCGCAAAGCGGAAGAGTTCTTCAAACTGGTCGACTACTACCAGGAGGTTCTCCGTTTTGGGCATAACGTTCTGCCGGACGACTTCGATGAGTCCGAGCGTGCCCCGACGCAGTGTGGTTTCTGCCACTGCGGTCTGGATGGCCACACTTTCCGGATCGTCTGAGCCAAAGATAGACCGTTCGTTCAACGCCCGCGCCAGATTTCCGATCGGATCATTACCCGGCCGCATTATCAAGAAGCGCCAGCTTGATCCGGCAGTTTTCATCATCCCGCCCATAAGCGCCGGTAACAGACCCGCTCGAACCAGTGATGATTTGCCGCTGCCGGAGGTACCTACGACTGCCAGAAAGCGCGCCGCTGACAGCTTCTCGATTAACTTTTCTACCTGGCCGTCGCGACCGAAAAACAAATCGCTTTCATCAAAATCAAAAGGGCGTAACCCGGGAAATGGGTTCTCGGGAGCCTTAATGGCCTCTAACAGAGAAACTGACGTGGTACTCATCGGAAGTCTCCTTTCGCTCCCTTGATCCTTTCAACAAAAGGAAATAGGACATGCGGATTGAAGTCTCCGTAATTCTTCATGATTACAAGATCGTCAGACTGAAGCAGGTTTTTTTCCGGGGTGGATGGCTCGCCGGCATAAATCGCCTTCGCTAAAACCGGCCTGCTTCTGTTAATCGAACTCTGACGTTGAATTAGTTTCCAACTGTTGACGAACCACTTTTCATCAGCGCTGCCGTAGTACAGCAACACACCATCGGTCGCGGGATCGAGTTGCGAATGGTTCTGGATATTGACCTCGAAGAATTCGTTGAGCGTTAGGTAATTGAAGAGGGGAGCGACCGACGTCCGATCGTCCTGGTGGCAAAACAAGCTGATATTTACTTGCTCATCGTCGCCGTTTTCGGGCGTAACGATCTTCTCCGGTTTGAGCTTCTTCACAATCGCGCTCTTGAAGTCTTCAATCTTGGATTGCAGAAATTCAGGAGTAGAATTTTTGACTTGCTCAAGAAGGTTTGCCTGTTGGCGGTCTTTTTGCGAAACGTCGTCAGGACTCCAGACCAATTGGGTAAGCCGTCCCGCGCGCGCCATCGCCTCGGCCAACTCGAATTGGATATGGGGAACGGACTTCTCTCCGGGGTTGAATGCTCCATAGTCCGAGCCGAGGAGATGGATTGTAAGTTTTGATTGCTCGAGTCCCGCGCGCACTTCCCTGATCAAGCTGGTGGAATCACGCGGCAGAGGTTGCTCAGGAAAAATGCGACAATTGAATTGAAGCAGTTCGGTTCGAATATCAGTGCGCCGCTGATCCATTTCTGGTGTTGTCTCGGCCAGATAAACGGTAATGCCATCTTCTTCAATTTCAGTTTTCGTGTCCGCGACCGAGGCCGCGACTGGCAATTCAGCTATGCGCGCACTCCGAAGTTTTCTCAGGACCTTGCTTAGATCCTGGGCGATAACGTCGATCTTGTCATAACAGACGGCGATATCGTCCGGCCTCACGTCAGGCATCAAATCCCTGTAGCGAGTTGTGTTGCCTATCTGCTCGTAGAACTTACAGTTGAGAACATCCTTCATTTCTCTGAATAGGGCCTCGACTTCGGGATCGGTGATTTCGTCTATCGCACTCTTTTCAACTTTGATAATGCGCTCGATGCCGGCGCTCGTAAGGAACTGCCGTAACTCACGCAAGCACCAACCGGATTCGACGTAGGGATTTGAAAGAATCGAGATGAACGCGGCCGTGCCCGAGATAGCATTTGCCAACTGTGTACTAAACTCGCCGAGAACCTGCAGCTCCGGATCGCGGAAGACCTTTACCTGCGGACTGCATCTCAAAAAGAGGCGCTGACGAAGGATCTCTTCAAAGATATCGACCCAGCCTATCTTGGCGTTTACCGGTTTGGAGTTGTCGATATGTGAATAACTGATGAAGACATCGTTCTCATATCCTGGAACGAAAGCCATTGCTTGGCCTCCTTAATCGTGGACGGGGATAACGGCGTGGCCCCTTTTCAGACGACAGCCACGGTTAATTGCTAAGGAAAGCTATGGTGATGCGCGTAATGACCATTAGAGATTGCGACAAGCGCGCCCCTTGATTATGTCTACAGGGACTAAAACGTTGCTGGGCGTTGGCTGTTAGTCTGGAAGTAAGTGCTTCCAAAAGTCAAATTGTAGGATGTGCACAGAGAAATCCAAGTCTTTGATCAAATGAACAGCCCGCGAACGAGTGATCCGACCACTCGCTCGCGGGCTGAAAGCGCCGAAAGCCTGTTCAGTTCCTCATCAGAAAACGAACTTTACACCCCAGAGAATCTGTCGCGGGTTAAAGGCGGACGTGAAACCCAGTGGCTGAGCGAAACTACGATCCCGGCGGCCTTCGAGTCGATTGGTCGCCGCCGCGTAGTCTGCGGCTGCCAGCGGATCAGGGAAGGTAAGTATCCCGGTGGCGCCAACCGTTACCGGCAGCACCTCGTTCACCGCAGCGAAGTTTGTGCGATTGAAGATGTTGGCGAAGTCCGCGCTGGCCTCGAGGCGCATCGGGCTGTCAGCCTTGAAACGAAAAGCTTTGCTGATGCGGACGTTTGCGCTCTTGTAATCCGGTCCGATTCCGGTGTTGCGGCCGATATTGAAAAGTCGATCGGTGCCACCGCGTGTGTCACTGTTTGTGTCGATACCGGTGCGCAACGTGAACGGAATTCCGCTGCGTAAGAAGATGCTCGGACTGATGGTGATATCCGCGAGTGCTCGCGAAGCGAAGTTGTGACCCGCACCACTCTTGAACGGACTCTCGATCACGCCGCTCAATACAAAGTTGTGACGAATATCAAAAGCCGAGACTGACCGCTCGGTGAAAAGTCGACTCGGGAAAGGTGGGGCAAACGCAGAATTGAAGTCGGTTTGATCGTCGATCGCTTTGCTCCACGTGTAGTTCGCCTGGAACGAGTAGTGATTGCTGAAACGCTTCATTAGCGAAACAGTCATTCCGTGGTAGATCGAGCTCCCACGCGACTCATAGTCAGTAAACTGAGTGATGCCGGCATCGTTCACGCCGAAGCACCGTGTGTCAGCGCCGCAAACTCGATAGAGTGGACCAAGGCGTGGGTCGCGTTGCGACATGGCAGTGAGGTTCGCTGCGGTGGCCGGACAACCAGGAGTGCCCGCTTCACAATAATTGAGACCGACCGGCTGTTGCAGGTGTAACCCATGGTACATCTGATAGGCCACTTCGATGCTCAGGTTCTTTGCGATCTCGCGCTGAATACCGATGTTGGATTGGATGGTGTAGTTGTTTTTGTAGTCGGGATTGAGTTCAAACAACACTCGTCCCGGAGCTCCTACTCCGGTAGGTGTTCCCAAACAATTGATCTGCGCTTCAGTCAATACTCCAAACGGAAGCGTTCCAGCGGCAACGTTGCAACCTGCGTTGCCGGCAACACCAACTCCATACAAGGTTGCGACGCCGTTCAGCGGGCTCTTCGAGATCTGATTGATGTATTGGCCGCTCCCATTCAACACGCTGGTGTAGCCGGGAATTTGAAAATAGATCGGTGAATAGAAAAGCCCGCCGCCACCCCGCACCACCGTCTTACCGTCGCTCGTTGCTTTCAGCGCGAATCCAAATCTCGGCGAGAAATAAGCGTGTCGTGGCACAGGCTGTGGTTCGCCATCCCAATCGATGCGGCCGCCAAGGTCCAGAGTCAGACGTTGATTGACTTTCCATGTGTCCTGGGCAAAACCGCCGATGTAATGACCGGTGCCCTGCCACGTCGGGTTGTGGAATCCCTGTCGATAAAGGAACGGCAAGTTGAGATCCAGATTTTGTAGTGGATTCAGTTGCGGAATTGTCGTACCTGCAAGAGCTGCGACGAAGGCCGGCCGGTCTGCTGCGGGAACCGCGAGAGTAATCGGGTAAGCCGCGGTTGATTGAAATTGCCACTCACCTGCGAACCAAAGATCGTTTTCGAAATCGTACGTGGCCGGGCGATACGAACCTCCAAATTTGAAAGTGTGATTGCCCTTCAACCAGGTCAGATTATCTTCTATCTGATATCGATCCTGGGTGACGTCATAGGGCGCTCCAAAATAGCGACCAAAACCCGCCAGACCGGAGACGACCAGACCGGTCACAGCCGGCTCGGGAGGTGCAGTTAAGTTTAAATTGTTTGGGGAGAATTGACCGCGGAGTTGATTGATCACGTCGCCGCTAAAACTGTGCGTCCAGGTGACGACGGCCGTTTGATCGTGTGTCGTAAGCGTGTTGCTGATTGAGGGCGAGGCGACGTTGCTGGCGCCGATATCGTCAGTGAAGTTACGCGTCAAGTTGAAGCGTCCGTTAATCGAATCGCTGTTCGAGATGTGGTAATCGATACGAGCGCTGAAGGTGTTAAAGCGATTGATGCCGGTAAACACACCTTCGCTTTCATGCAGCAAGTTAAAGATAGCCGGATAACTGGCTGCAGTTGTATTTAAGGCAGCGCGCAGGTTTGTGCCGATGCGCCGCACGTTGGCGCTGGCGGAAGCATCGAGAATCGCGAGCGATGCGAGTTGCGTTGCGTTGGGCCGCGTCAAAGGATCGTTGGTGTATGAGCGAAACCTCGCTGAATCAATGTTGGTGCGTTCGTAGTTAGTGAAGAAGAACAGTTTGTTCTTAACAATCGGACCACCGAGGGTGAACCCTGGAAAAAACTGCCGGTCCGCCGACTTCTTGCCCGGATTGAGAGTGTCAAACGGATTGCGAGCGGAGGTCGCATCGGAGCGGTAAAAGAAGAATCCGCTTCCGTGGAAACCGTTGCTGCCACTCTTGGTGACGATATTCACCGCGGTGCCTGCCGTAAAACCAAACTCAGCGGAGAACGAGTTTCGATTTACCTGAAACTCCTGAATGGCTTCGGTGGAAACGTCGTACCGGATGGTGCCTGAACCGAGTTCATTCTCGCCGCCATCAACCGTAATCAGATTGTTACGACCGTTACTGCCGCCGATCGAAAACCCGGAAGTTTGAAATCCGGTTACGCGACTGGCGATTTGTGTTCGGGGAGCGTTGGAGCTACTGACGCCCGGAAGTGTGTAAACGTAGTTCTGAAAAGTGCGACCGACGTTAGGCAGGTTTTCCACCTGCTGCGTGGAGATCGTGTTTGCCTGTTGTGTGCGCTCGACTTCTATAAGAGGCATGTCGCCGGTGATTGCGACCTGGGCGGTGATGGTACTGGTGCTTAGCTGCACGTCGAAAACCAGGCTTTGGCCGACGGTCAACCGAACGTCGTCATTGAAAGCCTTACCAAAACCGCGCGCCTCTATTTCGACCTTGTAGGCGCCGGGTGGCAAGAGGGCAATCGAGTACGCGCCTTCCGAGTCGGTGGTCGCGGTTCGTTTGAGTCCTTTGTCGATACTCGTCGCGGTGACCAGAGCGCCCGGTATGAGTGCGCCTTGCTGATCGGTGATGGTGCCTTTCAGAGTTGAGCTGGCCACGTCGACTTGTGCTGACACCGGGCTTGCGCAGAGGAGGAGCAGAACCAGGAAAGTTAGTCCTTTGGTAAGCATTGAACCACACTCCTTTTGGAAGGTCTTAGAGTTAGTCTGGCGTGCGAACAAATTGGAATCGGCACGTCCCCATAATTCCGCCGAACAATTCCGAAATGGATAAAGGACCCTGCCTCTCCCGCAGGGGTGGAATGTATGATTTATTCTTGGGGAACCTACCGAACGGTCGGTAAAATAACACCGACGGTAACAGGCGTCAAGACTTTCTGTGTAATCTGTGGATAAGAGTTTGTTGACGTGACGCAGCTTCGCATGTATAAGTTCCTACCGGACGGTCGGTAAGTGGATTTAAACTTAACAGTCACAGAAGAAAAGTTTCGCAACGACTTTCGGGCGTGGCTTGCTGTTAATCTGCCTCCTGAATGGACGGGTAGCACCAGCGGGGAAGATCGCGCGGAGTATTTGCGCTACCTTCGCGAGTGGCAGCAAAAGCTCTTCGCAGGCGGATGGGCTGGCATCTCCTGGCCGCGAGAGTTCGGTGGCCGCGGTGCATCGCTGATGGAGCAGGCGATTTTTCAGGAGGAACTCGCCGCCGCTAATGCTCCGCCGTTGATCGGCACGATCGGACTGTCCCTCGTCGGCCCCACCATCATCGCGATCGGCACGCCGGAACAGAAGGCGCGTTATCTCGCTCCGATCCTTTCGGGTGAAGAGATCTGGTGTCAGGGCTTCTCCGAACCCAACGCCGGCAGTGACCTCGCGTCGCTCAATACAAAAGCAGTTCGTGAAGACGACGCCTTCATAATTAACGGACAAAAAATCTGGACCAGTTTTGCACAACACGCGGATTGGTGCCTGCAACTCGTTCGCACCGACCCGCATGCACCCAAACACAAAGGCATTACTTGCCTGCTGGTCGATATGCGCAGCGAAGGGATCTCAGTGAAGCCCTTGCGCCAGATGTCAGGCGACTCCGGCTTCAATGAAATGTTCTTCTCAAATGTGCGCGTTCCTGTCTCACAAGTTCTCGGGGAGGTGAATGGCGGTTGGACCACAGCCATTACGGCGTTGATGAACGAACGCGCAAACCTCGGCACCGGTAGCCAGGTGCTCTTCAAACGCAATCTTGAGGCTTTAATCAGGCGTGCGCGGGCGTTTCCACGAAATGGAAAACCTGCAAGCGAAGATCCGCTGGTTCGGCAAAAGCTCGCGCAGGCTTATCTGGAACTGGAGATTCTGCGCTTGAACACCAACCGTGCGTTAACGTCGTTGAGTAAAACGGGCGTACCTGGCCCGGAAGGTTCGATCCAAAAACTCTACTGGAGCGAATGGAACCAGCGAACTCAGCAAACTGCGCAGGAGATCTTTGGACCGTACGGTCAACTCACTGATTTCGATCACGGCATGTGGCA
>Ga0111539_10008985_pt1 | contig 12651 bp, 9 predicted proteins | sample RhiMethybrSRZTD1_FD_79667 | JGI IMG/M metagenome (GOLD analysis project Ga0111539, IMG submission 79667) | Populus rhizosphere microbial communities from Tennessee, USA - Rhizosphere MetaG P. TD hybrid SRZTD1 (version 2) (version 2) | ecosystem: Host-associated > Plants > Roots > Rhizosphere >...
ACGTGCTTCCTCGTGCTCGAGCTGGTCGAGTGCGAGACGCTCGACGAGCGGCTGAAGCGCGGCGCGCTGCCGGTCGAGGAGGCGCTCGACGTGTGCCGGCAGATCGCCGAGGGGCTCGAGGCCGCGCACGAGGCGGGGGTGATCCATCGCGATCTCAAGCCGGCCAACGTGCGGCTCACACCGGACGGCAAGGTCAAGCTGCTCGACTTCGGGCTGGCCAAGCCCGCGGCGCAGGGCCGCGACGCGCCGGCTTCGACGGACAGCGTGCTCTCGACCGAGGCCGGGCGACTTCTGGGCACGCCGACCTACATGGCGCCCGAGCAGGCGCGCGGCAGGCCCATCGACAAGCGCGTCGACGTGTGGGCCTTCGGCTGCGTGCTCTACGAGTGCCTCACCGCGAAGCGTGCGTTCACTGGCGAGACGCTGACCGATGTCCTGGGCTCGGTGCTGCACACGCAGCCCGACCCGGCTGCGCTTCCGCCCCGGACTCCGGCTGCCGTCCGCGGGCTGCTCACGCGCTGCCTCGAGAAGGATCCGCGCCAGCGCTTGCGCGACATCGGCGAGGCGCGCCTGCTCCTCGAGCGTGCCCTGTCGCAGGGTCCGGAGGAGGCGCCCTCGGCGCCGCGGCCCTCCGCACGCCGTGCGTGGCTGGTGGCCTTGCTGTGGGCCGCCAGCCTCGGTGTCGCGATCGTCGCCACCGTGCTGGCTCTCGGCCACACCGAGCCGGCTCGCGCCCCGGTCGTGCGCACGCAGATCAACCTGCCTGCCGACCTGATCATCACCAACCTCGACGGCAGCCTCGCGCTCTCGCCCGACGGGCGCATCCTGGTCTTCTGCGCCGGGCGAGACGTCGACCACATCCAGCTGTGGCTCCGTCCGCTCGACAGCCTGATCCCGCAGCCGCTCTCCGGCACGGACGGCGCGACCTACCCGTTCTGGTCGCCCGACGGACGCTCGATCGGTTTCTTCGCAGCCGGCAAGCTCAAGCGCATCCCCGCCGACGGCGGCAGCGTGACGACCCTCTGCGCCGCCGTCGACTCGCGCGGCGGGACGTGGACGAGCCGGGACGAGATCGTGTTCACGCCCGCGCCACTCGCGGGGCTGTTCCGCGTCCCTGCGGCCGGCGGCGTCCCGGAGCCGATCACGAAGGCCGAGGGCCGCGTCTCGCATCGACTGCCGCACGCGCTGCCGGGCGGCCAGCGCGTGCTCTTCTGCCAGGGCAACTCCGGCCAGGACGGGATCCGCCTCCTCGATCTCGACAGCGGCGTCATCACGCCGATCTCCGACGACCAGAGCGATGCGCAGTACGTCGCCCCCGGCGAGCTCCTGTTCGTGCGGGCCGGCAACCTGATGGGGCAGGCGTTCGACCTGGCTTCGGGCCGGCTGACGGGACAGCCGCGGCTCGTGGCCGAGCGCGTGCAGTTCGACGAGGGGCACCTCTCGGGCCGCTACTGCGCGTCGCTCGAGGGCACGCTGGTCTACCAGGCGACGCCCGACACGCGCCTGGAGTGGTTCGACCTCGACGGGCGCTCGCTGGGTCGCATCGGCATCCCCGCCGCGTACCAGACTGTGCTCGTCTCGCCGGACGGGCAACGGATCATGGCCTACGTCTCCCGTTCCGCTGGCGGCTCCGAGATCTGGCTGATCGACGGACAGAGCGGTTTCGGCGTGGCGCAGCCCGAGCTCCAGGGCATCACCGGGTTCACGTGGTCGCCCGATGGTCGCTCCTACGCCTACGCTCTGGAGGACCCAACCGTCTCCGCGCCCGGACTGGACCCGACCTCGACCTGGTGCGCCACCCTCGACGCGCCCGGCCAGCCGCGACGCATCGGGAGCGGAAGCCCGACGGACTGGTCGCGCGACGGACGCTGGATCGGCGTCATGCGGCTGATGCCCGGGAGCGGGCTCGACGTGGGCATCATCCCCGCGGACGGGAGCGGCGAGTCCCAAATGATCGCCGCCACGGCTGCGAGCGAGGTGGGCGGCCTGTTCTCGCCTGACAGCCGCTGGATCGGATTCGGATCGGACCAGAGCGGCCAGTACCAGATGTACCTGGCGCCCGTCGGTCGGCCCGGCCCGGTGCGGCCGGTGACGAGCTTCGGCAGCGCGAGCGTCCCGACGTGGCTCGACGACGGCCGTCTGGTGTTCGTGGCCACGACGGGCGAGCTCTACGAGCTGCCGTTCACGCCGCGCGGAGACGAGCTCGACGTCGGTGAACGCCGTCTCGTGTTCGGTGGCCGCAAGGTCCCCAGCGCGACGCTGGGCAGCGTGTCGGTCACGCGCGACGGCAAGCGGCTCCTCGCCATCGTCCCCGAGACCGGCGTGGGGGAGCCGCCTTTCATCGTCGTGCAGCACGGGCTGGAGGGAGGCGGCCGCTGATGCGCCCCGGAACCCAGCTGTCGCACTACGTGATCGACTCGCCGCTCGGCGCGGGCGCGATGGGCGAGGTGTGGCGCGCGAAGGACACGCGCCTGGGCCGCGAGGTCGCGATCAAGGTGCTGCCCGAGCAGTTCACGGCCGACGCCGAGCGGCTGCGGCGCTTCGAGCGCGAGGCCAAGACGCTGGCCAGCCTGAACCACCCGCACATCGCGCAGATCTTCGGGGTCGACCAGGTCGGCGACACGTGCTTCCTGGTGCTCGAGCTCGTCGAGGGCGAGTCGCTCGACGAGCGCCTGAAGCGCGGCGCACTGCCGGTCGAGGAGGCGCTCGACGTCGGCCGCCAGATCGCCGAGGGCCTGGAGGCCGCGCACGAGGCCGGCGTGATCCACCGCGACCTCAAGCCGGCCAACATCCGCCTGACGCCGGATGGTCGCGTGAAGCTGCTCGACTTCGGGCTGGCCAAGCCCGCGGTCCAGGGCCGCGACGCGCCGACCTCGACCGACAGCGTGCTCGCGACCGAGCACGGCCGGCTGCTCGGCACGCCGACCTACATGGCGCCCGAGCAGGCGCGCGCCAAGCCGATCGACCGGCGCGTGGACATCTGGGCCTTCGGCTGCGTGCTCTACGAGTGCCTGACGGCGCGGCGCGCTTTCGAGGGCGAGTCGATGACCGACGTGCTCGGCGCGGTGCTGCACACGACGCCGGACCTCGCGCGGCTGCCGCCCGGCACGCCGCCGGGCGTGCGCGAGCTGCTCGCGCGCTGCCTGGAGAAGGATCCGCGCCGGCGGCTGCGCGACATCGGCGAGGCGCGGCTGGCGCTCGAGAGCGCGGCGACGGCGGGCGCCGCAGGCGCGATGGGTGCGACGATGACTGCGTCCGGCGCCGCCGCTGCGTCCGACGTGAAGCGGCGCCGGCCGTGGCTCGTCGCGGCGTGGGTCGCGTCGATCGCGGCGGCGACGGCGACCGCCTTCGCCGTGGCGCGCGGGCCGGCCGGCGAGCCGGTTCCGGCTCCCGACGCGCCGATCGTGCGCTCGAGCCTCACGCTGCCGGCGGACGTCCAGTTCTTCGGCGGCGACGGCAGCCTCGCGCTCTCGCCCGACGGCCAGACGCTCGTCCTCACCGCGTCGCGCGGGGGCGGCAAGCAGCAGCTGTGGCTCCGGCCGCTCGACAGCCTCGAGCCGCAGCCGCTCGTCGGCACCGAGGGCGCCAGCTACCCCTTCTGGTCGCCCGACGGCCGCACGATCGCCTTCTTCGGCGGCGGCAAGCTCAAGCGCATCCCGGCCACGGGCGGCAGCGTGACCACGCTGTGCGACGCGGCCGACGCGCGCGGCGGCTCGTGGGGGCCCGACAACACGCTCGTCTTCGCGCCCCAGCCCTTCGGCCCGCTGCTGCGCGTGCCGGCCGCCGGCGGCACGCCGGTGCCGATCACCCAGGCCGAGGGCCGCGTCTCGCACCGGCTGCCGCACCACCTGCCGCTCGGCCGGCACCTCATCTACAGCTCGCAGAACTCCGGGACCGAGGGCATCTTCCTGCTCGACCTGACCACGGGCGAGAGCACGCGTCTGGCGGACGACCAGAGCGAGGGGCTCTTCGTGGGGCCCGCCTGGATGGCCTTCGTGCGCTCGCGCGCCCTGATGATCCAGCCCTTCGACGTCGCCGCCGGCCGGCTCACGGGCGAGCCGCGGCGGCTCGTCGAGCGCGTCGAGTTCCTGCCGCCGCGCTTCACGGGCGCCTACACGATCTCGGCGGCCGGCACGATGGTCTACCGCACCGACCCGGCGCCGCAGCGCCTGGAGTGGTTCGACATGGACGGCCGCTCGCTCGGTCGGCTCGGCGACCCGGCGCAGTACGCCGGGCTTCGCCTCTCGCCCGACGGCACGCGCGTGGGCGCCCTCGTGGCGCGCGACGACGGGATGCTGGAGCTGTGGGTCTTCGACGCGCAGCGAGGCCTCGGCTCGAGACTCGTGGAGGGCCTCGACACGATCGACTTCCTCTGGAGCCCGGACGGCCGGCAGATCGCGTACGGCCGCGACATGAGCACGAACACCGAGACGTGGGTGCACGACATCGGCACGGGCGAAGAGCGGCGCCTGAGCAGCGCCGGCTGGCCCGCCGGCTGGTCGCGCGATGGCCGGTGGCTCGCGATCAACGCGCAGGAGCCGGGCTCGGGGCTGAACGTGTACAGCCTGCCGGCCGACGGCAGCGGCGAGCCGCGCGCCGTGCTCGCGACGCCGGCCGCCGAGATGTGTGTCGCCGTCTCGCCCGACGGGCGCTGGCTGCTGGTGAGCTCCGACCAGTCCGGCCGCGAGGAGCTCTGCGTGGCCCCTGTCGCGGGCAACGCGCCGCTCCGCGCGCTGACCTCGACCGGAGTGGGCCAGCGGGCGTGGTGGCTCGACGACGGCCGGGTGGTCTACCTGTCCGCCTCGGGCAAGCAGCTCTTCGAGCTGACGGTCAAGCCGCGTGAGGGCGGCGACGAGCTCGAGATCGGCGAGGCGCATCCGGCCTTCCAGGGTCGCGAGCTGCCGTCGGACACGATCTCGCTCTCGCCCGACGGCAAGCGCCTGCTCGCGATCGTGCCGGGCGAGCAGGGCGCGGGCGACCAGCTCACGCTCGTGCAGAACTGGCCGGCGGCGATCGAGGGGCAGTGAGGGCGGCCCGCGGCCTCAGCCCCGCCAGTCGTTCACCGCCGCGATGACCTCGTCCTGGTGCCCGGGCTCCATCTCGGGGTAGATCGGCAGGCTCAAGACCTGCGCCGCGGCCTGCTCGGCGCGGCGCGGCGGCTGGCGCACGACGGCGCGCTGCTTGAGCGCCGTCATCTGCGAGAGGGCGCGGGCGTAGTGCACCAGCGTCTGCAGCCCGCGCGAGGCGAGGTGCGCCGCGAGCGCGTCACGCTTCTCGGCGCGCACGACGAACTGGTGCCACACCGGCTCGCAGCCGTGCCGCACCGCCGGCAGCGCGACGGCCGGGTTGCGGATCTCGTGCAGGTAGCGCGCCGCCGTCGCCTGGCGCGTGGCGTTGTGCGTCGCGAGCCGCGTCAGCCGCACGCGCAGGATCGCGGCGTGCAGCTCGTCGAGCCGCGCATTGAGGCCCGGCTCGGCGAAGTCGTAGCCCTCGACCTGGCCGTACATGCGCAGCCGCTTGCAGCGCGCGGCGAGCGCCGCCTCGGAGGTGCTCAGCGCGCCGCCGTCGCCGAAGGTGCCGAGGTTCTTGGTGGGGTAGAAGCTCCAGGCCGCGAGCCGGCCCATCGACCCGGCCGGCCGGCCCTGGTCCGTGGCGCCGTGGGCCTGCGCCGCGTCCTCGAGGATCGCGATCGGCCGGCGCGTCACGCCCGCCGCGGTGGCGTCCTCCGCGCCCTCGTGGACGACGCGCGCGATCGTATCGAGGTCGGCGCACTGGCCGTAGAGGTGCACCGGCACCACGACGGCCGTCCTGGACGAGAGCGCCGTCGCGAGCGACGCCGGGTCCATGGTGTAGGTGTCGAGGTCGACGTCGACGAGCACGGGCACGGCGCCCACGGCGAGCACGGCCATCGCCGTGGGGGCCGCGGTGAGGGCCGGGATGCAGACCTCGTCGCCGGGCCGCACGTCGAGCGCGAGCAGCGCGACCTGCAGCGCCTCGGTGGCCGACGCCACCCCGACCACGTGGGGCACGCGCAGGAAGGCCGCGTACTCGGCCTCGAAGGCCGCCACCTCGCGCCCGAGGATGTAGTGGCCGCTCTCGAGCACACGGCGCACGGCCTCGAGGATCTCCGCCTCCTGCGCCCGGTAGCCGGCGAGCAGGTCGTGGAAGGGGCGGGTCATGCGGTGCGGCTCAGAGGTAGTGCTGGAGGTGGCGCTCGTAGTAGCGCACGGTGCGCTCGAGCCCGTCGCGCAGCGCGACCCGCGGCTCCCAGCCCAGTTCCTCGGTGATCAGCGCGTGGCTGCCGTAGTAGTCGCCGATGTCGATGGGCTTCTTGTCCTCGGGCCAGGGCACGCAGCGCACGCTGCCCTTGCCCGCGATCTCGACCAGCATCGACACGAGCGCCTTGAGGCTGACCGGCTCGGGGCCCGCGAGGTTGTAGACCTTGCCGCGCGCCGGGCCGGTGGCGCGCGCGCCGGCGAGCAGGAAGGCCTCGACGACGTCGTCGACGAAGTTGAGGTCGCGGACCTGGCTGCCGTCGCCGTAGAGGTCGATCGTGCCGCCCTCGACGATCGTGCGCACGAACCAGCCGATGAAGCCCTGGCGGTTGTGCCGCACGAGCTGCCCCGGCCCGAAGGTGTTCGTCAGGCGCAGCGAGACCGCGCGCAGGCCGTAGGCCTCGCCGTAGACGAGGTGGTAGCTCTCGCCCGCGGTCTTGTTGATGCCGTTCACGTCGACCGGCCGCACGGGGTGCTTCTCGTCGACGGGCAGGTACAGCGGCCGGCCGTACTGCTGGCGGCTCGCCGCGAACACGATCGCGACCTGCGGGTTGTTGTGCCGGCACGACTCGAGGATCGAGAGCTGGCTGCGGCAGTTGATGTCGAGGTCGGTCACCGGGTCGCGCATCGAGTCGATGTGGCTGACCTGGCCGGCCAGGTTGAAGAGCATGTCCTGGCCCTGCACGAGGTGGTCCATGGCCGAGCGGTCGCGCACGTCGGCGATGTTGACCCGCACCTTGTCCTTGTAGTCGGCGATGTTGAAGGCGTTGCCGCCGTAGTCCTTGATCATGCTGTCCATCAGCGTGACCTCGGCGCCCAGCTCGACGAGGCGCCGGCCGAGGTTGCTGCCGATGAAGCCCAGGCCGCCGGTGACGAGCACGCGCCGGCCGCGGTAGGAGGTCTCCGGGCTCATGCGCGGCCGGCCCGCGCCGGGGCCGGCGCCCCCGGCTTGCTGACCTGCTTGCGCACGATGAGCTCCCACCAGAGCACGCTCATGCCGCGCGCCACCTGCCACAGGCGGGGGAGGTTGAAGAACTGGCTGCGGCCGTGCATGCGGTGGTAGTGGTGCACCGGCACCTGCACGACGCGGAAGCCGTTCTTCTCGACCTTGGTGACGAGCTCGACGCAGATCAGGCCGGTGTCGCGGGTCAGCTCGATGCGCTCGAACATCGAGCGGCGCAGCAGGCGGAAGTCGCAGTCGACGTCGCGGATGCGCAGACCGAAGGCCAGCTTCATGAGCCAGTGGTAGACGCGGCCGATCAGCTTGCGGTGCAGGGGGTCGTGGCGCGCGATCTTGTAGCCGTTGACCATGTCGGCCCCTTCGCGCGCGGCCCACAGCGCCGCCAGCTCGCGCACGTCGTACTGCGCGTCACCGTCGGTGTAGAAGACCCAGTCCTTGGTCGCCGCCGCGAAGCCGCTGCGCAGCGCGCCGCCGTAGCCGCGGTTGGCCGCGTGCGTGACGACGCGCAGGTGGGGGTTGCCGGCCGCCAGCTCGGCCAGGATGCGGCCGGTGTGGTCGGGGCTCGCGTCGTTGACGACGATGACCTCCCAGTCGTCGGTCAGCTCGCGCGCCACCGACGAGACGAGCACGACGAGGCTCGCGATCGTGCCCCAGTCGTTGTACGCGGGGAAGAAGACGGACAGCCCGGCGTGTCGGTTGGTGTCCGGCATTCGTGACGCCCGGTCGCGCAGCGGGGCGCGGCCAGTCTAGCGGCGGGACGCCGGGCCGCCAAACTCGCCCGGACGCCGCAGCACCGCGAAGAGCGAGAGGCCCCAGGGCAGCAGGCCGCGGAGCGCGAGCGCGGCCTCCAGCTTCATCCACGCCGTCAGCGGCGCGTTGATCGCGGCGGGCAGCGCCGAGACGTCCGAGTGAGGGCGGTCGCGGCGGCCGGCGAGCCGGCGCGTGACCACGGCCGCGGGCAGCAGCGCGCAGTTGAACCACGCCAGGCGCACGACCTCCAGCCCGGCCGCCTGCGCCAGCGCGCGGACGCGCGCGCGGTCGTAGCGGCGCGCGGTGTGCACCTGCGCGTCGTGCGGGCCGGCCAGCCACGCGTGCGCCGGCAGGTTGAGCAGCAGCACGCCGCCCGGGCGGCAGGCCGCGGCCAGCTCGGCGAGGGCCGCGCGGTCGTCGGGCACGGCGCGGTGGTAGAGCACGTCGAGGCACACCACCGCGTCGACCGAGTCCGGCGCCAGCGGCAGCGCCGAGACGCTGCCCTGCACGAGGGCCAGGCCGTTGCGCGTGGCCGCGAAGGTCAGCGCCAGCTCGCTGCGGTCGAGCCCGACGACGTGCCCGTGCGCGGTGAGCCGCTCGGTCAGCCCGCCCGGTCCGCAGCCCGCGTCGAGGATGCGCAGGCGCGCCGCGCCGGCCGGCCGGTGCCGCACGAGCGCCGCGAGCACGAGCGCGTGCAGCCCGCGATACCAGAAGTGGATCGCCTCCAGCCGGTGGATGCGTTCGTACTCGGAGGGCTCCACGGGCGCGCGCGGCCGCTCAGTGCCGCGGCTTGTAGTGCTTGGGCGCGGCCTTGGGCTTCGGCTTGGGTTTGGGCTTGGCCTTGGGCTTCGGCTTCGGCGGCGCCTTGGCCTTCGGCTTGGGCTTGGGCTTGGGCTTGGCGGTCGCGTTCGGATCGGGTGCGGGCGCGGGCTTGGCGACCACCGGCGGCATGTCCGGCAGCATCTCGATCGCCTCGAGCGGATCGGGCACCGGCTGCTCGGAGTTGAGCTGCTCGAGCAGCTCCTGCTGATCGGTGAGCAGCGTCCAGCGCTCGTCGGCGCTCGGGGGCAGGCCGTTCGCCAAGGCGGCCACCAGGCTGTCGCGTCGCGCCGCGAAGAGCGAGCCGCCCGCGCCGAGGTCGAGCATGAGCCGGCGGATGAGCTGGTCCTGCGTCGCGATGAGCTGGCTGTAGAGCGACTCATCGGGGTCGACCAGGTGCCACTGGTGGGCCAGCTCGTCGCGGCGCGTCGTGAGCTCGACCTTGTGGTCGACGAGCGCCATGCGAGCCTCGAGATCGGTCCACTGCTCGCTCTTCTCGATCGTCTTGTCGAGCGACTCGAGCTCGGTGTTCAGGGACTTGTGCTCGGCGATGACCTCGTCGAGCCCGGCCTCGGAGACGAGCTTCTTCTGGAGCGCGGTGATCGTGGGCCAGAGCTCGGCGGCGGCCGGGGGCGCCTCCGCGGGGCCCGCCGGCGGGCCGAGCGAGGTCTGCAGCTCGTCGAGCGCCTGGGCGGCCAGCGCCGGGTCCTGCAGCACGAGCGCCGAGAGGTCGGGCTTCTGCACCTCGAGCTCGGGCGCGATCGCGTAGAGCGCGGTCTCCATCTCGGCCAGCTGCGCCGACTCGACGCGTCCGCCGACGAGCGCGTGCGCCTGCTCGGCGAGCCCGTTGAAGGCGATCTCGCGCTCGACGAGCGCCTCGCGCAGCTTGACGGCCTGGTCGCGCAGCGACCAGTCGCCGCTCTGCAGGAAGCGGCGGTTCAGGTTGGACATCTGGGTCAGGCGCGGGTCGCCGCGCGAGGAGTCGTAGGCGCTCTGCAGCCCGGTGAGGAAGGCGAGCTGCTGGCGGTTCAGGTTGGCGGCCGAGACGTCGGCCGGCGTCGGCAGCTCGAGCGGCAGGAGCGAGAACTGGCGCACGCGCTGGTTGAAGTCGACGTCGCGGTCGACGCGCTGCCGCCGCTCGAGCCGGAAGCCCGTGAGCTTGGCCGGGTCCTCGAGCCCGATCGTGCTGCGCTCGAACTCCTGGACCGCGTTCTCCTGGATCAGCGCCTCCTTGAAGGCCGCGCCGAAGGCCTCGGCGGGGGAGCCGGCGGCGGCGTGGGCCGGAGCGGGCGGCGGAGCCTCGGGCTCGGGAGCCGGCGCGTCGGCCGCCGGCGGGGCCGGCTCGAGCGTGACGGGCTCGGGCGCGACGGGCTCGGGCGCGTCCTGCGCGCGCGCGCCGACGGCGAGGGCGCCGAGCAGCAGCGCGGACAGCGCGCGCTTCCTTGCGCGCGGCGGACCGCTAGAATCCCGGCGCCCGCTCCCCCGGAGGCCGACATGGCCAAGCCCAATCGCAAGATCAAGAAGGCCAATCACGGCAAGCGCCCGGCCGCGGGCCGCACGCGGCGCCACCTGCGGCAGCGCAAGCATCCCGTCCGCACCTGACTCGCGAGAAGTGGGCACGGTCCCAGACTAATCCCCACGACGCGGCGCACAAGCCGGCCGTCGGCGGGCGCCGGGGACGGTTTTCCGGGGAGTGCTAGACTGCCGCCCGCCGGGCGCGGGGGACGCGGCCGGCGTTCCCACGGTCTCACTCCGGGCTGCAACACATGCTCCACACGCTCTCGCTCGTCCGTACCGTCCGCACCGCGCTCGTCGGGGTCGCGCTGCTCGCGCTCGCCGCGCCGAGCTTCGCCTCGGACGTCATCCTCAAGCTCGACAGCCTCACCGACTTCGGCACGGCCGTCGTGCAGGGCGGCTTCGTGGAGGGCGAGACCGGCGGCGTGATCCTGGCGGCGCAGGCCGGCCAGTACCCGGTGACCCTGAAGGAGCTGCAGGTCTTCGTGGGCAAGCAGGCCTCGGTGCCCTTCACGAGCATCACCGTGCAGCTGCGCGTGTGGAGCACGTCGACGATCTCGGGCAGCTCGCCGAGCCTGGGCGCGGCCGTGTACACCTCGCCGCAGATCGGCTTCACCGCCGACGCGCTCAACGTGTGGGACGTCTCGGCGGCCAACCTCGTGATGAACGGCCCCTTCACGGTGGGCTGCACCGTGGTCGACACGAACTTCATCAGCCTCATCGCGGGCAACCAGCCCAACCTGGTGACCGACAACAACGGCTGCCAGAACGGGAAGAACTGGGTGCGGCAGACGAACGGCGTGTGGGCCAACCTGTGCTCCTTCGGCGTCTCGGGCGACCTCGTCATCCGCGTGAAGGCCTCGACGGGGAACGGCACCGGGCAGTTCAACAGCTTCCCGAACGGGCTGGCGGGCAACTTCGCGCCGTCACTCTCTGGCAGCGGCTCGCTCGCCGGCGGCGCCGCCTTCCAGATCGCGTTCGCCGGATTGCCGCCCGCCACGACGACCACGCTCATCGTCAGCCTGAATCCGCTCTTCGCGCCCTTCAAGGGCGGCGAGCTCGGCCCGTTCCCCGACCTGCTCATCCCGCTGAGCACCGGAGCGGGCAGCTTCAACCTGAACGCCTCGATGCCGACCGGCCTGCCGCCGATGCTCGAGCTGTACCTGCAGTCCTGGACGCCGGACGCGGGCGCACCCGCCGGCCTCGACGCCACGAACACGCTGCAACTCGTCACGCCCTGACGCATCGCGTCGAACCATGCGCGGCGACCGATGTCGCGCGCGTGGCGTTGCACGCGCGCCATGACTTGAGTGCGTGGACGGGCCGTTCTGAAAGATTGCGCTCAAGACCGGCGGAGGGCGCTGACGAGAAGGGTGGCCGTTGGTTGGGCTTCACCCTCACGAGGTTCAGAGCACATGGACATCTTCTTCTACATGTTCGCGTCGGCGATGCTGGCCGGGATCCTGGTCGAGCTCGAGCAGATCCGCCGCAACGTCCAGCGCGACAGCTAGACAGTCGTGACTCCCCGGCCGCCTGAGCGCGGCCACGGGTTCGATCCCCGGCGGGGAGGATGCTTGTGTGATTCCTCGGGGTGCCGGAGAATGTGCGTCGCCGCACCACGTGCGGCCCGCGCGCGCTCACCGCGCGCGCGTGTGCATTCCCCGAGGAATCATGAAGTTCTACATCCCGAGCATGGGCCCGGAGAACGCCGACGTCGTCTATGCCGGCATCCGCGCCTTCCTCGCGAACGAGTGGGGCTATCGCCTCACACCGCGTCGCGTGCAGAAGCTCTCCTACACGACCAAGGGCCAGCGGCAGGACATCGCCGTGGGCCGGCAGATGGGCACGGATCACGAGACTGTGTTCGCGATCTTCGAGACGCCCAGCCTGTATCTCATCTGCACGCCCAAGCAGGGCGTCGCCGGCCGGCCGCCGGTCAAGGTCAAGCGCAAGGACGTGACCGAGATCGTCGACTTCGACGCCGCCGAGGCCGAGCAGCCGGCCTGACGGCGCCGCGGCGCACCGCGCGGGCGCTCAGCGCGCGTGGTGCCGGGCGAGCTCGAGATAGTGGCGCGCGTGGGCGCGCAGCGTGGCCGCCTCGTCGTCGCTGACGGCGCGCAGCACCCTGGCCGGCACGCCGGCCACCAGCGAGCGCGCCGGGATCACCGCGTGCTCCTTCACGACGGCGCCGGCGGCGACGATGCAGCCCTCGCCGATCTCGGCGCCGCCGAGGATCACGGCCTTGATCCCGATCAGGCAGCCGTCCCCGACGCGCCGGCCGTGCACGACGGCCCCGTGCCCGATGGTGACCTCGGCGCCGATGTCGTTGGG
>Ga0111539_10008988_pt1 | contig 12649 bp, 8 predicted proteins | sample RhiMethybrSRZTD1_FD_79667 | JGI IMG/M metagenome (GOLD analysis project Ga0111539, IMG submission 79667) | Populus rhizosphere microbial communities from Tennessee, USA - Rhizosphere MetaG P. TD hybrid SRZTD1 (version 2) (version 2) | ecosystem: Host-associated > Plants > Roots > Rhizosphere >...
AGGAACAGCGGCGACTGAAAGAACGGCCATGCCCCGCTTTTTGGCGCACGGCGGAAGATGTCACGAAATAGCTGCTTGGTCTTTGTGCGGTTGAGAAAGTGCTGCTGGTCGGGAGCACGCTCGTAGGCGTATCCGGGCGAGACGGTGATGCCATCGACGCCCAGCGCCTTCACGTCGTCGAAAAACCCGGCAACGCGTTCCGGCTCAGCATCGTTGAAGAGCGTACAATTGATGTTGACCCGGAAGCCATCTGCCTTCGCCGTCTTGATCGCTGCGACAGCCTTTGCATAGACGCCCGGCTGGCAGACCGACCTGTCGTGCATCTCCCTGTCGCCGTCGAGGTGTACCGACCAATTGAAGCGTCGGTGCGGCCGATACTGCTGAAGCTTCTTATCCATCAGCAGCGCATTGGTGCAAACCGTGACGAACTTACCTTTTGCGAGTGCACCTGCGACGATCTGCGGCAGCTCCCTGTGCAGGAGCGGCTCGCCACCAGCGAGGACCACCACCGGCGCTCCGCACTCGTCGATCGCCTCCATGCAATCGGCAACCGAGAGCCGCTGGTTCAAAATCTTATCTGGGTAGTCGATCTTGCCGCAGCCCGCGCAGGCAAGATTGCAGCGAAACAGGGGCTCCAGCATCAGCACCAGCGGATAGCGCTTGCGCCCCTGGAGATGTTGGCGGAGCACGTAAGCTCCAATCGCCACGGCTTGATTGAGAGGGATACCCACCCGCAATTTCCTTGTCACCCGCCACTTGGGTCAAGAGCCATCGACGAGACTGGGCCCGGCTGAACGAGCTCGGGCGGCAGCCGGAACTTGATCCTCTCGTCGATACCCGGCAGCGTCGTCAGCTCGACAGGGCCGAAGCGAGCGAGCGCAGTTATGACGTCCTCGACGAGAACCTCGGGAGCCGAGGCTCCGGCCGTCAGCCCGATGGTTGCCTTACCTACAAGCCATTTGCGATCGAGCTCGCTGCCGTCTGCGATGAGGTAGCTTGGGATGCCGGCATCGGCGCCAATCTCGCGCAAACGGTTCGAGTTCGAGCTGTTGCTTGCGCCAACCACCAAAATAAGTTCAACGAGCTTGCTGAGCTCGCGCACTGCTGTTTGGCGATTCTGCGTCGCATAGCAGATGTCGCGGGTCTCGGGACCAACGATATCCGAAAAGCGCGCCTTGAGTGCGTCAATGGTGGCTCGCGTATCATCAACGCTCAGCGTCGTCTGCGTGATGTAGGCCACTGGGGCATCGACGGGCAGATCGAGGCCCTCGACATCGGCCCAGTCCCGGATGAGATGCACGGCGCCCTTGAGCTGGCCGATTGTCCCTTCGATCTCCGGATGGCCAGCGTGGCCGATCAGGATCACTATTCGGCCCTGATGGATGTAGCGTTGCCCCTGGGCGTGGACTTTGGCGACCAGCGGACACGTCGCATCCAGCACAGACAGTCCCCGCATCTTGGCGTCATCCTCGACGGACCGCGAGACGCCATGTGCGCTGAAGATCGTGACGGCGCCGCGCGGCACCTGCGAAAGATCTTCCACGAAGCGAGCCCCCTTCAGCTTCAGGCTCTCAACGACATAGCGGTTGTGCACGATCTCGTGGCGCACGTACACCGGCGGTCCGTACTTTTTCAGAGCGCGCTCGACGATCTCGACGGCGCGGACGACGCCAGCGCAGTAGCCGCGCGGCCGCGCCAAGATCACTTTCATGGGCTCACCCAATCCTGAAGACCCAAGGCTACTCGACCCTATTGGGGGCAACCGCCTGCCTGGTGCTCCAGCGCGATCCATGCGCTCCCTCGACTCGTGAGGCTACACCGCCCTGCCTCGCCCTGCCAGCAAAACGCCCTTTGTCTCCACACCGAAAATAGCAAACTGGCACCGCCGACGCGCGATCGCCAGCGGCCATCAGCTTAGGTGCGTTTACTCCTTCTCCGCATTACAAAATCGGGCGCACCGAATTAGAGTTGGTCCACCGCCTGCCGCTAGGGCGTGGGTTTTGCGCGCAAGCAACGACTTGGAGGTCCATCCCTGCGCACCGATATGCTCGAAACGATCATTGCGTGCTGCACGCGCGCCTGCTGCCGCTTTCCCTATCTTGTGATCCTCACCGCCGCGATCGCCAGCGCGGCTGCCACCGAGTACGCACGTCGCCACTTCGCCATCGATACCGATACCAGCCAACTCATCTCCTCCGCGTTGCCATGGCGCCAGCGCGAGCTGCAGCTTGATAGGGCATTCCCGCAACGAACCGACACGATCGTGGTCGTTGTGGACGGTCTCACGCCTGAGCTCGCGGACGGCTCCGCCGGTGCGCTTGCCGAGGCGCTGGCCGCGAAACCGGACCTTTTTCACAGCGTGCGCCGACCTGATGCTGGACCCTTTTTCGACCAGAACGGCTTGCTGTTCCTGTCAACGGCGGAGCTAGCGCGAACAACGGAACAGATGATTCGCGCCCAGCCGTTCCTCGGCACGCTTGCCGCGGACCCAACGCTGCGCGGCGTTGCCGCGGCCCTGGCCTTCATTCCGATCGGCGTGAAAGCCGACCAAATCAAGATAGACGACTTCGGCGAGCCGCTGGCGCGGTTGGCCGACGCGCTGGAGGCACTGGCTCACAACCGCAGAATAGCTTTCTCTTGGAGCGAGTTGATGACGGGGCAGGCGCCGCACCGCCGTGACTTGCGCCGCTTCGTTTACGTCAAGCCGGTGCTCGACTACGGCTCCCTCGCGCCAGGTGCCGCGGCCTCAGCCGCGATTCGCCACGTCATTCGCGCCCTTGAGCTTGAGCCAAAAAATGGCGTCTCCGTACGGCTGACCGGACCCGTTCCGCTGGCCGACGAAGAGTTCAGCACCGTCGCCGATGGTGCCCTGCTCAACGGCGTTTTGACGCTAGCCGCGGTCCTGCTGATCCTCTGGCTCGCGCTGCGATCGGTCCGGATCATTGCCGCTGTCGTCGCCAGTCTTATCGTCGGGCTCCTCATCACGGCAGCAGCGGGCTTAGCGATGGTGGGCGCCTTTAATCTGATCTCGGTCGCTTTTGCGGTGCTGTTCGTCGGCATCGGCGTCGACTTCGGCATCCAGTTCGCCGTGCGCTACCGCCATGAGCGGCATGGCAACGATAACTTGCGGGCGGCGCTCGTCTCCGCTGCGAGGCAGGCCGGCAAGCCCTTGGCCTTGGCCGCGGCGGCCACCGCGGCTGGCTTCTGGGCCTTCCTGCCGACCGACTACCGCGGCGTTTCCGAGCTTGGGCTCATTGCCGGTACCGGCATGATCATCGCGTTCATCGCCAGCATCACGCTGTTGCCTGCCCTGCTCACCGTTTTGAAGCCGTCGGGTGAGGCGGCCGAGGTCGGCTATCGCGCGCTTGCACCCGTCGATCGCTTCGTTGCCCGTCACCGGCGCAACATTCTCGCCTTGAGTTTGATTGTCGTCGCGGCCGGCCTGCCTTTGCTCAAGGGTTTAAAGTTCGATTTCAACCCGCTTAACTTGCGCAGCCCAAAAGTCGAATCGGTCGCAACCTTGTTGGATCTGATGCAGGATCCCGCGACCGCGCTCGACACTGTGGAGATCCTTTCTCCTTCCCCAACCGCCGCGCAGGAGCTTGCCCATCGCCTCGATCGTGTGCCGGAGGTATCGCGTACCCTTACCCTGCAGAGCTTCGTGCCCGACGCTCAGGACGAGAAGCTCGCGCTCCTTGCCGATGCGGCGGCGCTGCTCGGGCCTACGCTCATGCCGCATGAACCGAAAGCAGCTCCGACCGATGCGGAGGAGATCGAGGCATTGCGCGCGACAGGCGAGGCGTTCGCTGAGATCGGCGGCGATGACGAGGGTGTCACGGCGCTGTCGCGTCGCCTGGCTCAGGCTTTGATGGCGCTTGCCAATGCCGCGCCGGCAAGCCGGGTTCAGGCCAGGAACGCTTTGATAGCTGGGATCAAGCCTCGCATTGAGCAGATCCGTCGGCTTCTTAAGGCGGAGCGGATCTCGCTCAACAGCCTGCCCCGCGATCTCCTGAACGACTGGGTTACCGAGGATGGCAGAGCCCGGGTCGAGGTTGCGCCCAAGGGCGCTGGAAACGACAACGAAATGCTGAGACGATTTGCTTCCGCCGTGCTCGCGGTGGCACCAGAGGCAACGGGTAGCCCAATTCTCATCCAGGAATCGGCGAATACCGTGGTCGATGCCTTTGTGCATGCCGCCGCATTCGCCCTGGGTTCGATCACGCTCATTCTGCTCGTCGTCCTCAGGCGCGTCAGCGACGTTCTTTTGACCCTTGTGCCTCTGCTGCTCGCCAGCGTGGTAACCCTCGAGCTGATGGTGCTGTTCGAGTTGGCGCTCAACTTTGCCAACATCATTGCGCTGCCGCTTCTCCTGGGTGTAGGCGTCGCGTTCAAGATTTACTACGTGCTTGCATGGCGCGCGGGCGAGACCAGCCTGCTCGCCTCTTCGCTGACGCGTGCGGTCTTGTTCAGTGCGCTCACCACAGCCGCTGCTTTCGCGAGCTTATGGTTCTCAAAGCATCCGGGCACGTCAAGTATGGGCAAGCTACTGACGCTGTCGCTGTTCACGACGCTCAGCGCAGCCGTGCTTTTTCAGCCCATTCTGATGGGCCCGCCGCGCCAGCCGAAATCGATGGGCCCTAAGCGCTAGGACGCGACTGCGCGCCGCTCGCGCAGAAACTTGAAAAACTCAACCCCTTCGCGCAGCCGCCGCTTCATCATCGCCGGGCTCTTCACCATCTCGGCAACGATCGACGCGATTTTGCCGGAGCGCAAGTAGAAGCGCCGGTAGAAGGTCTCAACCGAATCGAAGATCTCCGAATGGGACAGATGTGGGTAATGCAGCGGGGCCATCTGCACACCGCTCGCATCGACAAGCTCGGCGTGCTCAACATCGAGCCAGCCCTCGCGCACTGCCTGATCATAGAGGAATGTGCCGGGATAAGGCGCCGCGAGCGAGACCTGGATGGTGTGGGGATTGATCTCGGTGGCAAAGCGGATCGTCTCCTCGATGGTCTGCCTGGTTTCGCCGGGAAGGCCGAGGATAAATGTCCCGTGGATGGTGATCCCCAGATCGTGGCAATCCTTGCTGAACCGCCGTGCGACGTCGACCAGCATCCCCTTCTTGATGTTGTGCAGGATCTGCTGATTGCCCGATTCGTAGCCGACCAGCAGGAGTCGCAAGCCGTTATCACGCAGGATCTTCAGGGAGGCGCGTGGGACATTCCCTTTGGCATTGCAGGACCATGTCACCCCCAGCTTGCCGAGCTCGCGGGCAATGGCCTCCGCGCGCGGCAAGTTGTCGGTGAAGGTGTCGTCGTCGAAGAAGAATTCCTTGACCTGCGGAAACGCGGCTTTTGCCCATTTGATCTCCTCGACGACGTGGCCGATGCTGCGGGTACGGTATCGGTGACCGCCGACCGTCTGCGGCCAAAGGCAGAAGGTGCAGCGTGATTTGCAGCCGCGGCCGGTATAGAGCGAGAGATAGGGATGCTGCAGGTAACCGATAAAATAGCGCTCGATCCTGAGATCTCGTTTATATACCGGGGTCACAAACGGCAGCTGGTCCATGTCCTCCAGCACCATGCGGTCCTCGTTGTGCACCACCACGCCATCGGCATTGCGGTAGCTGAGGCCCTTGATGTCCCGCCATGCACGACCCTCGGCGACCTCCTTGATCGTGAAGTCGAACTCGTTGCGTGCGACGAAGTCGACGACCCCTGCTTTGGCCAGGCTCTTGTCCGCCTCGACCGCGACCTTGGCGCCGATGAGACCTGTTTTCAGGTTCGCGTTGACGGCCTTCAGTGCCTCGAGGGTGTGCACGTCCGCAGCGAAGGACGGCGTCGACGTGTGGGCAACGACGAGGTCATAGCTGCGGGCCAGGGGCAGGATGTCCGCGAGCTTAAAGCGGTGTGGTGGCGCATCGATAAGCTTGCTGTTCTCGACGAGAGCCGCCGGCTGGGCAAGCCAGGTCGGAAACCAGAATGAGCGAACCTCGCGCCGGGCCTGGTAGCGCGATCCGGCACCGCCATCAAAGCCCTCGAAAGACGGAGCCTGCAGGAACAGCGTGCGCATGGTGATCCCCTCAGGTCGGCGTCAGCGTCCCATTGGACCGAACGCTATAGCGCTGCCCCCGCCATGCGATTGACCCAGGCAGGAGGCTCGTCAGAAATATCACAAAGCTCAATAGGTCACGCAAAGGCGTGAGCCAGAGCGAGAACTCACGGCTCGCGGATTCGCGCCCGATCTGTAGAGGAGCCAGAACGCGACAGACAAGCACAAGCGCGATTATCCCCAGCTCGGTGGCGCCGAACCCTTCGAGTGCGGCCGCGGCCAGCGCAAACGGCAGCGGATGGGTGATGATCGAGCCGATATGGCCTGCAGGGTCGATAAGGCGAACGGTCCGTGCCCAACGCGTTTCGCGCCCCACGAGCTCGGACCATGTTTGTCCGAAACAAGTGTGTTCGACCAGGAGAGGCGGAACAGCCACTCGAAAACCCAGGTCTCTGACCGCTTTGCCGATGGCGTAGTCGTCCGCCAGTTGATTCGCAAACGGGCCAAATCCACCAATCCGGTCCAGTGTTGCCGCCTTGAGGGCAATGGTCGAGCCGAAACAGGGCTGGGCAAGTCCCAGCCTGAGTGCGACCAGCACATTCGGCAGAAAGTGATGGTTGATCGCCATGGCCGCGAGGCGCGACGCAAGCCCGGCATCCGAGGTACCGCGATAAAGGCACGTCACCAGACCGACGCCCGGCTCAGCGAGGGCGGCGACTACCTGCCGCAGATATGTATGATCAACGTTGATGTCACTGTCCGACAGCACGATCAGCTCGTGCCGAGCGCGAGACACCATATGCATCAGGTTGGAAATTTTCCGGTCGGCTCCGTGCAGGTAGGTGCCAACCACCAGTTCGATGTCCGCCTGTGGAAACTTTGTCGCGAGCTGAGGTACGACCGCCGCAGCCGCGTCCGATACCTCGCTGACGCCGAACACGATCTGCACCGGCCCGGGGTAGGCTTGCACACAAAAGGACGCCAGATTTGTCGCCAATCCCGGCTCGGCCCCGCACAGCGGCTTCAGGATGGTGACGCCTGGTGCAGACTTGAGCGCGGGCGCCGCCCCGACCTTGAGTTTCCGGACCAAGGCTGCAGCAAACACGAGATAGGCAGCGCCGACTATTGCCAAGGCGGTGCAAATCAGCCACAGCGATGCGGTTAGCTCAGGCGCAATTATTATCATGGTGTGCCGCGCCGGCTGAGAATGAGTTCGGTCCGATCTAATTCGGGTGGTGAATGACCCCAAGCACCGAAGCCATTCGGAGCATCCCTGTGGCGGTGGTCCTCGCTGCAACCCTGTCCGCTTGCGCTTCGGGCGGTCCACCCCAACCGCAATTCTTGTCGTCGCCGTCCCAAGCGCCCGGGTCCGCGGACTTGATGGAACAGATGAACCGATCGGTGTTCGAGGGCAATCAACGCTTCAATCACGCAGTGATCTATCCACTAGCAAGGAGCTACCGCGACACCCTACCCGAACCGGTCCGCGACTCCATTGACGCCTTCACGGCCAATCTCAATGAGCCGCTCGTCTTCGCCAACAACGTCCTGCAGTTGCGCTTTGGCGCCGCCACGACGACGCTTGGGCGCTTTGTCCTGAACTCGACCATTGGCATCGGCGGCCTCATTGATGTTGCTGCGCCAGAGGGACTTGCCCGCCAGACCGGGGATTTCGGACAAACCCTTTATGTGTGGGGCTTTCGCAACAGTGACTTCATCGTCGTTCCCGTTGTCGGACCAACGACTGTGCGCGACGCATTCGGCAATGGCGTCGAGCTCACGGCCCAGATTCTGCTGGGAACCATTCTGCCCCCTTCGACGGCGACGGCCGCTGGTCATGTTGGAGCCGTCGGCACGGTCACCTCTCCAGTCGCAAGCTTGGGTAAAGTCGAGCAAATGCAAGAACTTGAGCATAGCTCGGTCGACTTCTATGCCATGCTGCGGAGCGTGGTGGAGCAAAGGCGGCAGGCGGAACTGCGTGCGGCGCTCAAGGAAAGCCCGCTGGCGGGGCTGCCGGGGCTGGAAGACCGCAGCGGTGCGGAAAATGACCTTTTGCTGATTTCGCCGGCGCTATCATCGCCGGCTCTGGAGTCACCCGCCTTGGAGTCGCCGGCTTTGCAAGCACCCGGCCCGACCTCTCAACCGCTGCCGGCGGAGAAGCCGAAGCGGCCGGTAGGCGAGCCGACGTTTCCCGGCTGGAGCATTGTGATCACCATACCGCATGCTGGTGGATGAGCTGCCGAAGCTGGTCGAAGATGGCGGCCGGCCCAGATTTTCAACCGCCGGCCAGAAGCTTTTCGCCTTGTCGGCGCAGCGAGCTGATGAGGGCATCGGGCCCTCCTGATTTCAGGATCGCGGTGAACTCCGCCCTGCGGCTCGCAAGCTCGCTGATGGTGCCGTCGAGAAAGACGTCCACCACCTTCCATTCAGTACCGCTCCGTCGCATCAGGTAGTTGAGCGAGGAAACCTTGCCATTGGATTGCGTAATGCGGGTCCTGACGATCTTGTCGGCTGGCGGCTGCTCCTCGGTTTGCAGAATCTCGAACCGCTCACCTGAGTAGTCGTCGAAACGGCTGGCGTAGGTTGCGACCATCATTTGCGAGAAGGCTGTGACCAGCCCCGATTGCTGGACTAACGGTATCGATGGCCAGGTTGGGCCAACCGCGATTCGCGCCATCAGCGGCACATCATAGGTCTCGAACAAGATTGGTGCCAAGCGGTCGTAGCGCCCCTTCATGCCGAGCTGCCTGCCCTTCTTCATGGTTTCAAGCAAAGCGCCGTGTAGGCCATCGATGCGTGCAGCGGGAGAATCAATACCCTGCGCGGATGCGCCAATGCGCGCCAACGCTACAAGCCCCACCAATGCCACGGCCGCGGCAAGCCTCCGCCACGGCAAGCCGCTCGTTCGCCACATTGTCATCCCTTTCGCTGGACTTTTCGTGATCTTTCTGCACCCACCCACGAGCGCAAATAGGCTTCTCACGGCAGCGCCCTCGGGTCGACATGAAAACGAAAGGCCCGCTGGCGCCCGCACGAAAGAATTCTGAGGACAAGGGGAATGGCAGGCCACGTCGATTAGGTTACCCATGGGCGACAACAAGGTGCGCTGTTAATCCCACAATCCACAACTATCTCCAGACGGTGGATCGGTATTGTAAAACCGTCTCTGACTCCCTCGCGCGATCCTACTATCATTCAGCAAAGACTGATCGCATGGGAAATGGACCATGGCCATCACTACGCTGCCTCCCGCGTTGGCACCGTGCGCAAACGGCATCAGTACGCCCAAAGGTGATGTTTCAGCGGACTCTAAGTCTCCCCTCTTGGATCGGGTCATGACCCCCGAGGACCTGCGTAAGCTGCCGGAAACTAGTCTGCCCCAATTGGCAGCCGAGCTGCGGCAAGAAACGATCGATGCTGTGTCGGTTACGGGCGGGCACCTTGGTGCGGGTCTTGGTGTCGTCGAGCTGACAGTGGCCGTACACTATCTCTTCGACACCCCTCGGGATCGCCTTATCTGGGACGTGAGCCACCAGGCCTATCCGCACAAGATCCTCACCGGGCGCCGCGATCGCATCCGCACGATACGCCAGGGCGGAGGGCTCTCTGGCTTCACCCGGCGCATTGAAAGTGAGTACGATCCATTTGGCGCGGCACACTCTTCGACCTCCATCGCGGCGGGTTTGGGCATGGCCACAGCGCGCGATCTTGAGGGCAGGAGCAACAATGTTGTTGCCGTCATCGGCGATGGCGCCATGAGCGCGGGTATGGCCTATGAGGCGATCAACAATGCCGGTGCGCGCGATGTGCGCCTCATCGTCATCCTCAATGATAACGAAATGTCGATCGCACCGCCGACCGGCGCGCTGTCGGCCTACCTCGCACGACTGACCTCAAGCAGGCCGTACCTGGCCTTGCGCGACATTGCCAAGCAGCTCGCCAAGCGCCTGCCCAGAGAATGGGAGCGCCGGGCAGCCCGAGTCGAGGAATACACGCGACACCTTTGGCAGGGCGGGGTCTGGTTTGAGGAGCTAGGGTTCTATTATGTTGGGCCAATCGACGGCCATGATTTCGAACACCTTCTGCCTGTTCTGCGGAACGTACGCGATGCCCGACATGGCCCTATTCTTGTTCATGTCGTGACACAGAAGGGCAAGGGCTATCCGGCGGCCGAAGCGGCGCGCGACAAGTATCACGGTGTTGCCAAGTTCAACATTGTGACCGGCGCACAGGTGAAGCCGAAAGCCAAGGCGCCGACATATACACAGGTGTTCGCACAGAGCTTGATCGAAGAGGCCAAGAAGGACCAGAAAATCGTAGCGATCACAGCTGCCATGCCGGATGGCACCGGCCTCGATCTGTTCGGCAAGGAGTTCCCCAGTCGCACATTCGACGTCGGCATCGCCGAGCAGCACGCCGTAACGTTCGCGGCGGGCCTGGCCACCGAGGGCATGAAGCCCTTTGCCGCCATTTATTCGACCTTCCTCCAGCGCGCCTACGACCAGGTCGTACACGATGTCGCTATCCAGAGCTTGCCCGTGCGCTTTGCCATCGATCGCGCGGGACTGGTTGGTGCGGACGGGGCAACGCACGCCGGTAGCTTCGACCTCGCCTACCTTGGCTGTCTGCCGGGCTTCGTCATCATGGCGGCGGCCGACGAGGCCGAGCTTCGCCACATGGTGGCGACCGCAGTAGCCATAGACGACGCTCCGTCGGCCGTGCGCTATCCGCGCGGGGAGGGTATTGGCGTCGAGGTGCCAACCGAGGGGGTAATCCTCGAGATTGGCAAAGGGCGCATCATCCGTGAGGGTTCACAAGCCGCGCTGCTGTCGCTTGGCGCGCGGCTCCCCGAGTGCATGAAAGCCGCGGATCAGCTAGCCGCAGTGGGGCTTTCGGCAACCGTCGCGGACGCGCGCTTCATGAAACCGCTCGACACCAAATTAATCCTACGGCTCGCCCGCAATCACGAGGTGCTGGTCACCGTCGAGGAGGGCTCCATCGGCGGATTCGGCAGCCATGTGCTGGATTTTCTCGTTGAGGAGGGGCTCCTCGACAGCGGCCTCATCGTACGTACGATGAAGCTCCCTGACCTCTTTATCGACCACGATACGCCGCAGAGAATGAACGAGCGGGCTGGCCTCACCGCATCGAACATCGCTGAGACAGTGATTGCAGCCCTCCGGCGTGCCGAACTCGCGCGCGATTTCAATCGTAGTTTCCGTCGCAGATCAGGCGTGCGGCTCGCGGACGTTAGCTGAAGGAATACGCGGGCAAAAGCGGGAGCCCCGCCAAAACCGCCGGTATTCGATGCCCTGCCAGATCAGCAGCGCCGGTAGGCCGATGATGATTTCCCTCGCCCGCTTGAGCAAGGCGAGAGCCAGTGCGACGTCGGGAGGAAGTCCAAACAAGGTCCCCAGCATCAGATATCCGCTCTCCTGGACACCTACCGCCGAAGGCACGACAAATGCGGCGCTACGCAGCGCAAAAACCAGGCTTTCAATGACGAGGGCATCTGTAAGGCTCAAAGGGTAACCCATGAGTTTAAGGCCGAGCCAAGTCTCGGCGACAGCGGCCAACCAGGCCACAAAATGCAGCGTCATGGAAATCGCCACGCGAATGGGGTGCAGGTAGATTTGCCGGATGGCAGCATCGATGCGCACGGGCTCGACGAGGCTTTCGAAGTATCGACGTAGCCCGAGGTGCACGGCGAGCTTCTGCAGGAGCCGGAATAATCCATTGCGCTGCACATTTACGAAAGCAGCGACCGCTAGCGTCGCCAGCACGAGACCCGCAAATGCCCACCACACACTGGCTGTGCCAGGCCGGTGTGCGACAAGGAAGCCCAAACCGAGGAGCGTGAAAAGAAGCTGGCTCAGGATCTCTATTGTGACGTCAATGATGGTCGTGGCCCCTGCCAGACCAAGGCGAACCCCATGAAACGTGAGCTCTCGCGCAGCAATCACCTCACCCGCAATTGGTAGGAGCGCTAAGAGGTTTCCCGTGCTGTCACGCAGCCAGCGCGCCCAAACGAATGCCAAGGTGAAGCGCGGCATCTGCCCGAGAAGTGCTTGCCAGGCCAGGGCGCATAGGAGGACAGACACCACGTGGACGCCGCAGAGGGCTGCCAGTCCACTCCAACCAGCGGCGGCTAAAGACCTGCCTATCGGTTCCAACCCGTAAAAGACGAACAGGCAAATCGCGAGCGCAAAGCCGCCGAGGACGCCCAGTAGGACACTGACTTTCACGATCATCAACCTGTGCGTGTCGCGCTCGGGGTCATCATTTGTCGAGCGGCGAGAGGGCCGCTGCGCTGCCGGCGGCCATCAGCCTGCGGAACGCGGAGATGGAGAAAGTGCTTTGTCCCCAACGTGTTCTGTCGCCGACTAGACTAACCGCCCAGGCTAGAAAGCAAACGCATTCGCGCAGCGGCACCAGCCAGGGCCGTGGAGGTGATGCCATTGATAGACTGCGACGAACCTGACTATGGAGGGCGATCCGCGCTGCGATCTCAGTTCCGATTACGACCAAACCGAGGACAGTGGGCTGAGGCAGCAGAAACAGGAGAAGAAGCGGCAAGGGATAGGTTACCACCGATAGG
>Ga0111539_10008989_pt1 | contig 12646 bp, 7 predicted proteins | sample RhiMethybrSRZTD1_FD_79667 | JGI IMG/M metagenome (GOLD analysis project Ga0111539, IMG submission 79667) | Populus rhizosphere microbial communities from Tennessee, USA - Rhizosphere MetaG P. TD hybrid SRZTD1 (version 2) (version 2) | ecosystem: Host-associated > Plants > Roots > Rhizosphere >...
GAAGTTCGGATCGGCCAAGCAGAATGCGGTCGAGTTCGGCCAAGGCCCTGTTAGCAAGCTCGACCGCCGGTTTGATTTCTTCAGGTTGCAGGATCGTTTCCGTCATAAAGTTCGAGAAGTAATTATTGGCGCAGTATGGGGAGCGTAAGCCCAATGGCATAAGATTGGCGGCAGCCCTTGCGCCACAAACTTAATCCAATTACGCATACACCACCTGCGCTTTATCGAATGCCGCTCAAAAAATTGAGAGTGGAATAGGAATTGAGAGCGCATTCATTTCGACTGCGGCCTATCAAAATAACGCTTCACCGCGCCCCTGTGGCGGGGCAGTATTGTTTGCGTATAGGCAGAGCCGCCACCCGAGGCAGCGCTGTTCAACGCGCCGTGCGCCGCGACGCCGCCCGTATCCGCCGTCGGCGCGCTCGCGCTCAGGCCTACGAGCTGGCTGTCATTCAACCCGGCGACAGACGAAGGCGGCAGCGTCTTCTCCTTGAACCTCGCATCTTTCTCGCTCGAGCCGTCGGTCCAGGTCATCGCCGCGTCTCCGCGCCCGCGATCAACGCCACCCTTGCCTGCATACCACTGGAGGGTGGCCTCATCGACAGACATCTTCTCAGCATTCTCTTTCAGAAATCTGGCCAGGCCGGAATTGTCGCGGCGGTTGGCCTGCGCGTCGCCTTTGAGTGAGTTCGGATTGATCCTCCCGAGCTGGCCGGATTGACTCAATTTTGAGAGTTTCTGATTGAGCGCGGATTTATTCTGACTAAGCGCCTTCGAGAGGTCTTTGAGGTGTTCCGCCTTGAGTGATGCCGAATTGATGGCCTCCAGCGTTTCGGGCGATAGATCGCCGGCGAGCGATTCGTTTTCTTTGACCGCTTCCCGCGCCATTTCGCCGAGCGTCCGCATCGCTTCGGTCATCGTCTTCGAATCGAGTTGATCGGCCCCCGCCGTCAGACCTTCTGCCAGGGCCTCGGCTCTGGCCAATCGCTCCTGCCTGGCGTTGGCGGTTTCGGCGGCTTCTTTGGCGGCTTTTTCGACCGCGTCGTTCAAATGGTCCAGAGCCTCCCAGGTTTTGGCCGGGTCTTCGCCCGAAGCCTCCTGGCCGAGCTGATCGAGCATATGTTCGAGGGCTTTGGCCTTGGCCTCTTCGATGACTTGAGCATCCTTCAACGATTCGATTTGAGCCGACAGGTTTTCGACTTCGCGGGTGACGTCCATCGGGCGGGCGGCATTGATCGCCGCGAATCGGACCGGCGCGAGAAGGCTGATGAGGACGAACGCGAACGAGGCCGCCAGCATTCCGAACGCGCGCGCTTTCCGCCAACGCAACCTCGGCAATATGACTTCGGGGACCCGCCAGGTCCCCAGGTCGGCGTCGGCGCCGGCCATCAACAGCCCGCCGCAATCGTTCCTGTTGTCGAGCATCGCGCGCACGGAGTATCGAGAGGGCAATCGCCTTTTCGAAACAAACGCGGCGGCGATGACGGCGACGGCGATCCCGGTCGCGCCCCACAACAACCGACCGCGGGGCGTGGCCGACGCCGCGCGAAGAACCAGCGCGACGGCGCCCCAGATGTAAAACCAGATCGTTACGAAGGTCAACGACTGTCTGAACGCGAGCAGCAGCGCCAGTTTGCGAATGAACCGGTGAATGGATTGATCGTGACTGGCCGAATTTGATTGAGGATTCATTTTTCGCTCCTGCGGATGATCAACCATGAAGAAACCAAGGGCGCGAAGATTTTTCCGGGCCCCAGCATATCAGACCGCATCGGCTACGCTCTACGAATTTTTTGCGCCGCCGGTTCAAATTTAGACGCCGGCGCGCGGTGTTGGTTCCACAAACTTCATGCCCGCCGCATTTCAACTTTGCGCAAACCCGGCGCGATGCCGTATCGTAGCTGCGCTGCGCCCCTTTGAGTTAATACGTCCGATTCAATACCGGAGGGGAATCAATGCTGATAGCGAATCTTGTTATGATCTTGAGCTTGTTCGGCGCTCTAAACAACGCCCGCGTTTCAACTGGCGACGCGCTCGAATACCGGCTGCTGGCCACGAACAAGACTTCGACGATGGAAAAAGAGATGAACCAGGCCGCCGCCGAAGGCTTTCGTTTCGGAGGCGCGATGGGCGGCGAAACTGCGGTCGGCGGCAACGAGATGGTGGTCATAATGTCGCGCAAGCCCGACGCCGACGGCCCGCATTACGATTATAGGCTGCTGGCCACGAACAAGACTTCGACGATGCAGAAGGAATTGAGCGGGGCGGGCGCGGCGGGGTTTCTTTACGCCGGCCAGACGATCTACGACTCGGCGTTCGGCGGGCGCGAAGTGATTGTCATCCTCGAACGCTCGGAGAGCGAGAAGACGGCTTACGAATACAGGCTGCTGGCCACGAACAAGACTTCGACGATGCAGAAAGAGATGAGCGAAGCCGGGCGCGCCGGATTTGTGTTTTGCGGAATGACCGTCGCGGAAACGTCTTTCGGCGGACGCGAAGTGGTTTCGATCATGCGCAGGCAAGCGGCCAAGGAATTAAGATAGAATTCGAGAACTAGAATTTCAGCCACGAATGAACACGAATTTTCACGAACGGAAGCGGTGGAGGAAACAAATAGCCGATCAGGGAACGGATGTTGGCTCGTGTTCATTCGTGGCTGAAAACGTTTTCTTGAGAGTTATAGATGGGCGATTTCGAGATGATCCGTCGACAACTCGATCAGCGGCTTATGGCCCCGCGCCGCTTGCCGATTGAGCGAGACCGCGTCCCACAAGCCGCGGTCTCGCTGATCCTGCGCGAAGCGCAAGGCTCGGCGCAGGCGCTGATCATCAAACGCGCCGAGCGTCCCGGCGACCACTGGTCGGGGCATCTGGCCCTGCCGGGCGGGCGAGCGCAGGTCGAGGACAGAGATTTGATCGCCACGGCGGCGCGCGAAACTTACGAAGAGGTCGGAATCGATTTGCTCGACGGCGGCGAGTTTATCGGCCAGTTGGAAATTCTGGCTCCGACGAACGCTCGCCTGCCACGACTGGAGATCACGCCGTTCGTCGCCGTCGCGCCTCCTGAATTCACGATGAAACTGAACGGTGAGGTCGCCCGCGCCTTCTGGATTTCGGTCGCCGACTTGAAGCGTGAGGGCCGGTCGAGCTTTTTTTCAACGCCCCTGGACGGCGTGGTCAACAAATGGCCGGCCTACCCTTCCGAAGGCGGGCCCATCTGGGGAATCACGGAACGGATTCTCACCAACTTCCTTTCGCTGCTGGATTGAGCTAAATGAACGATCAAAACTCTCCGCGCCTGATTCGACATTTCGGAACGCTGCAAGCCACGGCGTTGAACATGTCCAACATGATCGGCATCGGCCCCTTCATCACCATTCCGCTGCTGTTGGGGGCGCTGGGCGGGCCGCAGGCGATGTTGGGCTGGCTGGTCGCGCTGCTGATCGTCATCCCCGACGGCATGGTCTGGAGCGAACTCGGCGCGGCGATGCCCGGCTCAGGCGGCTCATACGTATACCTTCGCGAAGGCTTCGGGCGCGAGACATTCGGGCGATTGATGGCTTTCCTCTTCATCTGGCAGTTCATCATCAGCGGGCCCTTGGAGATCGCCTCGGGTTACATTGGATTCGCGCAATATCTGGATTACATCTGGAAGGCGCCTCAGTTCTCGACGACGGTCGGAGGGGTGTCTATCAACATCTACTGCGCGGCGATAGTCATCGGCCTGATCAACATCGCGCTGCTTTACCGTCAGATCACGCACGTCGGCAAGATCACCGTCAGTCTCTGGATCGGATCGCTGCTCACGACCGGCGCGGTGATCGTGACTGGCGTGATGCATTTCGATCCTAAAGTTGCTTTTGATTTCCCGCCCAACGCGTTCAACTTCTCGACCGGATTTCTGTTCGGACTCGGCGCGGCCTCGCGGATAGGCGTCTACGATTACCTGGGCTATTACGACGTCTGCTACATCGGCGACGAGGTCAAGAATCCCGGACGGACGATCCCGCGCTCGGTCATCATCAGCGTGATCGCGGTCGCGGCAATCTACATCGCAATCAACCTCTCGATCATCGGCGTAGTTCCATGGCGCGAGTTCGTGCCCGCCGAAGCCAAAAAGCCGCTTTCAAATTTCGTCGTCTCGGTAATGATGGAGAGGATTTACGGGCCGAAAGTGGCTGCGGTTGTGACGGTCATGATCCTGTGGACGGCGCTCGGATCGTGTTTCGCGCTGCTGCTCGGATATTCGCGCATCCCGTTCGCCGCCGCGCGCGACGGATACTTTTTCAACGTCTTCAGTCGTCTACACCCGAAGCATAACTTCCCTCACGTCTCGCTTCTGGTGATCGGGGTCGTCGCAATCATCTGCAGCTTCTTCTCGTTGGGAATCGTGATTGACGTTCTGATCGCGACCAGGATCATTGTACAATTCGCCGGCCAGATCTTCGCCGTGGTCTTGCTGCGAAAGAACTCGCCGAAGATGGAGCGTCCGTATCGCATCTGGCTATACCCGGCGCCGAGTCTGATCGCGCTCGCCGGATGGTCGTTCATCTACTTGACTCTTCATCCTGACATCATAATATTCAGCCTGGTCGCGCTGGCCGCCGGCGTGGTCAGTTTCCTGGCCTGGTCGCGTAGCGCATCGAAATGGCCGTTCAAAGCCCCGTCGCCTATACCAAATCGTTAACGCCACTACCGAAATCAGGGCGTTTTGGGCTGGTGGTCTGCGCGCAAGTCGCGGGGCGATTATGTTAAACCTATGGTAATCAGTGGATTGCCCATGATTGCCGGCTGAATGAGAAATGGCACGGACGTTGCCAATAAGCGCGGTGTAGTAAAGGAAACGACCAGATCTGAGAGTTGAATCAGCGATCCTTATCAATGAGAACTCTCTGTTAAGATCGTCGCCGCTCGGCTTAAGGAAGCGGCTACTAAAAGGAGGAGGAGAGCGCGGCTATCCCCTTGCCGGAATTTAGATAGAATATATTGAAGAAAAGGGGTAAACATATGATGAAAGCACTCAAGTACATCACACTCACTATGTTGATCAGTTCAGCCCTTGCGCTCAGCGGTTTGGCTCAACCTGACATTCAGTGGTCGCTTCAAAAGGATAAAAGAAAAGAGCCTGAGCGTCCCGTCGAAAAGAAGAAGAATGACGACCGGGGCGGCGATAAGCGGGACGAGGGCGGAAAGAAAGGCAAGAAGCCCTAAGGGTTTTTGCAGAGCGTTTTTTTGAGATATTTCTCTCTCCTTACCTTTTACTCAATTGACCCGTCGTTGGCGACAACGGCGGGTTATTTTTTTTGGATTTCCATCTATAGCAGTTTTCCTATGGCTAAATAGCCACCGCAGGACACAGAGAAATCAGTATGCCCTGCGGCGCCTAGCAGACCTCATACATTTGAAAGCCGATATAAAAAACGGGCCTGCATCTCGCGATACAGGCCCTTGCAGTTTCCGCCAGTACAAAACCGTTCGAAATATTACTTGCTCGCGACGCCGCTCTCCTCAAGCAGGAGCGTGAATTTGCGCCCGCGCGGAGTGATGGTGGCGATGATGCGCGCGCCGTCGCCGTTGTCGCGATAGGTCATCTTGTCGGCCTCGGCCTCCTCTTTGTTCTGACGCTTGGTGAATTGCGCCGTGATGGTTTTCTTTCCGACCTTGATCTCGAATGCGCCTTGATCGGATTCGGGGATGACCAGCGTATAGGTTCCCTTTTTGACCACCTCATTGCCGATCTTGCCGTCGAGATAGAACGAAACCTTCTGCTCGACGGGCTGCTGGGCGATTGCGACGATGCCCAAAGCCAAAACCGCAACCAGAGTCAGCCCAAACTTTCCGATTTTTTTCCTCGTATAATTAAGCATAACCTCCCTCCTCCTAATGCAATCTGGGTTTTATCCATAAATTAACTGACCGGACGGTCAGCTATCTCTAAAAAAATTTAGCGGATCAGGTAGAATCTGCCGCCACCGCCTGAAATCGTCCGCCGGTTAAATAATCAAGGACAATTCTTTCGCAGCGACGGCGATAGTCGTCGAAAGTGCCTTCTGAAGAGAAGAACCATTGAAGCATGAGGCCGTCAACCAGCGCGCGCATCATTACGCTAGCCTCCTCCACATCCACCTGGCGGAATACTCCCGCCCTCACTCCAGCATCTATCACCTCGCGGTTGTGACCGCAGCAACCGTCGTAAAACTTCGCGTTCAAGTCGTGAAAACGCTTGTTGCGTGTGCCTATGCTGACGAAGTCGGAATAGGCCAGGAAGAACTGGCGGCTCTCCTGAGCGTTGGCGAAGATGGTTCCGATTAAGGCTCCCACCTTTTCGACCGGGTCCTCGACGTCCGCGATCGCCTGGCCAATGCGTATGTCGAACTGATTGACCATCCATTCAAGCGCCCCAAGAAAGAGGTCTTCCTTCGTGGCAAAGTAATAAAGCGTCGAGCCTTTACTCACGCCGGCGCGTTTCGCAATGTCCTGAAGAGTGACGGCCGAATAGCCCTTCTCGGCGACCTCATAATATGTCGCCTTTATCAGCTCCTCGCGCCTTTGATCTTCATATTCTTGAACGAATTGTTTCGCTGCCATTCGATCAGTTGCCCTGTCGTAAGATCCTACAATCTCGACCGACCGGTCGGTTTATACATTCTATACAGGCATCCTGTCAATGATTTTTTATCTATGACGCGTCGGGGGAAATTATAGGAAAGGTTGCTTCGATGAGCCATTGTCCGATTGCCTGGTTATGGAGTTGGGCATAGACGAACCACGGTTTACATGTGAATATCATGATTTCACCATCAATTGATCAAGAAGATGGGAAATGCCATGAATGGGAAGGCTAAGAGAGCAAGGACATCGGGCGCCTCTGGCTGGATGACCGGGGGCGGTGAGATGGGTAAATTAATTCGTGAGATGGATTGGTCGAAGACCCCGCTCGGGCCGATTGAGTCCTGGCCGCAGAGCCTGCGAACGACGGTCAATCTATGTCTCGCTTCCAATTTTCCGATCTCGATTGCGTGGGGGCCGCAGCGAACCCAGATTTATAACGACGGTTACTGGCCGATCTGTGGCGCGAAGCATCCACATTCGATGGGGCAGGACTTCCGTGAGTGCTGGTTTTCGGCCTGGCCAGCAATTGGCGAGGCGTTCGAGCGCGCCTCCGCCGGGGAGACTTCATTCCTCGTCAACCAGCGGGTGTTCCTCGACCGCAACGGGTACCTGGAAGAGACCTTTTTCACCTTTTCATTCAGTCCGATCAGAGACGAGACGGGCGAAGTCGGCGGATTGTTCCACCCGGTAACGGAGATGACTGATCAGACGCTGGCTGAGCGGCGGCTGAAAGTCTTGCGCGATCTGGCCGACCGCACGGCGGATGCGAAGACGGTGGAGGATGCCTGTACATTGATCGCGGCGGCGCTCGGCGGGCATGAACTCGACCTGCCTTTCGCGCTGCTCTACCTGTTCGACGTCGACCGGGCCACGCTCGCCGCGAGTTCTGGGATTCAACCCGGAACCGCCATCAGCCCGGAATCGGTTGATCTGAGTCAAGTAGCGCCGACGTCGTGGCGGTTGGCGGAGGTCGCGAGCGGAGGGCAGATAGAAGAGGTGAATGATCTGGAGAGGCGATTCGGCCCTTTCTCCTGCGGCCCGTACCCGGAGCCGCCGAAGACGGCTTACGCGCTGCCGATTATTCTACCGGGGCTGGAACAGACGTTCGGCGCGCTGGTGGCCGGCGTCAGCTCGAGGCGGGCGCTTGATGACGCCTATCGGACATTCTACCGGATGCTGGGCGACAGCGTGTCGAGCGCGCTCGCAAACGCGCGGGCTTACGAGGAAGAACGCAAACGCGCCGAGGCGCTGGCCGAGATTGACCGCGCCAAGACGGTCTTCTTCTCCAACGTCTCGCATGAATTCCGCACGCCGCTTACCTTGATGCTCGGCCCGCTCGAAGACACGTTGGCCGAAGATGGACTGCCGCCTCAAGCGCACGATCGGTTGGAAGTCGCCCGTCGCAATAGCCTGCGCCTGCTCAAGCTGGTCAACACTCTTCTCGATTTTTCGCGCATTGAGGCCGGGCGCATACAGGCCGTCTACGAACCAGTTGACCTGGCCAAATTCACAACCGATCTGTCCAGCGTCTTCCGATCCACAGTCGAACGCGCGGGGCTTGAACTCGTCGTTGACTGCCCGCCGCTCTCCGAACCGGTCTACGTTGACCGCGAGATGTGGGAGAAGATTGTTTTGAATCTGCTCTCGAACGCGTTCAAGTTCACGTTCGAAGGCGAAATCGAAGTGCGATTGCGGATCGCGGAATGCGGATTGAAGATTGAAGAACTACGGGAGATCGGAGTACAGGAGCGCCTTCAAACCACAATCCACAATCCGCGATACGCAATCCTCACGGTGCGCGACACGGGCACTGGCATCCCTGAAGCCGAGTTGCCGCGCCTGTTCGAGCGCTTCCACCGCGTCAAGGACGCGCGCGGCCGCAGCTACGAAGGCTCAGGCATCGGCCTCGCGCTCGTGCATGAACTGGTGAAGCTGCACTGCGGAGATTTGCGCGTCGAGAGCGAGGTTGACCGAGGCAGCGAGTTCATTGTGATGATTCCGCTGGGCAAAGCTCACCTGCCCTCCGAGCGCATCGGGGCCGCGCGCTCGCTCGCCCCGACGGCGTTGCGTGGCGAGGCTTATGTCGAAGAGGCGCTGCGGTGGCTACCTTCCGAGATGAAGGGACAGAGAGACGGAGAGACGGAGAGATGGAGAGACGGAGAGATGGAGAGCCTGGAGGCTGTAGATGCGACTCCCTCCGTCCTTCCGTCCCTCCGCCCCTCCGCCCCTCCGTCTCGCATTCTGCTGGCCGACGACAACGCCGACATGCGCGAATATGTGTGGCGGTTGCTCTGCGGGCAGTACGAAGTTGATGCCGTCGCTGACGGAGAAGCGGCGCTGAATGCTGCTCGTGAGAGCGCGCCCGACCTCGTGTTGACCGACGTGATGATGCCGAATCTTGACGGCCTCGGGTTGCTGCGCGAACTGCGCGCCGACGAGCGGCTGAAGACCGTCCCCGTCATTCTGCTTTCGGCTCGCGCGGGCGAAGAGGCGCGCGTTGAGGGGATGGAAGCCGGGGCGGACGATTATCTGGTCAAGCCGTTCAGCGCCCTCGAGCTGCTCGCCCGCGTGGAGGCGCATTTGAAGCTTCATCGCGTGCGCCACGACGCTGAGGTGGCCCTGCGCGAAAGCGAGCGTCGCTTCCGCGAAATGATAGACGCGCTCCCGGCGGCAATCTACACGACTGACGCCGAAGGCCGCCTCACGCACTTCAACCCGGCCGCCGTCAAACTCTCCGGGCGCATTCCAGAGCTGGGAACCGACCAGTGGTGCATAAGCTGGAAGCTCTACTATCCCGACGGCATGCCGATGCCGCATGACGAATGTCCGATGGCTGTCGCGCTCAAGGAGGGCCGGGTCATCCGTGGGGCGGAAGCCATTGCCGAACGGCCGGACGGCACGCGCGTTTGGTTCGAGCCTTTTCCGACGCCGCTGCGCAATGCCGAAGGCAGAATCGTTGGCGGCATTAATATGCTCCTCGACATCACCGAGCGGAAGCAGCGGGAGCAAGTGACCGCTTTGTTGGGCGCTATTGTAAATTCCTCGGACGACGCGATCCTGAGCAAAGACCTCAATGGCGTCATCACGAGTTGGAACACGAGCGCGGAGCGAATGTTCGGCTACACGGCTCAGGAAGCGATAGGCCAGTCCTGCGCCATTCTGGTTCCGGCGGACCGGCTGCACGAAGATTCTCAAATTAATGAGAAGCTCAGGCGGGGCGAGGGGATTGAGCATTTCGAAACCGTCCGCGCGCGTAAAGACGGCTCCACACTGAACGTTTCCATTAGCCTTTCGCCGGTGAGAGACGCCGCGGGACGCATCGTTGGCGCATCGAAAATTGCGCGCGACATCAACGAACGCAAAAAGGCGGAGGAAAAGCTTGCCGAGGCGTCGCGGCGTATTCATGCTCACGTGAACAATTCACCGCTGGCCGCCGTCGAGTTCGACCCTGAGTGGCGCCTGGTCGCATGGTCTGAAGGCGCCGAGCGCATGTTCGGCTGGAGCGCCGCGGAAATCCTGGGGAAGCGGATCAAAGACCTGCGGTGGGTTCACGAAGATGATGCGGCGGCAGTCGACGCGCTCTGCGCGGACATGATCGCCGGCCAGCGGTTGCGGTACAACCACGTCAATCGCAACTACCGGAAGGACGGCTCGGTCATCGAATGCGAATGGTATAACTCAGTGCTCCGGGACGCGAATGGGAAGATGATATCCCTCAACTCGCAGGTTCTGGACATCACCGAGCGCAAGCGGGCGGAAATGAACATTGCGTTTCTCGCCGAGATCAGCCAGGACCTTGCGCATCTGACCAGCGTTGGCGAAATTATGCGAACGGTCGGCGCGAAAATCGGCGCGCATCTGAATCTTTCGCGCTGCGCCTTTATCGAAATCAACGAGGCGGCGGGCGAAGCGGTTGTGCCCCACGACTGGCATCGGGACGACGCGCCGGGCCTGATCGGCGTTTATCGCATTGCGGATTTTGTCACGGGCGAATTTCAGATGGCATCCCGCGCCGGAGAACTTTTCGTGGTCCGCGATACGGCCGCCGATCCGCGCGCCGCCGCGGATAAATTCGCGGCGCTCAAAATCGGTTCGTTGGTCAGCGCGCCTCTCGTCAAGGACGGGCAATGGCGATTTCTGCTCGGCGCCTTTCATTCGACGGCTTACGATTGGCGCGACGACGAAGTTGAGTTGATGCGCGAACTGACCACGCGCATCGGGACGCGATTGGAACGCGCCCGCGCCGAAGAAGCGTTGCGCCAGAGCGAAGCGCGCTATCGCGCCACGTTCGATAACGCCGCTGTCGGCATTGCGCATGTTGGCCTCGACGGCCGATGGTTGCGATTCAACGACGCGGTGTGCGCTATCACCGGATACTCGCGCGAGGAACTCGTCACGAAAACTTTTGCCGACATCACTCACCCGGACGATATTGACGCCGATTGGGCGCAGGCGCGCCAGGTTCTGACGGGCGAGATTCCTACCTACTCGATGGAGAAGCGTTACCTCTGCAAGGACGGCTCCATCGCGTGGGTCTGCCTGACCGTGTCCTTGACGCGCGACGCCGCCGGCGCTCCGCAGAACTTCATCTCCGTCATCGAAGACATCGGCGAGCGCAAACAAGCGGAAGAAGCGTTGCGTGGAAGTGAGGAGCGTTTCCGCGCCATCGTCAGCCACGCCACAGCGGGCATCGTGGAGACCGACCTGACGGGCCGGTTCATCTTCGCCAACCAGCGTTATTGCGAGATCGTCGGCTACAGCGAGGCCGAGTTGCGCGCGCTGCGGATGCACGACATCACGCACCCCGACGACCTGCCGGCGAGCGTCGTACTGTTCAACCAATTGGCCAATGGCGGCCCTGACTTCGTCGTCGAGAAACGGTACGTCCGCAAAGACGGCGGCGAGGTGTGGGTCAACAACAGCGTTAACGCGGTGCGCGACGCGGCGGGCCGGGTCAGGAGCATCGTGGCCGTGACGCTGGATATAACTGAGCGCAGGCGGGCCGAAATGGCGTTGGCCGAGTCGCTCGCCCTGAACCGCACGATCACCGATAACACGCAATCCTGCCTGTGGATGATGGATACGCAGGGGCGCGGCACGTTTGCCAATCACGCGAGCGAACGCATCAGCGGCTTCAAGCCCGAAGAGTTAATTGGTCAGGTGCTGCACGAAAAAGTTCACCACACGCATCCGGACGGAACGCCTTTTCCGATTGAGGAGTGCCCGCTTGATAGAGCGCTGCCGCTTCAGGAGGCGGTCGTCGGGTACGAGGACGTGTTCGTCCACAAGGACGGCCACTTCTATCCGGTGCGCTGCGCCGGCCGCCCGATCGTCGTGAACGGGGAGCCGATCGGCACGGTTATCGAGGTGCAGGACATCACCGAGGAGCGGCGCGCGGCCGCCGAGCGCGAGCGGTTACTCGAAGAAGAGCGACGGCACGGGCGGAATTTACAGCGACTCAACGCCGCCTCGGTCGCCATCAACGCGGCGACGGCGATCGAAGAAGTCGTCCGCCTGATCAACGAAAAGGCGCGGGAGTTGACCGGCGCGCGGATGGCCGTCGTCAACCTGGTTCCCGGCGGCGATTGGAAGAAGTCGCGGACGACGCCGTCTTTGTCGGGCGAATACGCGGCTTGGGACGATTACGACGCGAAAGTGACCGGCGAGCGCATTTACAATTTGGTCGCCCGCGAGAAACGAACGATGCGAATGACGCAGGCCGAGTTGGAGTCGCATCCGACGTGGCGCGGTTTCGGCGTCGAAGCAGGTAAACACCTTCCGCTGCGCGGGTGGATGGCCGCGCCACTCCTGGGCGGCGACGGCGAGTGCATAGGCGTCGTGCAGCTTTCCGACAAATGGATCGGCGGCGCCGCAGGTGAGTTCAATGAATCCGACGAAGCGTTGATGTGGCAACTTGCGCAGGTGGCCTCGGTCGCGCTCGAAAATCAGCAACTTTACGAGCAGGAGCAGGGCGCGCGCCAGATGGCCGAGCAGGCCACGCGCGCGAAAGATGAATTCCTCGCCGTGGTTTCGCA
>Ga0111539_10008990_pt1 | contig 12644 bp, 8 predicted proteins | sample RhiMethybrSRZTD1_FD_79667 | JGI IMG/M metagenome (GOLD analysis project Ga0111539, IMG submission 79667) | Populus rhizosphere microbial communities from Tennessee, USA - Rhizosphere MetaG P. TD hybrid SRZTD1 (version 2) (version 2) | ecosystem: Host-associated > Plants > Roots > Rhizosphere >...
CAGCTCGAGGGGCTGTTCACGCCCGCGGGGCCCTCCCGCGACATCCCCGGCATCGCCTTGGCCGCGCTCGTCGTGGCCGCGATCACGCACTTCTGGCCCGAGCGCTGGTTCGCGGCGCTGCGCGAGCGTGTCACGGCGCTGCCCACGCCGGTCATGGGCGCCGGCCTCGGCCTGCTCGTGGGCACGCTGTTCATCGTGATGCAGGGCCAGACGGGCTTCATCTACTTCCAGTTCTGAGGCCGGCGCCCCACGGGAGGGGGCGGCGGGGTTAGGATCCGGCCGTGCGGCCCGTCCCGCTCATGCTCGCGGTCGTCCTGCTCGCGGCCGGCGCCCCGGCGCAGTTGCTGCTGCGCGCGTCGCTGGACGGCTCGGCGGTCATGCCGACCGTGACGACGACGGCCGGCGGCTGGGCCACCTTCGCGCTCGACCTCGAGCACGGCGTCCTCGGCTACGACCTGCGCAGCTTCGGCCTCGAGGGCACGGCCGCGCACCTGCACGACCCGGCGGGGGCGATCCTGGCCACGCTCGCGGGCGGCCCGACGCAGTGGGCCGGCTCGACGGCGCCGCTGTCGGCCGGCGCGCTCGACGCGCTGCTGCACGGCACGTGCTTCGTCGACGTCCACACCGCGGCCTACCCGGGCGGCGAGATCCGCGGGACCGTGCGCGCGAGCCCCGCGCAGTTCGGCGCGCAGCTCGGCGGCGCGCAGGTCGTGCCCTCCAGCGGCTCGACCGCCACCGGCTCGGCGAGCATCGACCTGCTGCCGGCCGGCAACCTCCTGTGCGCGCTGAGCGTCGCGGGAATGAACGGCACGGCCGCGCATCTCCACGAGGGTCCCTTCGGCAGCGGCGCGCCAGGGATGACCCTCGACGTCTTCCCCGGCGGACCGACGGGCTGGTTCGGGTTCTCGGCGCCGCTGACGCCGGCCCAGATCGTCAAGCTGCAGAGCGGGGAGCTCTACGTCGACGTGCACAGCCTGGATTTCCCGGGCGGGGAGCTGCGCGGGCAGGTCCTCGCGTCGGGCATCCCCTACGGTCCGATGAGCGACCCGCTGGTCAAGTCCGTCTCGCTCGAGGTCACCGGCACGCCGGCCGACCTGGGAGCCGATGGCACGGGCACGATCACGGTCTTCGCCACCCACGGCAAGCCGTTCGCCTCGGGCTTCATGCTCGTGGGCCCGTCGCCCGCGGCGGCCCTGCTCAAGGACGAGCCGCTGCTCGTCGAGCTCGCCGGCGCCTCGGCGCTCGCGTTGCACCTCGACGACGACGGGATGATGCGCTTCAACCTGAAGGCGCCGCCCCTGAGCTCGTCGTTCGACCTCTTCGTCCAGCTCCTGTGCCTGGACGGCTCGGCGCCGAACGGCCAGTTCATCGTCAGCAACGGCGTGCTGATCCCCTTCGCCAAGCTCTGAGCCGCCGGCGAGGCGCGCGCCGCGTCGGCCGGCCGCGATGGACGCGGCCCGCGCCGCCGCCTACGCTCGTGGCCATGTCCGCCACGCCCACGCCGGATCGCGATGTGCCGGCCGACCCCGCCGCGGTCGCCCGCGAGCAGGGGGCCGCGCGCGCCGCCCGCGAGGCCGCCGCCGTGGCCCGGCTCGCCGAGCTCGTCGGCGTCGTCTACCGGCTGCGCGACAAGGACGGCTGCCCCTGGGACCTCAGCCAGAGCGTCGACAGCATGGCGCTCAATCTCGTCGAGGAGGCCTGCGAGGCCCACGAGGCCGTGGCCAACGGCGACGACGCGCACGTCGCCGAGGAGCTGGGCGACACGCTCATGAACATCGTGCTCATCGCACGCATCGCCGAGCAGGAGGGCCGCTTCGACCTCGGGGCCGTGGCGGCCGGCATCGCCGAGAAGCTCGTGCGGCGCCATCCTCACGTCTTCGGCGACCGCCAGGCCGCCGACGCGCAGGCCGCCCTGGCCTCGTGGGACGAGGTCAAGGGGCAGGAGCAGTCCACCCAGCGGGCCGCGCGCTCGAGCGTGCTCGACGGCGTGCCCGAGTCGCTGCCGGCCCTGGCCGCGGCGCTGCGCACCGGCGAGAAGGCCGCCAAGGTCGGCTTCGACTGGCCCGACGCCCAGGGCGCCCTGCTCAAGCTCGACGAGGAGCTGGCCGAGCTGCGCGCGGCCGTGGCCGGCGGCGACCGGGCCCGCGTCGAGGACGAGCTGGGCGACCTGCTGTTCTCGGCCGTGAACTTGTCCCGCAAGCAGGGTCTGGATCCCGAGCTGGCGCTGCGGCGCACGATCGGGAAGTTCCGCCGGCGCTTCGCCGTCGTCGAGCGCGCGCTGGGCGAACGCCTCGGCACGGCGCCGCTCGAGGAGCTCGAGCGCCACTGGCTGGCCGCGTCGCTGCGCGAGAAGGCGGACGGACCGCCGGCCGAGCCGCCCGTCCTGCCCTGATCGCACGCGAGCCGTGCGGTCTCCGCAATCGGCGCTCACCTCGCGCGGTGCGAGCCTCGCCTGCATTGGCGACCGCGTCAAGAGCGAGCCTCGCGTAGACCGCGATTCATTTTCGCGCTCACTTCTTGACACGTCGGCCAGCTCTCGTCCTACCCCCTTGCGCCGCGATCGAGTCGCTACCATGGCCCGATGCTTGCGCCCCCGCCCTGGTTCGTCGAGGCGTTCACGTCCGCCTACCTGGACGTCTACGCGCACCGCGACGAGACCTCCGCGCGCGCCGAGGCGCGCGGCGCGGTCAACCTGCTGCGCTTCCACGCCGGCAAGGGGCGCCTGCTCGACGTGGCCGCGGGCGCGGGCCGGCACGGCGTGGGCTTCCGGCTGCTCGGCATCGCGGTCACCTGTCTCGACCTCAGCCACGACCTGACGCGCCTCTCGCGCGCCCGCGGCCTCACGACCGTGCGCGGCGACATGCGGGGGCTGCCCTTCCTCGACGCGAGCTTCTCGGCCGTGACGTGCTTGTTCTCGTCCTTCGGCTACTTCGATGACGACGCCGAGCACCAGGCCGCCCTCGACGAGATCGAGCGCGTCCTGCTGCCCGGTGGCGCCGCCCTCCTCGACCTCATGGACCCCGACACCGTGCGCTACAAGCTCGAGCTGCAGTCGGTCGACCTCGTCGACGGCAAGCTGATCGAGGTCGAGCGCGGCCTCACGGAGGGCGGGCGCCGCGTCGAGAAGCAGATCCGGGTCGTGCGCGACGGGACCCAGACGCAGGCCTGGAACGAGTCGGTGCGCCTCTTCACCGGCGATGAGCTGCAGGAGCTGAGCACCCGCGCGCGGCTGCGGCTCGAGGCCACCTACGGCGATTTCGACGGCCGCCCGCACGAGCCGGGCGAGACGCGCCGCCTGATCGTCCTGCGCAAGCCGAGGGCCGCGTGAAGCTCGTGGCCGTCACCCGCAAGAGCGCCCGCGTCAAGTGCCCCGACGGCCTGACCATGGGCCTCGACCTCTTCGTGCCGGAGGGCGAGAGCCGGCCGCTGCCGGTCGCCGTCGTGTGCCACGGCTTCAAGGGCTTCAAGGACTGGGGCCTGTTCCCGCCGCTCGCCGAGCGCCTGGCCGCGTCGGGCCGCGCGATCGCGCTCTTCGACTTCAGCCACAACGGCGTCGGCGTCATGCCCGGCGAGTTCAGCCGCCTCGACCTCTTCGAGCGCCAGACGGTGAGCCGTCACGTGGCCGACCTCGGCACGGTGCTCGACTTCCTCGACGGCCAGGGCGACGGCGCGGCCTTCGCGACGGCCGGCAACCTGCAGCGCAACCGGCACTTCAACGTCGTGGGCCACAGCCTGGGCGGGCTGGTCGCGGTGCTGCGTGCCGCGGACGACGCGCGCGTCGTGCAGGTCGCGGTGCTCAACGCCCTGGCCGACCTCGAACGCTTCTCGGCGGCCGAGCTCGACGAGCTCGAGCGCACGGGGCGCGTGCTGATCAAGAACCAGCGCACCGGCCAGGACATGCCCCTGGGCCGCTCGTGGCTCGAGGACGGCCGGCGGCACGACGTCGAGGCCGCGGCCACGCAGGTCTTCGTGCCCTCGCTCGTGATGTACGGAGAGGCCGACGAGAGCGTGCCGCCCGAGCACAGCCGGCGGCTCAACGAGTGGATCGCCGGCAGCCGCCTGGTGGGCGTGCCCGGCGCGAACCACACCTTCGGGGCGAAGCACCCCTTCGAGGGCTGGACGCCGCCGCTCGAGGCGGTGGCCTCCGAGCTCGACGCCTTCCTGCCGCACGTGGGGAGGCTCGGTGGCATCTGAGCGCGAGAAGCTGCTGCCGCGGCGCACCCCGCTGGTCAGCGAGAGCCAGGTCGAGGCCATGATCTCGCTGCTCACGGACGACAGCCCGATGGTCGTGTCGGGCTGCCGCAAGGCGCTGCGCGCGCACGCCGAGATCGCCGAGCCGCTGCTGCGCGAGCGGCTGGCGGGCACGACCGGCGCCGAGCAGACCGCGGTCGTCGCGGCGCTGCTCGACGTGGTCGGCACGAAGATCGAGGAGCCGCTCGTCGAGCACCTGCTCCACGCGCCCGCGCTCGAGGCCGGCAGCCTGCTCATCGGCCGGCTCATCGATCCCTCCGAGAGTCCCGGGCAGGTCACGGCCGCGCTCGACGCGATGGCCGACCAGCTCGCGGCCGAGCTGCCGCTGGTGCGCGACCCGCGCGTCGAGCTCGACCTGCTCGGCGACGTGCTCGCGCGGCAGAACGCGCTCTCGGGCACGGTCGTCGAGCGCGCCGACCCCTGGGACGCCGTGCTGCACGGGGTCACGCTGCGCCAGCGCGGCCTGCCGCTGGCGCTGTCGATGACCTGGGTGCTCGTCGGCCGCCGCGTGGGGATCCCGCTCGTCGGCGTGAACATGCCCGGGCACTTCCTCGTGCGGCACACGCACGGGGCCGTCGTCGACCCCTTCCACTCCGGGCGCGTCGTGCAGCCGCCGCAGCTGCGCGAGCTGCTGGCGCGCGCCGGCTACCCGCCGCTCGACGTCAAGCTGCTCGACGCGACCGACCGCGACATGCTCGTGCGCACGCTGCGCAACCTCGTGCTCATCGCCGCCCGGCGCGGCGAGCGCGAGCTGGCCGGCCGCTGCGCGCGCATCGTCGACCGCGTGACCCGCGCGCAGGGGGCGTCGCGATGAGCGCGCGCGTGCTGCTCGTCTGCGTCGAGGACCCGCGGCGGCGCCTGCTCGAGGACCTGCTGGCCGACCTGCGGCCCGTCGTGCGCCCGCTCACGGCGACGGCGGCCGACGTGCCCTGGAGCGGCCCGGCCCCCGACCTGCTCGTCCTCGGCGCCTTCGGGCGCACGGCCCTGGCGGCCGAGCTGGCGCTCACGGCGCTGAACGCCGAGCCGAACCTCTCGGTGCTCGTCGTGGACGAGCCCGAGAACTGGCCCGAGGCGCTGCTGCACCGCTCGGGCGTGGCGGTGGTGGGGCTCGGGGCCCGCGGCGGCCTGCTCGCGGCGCGCGAGCGCCTGCTCGAGCGGCGCGCGCTGCTGCGCGAGGTCGCCGCGCGGCGCGACGCGCCCAAGGACAAGCTGGCCGCCGCCGCGCTCGAGGGCGACCTGCCGCCCGTGCGCGAGATGCGGCTCATGCTCCAGCGCTGCTCGGAGAAGAACGGCAGCATGGTGCTGGCCGGCGAGCCGGGCACGTTGCGCCGGCGCATGCTGCGCCACCTGCTGCGCCGCGAGGAGGACCTGGGCGTCGACGGCGAGCTGCTGCTCGTCGAGGAGATCGACGAGCTCAACCCGGTGCAGCAGGCCTCCATCGTGCGCCTGCTCCAGCAGGGCCGGCGCGTGGTCGCCTCGGCCACGCCGCACTTCAGGCAGCGCGTGGCCGACGGGAGCTTCCGCAGCGACCTCTACTACCGCCTCGGCGGCCAGCCGGTGGCCGCGGTGCCGCTGCGCGAGCGGCGCGCCGACATCGAGCGCCTGGCGCGGGCGGCCGGGCTGCCCGCGGCCGAGGACGGCGCCTGGCGGCGGCTGGCCGCCTACGAGTGGCCGGGCAACCTGCGCCAGCTCGAGCTCGTCGTCGAGCACGCGCGCATCCTGGCCAACGGCGGCGCGGTCGACGAGCGCCACGTGCAGCTCCCCGAGTCGGCGCAGCCGCTGCCCGCGGGCTCCTTCGTGCTGCAGTTGCCGGCGGGCGGCGCCTCGCTCGAAGCCATCGAGCGCGAGGTCCTGCGGCAGGCCTTCGAGACCGCGCGCGGCAACGTGGCCGAGGCCGCGCGGCTGCTCGAGATCGACCGCGGCAAGCTGCGCTACCGGCTCCAGAAGTTCGGTCTCGGGCGCTGAGCCCGCCCTGGCAGCCGACGGGCTGCGAGCGGTCGCGATCTCGACGGAGTCACGGCCCGCGGCTGAAGGGCGAGGGCGATGCGGCTCGGACGCCCAGCGGCCTGTCCCGCAGGACGAGCGCGAGGCAGACCCCCGCGGCGACCGCCGAGAGCAGCAGGCCCACCCGCACCGAGAGCGGCTCGTAGCGGAACTCGACCGCGCGGTCGCCGGGCCGCACCGCGACGGCCCGGAAGGCCACGTTCGCGCGCAGTGTCGTGCGCGGCGAGCCGTCGACGAAGGCCGACCAGCCGGGGAAGTCGGTGTCGGCCAGCGTGAGCAGCGCCGGCACGTCGGGCGCGACTTCCACCACGATGCGGTCGGGGTGGTCGCAGGTGATGCGCGGCGGCGGCGCCGCGCTCGGCAGCACGGGGCTCGGCGCGCCCTGGGCGAGCACGACGGTCGTCTCGCGCGGGAAGCCGGGGCTCGCGAGCCGCTCCAGCGCACGCTCGTCGTCGGGCTCGACCTCGGCGCCGGTCACCAGCCGCGCGCGGGGCAGGAAGGCCTCGTTGGGCGCGTCGCTCAGCAGGCCCCCGACGCCCGGCACGCCCACGAGGACCTCGACGGCCGCCAGGCCGAGCAGGCCCCGGTCGACGTCGCGCCGTCGGGGCAGCTCGTCGACCGTCGCGTGGCCGCCGGGCCGGTCGGCCGCGGCGCGCAGCAGCTCCGCCACTCGCGCCGGGGCGATCGCGTCGTACCCGGCCACGTCGCGGATGCCGTACCACGTGGCGACCTCGCGCGGCAGCCGCCAGGGCTGCAACGCGAAGACGCGGCCGTCGGGCGCGAGGTTCGCCAGCCCGAACAGCTGCTTGGTGTCGGGGTAGTGCAGGTCGGGCGGCAGCGTCGGCAGCAGCGCCGAGATGAAGGGCAGGAGCGTGCCCAGCACGGGGACGAAGACGGCCGCGCGCAGGGTCGCGAGCAGCCCGCCGTGCGCGTGCAGCGCGAGGGCCGCGAGCAGCACCGCGACGCCCAGCAGCAGCGCCTGGCGCGCGCCGTCGCCCGGCGCGGGGCGCCAGGGCAGCGGCATCCACTCCTCGAACTGGTCGTTCGAGGGCGTGAGCACGTCGGAGACCGCCACGCGGCCGTCGCTGAGGATCGCCACGAACTTCGCCCGCACGTGGCCCGAGGCCAGCGCCACGGGCGGAACCAGGGCCGCGAAGGAGTAGCGGCGGAACGAGTCCCCGGAGCCCTGGGGGTCGGGCTCGCCGCGCGCCTCGGCGGCGCTCTCGTGAGGGAGGCTCAGCGCGGTGCCCGCGCCCTCGGGAGCGTAGTCGAGGTAGGTCCAGTCGGGCGCGGCGGGCAGCCAGGCCCAGCCGACGACGCCCTGCGGCAGGCTCTCGGCGCTCGCGATCCCGAACTCCTCGAAGCGCTTGGCCAGCTCCGGCGACAGCGTCGCGACGTCGCCGCGCGGCCCGAGCGCGGCCTTGACGCTCACGTCGCCGTCGGGCGTGGTCGGGTTGATGCGCAGCGTCGTGACCTCGAGCTCGACGCCCACGCCCGTGCCGACCCAGGCGCCGAGGGCCAGCGCGCCGACGAGCAGCGGGGCGCGCGCGCGGGCGAAGCGAGCGCGGGGCACCTGGCCGAGCGCGTCCAGGCCCAGGCCCGCGAGCACGGCGAGGCCGAGCAGCGTCCAGAGCTGCAGGCGCAGGTTGGCGGCCACCTTGAAGACCGGCAGCACGGCGAGCAGGTGGTCGAGCAGCGGCGCGTTGAAGCCGGCCAGCACGCCGAGCGTGGCCAGGCCGGCCGCGACGCGCACGACGCCGCGCGGCCGGCCGTGCACGCAGCCCACCGCCGCGAGCGCGAGCGCGGCGCCGACGTAGGTCCCGTTGCGCTCGACGTAGTTCGGCGGACCGAGATAGGCGATCGCGTCGCCGTACCAGTTGCTGGCGAAGGGCAGCAGGGATCCGGTGTCCTGGGTCACGGTCATGTACGCCAGCACGCCGGCGAACACGGCCGCGCCCAGCAGCGCCGCCCACGGCCAGGGGTTGCGGCCGTGCGCCACGCGCCGCGCGGCGACCACGGCCACGACGAGCGCCGTCGCGAAGGCCAGCGACTCCCACGGGTAGTCGACGAGGGTCGTCACGGCGCGCTCGGTGCGCTGGGCGAGCGCGTCGCTGTTCAGGATGTACTCGGCCACCGGCAGGATCTGCACCGCGCCGAGCAATGCGCCGAGCACCAGGCCACCCGCGAGGGCGCCGGCGCGGCGCCAGCAGGCCGCGGCGCCCAGCGTGCCGCGCAGCGACAGCAGGCGCGCCGCTCCGAGCAGGCCGACCGCCACGTGGCAGTGGAAGGCGGTTTCAGGATGCCCGCCGAGGTGCTGCAGCCCCGCGACGAGCGCCAGACCGGCGATGTCGCGCAGCCGCCCGCGCAGCGCGAAGCGGTCGGTCATCAGCACGAGCCAGGGGAAGAACATCGAGACGTTGGTGAGGGCGTGCATGATCCAGGTGGCCTCGAAGCCGCCCAGGCCGAAGGCCACGCCGCACAGCACCGCCGCGAGCCACGAGAGGCCGAGGTGGCGCCCCAGCAGCCAGGCGCCGAACATCCCGCCCACGAGCTTCATCAGCGCCACGGCCGCCGAGATCCAGACCGGGGCGCCGAGCAGGACCGCCAGCAGGTTGGGCGGGAAGAGCAGCGCCGACTGGCCGTTGCCGAGCAGCGGCGCGCCGCAGTTGGCGGTCGCCTTCCACAGCGGGAACTCGCCCCAGCGGGCCCAGCAGGTGGCCGCGTAGTGCAGCCAGGGCGCGAACTGCAGCCCCTCGTCGGCCTGCAGGCGCCCCTCGGACGACACGCGCAGGCGCAGCGAGGTGGGGAAGGGGCCGGAGTCGGTCCAGGCGTGCGAGGCGGAGAGCACCTGCCCCTCGACCAGTGACGGCCAGAGCAGCGCGATCGCGATCGCGGCGAAGACGAGGAGAGCGGCCAGGCCCGACGGCGCTCGGCGGAGCATCGCGCGAGTGTACCGACCGCTCAGACGTGCAGAGCCGACGCCATGACCCGCAGCGTCTCGGCGTCGGTGCCGCAGCAGCCGCCGACGAAGCGCGCGCCGCGCTGCACGGCGGCCCGGGCGAAGGCGGCCATCACGTTGTCGTCGACGCGGTCCTCGGGCGGGCCGGTGCTGGGCTTGAGCCAGCGCGGGAAGGACGGCAGGCCCAGCGCGAGCTTGTAGGCCTCGTGCGGGCCGCGGCAGCAGTTCAGGCCCAGCTCGACGTCGCGGTCGCTGGCCGCGACGAGCGCCGCCACCTCGGCCACGCGCTTGACGTCGGCGTGGCTGCCGTCGGTCGAGCTGGCGCAGATCACCGCGGGCAGGCCCGGTGCGATCTCGGCGTGCACCTCGAGCGCGATCTGCGCGTCGTGCGCCTGGTTGCAGGTCTCGAAGACGAGCAGGTCGACGCCCGCCTCCACGAGCGCGCGCACGACCTCGGTCAGGCGCGGGCCCTGGAAGACGAGGTCGTAGGCGCCCAGCGAGCCGGCCACCAGCGCCGCGCCGGCGGCGGCCTCGCGCGCCAGCCTCAGGCCGGCGCGCACCGCGTCGAGCCGGCGCTCGTCCGAGAAGGCCGTGCCGAGCAGCGCGCCGAAGGTGTTCGTGTGGAGCACGGCGGCGCCGACCTCGCGGTACGAGCGGTGCACCGCGGCCACGAGCTCGGGCGCGTCGAGGTTGGCCAGCACCGTGGGCTCGCTGACCGGCCAGCCGCGCTGACGCAGGGCCGTGCCCATGGCCCCGTCGAGCAGGACGGGGCCGGGGCCGGGCAGCAGTCGGTCCAGGGCGGGACGCATCGAGTCTTCCTTAGCAGCCCGGGCCGCTAGTCTCCCGGGGGCAGCGCCTCGCTCAGCGCCGTCCGCACCGAGGCGTCCGACTCGACCTCGAGCCGCGCGCGGAGCTGGCGGCGCGAGGCCTCGTCGCCGCGCGCCCCGAGGAGGGCGGCGGCTGCGGCCCGCACGACGTGGCTGTCGTCGCTCAGCGCCTCGACGAGCAACCGCCCGATCGTGCCCTCGGGGTCGGGCCGCTGCGCCAGCGCGGCGAGCGCGGCCGCGCGCACGCCGGGCACGGGCTCTCCGCGCGCGGCCGCCAGCAGGAAGCGCAGCGACTCGGGTTGGTCGTCGAGCCCGGCGACGAGCCCGACGACGGCCGCGTCGAGCTGGTACTGCCGCGTTCGCTCCGCGACTTCCTCGCACAGGCTGAAGAGCCGCGGGTAGCCGCGCTGGGCCAGCGCGCCGAGGGCGGCGGCCGCGACGGCGGAGTTGCCGTCGTGCGTCGCGGCCACGAGCGTGGGGACCACCGCGTCGTCGCCGTGCGCGCCCAGGGCCGCGATCGCGGCCTCGCGCGTGATCGGGTCCTCGACCTGGGACAGCTCGAACGCCAGCCGCGCGCAGTCGCCATCGCCCGCCGGCTCGGCGGCGAGCGCGCGCAGCGCGGTCGCGCGCACCGCGGGCAGCTGGTCGGCTCGCGCGGCCTGCTCCAGGGCCTGGCGCGAGCGGAGCGTGAGCGTCGCGCCGGCCTCGCGCGGCGCGGCGCGCACGGCGGGGTCGCCGGCGAACCACTGCGCGGCGAGCAGCCGCGTGACGCCGTCCCTCGCGCGCCGCAGCTGCGTGGCCCACATCGCCTCGTCCTGCTCGAGATCGAAGCGCGCGGGCAGCGAGGTCGTGGCGTCGAAGCGCACCCAGTCGAGCGGGCCCTCGCCGGGCAGCTCGACCGCGACCCGCTCGCGCTCGACGAGCACGCGGCGCGAGGACTCGACGCCGCCGCGCGACCAGGCCACCGTGACCGGCACGCGGAAGGCCGCGCGCCAGCCACGGCGGCCCTGGGTCTGCGTGACGAGCAGCCGTCGGGCGCCCTGCGGGTCGTCGCCGCCGGCCAGGCGCAGCTCGAAGCAGGGGTATCCGGCGCCCGTGACCCACTGCTCGAAGAAGCGGTCGAGGTCGCTGCCGCTCTCGGCCTCGAGCGCCGCCTGCAGGTCGCCGGTGTCGACGATGCCCGCGGCGTGCTTGGCGACGTAGCGCTGCACGCCGCGGCGGAAGACGTCCGGGCCGAGCACCTCGGCGAGCAGGTGCAGGCGGCTCGCGCCGCCGGGATAGGCGTGGTCGTCGAACATCTCGTCCGGATCGGTCCAGTCCTCGCGGACGATCGGCCGGCTGTGCGCGTCCTCGGCCGCGACCGCGCCGCGCTGGATGGCGAGCAGCGCCTGGCGGAACTCGTCGCGGCCGCCGATGTGCTCGATGTAGAGCGCGGTCAGATAGGTCGCGAAGCCCTCGTTGAGCCAGATGTGGCCCCAGTCGCGGCAGCCCACGAGGTCGCCGAACCACATGTGCGCGGCCTCGTGCGCCACGAGCTCGAGCGCGTCGAGCTGCGGCGCGTCGGCCGGATCGGCGAGCAGCTCGTGGAACAGCGTCGTGGCCGAGATGTTCTCCATGCCGCCGGCCGTGAACTCCTTGACCAGGCACTGCGCGTACTTGGCATAGGGGTAGGGCCGCGCGGTCCAGTCGGCGAAGAAGTCGAGGACGTCGCGCGTCGGGGCCAGCGCGACGAGCGCTCTCGGCATCGCGGCCGGCTCGGCGACGACGGGCAGCGGCAGCGGGCCGCCGGGCAACAGCGCGACCTGCAAGCCGCCCGCGACGAGCGTCATGAGCGAGATCGGGTGGGGCGTGTCCATGCGCCAGTGGTCGGTGCGGCGCGGGCTGCGGCCGGCGCGCTCGATGCGCGTGCTGCCGGTGAGCGTGCCGGCGGCCGAGGTCAGGAAGCCGTCGTCGACCGTGACGTGCAGGCTGTGCGTGGCGCGGTCGTCGAGCTGGTCCCAGACCGGCACCCAGTAGCGCGTGTCCTGGGCCTGCCCCTGGGTCCAGAGCTCCCAGGGCCGGTCGGGGTCGATCGCCGTGGGCGGCACGAAGAACAGGCCCTTGCGCGGCGAGCAGGCGTAGTCGACGCCCACGATGCCGGTCTCGCCGGGCGCCAGCGGGCGGGCGAGCGTGACCGTGAGCCGCCGGCCGTCGTGGGACCAGTCCAGCTCGTCGCCCTGGTCGTCGCTGGCGCGCGCGATGCTCATCTCGACCGCGTCGAGCACGAGCTCGGTGGCGGGCCGGTCGGGCAGCGCGGCGAAGGTCACGTCCACGTGGCCCGTGATCCGCCGGGCCAGGTGGTCGATGTCGACCGCGACGTCGTAGTCCAGGACGTCGACGCGCGGCGGCTCGTAGGGCAGCGGCGGGGCGACGTCCGCCGCGGGGGCCGCGCAGGCGCCGAGCGCCGCGCCGAGAGCCGCACGGAGAGCAAGCCGCGGGCCGAGGGCGAGCGGACGCATGTGAAGGAGCATCGAGCGCGGGCCGATGGTGGGAGGGGGCGGATCATAGCGATATGCTCTGGACATGACGCGCAAGCCGGCGACCGAGACGCAGGAGCAGCAGGA
>Ga0111539_10008994_pt1 | contig 12641 bp, 12 predicted proteins | sample RhiMethybrSRZTD1_FD_79667 | JGI IMG/M metagenome (GOLD analysis project Ga0111539, IMG submission 79667) | Populus rhizosphere microbial communities from Tennessee, USA - Rhizosphere MetaG P. TD hybrid SRZTD1 (version 2) (version 2) | ecosystem: Host-associated > Plants > Roots > Rhizosphere >...
CGCCGTGCTGCCAATGCCGCGATCTCCTGGGCACTGGCTGCGGCCTGCTCGCCCTTTTCCGCGGCCCGGCGGGCAAGCTCCGCCAGCCGCCCCGCCAGATCAGCGGCCCCTTGACGCGCGAGGACGCCGTGGCGCCAGCCACGCCAGGCTCGTTGAGCCGCGAGTCTCATGCAACGTTCCTGTAACACCGATGGGCAGCCAAGGCCCCGATGATGTCAAGTGCCCATGACTACGAGCGGTCACCACGTCGAGCCCGCCCTCATCACGATCCCGACGTCAGACGCGGCGTTCCGGGAGCATGTCCACACGCTGTCGCGGCCGGCGTCGCCTGGTGAATTCGAAGCCCGCCTGCGACGCGTCTTTCCGCGTGTCGTCGTCCGGGAGCGGACGATCTCGGGTGCGCCCGGCTGGTACATCTACCGCGATGGAGGGTGGAGCTCCTCACTCACGGGCGATTGGTGGGACGACCCTCGGTTGCCACACGTCGTCGTGTCGGGCGACGGTTGGCTCCGTGAGGCGGATGCGACGGCCCGCGGACTGCTGGGGATCGTCGATGACGATCCCTCCACCCACTACTTCACCGACTTCGTCGTGCCCGGCACCCTTGATGACGCGGTGAGCTTGTTCCAGATCATCGGAAGCGGAAAGGTCCTCGACGCCACCATCCTGGTACGCCCGACGAGCGGAGACATCGTTGCCCTGGACGTGCATGCCCGTCTGGTCGACGACGCGATCGTGGCGGTCTTCCGCCTTGCGGGCGACGTTCCGGCCCCTCCGGAAGCCCACGTGGTCGGCCGGCCCTCGAATGTCCGATTCGTGCCCGCGACCGATGTCGCCTTCCGGAGCTACGCACAACGCGCCCTCGACCGCATGCCGGAAGCGACGCCCGACGGCCTCGCGATTCGGCTGCATCGGCTCTATCCGCGCGCGACCGTCGAGCAGGAGGCCGACCAATGGGTGTTGCGGCGCGATCGTCATGTGACCGAGGCTGACGGCGAACAGTGGTGGAGGCAACCCGACCTGCCGCGTGTCCGGTACGACGCCGAGGCCCTTATCCTCGAAGCCAATGGCGCGGCCGAGTCGTTCTTCGGTCAGCAGATGGTCGGCCACTACTGGCAGGAGTTCGTGACACCCGGATCCACCGACCAGGTCGGCATCATGCTCGACATCCTCGCGGAGATCGGCGCAGCCGAATCGCGGTTCCGGATGCCGCGCGGCGATGGCCACCTCCTCGACTTCGACTCCTACACCGAGACCCACGGGGAGGAGTTCGTGACGGTATTCCGTCAGGCCGACGGGGCGTGACACGCCTGCGTTGGTTCGGACACGCGACGGTCAGGCTCGAGCTGGACGACGTCCAATTCCTCTTCGACCCGTTCCTGGTCGGGGGTATCGGCCCGGTGCGCCGCCGCCGCAAGTCGCCCGACCTGGAGGTCGCCCCGGTCGACGCCGTGCTCGTCTCCCACGCCCACCAGGACCACCTCCATCTCGGCAGTCTTCGGCAACTCGACCGCAAGACGACCCTCGTCGTGCCGCGGAACACCGGACGACTCGTGCGAGCCCAGGGGTTCGAGGACGTCCACGAGGTCGATGTCGGTGACGAGGTGATGTTCGGAGGGGTCCGCGTTCGGACGGTGCCGGCGGCACACGACGGGCGGCGCATGCCGTTCGGACCGGCCGCGCCTGCGGTCGGCTACATGCTCGACGGCAAGGAACGTGTCTATTTCGCCGGAGACACCGACCTTTTCCCCGGCATGGCCGATCTCGCCGGTGACCTCGACCTGGCGATCCTGCCGATCGGCGGCTGGGGTCCGACCCTGCGGACCGGTCATCTCAACCCCACGACCGCGGCGGCGGCCTTGCGACTGCTCAAGCCGCGCACAGCCGTAGCCGTCCACTGGGGCACGCTCTGGCCGGTCGGGATGGGCCGCGTCCGGCGCCACAGATTCGAGGAGAGCGGCGACCGATTCATCGAGGAGGCGGCGGTAACCGCGCCGGAAGTGACGATCCCCATCCTGATGCCGGGTGACTCGTTCGAGGTCCCGCCGCGGCCCGCCTGACGGAGCGCTCGATGCGCAGATTTGCCACGACGCTGCAACGGAGGATACCGACCGTCCACGGGACGGTCATGCCGGCGACAGCGCAGCATGGGCATGCGCCAGAGGTCGAACGCATGGTGCCGAGCGCCGTTGTCCTGAATCCGCGAAACGACGAGGACTTCGTCTCCTATGCGGAGGCGATCCTCGCCGAGGGAGAAACGACGCCCGGAACCTTCCAGCAGCGCCTTCGCGAGCGGTATCCTTCCGCCGTCGTCCGTCCACGCGAGCTCGCGAGCGAGGCCTTCACGCTGTGGTACTGCTACCGAGACGGATCGTGGACGCGACCGTGGTAGCCAGGAGCTGATCGTCGGACCATGTCGGATCTCGAAGGGGATTTCCGCGCCACCACCGAGGACATCGCTGCTGACGCCGCGCGCCTCAAGGAGATCGAGGAGAAGAAATCCCGCCTCGATCCCGCGGACCCTCAGGCCCAGGCATTGTCAGAGGAGAGCGAGGGGATCGCCCGCCGGTTGGTCCCGAAGACTGTCGCGGAACGCGAGCTCACCGATCTTGCCAACGACGGGACTGAGAAAGATCCGCCGAACGCGGACTAGGACGTGGCTGCCTTCGGGACCGTCGCGGGCTGACCGACCTCGGACATCCTGGGCGACGAACCCTCCACGACCGGCGGCGCATCGTCCGGGTCGAAGACGTGCAGCACCAGCCGCCACGTGACCGCCACGACGCCGAGGAACGGGACGATCAGGAACATCCCGATGATCCCAGCGATCTGGCCACCGGCAGGGATGGCAAGCAGCACGATCGCGGGATGGAGGCTCACGGTCTTCCCATAGACCAGCGGCGCCACGAAGTTCCCCTGGACGATGTTGAAGACCAGCGTGTAGATCGCCATGATCACGATATCGGTCGGGGTACCGACCGCCAGGGCCACGAGGAATCCGATGAACGTCGTGATGGCCCCACCGATGTACGGGATGAAGTTGCCGAAGAACGTCAGGACGGCGACCGGGAAGGCCAACGGTAGCCCCAGCAGGACCATGATCAGCCACTGGGTGACCGCAGCGAAGAGGGCGATCGTTCCCGTCCCGATCATGTAGCCGTTGAGGATGCCGGCCGAGCGACGCGCGATGTCGTCGAGGAGGTCGCGTCGACGCCCCGATACGCCCGAAAGCGCGCGCTCCCACCAGACGGCGCCGTCCTTGAGCAGGTAGAACGTGAGCAGGAGGGCCAGCAGGATCGCGACGGCGAGGCCGACCACCTCCGAAAAGATGCCGAAGACCTGTGTCGTGATCCCTGACCCGAACGCGGCGACGAGCTCGGCGAAGCTATCGACACCGGTCTGCTTAGCCCCAGCTTCCGCCACGTCCCGTGTCTGCGCGACCGATCCACCGATGGCGATGATCGCCAATGCCGCCGCGCCGAACACGAGGATGGCGCTCGCAATGGTCGTCGCCAGGGCCGCCTGACCGCGCCCGAGCCCGCGAGCCTCGAGGGCCGACACGCCCTGCACCAGGGTCGCGGCGAGTACGAGTGCTAGCACGAGCGGCACTGTCACGCCCGGAACGGCTACCGCCGCGGTGATCGCGATCGCGATCAGGGCGACGACGATAAGCCCACGCCAGCTCCACTGCGCGAGGCGGTCCAGCCAGGTCGGCACAAGGCTCGTGGACGCCTCCCGACGTGCGCCTTCGAGGATCGTGGTCAGCGGCCCGGCGAAGGCTTCGACGAGGATGACCGCGGGCACGGCGGCGGCCAACCCGATGAGCCCGAATAGCGCTGCACCGGCGGGAAGGGCGATCACGACCAGCGCCGGATGGTGCGGCATCGTGCGAGCGACGGCCCCCTTGAGCACCCGCCGCTGGAGGAGGCCGACGGCGATCATCAGCCCGAGCACGACGGTGGCGACGACGACGCCCTGTGTGGCGAGTACCGCCAGGAGGACGATGCTCGAGGCGACGACCGGTCCGATGTACGGGACGAAGCCACCCAGGAAGACGACGACTGCCAGAGGCCCGGCGAGCGGCACGCCGAGGATCGGCAGATAGATCAGCGCAGCCAGTGCGTCGACCCCGGCGGCGAGCGCCGTCCCGCGTAGATATGCACTCACGTTGTCCAGCGCGACGGTCCCATGTTCCGTCACGACCGCCTGCTGACTCGGATTGAGGTCACGGATGGCGGTCGACCATGCCTTCTCGTAGTCGTACAGGACGTAGAACGTGAGGAAGCCGCCAAGGATGACGACGGTCGCGGCGTCAGCGATCGAGCCGACCAGGTTCGACACGGCGCCGCCGATAAGCTCCTGGACGTCGGTGACCGATCCCGTGATCAGTGCGACGGCGTCTTCCGGCACACCGACGCTCGTCAGGAACGTGCTGATGGCGGTGACGCCCTCGCGGACCGTGTCGATGAGCTGACCGACGTACGGGGCGAACGTGAGCACGATGACGGTGACGCTGATCGCGAGCGCCCCGAGCGCGACGACGCAGAGCACGGCGGCGGACTTGCTCGCCGCCCACCCGCGACCAGCCCGCACGTATCGGTAGGCCGGCGCCACACTCGCGGCGACGAGGATGGCGAAGATGATCGACGCGGTGACGGTCGAAAGGCGCACGGCGATCGACACCAGGACGACCGCCATCGCGAGCACCGCGAGGATCCGCCAACCGAGCGCACCGAGCCGGCGCAACCAGCCCGGCACGAGATCGCCCCCGCCCAGATCCAGACCTGCGTCAGGCACCGATCGCGCCGATACGTCCGCCTCGTCGGGGATGGCTCACCTCCTGGCCGCGACTTCAGCACGACCGAGGGTCCATCGTAAGGGCGGGGCCACCCATGTCGGAAGGGGTGGGCTCGCGCGTCTGCCTCTGGGCGGCCGCTCCGTGCACGACGCGCGGGCATGCGCGAAGGCCGTTCGCCTGCCGACCCCATCCAGTCCACGCGGCCCTGGGTCGACCATGGACGCCTGCAACGAAGACCGGCGCGGCCGGTCCAGCCTTCCGCCGCAGCGGCCCGAAGACAGGAGGACCACGCATGAGTCGCCGGGCACGCACCGCGCTGATGGCCGTCATGCTGGCCGCCTGGGCATCCATCCCCGGCGCGACCACGCTCGCCGCGACGACGGTCGTCAACGGCGTGATCGTCTCCGACGAGCAACTGACGCTCTCCCCTGATGCCGTCGCGGTCGTGACGCTGGTCGACCAGACGGCGACCGAGGGTGCCGGTGTGATCGTGGGTGAGCAACGGATCGAGCCCGTCGCGGCCCTCCCGACCCCGTTCGCGGTGCTGTACGACGACGCCACAATCGACGACACGCATTCGTATGCCCTGTTCGCATCGATCGTCGATGGCGACAAGGTCTACCAGAGCGCTGAGGCCGTCCCGGTCATCACCGGCGGCCCACGGGTCAACGTCGAGATCCCAGTGGCGCCTGCCCCTACGTATCCGGCTGCGATCGAGGGAACGGTCGTGCGACCTGCGGATGCGGAGCTCACGAACGCTGCCGTCGAGCTGGCCGTCCTGGTCAAGGAGGACACGGGCACCGTCGTGAGCGTGGCGCCCATCGTCGACGTCCCAGCTACCGATGACATCCCGATCTCCGTCGGCTATGACCCGGAGCTCGTCGATCCGGCGGCTCGGTACGTCATACGGGCGGCGATCGTCGATGGGAGCTCGGTCTGGGATACCGCCGAACCCGCCGAGGCGATCGTCGACGGGAAGCCCGTCCAGTCCGTCGCGGTCCAGGTCGCCCCTCGCGCCGAAGAGATCCCGGTCCCGCCGACCCCTGAACCGACACCGACCGTGGCGCCTACCGAGGAACCGACCGAAGCTCCGACCGAGGAGCCCACCGCGGCGCCGACGGAGAAACCGACCGCCGCGCCGACGGAGGCGCCCACGGAGGCTCCGACCCCGAAGCCGACGCCGAAACCGACTCCAAAGCCCACCCCCAAGCCGACGCCGAAACCGACTCCAAAGCCCACCCCCAAGCCGACGCCGACCCCCACACCCGAGCCGACGCCGACTCCCACCCCGAAGCCGACGCCTTCGCCGACACCGTCCCCGACGCCGTCGCCCAGCCCGAGTCCCTCGCCGAGCGCTAGCCCGAGCGAGTCGCCGACCGAGAGCCCGTCCCCGACGGAATCGGCCATCCCCGCGGCCGCCGGCACGATCACCGGCTTGCTGACCTATGCCGAGCCGGCCCCGCTGTCACCCGACGCGCATGCCCTCATCGTCCTCGTCGAGGGCGCTGGCAAGGCGAGTGCGGGTTCCGTCGTCGCGAGTGAGATCGTCGACGAGCCGGCCCAGGTCCCCGTCCCGTTCCTTCTCGACTATAGCCATGTCGCGATCGACCAGGGCGTGACCTACACGCTGCAGGCGACCATCGTCGATGGCGACCGGACATGGGTCACGACGACTGGCACGCCGGTCATCACGAAGGGCAACCCGACAAGCGGGCTGACGCTCGCCCTGACATACCGACCCGACGTCCTCAAGGGCGACGTCACCGGGTCCATCAGCGGTGTCGATATCCAGCTCGGGACCGAGGCCTTCTCGGCCGCCGTCCTCCTCGACCTCACGACGGACACGACCGTCGGCATCGACGTCCATCTTCAGCCCGGGCAGACGCCGATCCGGTTCGCCATCCCCTTCGATCCAGCCAAGATCCAGCAGACGACCGACTACGTCGTCGGGGCAGCGATCATCGACGAGCCGAACCGCTGGGAGAACCGCCAGGGCGTCCCGGTCATCACGAAGGGCAACCCGATCTCCGACGTGACCGTCCCCGTTTCCGCGGTCGTCGCGGCGACCCCTGCCGACGACGGTAGGAGTGCCCTTGTCATCGTCCTTCTGACGCTGGCTCTGCTTGCCGTGGCCGTCTTCATCTACCAGCGTTCCAAGGCCTCGGAGGCGGAGCGCGCTGCCGCGGCTGCAGCGGCCGGCGACGCGGCGGGAGATGGCATGCCGGCAGCGCCGGCGGATCCCGCGCTCGCCGACCTCGTCGCTGAGACGGAAACCGCCGAGGCAGAAACGGCTGCGACGGAATCCGCCGACGCAGGTACGGCCGAGCCAGAGACCGGCGAAACGGATACCACCCCGCCGGAAGCTGGGGACACGGGACCAGGCGAGCCAGACACGACAGAGCCCGCTGCCCCTGAGGACGAGCGGGCTCCGGAAGATGCGGAGGCTACCGAGACCGAGACCGACCGAACGGAAGGCGAACCCCCGAAGTCGGACGGACCGTAAGGGTCAGGCGGCTGCGGGCGACGGCGCGAGCGAGCGGGCCATCCAGCCGCCCATGATCCAGACGATGCCGGCGAGCACGAGCTCGAAGCCGACGAAGAAGCCGATCGCGACGCCGCTGACCGGGATGCCCGACCAGAGCCAGAGGCCGAGCAGCAGGTTGACCACGCCGACGAACCCCACGAGGCCGCGATGCGTGGTGCCTCCGCTGATCGCGGTGAAGATCCGGATGATGCCTTCGACGATGAGCACGATCGAGATGACGACCGTCAGCGTCACGACGCCCTGCAACGGGTTGCCGATGATGTCCCAGCCCACGATCGCGTAAAGCACGCCGAGGACGCCCATCAGGACGCGACTGCCGGTGGTGCCGTTCGTCGCGAATGCCGCCACGATCTGCGCGATGCCGCCGAGCAGAAGCAGCCATCCGACGAAGATGGTGGTCACGAGCGTCGCATCGACGACGTTCATCAGCGCGATGATCCCAAGGATCAGCATCGCTATCCCGAGCCCCACGAACCACTTCCATCGCCCGGCCAGCGCCGGATCGCCGGGCATCTCCATCATCGACTGCACGTCGTCCACCTCCTGACCATGGACCGGTGTTCGGTCCCGCTGCGGCTACATGGTCCGACCGCGAGCAATGGTGCGGGCACGCATCGGCGGCACGCAGGTGGAACGCCGCCGGGATGCCCGGCGAGGGCGGGCTACGTGGCCGCGGCGACAGCCTCGTCGGCATCGGCGGGAGGTGCCGCGTCAACGGCTGCCGGCGCGGTCGCCGGCTGCTTCCCGAGCTCGATCCCGATCGAGCTCAACCAGCGACGGATGTTCCGATAGATCGACGGGGCGCCGAGCGGGACCTCTTCGTCGAGGACCCAGTCGGTCGGGTGGAGGATGAACGGCCGCGTCTGGAACCCACCCAGCCCACCGTGCGAGCCGATCAGCTCCTCGAACGCAGCGACCTCGCCGAGCTCCGGGTCGTACTGGCTGATGAGCAGCAGATCCGGCGCGTGCTGCATCGCGTCCTCGCGGCGGAGGCTGAGGAGCGTGTTGGGTCCGAACGGCTCCGTCGGGTCCTCGCCCTCGACGCGTCCATCGTCCAGATACCGGGCGCCGCGTGCGCCGATGACCACGCCACCACGCGAACCCGAGCGTACGAGCACCATCGACACGCCAGGGTGCGCCGCGATCGATGCAACCAGGTTCGGGTGCATCGACTCGAGCTCCTCGAGGGTGAGGCGGTGGGCGTTCCCGGTGAAGTAGACCAGCCCGAGGTTGCCCGACCCGACGACGGCGATCGAGCCCTCCTCGGCGAGCGCCGGCTGCTCGTCCGGCCTCGCCTCGATGTCGACGACACCGTCGCTCGTCGTCCGACTCGCGAAGGCGCGCCGTGCCACGGCGCCGCTTGCTCCCCGCGCACCCGACACCTCGGAGAGGAACGCGTTGACGAACGCCGAGCCCTCGCCGTGCGTGCCCATCGACGCGACGTTGGCGCGACCCCCCATCAGGCGCCGGATCAGCTCCGCGAGGCTTTCGCCGTAGCGCTGCTTGAACGTCGCACCAAGGCTCTGGCCATGGTCGGAGAGCACGATGATCCTGTACGGCCTCGGACCCTCTGCGGCGACCTTGGCGATCGTGGCGAACGCCTCATCGATGCCATCGAGCGCATCGAACGCCTCGACGCGCTCCGGGCCGGAGTGATGGGCGATCTCGTCGTAATCGGTGAAGTCGGCGTAGATGACGTTCGCCCCGCGGTACATCTCCTCGATGATCAGCGAGGTGTTCACGTCACGAAGCAGGACGTTGCTCGCCGCACGCATGCCCGCGTACTTGTAGCCCCGGTGGAGCTGCGGGATAACGCCTCGACGACGCATGCGGAACGCCTGGTAGCGCTCCTTGCCGAACTCGCCGAGGAACAGAGCGAGCGCGCGCATGTACCCGCTCGGGCTGAGGAAGAAGCCGTAGAACGCCTTGCTGTCACCGAGACCGCGTGCGCCGTCGGCCAACGCCGCGGTCGTGAGATACGACCTCGTCGCATCGCCCGTAACGAGGTTGCAGATGCTGACCCCGTCGTTCGAGAGCAGGCCCTCGCCGTTCGACGCTCGAGCGACGATCTCTGCGGCGTCCTTGGGGTTGCTCGAAACCATCAGCTTCTGGCGGTCGCGCTCATACCAGCGAAAGGCCGGGATCCCGTCGTTATTGCCGTGCAGGATGCCGAGCTGGCTCGCCGAGGTCATCGACGGCAGGAGGGCCTCCCAACGTGACAGGCGATGCGAGCCCTCTCGGACCCAGCTGGCCATCGTGTTGACGGAGCCGGCACGGATGCGGCCGGCAAGGATCGGGTGCGCCAACCCGTCGATCTGCATGATCACGAGGCCCGGCTTGTCGGTCGGCTTGACCCCGTGCTTCGTACGCATCATCTGGACCAGTGCGCCGAAATACGACCCACCACGATCGATGCCGAAGAGGGAGATGAGTGTCATGTTGATGATCGTGTAGACGATCGACCCGACGAAGGCGATCGACGGTCGCGAGACATGCACGCCGGGCGAAAGCTGAGCGATGAAGAAGAACGAGATGATCTGCATCACGATCACGAGGATGCCCATCGCGACCAGCGACCATGGCGCCACGATCGCCAACAGGATCGGTCGGACCAGCGCGTTGAAGAGGCCGACCAGGATCACCGCCAGGGCGGCTGACAGGATCGAATCGATCTCGATGCCGGGCACGATCGCCGCGGTGACCGCGAATGAGAACGTCGCGACGACGAACGTCAGGACGCCTCGCTTGGCGAGCGACGCCGGTCCGCCACGCCAATCCCAGATCAGGCGCGCCTGCGTCGCGTAAACGTCGAACAGATCGCTCATCGAACCCCTCGTGCCATCGGCGTCATCGTCGAGGCACGGGCGCGTTTGTCAACGGTGGTGGCTAGCTATTGCGCGCACCCGGAGCCGCAGGCACGCCGCGGGCTCAGTCCGGACGCTCTTCCGCCAGCGGCAACGCGAAACCGAACTCGGAGCCACCGCCCTCGCGCGCGTGCGCCCAGATCCGGCCACCGAGCAGCGCCACGACGTGCTTGCTCGCGCTCAACCCGATTCCGAGTCCACCGCTGAGCCGCCGGGCGGCGTCGGTTCGATAGAAGGCGGTGAAGAGCCGATCGACGTTTTCGTCCGGGATGCCGATGCCGCGGTCCTTGACGGTCACGCGGGCCTCGGTCGCGGCGCGCTTGACCATCACCTCGATCGGCTCGCTGTTCGGGCTGTACTTGTCGGCGTTGCCGAGCAGGTTCCCGACGAGCAACTCGAGATAGCCCTGGTCGGCATCGACGATCAACTCGTCGGTCTCGGTATCGAGGTGGATCGCTCGCTCGGGGTGGTGGCGGCGGAAGATATCGACGATCCTGCGGATCGCGTGACCGAGCACTTGCGGCTCGAGGTCGACACGCTGCTGCTCGCTCGCTGCTCGGGTCATCATGAGCAGGTTCTCGACGAGGCTCAAGAGCCGCTCGGCGTCGGTCGCGATGTCCGCGACCATCGCCCCGTGGCGCTCGGGCAGACCCTCGGCGGACTGGAGCAGCCGTGCGTTCCCGAAGATCGTCGTGACAGGCGTCCTGAGCTCGTGGGAGACGAGTCCGAGGAACTCGTCCTTCACCGCCTTCGCGGCGTTCAGCGCGTCCTCTGCGCGGCGCCGCTCTGTGACGTCAACGAGGACATTGATCGCGCCGATCAGCGTCCCGTTCGCATCGAAGACGACCGTCGGATACGGGATGAACGCGGCTCGAGTCCCGTCCGGGCGCTCGGCGACTCCCTCGTACCCGCGGACCGATCGACCCTCGTCGAGCGCGATGGCCATCGGGCATTCCTCGTGACGCATCGGCCGCCCGTCCGGCCAGAAGAGCTTCCACGACCCACACCATTCCTCGCCCAGCGCTGGGCTTCGGCCCCAGAGTTCTGCGGCGGCCTGATTGAAGAACGTGATGCGGCCCCCGGCATCGGTCGTGTACACGGCGACGCCAAGCGCTTCGAGGAACTGGCGATAGCTGGGGCTATCGACCGACGGGCCGTCGAACAGGGGGTGGACCTTGCTGTCCGCGCCGACCGGCCGGATCGCAGGCCCCGCCGGATCGGGGATCAGGTCGGGGGAATACCATGCACGCTCGCTGGCGAGGTCGCCCGACGGGAGGTGCTGGATGCCTGCCGGCTCGCCGTCGGTATGTCCGGTCGTCGCTCCCTTAGTCACGCGGCTGATCGTCGAAACCGTGATCGCCGCGGACGCCGTGGCCGTAGCTGACATCCCGGCGGGTATCGATCCGTTCTCGCTCGCGGGCCATGGGCCACCTCCACAACGGCATCGTCGGGGAGTGCGGCTACAAGGCGGGCTATCCGTACCCGTTGCTCGGATTGCAAGCGGCTCGCGGACATCCGGCGGCTAGGATGCTGGGGTGATGCGCCACGCCCTGGTGATGGCCGCTGTCCTGGCGATCGGCGGCTGTAGTGCGATCCCGGTCCAGAACGGCCCGCCGGTGCCACCTGGGCCGCTGGGTCCGATCGTCCAGGCCGAGGGCCCCGGCAACGCGCCGATCGAGTGCCGTGGCGTGCCGATCGAGCAATGCCGCGGGTTCTCCAATTCCGCCGAAGCGGATGTCGTCCGATACATCGTCACCTGCACGTCCGTGTGCACACCCGAAAAGGGCGACGTGCGGATCGACATCCTTGGCCCGAACGGAGCGACCCGTTCGGCTGGTAGCGGTTCCTACTCGAGTGCCGAGGCCGTCCCGGCCCCAGATCCGGTCTCCGAGCCGACCTGAGGTCCCCAGCCGCGGGGTGACTCGGGTGAAGGTCAGCTGCCCTTCTTCTTGTCGGGCTTGCTTGCGAACTTCTCGAGCTCCTTCTCCGACATTTCGGTCTGGGTCTTCTTGCCCTCCCGCTTGCGCTCGAGCTCGGCGCCCATGAATCTCCGCTGCTTCTCGGTCTTGGCTGGCATGGTCACGCTCCTGGTGCGGTGTCGTGCGCCGAATCCTCCTCGGCCGACGCTGCACGCACGGAATCGACATCGCCACCGCGTTGCGAATCGATGACGGCATCCGAGAACGGCGGCCACGCTTCGAGCGCCCACTCGTCGAACTCGCGATCGGTGAGGCAGACGAGCGCGACGTCGAGCGTCGGGTCGACCCACAGGAAGGTGCCGGAGCCGCCGAAATGACCGAAGGTCGACGGGGAGTTGCGCGTGCCCGTCCAGTGCGGCGTCTTGCCATCGCGGATCTCGAACCCGAGACCCCAGTCGAGCGGGTCGAACGAGCCGACGCCCGGCAGGACGCCCTTCAGCCCTGGATACACGACG
>Ga0111539_10008996_pt1 | contig 12641 bp, 7 predicted proteins | sample RhiMethybrSRZTD1_FD_79667 | JGI IMG/M metagenome (GOLD analysis project Ga0111539, IMG submission 79667) | Populus rhizosphere microbial communities from Tennessee, USA - Rhizosphere MetaG P. TD hybrid SRZTD1 (version 2) (version 2) | ecosystem: Host-associated > Plants > Roots > Rhizosphere >...
AGGTTTCCCTGCGCGAATCGCGCGGGACACCACACAACGACTGCTACGGGTTTGTCCGGTTGTCGCCGGTGTCGTCGATCTCGCCGAGCACCATCATCGCGTGGTCTTCGTGGACCACGTTATGGCAGTGCAGCGGGATTCTCCCGACGAAGTCTCGGAAACGGAAGTAAACCTGCGCTTCCATGTTGTGCTCTAACCTGAAAACATCTTTTCGGCCTCTCTGGATAATCCCCGAGTTTGCCGGGGCATTACCGTTGATCGAAAGGGTTTGGAACTCTTCGAAGTGCATGTGGATCGGATGTTGCCAACCGCCGGAGTTGTTCTGGAAGATCCATTTCTCCACCGTGTTTCGCTTGATCCGGAAGCGCGGCGCCTGGTTGCAACCGCCCACAAGCTGTCCGTTGACCTGCCATTGACCGTTGCCGCGTTCGAACCGGAAAGTGCGAACAATGCGGGCCTGATCGGTAGTGTTCGGGAAGCCGTAGAAGTACGTGCCCGGCGGAATAGTTGCCGGGTTGACGCTGTTGTCGGGCACCGGCGGACCATCGACGACGATCTGGAGAATCTTCGTTCCCTGACCGGCGCCCAGCACGTCTCCCGTAGGACCGCGACCATCGTCCTGATCCAGACGATTCTCGAGGTAGAACGTCTTGCCAGCGTCGTTCGTGAAATCCACGATGACGTCGACGCGTTCGGCCACTGAGAAGCGGGAGCTGCTTACCTGGACCGGTCTTTCCATCAGGTTGCCGTCCGTCGAAATCTGCCAGAACTGCTTGGTGCTGTTGTTCGGTCCCAGCACAAACATCTGGTAGAAGCGCGAAGGTCCGGTGTTCAACCAGCGGAAGCGATACCGCCGGGGGCTGACGTGCAACACGGGGTTTATCTTGCCGTTCACGAGGAACTTATCGCCCAGAATGCCGTCCGTATTGAACAGATCAAACTTCAACAGACCGGTCTGTGCGTCGAAGACCTTGTCGTTGAAAACCATGTAGATATCGAAACTGGTATTTGGATTTTGCCCGTCGCCGAAGCTTGGCAGACGGAAGCCTGTATTCTCGTCACCAGTATCGAATTCGTTGAAAAGAATGTAAGCGCCGGCCAGACCTTTGTAGGTGTTTTCGGCGGTGTGATCGATGCGGTGGTCGTGATACCACAGCGTGGCCATTGCTTCTTTAATGTCGCCAGCACCGGGATGCGTCGAGTTCACACCGGCTAAGACGTTCGGGTAATGGTGATCGTAGAACTGGCCGCGTTCCTGGAAGAAACAGGGGAAACCGTCGCTCTCGAGCGGTGTGTGGCCGTTGTGCAAGTGCGTCGTTGTTGATGGAAGACCGAAACCGCCGTTGTTCGCAGGCAGGTTGTTGCGGATGCGCACGAGAATGGATCCGGCGCCGGGGTTGCCGAGGTTTCCATAACGCTCCACAAATAGTGGACCAGGGGTCACACCGTCGAAGCCCCAAATTGGTTGCGCGGGCAATTCGTTCGGCAACGCCATGTTGACGAGTCCGAGTTGCTCGGACAATTGGTAATATCGTTGCGGCGGGAACTGAGCGAAAGCCTGGTGCGTCACTGTACGCGCTTCGCCGGCGCCGGTGTTCGGGGCAGCAGTCGGCTGCGGATTCAGCGATGCCAGCGGTATCGGTTGTTTTACCGGCAGTCGCGGCATGTTTTCCTGCCACGGGGTGGTCGGTGGACTATTGGGTTCGTCGTCATCAAACGAACCTCTGGTGTTTAGCGGGTGTGCACTTAAACCCTTCTTGGGAATCACCATACCGGCACTGGTAAGCAGTCCCGCTTTGAGCAGATCGCGGCGTTTGAATCCGGCCGCAATCAGCTCGGCGCGATTATTCGACGCCGTCTGCTTGTCCTTTTCTTTTCGTCTATTCCGTTTGGAGATATACGCCATCGGAAGAGTCCTCCTATTGAAGGCGCGCGCTAACTTGCTACGCGCCGTTTTGCTCCGTTGTGTGGGTCGAGAATTCGGCAGATACCAATCGTTCAGAAACGACTCAACATCCGCGCTTTTGGTTGAAACGATTTACCGGGTACGCCACATATTGCGGCCCGGTAAGGTTGTTAGAGAAAACCCCTCGATTTCTTGATCGTGGTTACTTAATTGACTTGGCGAGGTGTGAAACGAAGCACACGTCGACTTAGTTGAGCAGCCAATAATCGGTAACGATCCATGTGAGTGGAAGGCCTGTTCGGATGATCATGCGCTTGGGGGAGAGCAGAACCATAATCGAACAAGCAGAAGTGCGAAGTGGCGCGCACTGTAATATCCCTTGGAGTGCAAGTCAAGAAGAAATTTGCGGCACATTGCCGCATAATTTTTGCGAGCGTTACTATGTATTGTGAGTAGGAAACTTATTTGCAGGACGTGCATCGTAGAAAATCAGGAGGACCGATTTTTATGTTTTCGCTTCGTGCTTTCTTCGCACTGATTCTCGTCGGATTGTTGCTTTCAACTGCCGTTTTGACGCCCGCACAAAAGGATTCGCGCACGAAGGATGCCGCGCGACATGCGAGTGACGCGGCCAAAACGTTCACTGAAATCATGAACGTCAAAGATAAAGCGATTCCGAAAGAGTTACTGGATACAGCCGAAGCGATTGCTGTGTTTCCCGGCGTGATCAAAGCTGCGTTTCTCGTTGGTGGACGCGGTGGTCAGGGCGTGATCAGCAAACGGGTCAAGGGCGGCTGGAGCGCTCCGGCGTTCTTCAATCTCGGCGGCGGCAGTTTTGGACCACAGATCGGCGCGCAGAAGACTGACTACGTCCTGCTCATCATGAATGAGAGTGGTTTGAACGGTCTGTTGAAAGACAAGTTTGAACTCGGCGGTGAAGCAAGCATTGCTGCTGGTCCAGTCGGTCGTGAAGCAGCCGCTTCGACGAATCCACGACTCGACGCCGGCATTCTTTCCTACTCACGAAGCAAGGGCGCGTTTGTCGGAGCTGCTTTGAAGGGCGCACTGATCACGCCCGACAACGATCTCAATGAAGCAGTGTACGGCAAGAAGGCCGATGAACTACTCAAGTCGAAGGCGGTACCGTTTGGCCAGATGCCTCCTTCAGTTCGGATTTTTCCTCGCACGCTCGTGCGTTACTCGATTCGTTGAGAATGATCGCAACAAACGCTTGACGCTTTTGTTCATGCGCCCTAGAATGCCTCGTCACCCTTAGCGCTGGCGCGAGCTCTTACCACACACAAGCGGGATCACAATCGGGAACTGCTGAAAGACATGCTCCCTCGAACGCAGCGACAAAAAGAAATTCTCGATTACATCACTCGGTTCCTCGAACGCCACGGCTATATTCCTTCTTACGCGCAGATCGCTCGACAGTTTGGAGTAAAGTCGCGCGCGACGATTGCAAAGCATATTGCTGCGCTCGAGCGTCGCGGTCTGTTGGTACGTGAACATGAAGACGGTTCGTTTGCGCTCAACGTTAAAGTTGAAGACAAGAGCAGCGACTCACTGTGTGAAGTAAAACTGCTCGGACGAATCGCAGCCGGCGCCCCGCTCGAAGTGGTTGACTATGAAGAGCGCATACCAGTGCCGCGTTTCTTGTTGGGCCGAGTCAAGCCGGATCGAGTTTATGCGTTGCGAGTGAAAGGCGACTCGATGATCGACGAGCACATCTGCGACGGCGACATCGCGTTAATCGAGAACCGCACTGATGCTCGTGATGGTGAGATCGTCGTTGCGCTTTTAATCGAAGAGAACCAGGCTACACTCAAACGTCTCTATCGCCGCGGCACGAACATCGAATTGCAACCAGCCAATTCTCAACTTCAATCCTTCACGGTTCCCGCCAGTCAGGTGCGTGTCCAGGGCATCTTCCGCGGTCTTTTACGGCCAAGTATTTAGTTCTGGAATCCGCGAAACGGTAAATCAACGGAGCGCTGAAGCCAGTTGTCCCCAGGATACTCCGCGTTCGCATGAATCAGATGCAACGTGTAAGCGTGTCTTGAACGTGACGATCTGTTTTCAAAACTGCGGTGCGGCAGCAGTCCGTTGAGCAGAATTAAACTGCCTTTCGTTACTTCGAGTGGGACCAGTTCGTTTTCAGGCCACGGTTGTGTGTCGAAGACGTCAAACTTCATTGCTCCGTCCGGCGTGCGCACCCAACGCGACTTCAATCCGCGCTTGTGTCCGCCCGGTATGCCCCATAGACAACCGTTCTCGATCGTCGCATCCTCGAGCGCGAACCAGAGACCGGCGATGTCAGTCGGTTCCGTGTAAATGAACGTGCTGTCCTGATGACACGAAACTTCACCGCCGATGTTTGGCTGTTTGAAGATGTACATCGACTGGACGAGATACGACTCCGCAAAGCCAATCGCGGTTGCGACCTCTTTTACCTTCTCGCTGCGTGAAAACCGGCTGAAGACCGGATCGAGATCATGCAGTGCATGACCGATCTTGTTGATCGATCTTTCCTTCGGCTGCTTGAGCGTGCCGTTCGGCAGGAACGCATTCTCCTCGAAGAAGAAACGAATCTTGTCGCCGGACGTCATGAAGTACTCATCCGCAACGCGGTTTTGTTCGTGGGTCGTGAAGATCGAAACGATCTCCGCCGGTTCAAACGCCTCGACCAACTCCGCCGCCCTCGCGCGCAAGGCATCACACTCGCGCTCCTCCGCAAAGCCTTCCACGACGAGGAAGCCGTTCTTTTCGTACTGCTGAATTCGTTGGGCGGTGATCATCGCACTCCGTGATGGTGTTAATAATAAGACAGCAAGAGTAGCCAACCTACGACTCTCGCTAGTAGGCTTGCGTGTTGCTCGAACGCTCTATATAGTAAGCGCCCTGTTCTGTCGTAAACGCTCAAAAATTTAGTGTTGCTCGACACTCCCCGAACATCCGTTTCTGGGAGTGTGCGTCGATTTAACTTCACCTTCCGTCTGCGGCACAGAAGGTCCGTCAGCTTCCCCAAACTATAGATCGAAAGGTTAGAAGAGATGTCCCGAACAATTCTGCTGAAAGCATTAGTACTAGTACTGTCTCTTGGCCTGCTTGCGTACTTCCTCACGCAAACCGAAGACCAGGTCAGTCACGCTCAAACCGGCTTCGACCGAAGCCAATACGCAAACGATACACCTCAAGGCGAGCTTCAAAGTGCGGATGACCTCCAGGAAACGGGCGAGTTCAACGTGATGATCGAATTGAAAGATCTTCCGACCGCCAGAGTCTATGCACAAGCCTTAGGTAATAAGAGTGATAAGGCTGCCAACGCGCAAGAACGCAACGCAGCTCGGGCCGCAGCTCGTGCGCAACAAACGCAAATCCGAGGCGCACAGCAGCGCGTACTCGCCCGGCTCAACGGCATGGGTCGAAACGCGAGAGTGCTCTATACCGTGCAGAGTGCTTACAACGGCATCGCCGCCAGAGTCGACGCCAGCGTTGTCCCGCAACTCCGAAGTGATCCGGACGTTACAGGTGTTTACGCGCTTCCCATCCATTACATCGACAATTCCTCGAGTGTACCTTTTATTAAGGGCGCTAGCGCGTGGAGTGCGACCGGCGGCGCTTCTGGGAATGGCGTCAGGATTGCCATCATCGATACGGGAACGGACTACCTGCACGCAAACTTCGGTGGACCCGGCACAGCCGCCGCCTACGCGGCGAACAACAGGGCCATCATCGAACCAGGCTCATTCCCAACGGCAAAAGTTGTTGGCGGCATGGACTTCGCCGGAGATGCGTACACGGGCGCGAACGTTCCAGTACCCGATCCGGACCCGCTCGATTGCAACGGCCACGGCTCACACGTTGCAGGCACCGCCACCGGATTTGGTGTTAACGCTGACGGCACGACCTTTCTCGGGCCATGGGATGGCTCAGTACCCTTTGGCTCATTCAGCATCGGTCCAGGCGTCGCGCCAAGAGCCCAACTTTACTCCTTGAAAGTTTTTGGTTGCTCGGGCAGCACCGGTCTTACTACGCAGGCGATCAACTGGGCCGTCGATCCGAACGGAGACGGTGATCCATCAGATCACGTGGACGTGATCAACATGTCGCTCGGCTCCAATTTCGGCCTTGCTAATGACGCAAGTGCGGCTGCAAGCACCAACGCATCCCTCGCGGGTGTAATCGTTGTTACTTCAGCCGGTAACGCCGGCGATACTCACTACATTGTGGGAAGCCCCGCCACTTCAAGTCGCGCGATTGCCGTAGCCAACATTGTCGACTTCGGCATTCAGCAGGCAACTACGACAGTCAACTCGCCGCCTGCCATTGCAGGAAATAAGGCGTCACTCCCTGCGACCTTTAATCCTTTGATACTCACACCGACGAGCGTCGCCGGGAGTGTCAAACTTGCCAACGATGGTTCGACCGCTCCGTTTCCGGGTTCGCCCGTGGGCACAGTCGGCACGACTACGGACGGCTGCCAGGCATTCGCGCCCGGGTTCTTCACTGGTCTGATCGCGCTCGTGGATCGTGGCGGTGGTTGCGGGTTCACTTTCAAAGTGAAGAACGCGCAGGATGCCGGTGCGACTGCCGTAATCGTGGGCAATAACGTTGCCGGCACGATCTCGATGGGCGGCACCGATCCCACGATCACGATCTTGTCGCTGTCGATCCAGCTAGCCGACGCCAATGCGATCAAGGGCCAACTGGGAACCGGTGTTAATGCGACTCTCAACTTTACCCACCTGGGCGATACGGTCAGCGCCAGCACTTCGCGTGGCGCGCGACGTGGGGACAACGGCGTTAAGCCTGACATTTCCGCGCCCGGTACTAACATCATCTCGACCGGTTTCAGCACCGGCAACTTGTCCGCCACGATTAGCGGGACTTCAATGGCCTCTCCGCACGTAGCCGGCGGAATGGCGCTGCTTCGACAATTGCATCCGACGTGGTCCGTGGAAGAGTTGAAAGCACTCGTAATGAACACCGCGAATCACGATCTGTTTACCGGCATCAACGGCACGGGATCGAAGTTTAACGTTGCCCGAGTCGGGGCCGGTCGCATCGACCTGCAGGACGCCAGCAACGATGAAGTCATCGCTTACAGTGATGACGGTTCGGGCGGGGTAAGTATCTCCTTCGGTGCGCCGGAAGTAGTTGGCACTGCGAGTTTGACCAGGACGGCTCGCGTTGCAAATAAAGGTCCGGTTGATGTGAGCTTCGATCTTTCTTACGTCGCTCTCTCAGACGTGCCCGGCGTGACCTATTCATTCCCGGATGGGCCAAACATCACTGTGCCTGCAGGCGGCTCGACGACGTTTACCATCCAGCTCGATGCAAACGCCGCGACGATGAAGCATGTGCGTGATGCGACGATGGCGGCCGTCCAGGGAGCTAATCCTCGTTACTACCAGAGTGAGGAGTCGGGCTACGTCACGTTGACGCCGACCAGCGGTACCTCGTTGCGTTTACCCGTACACGCGGCTCCGCGTCCGGCGTCAGACATGGCGACTCAACATAATTACGTTTTGTTAACAGGACCAACAGGTTCCACCAACGTTGGTTTGACGGGACAAGACGTCTTCACTGGTAATGCTTTCCCGGTAGACGAGATCTCACTCGTTAGCGCCTTTGAGTTACAGGGGAACAGTCCGGCTACGATAGCGGCCTCCAGTGTAGCGAGTAACGCTGACTTGAAGTCTGTTGGCGTGACGAGCGACTTCAAGGCGACAAATTCGGTCGTCGCTAATGCCACCAGGATCTTCTTCGGCATCGCGATGCACGGTAAATGGACCACCCCGAGCGATGTCCAGATCAATATCTTCATTGATCGCGATAGGAACGGCACTGATGATTTTCAGATCATCAACACGGCCACTGCCGACGCACAGGGGAATGCGTTTGACGTCTTCGTGTCTGCGCGTCGTCCAGCGCCATTCACGGGTAGTTTCACCCTGGATAGTTTCCTCAACAACCTTGCCCCTTCGGGCCTTAACAGTGTCGTTTACAACACCAACATGATGGTGATTCCGGTGACCGCTTCGGCCATCGGTTTGACTACCGCCAACGCGAAATTCAACTATCGCATCACGACGACGAGTCGTGGGTTCGGTGGCACCATCGATACTCTTTCAACTCGCACCTACGATGCGGCCAATCCTGGTTTTGACGTAACGGGTGGAGTTACAGGTCTCCCGGTTTATGCCGACTTGAATGGCGGAGCTGTTCCCGTCAATTACAACAAGGCAAACCTAACGGCTAACGGTACACTCGGTCTGCTGTTGTTGCACCATCACAACGCGGCCGGAGATCACGATCAGATCCTGAGTCTGCAGGAACCAACGGCAACTACCGTCACGGTGGATGCTGCGTCTGGAGTCTACAGTGATCCGACTACTTTGAAGGCCACCGTCACCCCCGCAACTTATCTGGACCAGACTATCTCCGGTAACGTTCAGTTCTCGGTTGATGGTAATCCGGTTGGAGCTGCGGTAGCTGTGAACTCGAGTGGCGAAGCTACAACGTCTTATACGGTTGACGTTGGGGCTGGAGCACACACGATTACTGCAGCATTCACGAGCACGAACTCGGCGTTCCTTAATAGCAGCAACACCGGAACGCTGACCGTGTCGCAGGAGGATGCTGAAGTTACTCCGGCCGCGGCCAATCCTTTTGCTGTCAAGGTAAATACGGCTGGCGGTACTGGTGGTCCAGTCACTCTCTGCTTCGATATGAATGAAGTGAGTGACTCGACTCCGGGAGACACCACGAAGATCACGAGCGTGACGGTCACCGTCATTCCGATTGGCACCGGCTCGGCTATTCCGGCGAGTGCCGTGTTGAGCGGTGGCGGAGTGGGAGCCACGCGCACGGCGTGCGTGACTCTGAATAATGTTCCTGTGAACGTCTACGACGTAACGCTGACGATCAATGGGAACTTCTATCAAGGCACAGGCAGCACTGTGTTGACGATCTACGATCCTTCGCTCGGATTTGTGGCCGGAGGAGGGCAGCTTTTCCACAACGGCTACAGAGCAACTGTCGGTGTGAACATGAAGTACCTGAAGAGCGGCAACGCTCAAGGGTCGCTGCTTTACATCGAGCACCGTCCGACGGGCGACGTCAAGGTGAAGAGCACTGCGCTCGGAACGATGGCGATCGTTGGCGGTGAGGCGATACCTACCGGCAAGGCGACTGTTAACGGAATCGGCAATCACAGCTTCATTGCCAGGATCATTGACAACGGCGAACCGGGATCTGCCGATCGCTTTGGCCTGCGGCTCACGAATCCCGCGGGCGTCATTGTCGTTGACCTGACGTTCGATCCGATTCAGTTGTCAGGTGGCAACTTCTCCGTGCCAAAGGTGACCGGGAAGTAGTACCCGCGTCACGTTGGTATGGTGGTTAACGAATGGCGGCCTCACGGCCGCCATTCTTTTTAACTCGCGCTGGAACAGGCTTGAGGCGCCCCAGTGCAGCGCCTTCATTATTGCGTTAGATTGTTGTACAAACTGAGGGTTTTCTGGAGCCGGCTGCCGGAGTTGAACCGGCGACCTTCTAATTACGAATCAGACGCTCTACCAACTGAGCTAAGCCGGCTGAAGGCGTGAAATAACGGCGCGTGAAACTATACGAACGCGCTGTTTGCAGTGTCAAGCGAACCAACAGAGGGAGGGAGTATATGCCGAAGGACGCGAAGAAGAATATCGATCGATACAAGATTCAGGGTGGGGATCTGAACGAGTTTGAGTTTCGTCGGAATCAGGCGCAGGTGAAGGAGCCGGTTTCCGGCGGGAAGAAGTCGGCGAGCCCAGGCAAAGGCGCGACGACGAAAAGAACCGCAGCAAAGAAGCGCGCGCCAAAGAAGAAGGCGACGAAGTAAGCTAAGACACGGATTGAAGAAGGCGACGAAGTAAGCTAAGACGCTAGAAATAATTTCGAATGTTTGTTCCCCCAAATAGTACGCGGCGATTTTTGCTGCTGATTGCTGTAATCATCACCGCTGTACCGCAACTGGCGGTTGCGCAGAAACTTCCCTCGGTCGACAAGGTTGTCGATAAATATCTCAAGGCGATCGGCGGGAAGAAGGTCGCGGGAACGATAAACGACGCCACCTACGAATGGACCATCCAACTCAACGATCAACCGATCGGCACGGCACGCACGCAGCGCAAAGCGCCCAACTCCGAGCGTTGGGAACTCACATTCGGCAACGGCCAGATCATCTCCGCAACTAACGCTCGCTCCACCTGGGAGATCGGACTCGACAACAAGCTGCGCACGCTAACCGCAGTCGAAGCCTCCACCGCCAAGCTTCGCGCCGCACTCGACGCCGTACATCTGATCGACTTCAAGAAAGCAAACATCCTCGCGCGCATCGTGTCACTCGGCGACGTCGGTTCCGAACCCGCATACATCGTCGAGTTCTCAATGCGAAGCGGCGCTCGCGCGCAGTATTACTTCAGCGTCAAGACAGGTTTGATAACCAAGATCACCAGCGACACAAAGAAAACGCGCGTTGTTCTTGAAGATTATCGCCGAAGTCACGACATCCTCGAACCGCATCGACTGCGCATGACACTCGACGGCTCAGGCGAACTCACACTTCTCCTCCAATCCGTCAAATACAACACCGCCATCGACGACCGTGTCTTCGATCCACCTGCCGCAAACGACAAACTCGACGTCGCCGAACTCTGGCGCGCGGTCCATCGCAACCAGGACGAGATCGACAAACGCGTTTCCGAGTACGCCTTCACGCAAAAAGAAACCGACAAAGAGATCTCCAGCAAAGGCGAGCTCAAGAAGCAGACCGTAAAAGTTTACGAAGTCTACCCAATACCCAACCGCGAACCGGTCAAAAAACTGATCATCGAAAACGGAGTCCCTCTATCTGCAGAACGCGCGGCCAAGGAAGACAAGCGCGTGCAACAGGAATTCGAGGAGGCTGAACGCGATCGCGAGAAAGACGAGAAGAAGGCGGCCGAACGTCGCGCCGAGCGGGAGAAGAAAGAGAAAGACGGCACCGAGATCTCGCCGTTCTTAAGAGTCTGCGAGTTTGTTTCGCCGCGCCGCGAGCAATGGGAAGGCCGCGAAACGATCGTCTTCGACTTCCGACCGAAACCCGGCTTCCGTCCGAAGAATCGTGAAGAAAGTTTGATCGCGAAACTAGTCGGAGTCGTTTGGATAGATCCCGTCGACAAACAGATAATTCGTTTGGAAGCGCGCTTGGCGGAAGGCTTCAAGATAGCCGGCGGTCTCGTCGCGTCACTCAAACCCGGTGCGGCGCTCGTGATCGAACAGACGCGAATGGCTCAGGGCATTTGGCTGCCACGCTTCGCACAGATCAACCTGTCCGTGAAAGTATTATTGTTCGGCGGCGGCGATTACAATCAAACAGTCGAATGGAGCGATTACAAACATTTCTCGGGCGACGTAAAGGATTACAAAGTCAATTTACCGGTCACGGATAAACCAGAGTGAACGAAGTAAACGTAATTGGTGGTGGTCTCGCAGGTGTCGAAGCGGCGTGGCAAGCGGCGCGACTCGGCGCGCAAGTCAATCTCTACGAAATGCGTCCGCTCAAACAAACGCCCGCACATCGCAGCGACAAGCTCGCCGAAATCGTCTGTTCCAACTCACTCAAGTCAGACGAACCCGGAACCGCGTCCTATTTATTAAAGGAGGAGCTGCGCCAGGGCGACTCGCTCGTGATGGCAGCCGCGGCCGAAACGCGCGTTCCCGCAGGCGCGGCGCTGGCAGTCGATCGACAAAAGTTTGCGGAATTGTTCACCGAGCGCATCGAACGCGAACCGCGCATCCGTTTGATCCGCGAAGAAGTGACGCACATTCCAGAAGATCGGATCACGATCATCGCTACCGGTCCGCTTTCATCCGAAGCGCTCACCGCGGAGATCATGAAGTTCACCGGCAGCGATCAGATGTACTTCTACGACGCGATCGCCCCGATCGTCTCCGCCGATTCGATCGACACTTCGATCGCTTTCCGCGCCGCTCGTTACGACAAAGGCGGCGACGATTATCTCAACTGTCTGCTGAACGAAGAGCAGTACGCGCGTTTCTATCAGGCGCTCGTCGAAGCGAACAGCGTCCCGTTGCAACGTTTCGAAGAGACGCGTTGGTTTGAAGCGTGTCTGCCGATTGAGGAACTCGCGCGCCGCGGAGTCGACACGCTGCGTTTTGGACCGATGAAACCTGTCGGTTTGCGCGATCCGCGCACCGGACGCGAGGCTTACGCAGCCGTGCAACTGCGGCAGGAAAATTTAATGGCCGACGCATACAGCCTGGTGGGCTTCCAGAATCATCTACGATACGGCGAACAAGCGCGAGTGTTGCGACTCATCCCGGGACTCCAAAACGCCGAGTTTCTCCAGTTCGGCCAGATTCATCGCAACACCTACATCTGTTCACCGCGCGTGCTCGGGGCAACCATGCAGATGCGCGAGCGTCCAAACGTCTTTTTTGCCGGACAGATTACGGGCGTCGAGGGTTATGTGGAGTCGGTCGCGATGGGTTGGATCGCAGGAATAAACGCTGCGCGAAAGGCGTTCGGCCGTGACTTGATTGAAGTTCCAGCAGCGACCGCAACCGGCGCGCTGGCCCGTTACGTTTCGCAGGCTGACGCAAAGAACTTTCAACCGGTCAACATCACTTTCGCGCTGTTGCCACCGCTCGACGAACTGGCGAGACGCAGCGTACGTAAGAAGCA
>Ga0111539_10008997_pt1 | contig 12641 bp, 11 predicted proteins | sample RhiMethybrSRZTD1_FD_79667 | JGI IMG/M metagenome (GOLD analysis project Ga0111539, IMG submission 79667) | Populus rhizosphere microbial communities from Tennessee, USA - Rhizosphere MetaG P. TD hybrid SRZTD1 (version 2) (version 2) | ecosystem: Host-associated > Plants > Roots > Rhizosphere >...
CTTTACGCTGAACTCCCGCAAAGCAAATTAGCCGAAATGCTTAGCCCAAGCGCAACAATTTTTGAACTATTCTTAGTTCCGCTCGCCGTTCTGATCATCTACCACGACGTGCGGTATCGCCGCATTCCTAATCCATTCGTAATTGCCACTCTGATTAGCGGACTGACGATCAACTTCGCCCTCGGCGGATTGAACGGCGCTTTGAACAGCATTGGTGGCTGCGTGTTGGCTTTCATTCTGATGTTTATCTTGCACGTCTTCGGAGCGATGGGCGCGGGCGACGTCAAACTGTTCGCCGCTATCGGATCGATCATCGGTGCGCACCTGGTGCTGCCGACGTTCGTGGTGGTGGTGCTGACGGGTGGTCTACTCGCGCTCGTGACCGTACTGCGTAACGGGGCCTTCGGCATGACGATGCATCGGGTGTTGCAGATCCTGGTCGGTTTACTGCCGGGATGGCAAATGCCCAAATTCAGTGTCCCCGCTGATCGTCGCCTCACCATTCCATACGGTGCGGCGATCACTATCGGCGCCATTATCGCAACCGCGATCTTTCACGCTTAACCAGCGGCAACCATCCAGGCTTGGACCTGGCGAGAACGGAGAGTTGATTCCATGCGAAACAAACGTTTCTTCATAGTTTTGGTGGGGGCGCTGATATTCGGAGTGCTCGCTGCCGTGTCAGTCAGCAAATACTTGTCGAGCGCCCAAGCCTACACGAAGAACCTGAATAATATAGCCGTGGCGAAAGTGACCATCCCGATCGGCAGCAAGATCGTTGCCGAGCAGCTCATGATGGTCCAATTTCCGAAGGAGTCCACACCTGACGGCGCCTTCGACTCGCCTGAAAAGTTGGCGGGTCGTGTCGCGGTAGTCAACATCGCCGCGCGCGAGCCGATCACGGAATCACGATTGGCGGCGGAAGGAACCGCGGCCGGTCTGTCGGCGATCATTCCTGAAGGTTATCGCGCGATGACCGTCAAGGTTGACGATGCCGCCGGCATCTCCGGGTTCATCATGCCAGGTACGCTCGTCGACGTCGTCGTGACGATCGATCCTGAAGGTATTGGCAGCCAAAACCCGATTTCGAAGATCGTGTTGCAGAACATCAAGGTCTTGGCGAGCGGTCAGAACATCGACAAACCCAAGGACGAGCGTGAAGCCAACAGCGTCAAGGCCGTCACGCTTCAGGTCACTCCCGAGCAGGCTGAAAAACTCGCACTCGCCTCGAGCGAAGGCAAACTCCAGCTCGTAATGCGCAGCCAGATCGACCAGGGCGACGAGCAGACTAAGGGAGTCAACAAGCGGAACCTCTTGAATGGCGACCAGGCCATGCCGGTTCCGGAACCCGGTTCATTGAAGAGTGAACAACCGAAGACGGAAGCTAAGCCTCGCCGTTCTTCAGTTTCGAAACCAGCAGCAACCGCCCCAGCTCCTCAACCGACACCGCGCACGCAAGTCGAAATGATCGAAGGTGCTAAGAAGCGCAACGTCGAGTTTCCATAGATCCATGTCAGTTCAAACATCCCGTGCCCGGCGCGAGAGCGCCGGGTAACTCTTGAAGTTGATCGCACCGACGATCGCTAGAAACAAAGGAGCATAAGATCATGCAGAGCCGTTCCCCAATGCCGCGCCGGGTGAGTTTGTTACTGGCGTCATTGATTACTATCTTTAGTTATTCCATCTCCCACGCCCAGGAAACCTCCTACAAGGCGTCGTTCGGTCAGAACAAAGAGACCATAGCCGTAAACGTTCTGGTGGGGCAGTCGCGCGTGATCAATTTCGATCGCCCGGTCGGACGCTTTTCAGTGTCGAACCCCGAAATCGCGGAAGCCATTCTCGTCACGCCAGACCAGGTGCTCGTGAATGGTAAAGCGTTTGGTCAGGTCAACTTCATCGCGTGGGAACAGAGCGGCGGTCAGTTTTTGGTGTTTGACGTCTTCGTCCGCGCCAACCTGTCGCTGATCGATTCCCAGATTCGCGCGTTGTTCCCGAAAGACGACATCCGCCTGAGCCAGGCGAATGGTTCGGTCGTCATTTCAGGCAGCGTGGCGAATGCGACGACGGCTTCTCAGGTTCAGAGCGTGATCGAAGCCGCGAATTTCAAAGTAGTGAACATGCTGACGTCGCCTATTAGCGATGCGACACAGATTCAGCTTCAGGTCCGCGTTGCGGAAGTGAATCGCACGAAGCTACGTGACTACGGCACGTCGTTCAGTTCAGGACCTCCGGGAGGAACCGGTGGTTACTGGAACAGTGGCGGTGGTCCAAGCAGCCTCGGCGACACCACGACCAGCTCAGCCGGCGCCATCATCGACACGATCATTCAGCCGGCGCTGAACCTCTTCATCTTCAATCGTCAGATCAACACGGGCGCGATGCTCAAGATGTTGCGGCAGGAAGGCGCCTTCCGTGAGTTGGCCGAACCGAACCTGATCGCGATGAACGGTCAGCAGGCGAGCTTCCTCGCTGGCGGTGAGTTCCCGGTACCAGTTCTGCAAATGGGCCAAAACACCGGCGTCACCATCGTGTGGAAGGAATATGGCGTCCGTCTCAACTTCAAACCGACCATCATCGACGAAGACCACATCCGACTCGAGCTCGAACCGGAAGTCTCCACGATCGATTTCAGCAACGGCGTCCGTTTCAACGGTTTCGTCGTTCCCGCGCTGCGCACTCGTCGTGCGAAGACGGGCGTTGAGCTGCGCGATGGTCAGTCGTTCGCGCTTGCCGGCCTGCTCGACAACACCGAAACGAAGACGTTGTCGCGTATTCCGGTTGTGAGTTCGATTCCCGTAATCGGCGCTCTCTTCAAGTCGAAGTCTTTCGAGAAGAAAGAGACCGAACTGATGTTCTTTGTCACTGCGCATCTCGTGAAGCCGGTCAACGGCGACGATCTACCGAACATGCGTGGCATCGACGGTCTGAAGGGCAACTCGCCGTTGGGCGTCGAGCCGAAGGGTGAAGGCATCTCCGGCCAGACCGGTTTCAAGGTTTCCGGACAGAATGGTGAAACCACGACTCCGGTTACAGCACCGCAGGCGCCAGCCAAGTCCGAACAACAAAAAACGAAAGCTGCCGAAACTACTACGCAAAGCAGCACCTCCGGATCGGTCAGTGTTCGCAAGACGAATCCCGACCTGCCTGTCGCGAAAGCAGCAGTACGCAACGATTTGAATCCGGAATCAGTCAGACCCTGGTAGTTGTTTGCCGGTTAGATCTTCGTTCGCAGCAGAGGGGGGAAGAACATGAAGAACAGGTCAAACAAACAAGCAGGTAATACAAAACGTGAGCAAGGTTCAATCCTGGCTACATCCGCAATCGGGATGTTAGCGATCCTGCTGGCAGTAGGTTTGGGAGTTGATATCAGCAGGTTCTATCTCACGAAAGCGGAACTCCAAAATGCAGCGGATGCAGCGGCTCTTGCCGCTGTATCCGCGCTCGACACTTCACCCAACGGCATTCACAAAGCGGTCGATCTGGCAGTAGCGAACATGAATAAGTACGACTTCCGTACCACAAACGTTAGCTTCCCCCGCGCTAACGTCGTGTTCGCGAAGAACCTCAATGACGACCCGTACATGAGCGAGACGTCGGCGGCCGTGGCGACCACAGCCGACGACATTCGTTTCGTTAAAGTCACAACCGATCCGTCAGCAGTCCCGGTTTCATTTGCGATATCAGTGCTCGGCAACAGCCAGAATCAGGTCACGACTGCGACTGCCGGATTCTCCGTGCCACTCAACAGGTTCTGCAACTTCCTGCCGGTGTCAGTGATCGACTACGGAACTCCGATGGTTCCTGGCCAGACGTACACGTTCCGAGCGGGTCCGACGGGTTCAGTCTCACCTGGCAATTACCAGATTCTTGCGGTAGCTGGCTCAGGCGGTCAGGACGTACGTGTCGGTCTCGCGGCGGGCGTTGATAAATGCGCTAGTCCTGGAGAGGAATACGCCGTCGATACCAAAACCGGTGTAACTGCCGGCGCAGTGCGGCAGGGATTGAACACGCGGTTCGACGAATATCAGACGTCGCAGGTGAATCCTGGCGACATGCCGCCTGACGCGAATATCAAAGAAGGCATCGACCACGACACTTATATCCAACCCGGAACGGGTGACGTGCAGACGCCGTCACACCCGGGCATCGCTGGCCGTCGAATAGTTGTGATTCCGATTATAAAAGCAGCGGAGTACGACCCGGGTCGTAACGTCGTGAAGTTCAATCGCTTCGGACTCTTCTTCCTGAAGACGAAAGTCGGCAGTGGCAATGGTGGCGAGATGGAGGCCGAGTACATCGACGTCCCTCTGTTGGGCCAGGGCGGATATGACCCCAACGGCGCACCTACGAACGGTCTGATGGCGGTCCCGGTCCTGTACAAATAAGGGGGCACATCATGATGCACCATCGGATACGAAAAATTCGCAATACTCGCCGCTCGCGTCGCTTCAATTGGCTGAATCGATTTCGGCGTGACGAACGCGGCGTGCAGTTGCTTGAAATGGCGATCGTGATCCCGATCATGTTGGTTCTGTTTGCAGCGGTCGCGGAGTTTGGTCGTTACTTCTACGAGTACACAACCCTGGCGAAGGCATCACGGCTTGGCGCGCGTTACCTGATTTCCAAGTCTGTGAATAGTTCCATCAATTACGAAGTCATCGCCAAGAACATGGTGGTTTACGGAAACGCTACCGGAACCGGTTCGCCCATTCTTAATGGTCTAAGTGCCAACAATGTTGAGGTCACTTATGCGGGCCCCGTTTCCGGCATTCCCGAAACTGTGACGGTGACGATCGTCAATTATCCGCACGTGCCCCTCTTCAACCTCGGGGCCCTGCTCAATAACAGCTCTCTGTCATTGGCCGTCGATGTGAAACCGAGCGTAACGATGCGTTACCTGCTCACCACGCCGTCCGTATGAAAGGACCAACGATGCTGCACCGAAGACGCAAAGACAATGAAAAAGGCGCAACGCTGGTTGAGTTCTCAATTGGAGTCACCGTGTTTGCGATGGCTATGTTTGCCGTTCTCGAATTCGGCCGTGTCTTGTGGGCGCATAACGCGTTGACTGATGCTGCGCGGCGCGGAGCCCGCTATGCCTCGTTGCATGCACAGGCTGATAGCGCGGAGGTTAAGAACGTGGTGGTTTACGGTAATGCAGCAGGTACCGGCAATCCAATGCTGCCAAACCTGACCACAGACAAGGTGCTCGTCAACTACAACGGCTTTGGTCTGAACGAAGGGACCGTGACTGTGAGCATCGACCAATATCAATTTCAGCTAGTGCTTCCGTTCACGGGAGCAGGCATCACGATGCCGAGTTATTCCACGACGCTTACAGCTGAATGCGCCGGGTTGATTCCGAACAGTGTCTAAAGCTTCGAACCCACTGCGGGCGGCTCCGTGAGTAAGCCTGCCTGTCGCACATCGCGCCCGAGTGACATCGGCCTTGTTAGTTTGCGATGTCCCGCCGCAAAACCCCCGGCACTCTGTCAGTAATTTTCAATTCCGTCGCCGGCAGTGGGATCGAATGAAACAGTAAAGAGGAACCAGATGACCGAACCAATTTCAGTAGTAGTGCTGAGCACCGGGCTCGAAAACTTCAAAGACATTCGCAGAGCTTTGACTGCCGAATCGCGTGTGCAACTCCTCGCCGGCGGCAATGACGCCGATCAGCTCTACGAAGAGATTGTTCGGTTGAAACCGACCGCAGCGATCATCGCGCTTGGTCCGAACTCGGACAACGCCGTGCGATTCATCGAGCGGTTGAAACTTGAATGCCCAAACACTGCACTGATTTCCGCGGCGCAGAACGCTTCACCGGAAATGATTCTGAACAGTCTGCGTGCCGGCGCCCGCGAGTTTCTGCGATTACCAATTATTGCCGACGAATTACGCACCGTGCTGGATCGGATTTCGGAGTTCACCACAAACAAAGTGGAGGCGCCGAAGAAGAAAGGCCGCATGGTTGCCGTGTTTTCAAGCAAAGGCGGATGCGGCACTTCGTTCATGGCGACGAACCTGGCCGCTGCGACGAGCTCGAAGACCGTCGTTGTCGATCTCAATCTTCAGGCCGGCGACTTGCCGCTCTTCCTCGGAATGGAAGCCAAGTACTCCATGGCCGACATGGTCGAAAAACGGCAACGCCTCGACGGAGAACTCATCAACAGCCTCCTCACACAGCATTCGCAAAACCTGTGGCTGCTCGCAGCTCCCCGCGAGGCTGACTCGGCAGACGAGATCGAACCGCAGCACGTTTTTGAAGTCCTACAAAAACTGCGCGAGCATTTCGACTACGTCGTACTCGATCCGCAGCACACTTTCGACTCCATCACCCTGGCCGCGCTCGACCAGTCTGACGAGATCATCCTGGTCCTGACACTCGACATCCCCGCGATTCGCAGTACACAGCGCGCACTCGAGATCTTCGATCGACTCGGATACCCGCGAACGAAAGTGCGCATCGTTGTGAATCGCTGGAGCAAACAGATCGATCTCGATCTGCGTCAGGTGGAGAAGTTCCTGGGAGAACCGTGTATCGGATTCGTGCCGAGCGACTATCAAACGGCTGTTAACTCCATCAACCTCGGCACTCCGCTGGTCCAGGCTGAACCTACTTCCAAGATCGCCGCGGAAATTCGTCGTATTGCAGAAACCATATCGCTAGGTGTCGCGCCAATCGAACAAGTGGGTGGTCAACGTAAGGGCTTCCTGAGCTCGCTGCTGAAGAAGCAGCCGGCGCAACGGCAGTTCAAACTGCAAACTTCAATGGAATAGGTTTAGTTGCAGCGGCTGACGGCCGCACTCGGAAAAAATCATGGCACTTCGTGAAAGATTAATCGGCAATCAAAACGGTCCCGGCGGCGCAGCTGACGGCACCGGCCAACACTCCTTCCAGGAGATGAAGTCGCGCCTGCACCGCACGCTGATCAATCGGATGGATCTGACCAAGCTGTCTTCATTGACTCCCGATCAGGTCCACGCCGAAGTTTCGCGGTTGGCGGAAATCGTTCTGGCCCAGGAAGCCATGCCGTTGTCGGCTTCTGAGCGCGAGCGCCTCGTCAACGACGTTCAGCACGAACTCTTCGGACTTGGACCACTCGAGCCGCTGCTGAAGGACCCGACGATCTCCGACATCCTCGTAAATTCACACAACACGATTTACATCGAGCGACGCGGCCGGATCGAACCCACGAACGTTCGCTTCAAAGACGACGAACACTTGATGCGCGTGATCGAACGAATCGTTTCGTCCGTCGGACGTCGCATCGACGAGTCGTCGCCGATGGTCGACGCACGTTTGCAGGACGGCTCTCGCGTCAACGCGATCATTCCGCCGCTGTCGATCGATGGCCCCGTGCTGTCGATTCGTCGTTTCGGCGCCGATCCGCTGAGGATGGCGATGCTGATCGAGAAACAGGCCCTGACGAAAGACATTGCCGACATGCTTCAGATGGTCGTGCACGCTCGTCTCAACATTCTGATCTCAGGCGGAACCGGCTCCGGTAAAACGACGCTGCTGAACGCGCTTTCCGCGTTTATCCCCGAGAACGAACGTATCGTCACCATTGAAGACTCCGCTGAACTCCAACTGCAACAGCCACACGTCGTGCGGCTTGAAACGCGGCCGCCAAATATCGAGGGCCGCGGCGAAGTCTCGCAAAGAGACCTCGTTCGCAACTCGCTGCGTATGCGACCCGATCGCATCGTGATCGGCGAGGTCCGCGGTGGCGAAGCGATCGACATGCTTCAGGCCATGAACACCGGCCACGATGGGAGTTTGACTACGATTCACGCCAACACTCCCCGCGATGCGCTGGCCCGTCTCGAGACGATGATCCAGATGACGGGCATGCGCCTTTCGGATCGTGCCATGCGACAGCAGGTGGCTTCGGCGATCAACCTCGTCGTGCAGGCCGCGCGATTGTCTGACGGCTCTCGTCGCGTGATGTCCATCTCCGAAATCACGGGCATGGAAGGTGAGACGATCACCATGCAGGAGATTTTCATGTACGAGCGCACCGGTGTCGACAAGGAAGGCATGGTGGTTGGACGCTTCAAACCAACGGGAATTCGCCCGCGGTTTGCGGAACGATTAAAAGCATGCGGCTTGCAGTTGCCCCGCGTCTTCTTCGAGGAGTAGCAAATGATCATATCGTTTCTCGTATTCGTGTTTGCGCTCTTCCTGGTGCTGGGCGCCTATCTGCTGGCGACAGCCAGCACGGACAAGAAGCGCGCGCGCCTGCAAAAACGGCTCTCCGAAGCGCTGCTGCACTCCGCTCATACTGAAGACGTGGATGTTGTGCTCGCCCGCAGCGAGCTGATGAGCGAGATCCCGTGGGTCAATCGCACGATGATAAGCCTCCAGGCGGCGCTGCACTTAAAGCGCATGCTGGACCAGGCCGATCTGCACATCACGCCTTCGCGGCTGCTCATGTTTTCTGTGATGGCCGGATTGCTCGGTGGACTCGCGGCGTCAGTGCTGACGATTTTTATCCCGATCATGGTTCTCGCCGGACTCGTTTGCGCATCGATCCCATTTGTGCATGTCTGGTGGAAACGCAAGAGACGGTTCGACGCGTTTCTCGAACAGCTCCCGGATGCGCTGGATCTGATCAGCCGCGCGCTCAGCGCCGGCCACGCTTTCTCGGAATCGCTGCACATGGTTTCGATCGAGATGCCGGAACCGGTTGCGGCTGAGTTTCGCAAAGCCTATGAGGAGCAGAACCTCGGTCTGTCAGTGAAACTGGCGCTCGAGAACCTGACGCAGCGAATGCCGCTACTCGATCTCAAAATGTGCGTCACCGCGATCCTGATCCAACGCGAGACGGGCGGAAATCTCGCCGAGATCCTGGAGAAAGTTGCTTACACGATTCGTGAACGTTTCCGCATTATGGGCGATCTGAAAACGTTGACGACGAGCTCGCGCATGTCGGCGTGGTTGCTCTGCGCGCTGCCGATCGGTGTGGCGCTGGCAGTCACCGTAATGAATCCTGAATACATGAGCGTGTTGTGGCGAGATCCGCGCGGTCATTACCTGATCGCGGCAGCGTTGTTCATGCAGATCACGGGGATGTTGATTGTTCGAAAGATACTGAATATCAAGATTTGAGCTTTGAGCTTAGTGCTTGGTTCTTTGTCAAAGCACTAAGTACAGAGCCCATGAGCCGAAGGCACAAAAGCACATGTTACTAATCATCGCCATCTCCACTTTCGTCTGCATCTCGCTTGGAATGCTGGGTGTCTACTGGCTGCTTTACAAGCCGCAGAGTGCGTCCACGGAAAGACTGCGGCGGCTCGCGGGCCGAGAAGGCGGCGGCGGCGCTCAGAGCGCGGGTCCGTCCGCTGTTATGCCCGATGACTCGCCGGCGACCGACATCGCCCAAAAGATCGCGCAACCACTCAACAAGCTGTTGCCGGCGTCGGCAACTGAAGCACGCAAGCTGCAAAGGCAGTTGATGCACGCGGGATTTCGCTCGCCTGAAGCGCCGTTGATCTATCGCGCGATTCAGTTGTGCTCGATGGCTGGATTTCCGCTGGTCGTCGCGGGTGTCTGCGCTTTACTAGGGAAGCCGCTCGGCGACGCGTTGATCTACATCATCCTCGCGTTTGTTGCCGGTTTCATTCTGCCTCGCTTCTTCCTGTCACGCATCACGAAGAACCGCCAACGCGAGTTGCGTTGGGGCCTGGCTGATGCGCTCGACCTGATGGTGGTATCGGTTGAAGCAGGTCTCGGACTTAACGCAGCAATGATGAAAGTCGCGAGCGAATTGAGAGACGTACACAACGCGATCGCGGTCGAATTTGAGCTGGCAAACCTCGAGATTCGCGTTGGCCGCGACCGTGACGAAGCGTTGCGCAATCTCGCCGAGCGCACCGGCGTCGAGGATTTGCGCAGTCTGGTCGCAATGCTGATTCAGACAGACAAGTTTGGTACTTCGATCGCCAAAGGATTGCGAGTGTTTTCAGACGGACTGCGCACCAAACGCCGCCAGCGAGCCGAACAAGAAGCGCAAAAGGCCGCAGTCAAACTGCTGTTCCCGTTGGCATGTTTCCTGTTTCCCACGCTTTTCATCGCGATCCTTGGCCCCGCTGCCCTCAACCTCATGGACGTAGTAGCAAAAATGGACTAGAGGCCAGCATAGAGGAGTTGGACCAATGAAAAAACGCAGACTCATAGCCGTTGTAATCGCTTTTATACTGACCATCGCCGCGACCGCGATGTGGAGCGCATCGACGATCGTACGTGAAGGTGATCCGGACGCGATCGTTCTGGAAGATTCGGGTTCAGAGGCAGGCACCAGCGAGGATCAACCGAAGAAGAGTGGCGGCAACAAGGTACTCAAAGTGGTGACTGCGCCATTTAGAGCCGTCGGCCGGCTGTTCGGCGGTGGCAATAAAGAAAACAAGATCGAGCGCATGACGGAGAAAGATGCTGAGCGTTTTCAGAGCGTCGGCGTGACACGCATTGAAGATGCGCGAAGTTTCAAACCCGTCACTTCCGCCAGCACCGCCCGCGAGCATCTCGAAGCCGGGCGCCAGTTTCTGCTGAACGGCGCTTACAACGAAGCGGTCTCAGAACTCTCGACTGCCGTATCGCTCGATCCGAAGCTTTCCGAAGCCCACAACCTGCTCGGTGTTGCGTACGACAAGAAGGGTTTCGGCGAACGCGCAAAAGATTCGTTCGAGAAAGCAGTGAAGATTGAAGAAGACGCCGAGACGCTCAACAATCTCGGCTTCGCGCTTTACCAAAACGGCAACTACCGCGCGGCTGTTGATCGTCTGAAACGCGCTGCGAAGCTCGCGCCGACAGACGAGCGAATTCTCAACAACCTGGGTCTTGCTTATTGCCGTCTCGGCAAGGTCGAGGAAGCTTACAAGGCATTCACGCGCGCGGCTGGTGCAGTCACCGGAAATCTCAACACCGCGAAGATGCTCGAACGGTTTGGTCGTGAAGACGACGCAATTCGCTACTACGAAGCGGCGCGCCAACTCGAACCGAACAACACGATCGCGCTGCGTCGTCTCGCCGACCTGTATAACCGCGTCGGCCGCACGGCGGAGTCGCAAGAGGCTCGCACGGCGCTGGCGATCGCCTCAAACGGCACGATCCTCGTTACGGGCGGGAAGTAAATTAGAGAAAGAGAGTCTCACGATGTCGCATACGACAATTCTGACGCGCGCGGAAATCGAAAGCATGGGTCCGCCACTGCCCGAGGAAATCGCCGACACCGGCATTTCCGAGCAGTTTCTCTGCGACCTCGCACTGAAACACGTGGCCATGCTGCCCGAGCCGACGACGCAGGCCGTCGCTGAGCGCATCCATCTTCCGCGCACGCTGACTGAAGAGCTGCTTCAACAGCTCTACCGTGAGAAGCTGATCGAAGTGAAGATGCAGTCGGCGATCGGTTCCACTCGTTACGCGATGCTGGACCACGGCTGGGATCGTCTCACGCGTCTGTTGTCGATTTCCGGCTACGTTGGACCAGCGCCCGTTTCGTTGCGCGACTACTCGCACATGATGCAGTTGCAGTCGATTCCGTCAAACACGGCATCGATGGACACAGTGCGTCGAGCGTTTCACGATCTGGTCCTGCCAGAATCGTTGTTGCAGACGCTTGGTTGCGTCATCAACTCGCGTCGCTCGCTCTTTCTGACGGGACTGCCGGGCACCGGAAAGACCGCCGTAGCCGAACGTATTAACGGTGCGCTCGCGGGCGGGATCTGGATTCCGTATGCGGTTGAAATCGACGGGCAGATCATCCGCGTGTTCGACAATCATTGTCACGAGCCCATGCCGGCTGAGGAGACGCCAATCGATTTCGATCGACGTTGGGCGATGATTAAGCGCCCGCTGGTCGTCGTCGGCGGCGAGTTGACGCTGGAGAACGCGGATCTGACGTGGAGCGATGCGGCAAAGTTTTACGAAGCACCGTTTCAAATGAAGTCAAACGGCGGCACGCTCGTGATCGACGACTTCGGCCGTCAACGCGTCGCGCCACAGGATCTGCTGAACCGCTGGATCGTTCCGCTTGAACGGCGTGTCGACTATCTCGCGCTACACACGGGAAAGAAGATTGAAGTTCCGTTCGAGCAGCTAGTGGTGTTTTCAACCAACCTCGACGAGAACGATCTGGCCGACCAGGCGTTCCTGCGACGAATGGGTTATCGCGCGCGCGTGGAGCCGCCTACGCCTAAAGCTTATTCAGATATCTTTCGCTACCAGGCGGGCAAGCGCGGCATGAAGGTCGATCAGCCAGTCCTGGACCACATCCTCAAGAAGTATCAAACCGAGCGCCGGCAGATGAAGGGTTGCGAACCCCGAGACATCATGGATCGCGCAACGGATATTTGTAAGTTTGAAAACCACAGTCTCGAACTGACGCCGCAAATTGTCGACATCGCCTGGCGCAACTATTTCGGCACAGCGCACTCCTTTGCGCAGCAGGAAAAAGCGGCTGAGAAGACGCTGGCCGATCCGTTGGAACTGTAGGCTGGACCATGCGAATCACGAAATTACTTCTTATCGGAATTCTGGTGGTGGTCTATTCGGGCCACGTGTCTGCACAGGAACGCGAACAGATCAGGCTGAAACTGGCGAACGGTTCGTATCTCGTAGTGGACGAAGCGTCCGAGACGCC
>Ga0111539_10008999_pt1 | contig 12639 bp, 9 predicted proteins | sample RhiMethybrSRZTD1_FD_79667 | JGI IMG/M metagenome (GOLD analysis project Ga0111539, IMG submission 79667) | Populus rhizosphere microbial communities from Tennessee, USA - Rhizosphere MetaG P. TD hybrid SRZTD1 (version 2) (version 2) | ecosystem: Host-associated > Plants > Roots > Rhizosphere >...
GGAAGCGCGCCCTGGTCGTGCGTGGCGAGCAGCGCGCGGGTGATCTCCTGGTTTCGTGCGCGGGTCCCTTTGTCCCCCTTGTCGCCTTTGTCCTTCTGCTTCGCATACCGCGCGAGGAGCGTGGCCTCCGCCGTCCCCGGTGGCCGCAGCGTGTAGCCCTTGCGCGCCCGGACCGTGATCCCCGACCGCTTCACCTCGACCTTGAGCTTTCGCCAGTCGCGAGGTCCCTTTCCCGGGGGCGGTTGGTACCCGAGCATGTAGTAGACCCGGGACTCGTCGAGGATGCGGCGCGTGGCGGCGCCGAACTCCTCCTGTCCGGACACCGCCACTCCGCCCGTGTCCTCGGTGAGCCCGAGCGCTCCACCGATCTCGTCCCCCCGCTGCTCGAGGGCGGCGGCGCCCATGTCGACCGGATCGGGTGGGTGTGAGGAAGCGGCCTGCATCTCGGGCAGGGGCGCGAGGCTGCCGCGGGCGTCCAGGAAGCTCACGGCCACGTTGGCCTCGCGGCAGATGCCCGCCACCTGCCGGACCTCCTGAAGGCCGCTGTCGTAGACGAACCCGTCGGAGAAGAGCAGGAGCTCCTTGCGGCCGCGCACTCCCGTCAGGCTGAAGACCGCGCGCTCCACGGCCGCCAGGATGGCGAGAGTCCGGCTTCGGCGCTCGGTATCGCGCTCGGTGGCGCGGGCCTGCACCGTCTGCACGCAGGACGCGACGCGATTGGAGAGGCAGCCCGTCGTGCCCATCCAGCGCCGCACGACCCGCCCCATGTAAGTGGGCAGGTCGCTGGCGCTGGCATCGGGTCCCACCAGCGACCGCTCGTGGTTCGCGATCTGGTAGGCCTCGTAGTCGGTCATGAAGTCGTCCCCGAGCTCGGGGATTTTCCGGCTCTTCGTGCGCCCGAGCAGGACGGGCAGATCGTCGCGTCCCTCGGGGAACCGGATGCCCCACCAGAGCGAGCCGCTGGTCGTGACCAGCGTCACCTCGTCTCCCGTGCGGAAAGAGCTCTGCAGCGTTCCCGACACGGCCTCGAGCAGCCTAGACAGGCGCCGCGCGTCGATGCCGAGGTCGTCCACGAGCAGGACGAATGCTCCGGCCCGCTCGTCCGAGGCGCGCGCGTTCGAGGCCACCGGCGAGATGCGGGACGGAGCCTGCTCCGCGAGCTCGGCGCCGTCGAAGGCCTCGAAGCTCATGATCTCCTGAGGCTTGCCGTCCTCGCTGAGCGCGAAGTCGTCGCGCGTCAAGCCGCGCACAGGCTGGCCCTTCGCATCCAGCACGATCGCGTCCACCGTCACCAGCTCGACCTCGGAAGAGAAGGTGGGCGTTTGCGCGCGGCCCGATTGTGTGGCCGTGACGACCGCAATTTGTATAGCGGCGGCGGCGAGTCCGAGGCGAGTCGCTCGCACCGTCGGGAATCGTAGCACCGGGTCGAGATGCGGCTGCGGATTTCGAGGTATCCTCGGCAGCCATCCCTCTTCGACCTGGAGGAATCATGGGCGAGAGGTTCACGGGAAGGCCGCCCCTGCGGCTGATGGTTGGCGCCTTGCTGGCCGGCACCCTGACGACGGCGCCATGCGCTGCCCAGAGCAACCCACCCTCGGGCGACAAGCACGAAGCAGCCGTCCGTCGCTTGATCGACGTCCTGGGGGTCGGCTCTCAGGGCCGCATTCGGATCGATCAGCTCTTCGAGGAGTACAAGAGCGAGTTCCCGACGGTCACGTCCACGGTCTGGGGAGAGATACGCCGGCAGCTCGCTCGGGAAGACTTCGGCGGGCTCCAGGTCGCGATCTACAAGAAACATTTCTCGCTGGCCGAGATCGAGGGGCTGGAGGCGTTCTTCAGGAGCCCGCTCGGCCAGCGCTTCCTCGAAGAGCAGCCGGGCGTGACGTTGGACGCCCTCGCGACCTCGAGGGAGTTCGACCGGCGACTCGCCAATTTGCTCGAGCGATCTCTGGAGCAGAAGGGCTACAAGGTCGCCGCCGTCCAGCCCGCGTGGACGGCGCCCGAGAGCCCGGATCCGCAGCAGATCCTGAGAGAAGCGGTGGACGACGCGGCCGCGAGGCGCTACAACGTGGCGCTCGCGAAGCAGCTCTGGTTCCACAACAACGCAGCCCGCTACAACCGGGGCCTGTCCGCCGTTCGAACCTCGTTCGCCCTCGGCTACTGGCGCCAGCTCGCGGATGCCTACCCGCCCGCTCTGGACGCGCTGAAGCGAGCGCGCGACGAAGCGTGGTCGACCACGATGTCGGGCGCGGACACCACGCTGGCGCTGCCTTCCTTCCGGGACTTCGCGGCGCTGAACCGGACTCTCGGCGAGGAATCGCGAACGGCGACCGCTTTCGCCCAGCTGGATCGCGAGAAGCCCGAGATCGCTCGGCGTGTCGCACTGGCCGCGCGGCCCGCGCTGATCCGGGCAAAGGAGTTCGACCTGTGCGCGAAGTACGTCGACGCGGACTTCTGGCAGACCCTGCTGACCGGGTATCAGATGGCCAGGAACTCTGCGGAAACGAGCGGGCTCGGCTCCGGAGCGGATTCCTTCCTCGACCTGCGGTTCACGAACGACGTGACGACGCTGGTGGCGCTTCTCGTCGTCTCCGGACGTCGGGCGGACGCCGAGCGGGTGGCCGGCGAGGCCCGGCGCGAGAAGGACGACGCCGCGTTCGCGGCGTCGATCGACAAGGCCCTGCAGGGGAACGTGCCCGCCCCCTGGCCCTGAGACGGCTCCGAGGGACTCCGCGTTACTGATAGCATCGGCGCGGCCTGCGCCATGCGCACCTGTGACGCGTGCGGCTTCGAGAACGCCGAGCCCGGCAAGCCCTGCGCGCTGTGCGGGGCGAGCGAGATCGTCGGGGCGACCTCCGACCTCTCGACGATCGCGGCGCCGCCCACTCCGCCAGGCGCCACGGCGCCGACGCGCGTCGAGGCCGGCAACGTCTTCGGCGACCGCTATCGCGTGCTGTCGCTGCTCGGCAGCGGCGGCATGGGGCAGGTGTTCCGAGTCGAGGATCAGACGAGCGGCCAGGCGCTGGCCCTCAAGGTGCTGCGGCCGCTCGACAGCGACGACTCCGATCGCGTGCGCCGTTTCCAGCGCGAGATCCAGGTCCTCACCCGCATCCGCCATCCCGCGGTGCTGCGCATCCTCGACTGGGGCACGAGCCCGACGGGGCTCTTCTTCGTCACCGAGCTCGTGGACGGCGAGGACCTGAAGCTCGCGATACGAACGCGCGGCCCCTGGCCGGCCGCCGACACCGCGGCGCTCGGCGCCACACTGGCCGACGCCCTCGCCGCCGCCCACGCGCAGGGTGTCATCCATCGCGACGTCAAGCCGAACAACGTCATGCTGGCCAGGGACGGCTCCGTACGGCTGCTCGACTTCGGCCTCGCACGCGGCTCGGGCATCGACGTCTCGACGCTGACCCGCACGGGCACGATGCTCGGCACGCCCGGCTACATGTCGCCCGAGCAGTTCGATGCGCACGGCGTCGACGAGCGCAGCGACCTCTATTCGCTGGGTGTCGTGCTGTTCGAGATGCTGACCGGCCGGCTGCCGTTCGGCGGCCAGACGCCGATCGCCGTGGCGCTCGCGCACAAGACGCAGACGCCGCCGCTGCCGCGCTCGCTGCGTCCCGGGGTGCCGGCGTGGATCGAGCACGTCGTGATGCGCTGCCTCGAGAAAGAGCCCGAGAAGCGCTACGCGAGCGCGCCCGAGCTGTCCGCCGAGCTGCGAAGGCCGCGCAGCGGCGCGACGCCGCGGTTGCGCGCGCTGCCGGGCGGGGACGGCGTCGTGCTCGACCCGGGCGAGCGCACCGACTGGGCGCTCGTGCTCACGACCGCTCGCGAGAAGACGGGCTGGAGCGAGGGGATGGCGCTGCGCTTCGAGGACCGCTACTACCGTCTCGTGCGGGCGAACGCGCCGGCAGCGGGAAGCACGCCCTGGATCTATCGCTTCACAGCCTGGCCGGAGGGCGAGGTCTTCCGCAAGCTCGTGGACTACGAGCAGGACCAGGCCGCGCGCGAGGAACAGTCGGAAAAGGGTCTCTCGAGCCGGCTTTCGCGTTGGCTGGGACGGGGCTAGGGCGTTCCCGCGAGCTCGAGCGTCGCCGCGTGGGCGGCCTGCTGCAGCGCCCCCCACACCGCCTCGACGTGGCGGCGCTCCGTCGGCTCGGCGCCGATGCTGACGCGGATCATCTGGCGGCCTTTCAGGACCGACGGGGTCAGGTAGGCCGTGCCGCTCTCGTTGACCCGCCGCGCGATCTCGAGGTTGTGGCGGGTGAGAGCCGTCTCGTCACCGATGAGACGCGACGGCACGTGGCGGAGGCAGACCGTCTGCAGCGGCACCGGCGCCAGCCGCTCCCAGTCCGCCGCGGCGTCCACCTGCTCCTTCAGCCACTGCGCGTTCGCGAGGTCGCGGCGGATCCGCTGCTGGATCCCCTCGACGCCGACGTCGAGCAGCTGGAACCAGCACTTGAGCGCGCGGAAGCGGCGGCCGAGCGGGATCTGCCAGTCGCGGTAGTTCTTGACCGCGCCGTCCTGCGCCGTGCGCAGGTAGCTCGGGTTGGTGCTCATCACGCGGATCAGGTGCTGCGGGTCGCGGGCGAAGAAGGCGCAGTAGTCGAAGCCGACCGCCATCCACTTGTGCGGGTTGAAGACCAGGCTGTCGGCGCGCTCCACGCCGTCCCAGAGCGGCCGGCACTCCGGCAGCACCATCGCCGAGCCCGCGAGCGCGGCGTCCACGTGGAGCCAGAGCCCGTGCTTCTCGGCGACCGGCGCCATCGCGGCGAGCGGGTCGATCGCCGTGGTGCCGGTCGTGCCGATCGAGGCGACGAGCGCGCACGGGACGCGGCCGGCCGATCGGTCCGCCTCGATCGCCGACTCCAGCGGTTCCACGCGCAGCGCGTGCGCGTCGTCCGTCAAGATCAGCCTGAGGTGGTCCTTGCCGAACCCCGCAAGGAGCGCCGCCTTCTCGATCGAGCTGTGGGCCTGGCTCGAGGCGTAGACGACGAGCGGCGCGTCGAGCGCCTGCAGCCCGCCGCGGTTCTGGCTGAAGCTCGAGGCCTTCTCGCGAGCGCAGAGCAGCGCGCAGAGCGTCGCGGTGCTGGCGGTGTCGTGGACGACGCCGGTCCACGCGTCGGAGAGCCCGACCATCTGCCGCAGCCAGTCCATCATCACTTCCTCGACCTCGGTCGCGGCGGGGCTCGTCTGCCAGCTCATGCCCTGCGCCCCGATCCCCGAGGCCACGATGTCGGCCAGGATCGACGCGTAGCTGGTGTTGCCGGGGAAGTACGCAAAGAAGGACGGGTGATTCCAGTGGGTGATGCCGCTGACGACGTCTTCGTCGAGCCGCTTCAAGGCCGCGGCGAGCTGGCCGCCCACGCGCGGCGGCTCGCTCGGGAACCGGGCGCGGATCTCGCCCGGCTTGACCGGGCTCATCACCGGCAGCGTCTCGACGCGCTCCCGGTAGTCCGCCACCCACTCGATGAGCTCGTGCCCGAGCTTCCTGAAAGTCGCCGCGTCCATGCGATCCCTCGTGGTGAGCGGGCCCGCGGAAGACGCGGACCCGTCACGGCAGAGCATATGTCCTAAGATGGCCCTCTCGTGACTCATCCCGCCGACTTCTTCGCGCCGGGCGGCCCGCTCGCCCGCGTGATGCCCGGATACGAAGAGCGGCCCGCGCAGCGGCGGCTGTCGGAAGCCGTGGCCGACGTGCTGGAGCACGGCGGACTGCTGCTCGCCGAGGCCGGCACCGGCACCGGAAAGACGCTCGCGTACCTGCTGCCGGCCGTCGAGTCCGAGCGGCGCGTCGTGATCTCGACCGGCACCAAGAACCTGCAGGAGCAGCTGGTCCAGAAGGACCTGCCGATCCTGGCCGAGGCGCTCGGGCGCGAGCTGCGCGTCGCCGTGATGAAGGGCCGCGCGAACTACCTCTGTCTGCTCCGCTTCTCCTCCTTCGGCAAGGCCGGCAGCTTCCGGCGCCTCGAGGAGGTGCCGGTCTACCGCGCGGTCGAGGACTGGTCCACCAAGACCGAGACCGGCGACCGCTCCGAAGTGCCCGACATGCCGGACAGCGTCGACTTCTGGCGCGAGATCTCGGCCGCGAGCGAGAACTGCATCGGCCAGTCGTGCACGCTGTTCGACGCCTGCTTCGTGACGAAGATGCGCCAGCGCGCGCTCGAGGCCGACGTCGTGGTCGTGAACCACCACCTGCTCTGCGCCGACCTCGCGGTGAAGGACGGCAACTACGGCTCGGTGATCCCGCCCTACGACACGCTGGTGCTCGACGAAGCGCACCTGATCGAGGACGTCGCCACGCAGTACTTCGGCGTGCAGGTCTCCTCGCACAAGATCGACGAGCTGGTGCGCGACGTCGAGCGCGAGCTGAAGGCCGCGAGCCTCGACGCGCGCGAGGTGCGGGCCGAGGCAGAGGGCCTGCGCCTCCGCAGCGAGCGTTTCTTCGCGCGGATCGCGCGCCTGAAGCTCGGGCGGCTGGCACCGGGCTGGATGACCGGCGCCGCGGCCGAGGAGTCGCTCGGCCTGCTGCAGCGGCTCGAGGGCCTGCGCACGTCGCTGCTCGCGGTGCCCGACCGGCCCGAGTCGCTCGCCGGCCTCGCCGCGCGGACGCTGTCGCTCACGAGCGACGTCGCTTTCCTGATGCGCGCCGAGGCCGACGACCACGTCTACTTCATCGAGACGCGCGGGCGCGGCGTGTTCCTGCGCGCGATGCCGATCGACGTGAAGGCGCGGCTCAAGGAGCTGCTGTTCGACCAGGTGCGCGCGGCCGTCCTCACGTCCGCGACGCTCGCCGTCGACGGCGGCTTCACGTACCTCAAGGACCGGCTGGGAGTCGAGCCGTCCGACGAGCTGCTGCTGCCGTCGCCCTTCCGCTACCAGGAGCAGGCGCTGCTCTACGTGCCGAAGGGCATGCCCGAGCCGATAGCACCCGAGTTCGTCGACAGGGCGGCGGAGGAAGTCGTGCGACTCGTCGAGCTGTCTCGCGGGCGCGCGTTCGTGCTCTTCACCTCGTACGCGAACATGAACGCGGTCGCCGAGCGGATCGCGGGCCGCGTGCCGTACCCGATCCTGATCCAGGGCGAGGCGCCGAAGGCGCAGCTGCTCGACACCTTCCGCACGACGCCGCACGCGGTGCTGCTCGCGACCGCGTCCTTCTGGCAGGGAGTCGACGTCGCGGGCGAGCAGCTCTCGTGCGTGATCGTCGACAAGCTTCCGTTCGCGTCGCCGGGCGACCCCGTGGTGGCGGCGCGCATCGAGCGGCTCAAGAACCGCGGACAGAACGCGTTCGGCGAGTACCAGGTGCCGGTCGCCGTACTGATGCTGAAGCAGGGGCTCGGCCGGCTGATCCGCTCCGCCTCCGACCACGGCATCCTCGCGGTCCTCGACAGCCGCTTGCTGCGGAAGTCCTATGGCCGGCGCTTCCTCGAAAGCCTTCCGCCCGCCCGGCTCGTCCACGAGCTCCACGAAGTCGCCCGCTTCCTGGACTAGGCCGCAAGCCGCGACCCGTTGCGGTGATAAAGATCAGGTATCCCATATGCGGTAGCCTGCTATACTCGGGCGATCTGGAGCGCCAGCCCGCCCCAAGAGCAACAAATAGAGGAGGTTCGATGACCCAGGCCCAGACTCGTCGCGCGCTGCGGGCGCTACTGGCGCTGCCGCTGCTTGTCGCACCCGTTTCGGCCCAGGCATCGGGCTTCGCCATCGAAAGCCAGGGCGCGCGCGCGATGGGCTTCGCCGGGGCGTACGTCGCGCAGGCTTCCGATCCGTCCGCCATCTTCTATAACGCCGCGGGCATCGCCTTCCTCAAGGGCAAGCAGCTCTACGTCTCGGGCGCGCTCGCGGGTCTGTCGACCGACTTCACGGGGGCGGGGCCGAACCCGCCGGCCGGAACGCTCGAGTCGACGAGCAACGGCCTCTCGATCCTGCCGTCCTTCTATTACTCGCAGCAGGTAACCGACACCGTCGTGCTCGGCCTCGGCGTGACCAAGCCGTTCGCCACGAAGGCGAGCTGGACGAATCCCGACGAGTTCACGGGCCGCTTCATCTGCGTCGAGTGCTCGCTCAGCTCCTGGTCGATCAACCCGACGGTCGCCTTCCGCCTCGCCGACCGCTTCTCGATCGGCGCGGGCCTCGACGTGCGCTTCTCGAAGTTCGACCTCTCGCGGCGCCTGATCGCCGACCCCAACCCGTTCCCCGCGCCCACCGACGTCGCCGAGCTCACGCTCGCGAGCGACACCAAGACCGCGCTCGGCTTCAACGCCGGCCTCCTCGCGATGCCGACCGAGAACTTCTCGATCGGCCTCTCGTACCGCCACAAGGTCACGGTCGACCACGCGGCGCAGGCCGACTTCGTGCAGATCCTCACCGGCAACAACGCGCTCGACCAGGCGGTCGCGATCGCGCTGCCCGGCTCGCAGCCGGCGACGGTCAGCTACACCTACCCGGGCAGCTTCGCGGTGGGAGCGGCGCTGCGCCGCGGCTACTGGACGATCGAGGCCGACTTCCAGTGGATGCTGTGGTCGAAGTTCGACCAGGTCGCGATCGTCTACCAGAACGCGCCGAACTTCAGCACCACGCTCCCGCTCGACTGGAAGGACACCTGGCGCGGCGCGATCGGCGCCGAGTACCTGATCAAGGACGACTGGGAGGCCCGCTTCGGCTACGGCTACGACCACAGCCCGGCCCCGACCGACACCATCTCGCCCTTCATCCACGACGCCGACCGCCACACGTTCGGATTGGGCGGCAGCTGGAAGTACGAGAAGCTCCGGATCGACTTCGACGTCCGCTACGTGCTGTTCCGCAACAGCTCGACCTTGGGCATCAGCCGCTACGGCTACGACGGCGACTACAGCTCGCACAGCCTGCAGTTCGGCGCGGCGCTCGGCTACAAGTTCTAGAGCTTTCGTCCACGCCGTGTCACCCAGGCAGTCGCGCTCGCCACGATCGCGGCGACCACCATATAGGACAGCGCAAAGTTCCAGTCGTAGCGATCGCAGCGGTCGCCCCAGAACAACGTCCGCTAGAAGAGAAAGAAAGACACCGGAGCCACGAAGACGCAGGTGCGTCGGGCTCCCCATGCAGCCACGACGCCCACCGCTGCTGCGATAGCCGGAAGAATCCCCCAGAGGAGCATCTGGCTCAGTCGACGTTCCTCCTCCAGAGTGCAGGCCCTGCTGCTCGAGAGGACAGTCGTAGGACAGGTGGAACGTGGCCTTTCTGCCCTTGCCATCTCGCCAGCGGCCCTCCCACGTGTGCGTCGGCGGAAGGCTCGCGAGCAGTTGCAGCAGGGACGCACTTGGACTGCCCGACGAAGGACCGGAACGGGAACTGTACGAAACTGACCCGGGGATTCACGAAAGCTGCCGAGCTCCACCAATGCCCAGCCTTGCTCTGCCATTGCCTTGACAAGGCGTTCGATCGCTTCACAGGCCGGGAGCGGCTCGCGCACCTCGTACCGGACTTGGAGAAGTATTCTTCCTGTTCTCTTATCTCCATGTCGCGCCTGCACGGTGCGCCTAACGACGAAGCTAAGCTGCCGGGGCCGCCTGCAAGACCTTATGGCGCGCGCAACCGAAATGGCGGCCACGCTCAGCTTCAGGGATTTGTTAATCCACCACGCTCGTCTTGGTTGGCAGCGAGAACCGGAACTTTGAGCCAACTCCTTGCTTGCTCTCGACGGTCACCTTACCGCCATGAGCCTCCGTGAATGCCTTCACGATGGCGAGCCCCAGGCCCGTTCCACCCGCGTTCGCCGGATCGGTTTCTCCCTTGTCGAAGACTCTTTCGAGCAGTTCTTCGGGAATGCCTGCACCGTTGTCGCCGACCCAGCACTCAACGGCGTTTTCGGTGGCAAGTTCTCGCGCGCCAATCAGTACTTCGCCGCGAGGTGTGTACTTTATGGCATTGCCGATCAAGTTCTGGAAGATTCGCCTCAACAAACTCGCGTCCGCGTAGACGACCAAGTCGTCGGGTACCTTGTTGATCAGTTGGGTACTGTCGGTCCCGGCCACCGGATGGAGATCGTGTATGAGAGCTTCAACGAAAGGCCACAGATCAATCTCGCGCCGCTCCAATGTCATCCCGGTTTCCGTTTGGAGATTGGTGTTTTCCTCGACCACTTTGGCGACCAAACCTTCGAGATGCTGCACGCTGCGACGCAAGATTCTCAGCATTCGCGTTGCTTCAACACCGCGTTCCGGGAGGATCATTTCCAGGACTCTCCCAGCCATGGATATGGCGTTCAGCGGTGTTCGGAGATCGTGCGCCACAAAGGCGAGATACTCCTCCCGGCGCCGCTGCACCTCCAGCGCGCGCTGAGTGGCGTAGGTCTGCAAGGCCAAGCCGATGGCAGAGTCGAGAACCCGGTTGATGATGTGGAAAGGCTTCCCTTGGAGGGTTAAACCGTTGTCGTCGGCAAGATCGTGGATGCAGGCGCGGAGAATATTGTACTCCGCAGTCACCTCTTCAATATCAAATGCCTCTTGGAGACGCTGGAGACCATGAGCCGGAGGACTGCTTCCGCTGAGCGCCTCTGGAATTGTCTGGTCTGACTTTGATTGGAGGGCCGCAGCCAATTCGTCAAGCAGTCCAGGGATGTGATCATTGAGAGTCGGTACGTCAAGCTGGCGTGCAGAAGGCAGGTGCCGAACCTGTTGCCGCCAACGCGACAACAGAGCGTGGCGCTCCTGCTTCACGAGCGCTGCCAGTTGGTCCAGGACATTGGTGGTCATCTCGCCTCCAACTTGAGTTGGCGCATTTCGAGTCTGGCGGCCTAACACCGGGGATAAGCTGCGAGCGTCCATACTCAACGCTCGTCTGGTTCATCCCCTTGTTCGACGGCCCCTCCTGCACTGGATTCGCTTCTCCGAAATGCGATGAACGCGAGGAGAGGCAATGCGAAGAGCCCAAGGCAATTCAGGGCCCCTACCCCAACCAGCAGGTCCCCCGAAGCCCACGAGCTCTCACGAGACGCATGCCGCTTCTGCTGAACGCCGTACGCAGCTGCGAGACTAAGCCAGAAGGCTACGATGCCACCCCACGCGAGACACGCTAACGCTGTGGAAGGCATCTCAGCTGTCGGTCGGTAGAGAAGGAGTACTGCACTCGCCACACCGCTTGCGATGAAGAAGCCCCCAGACACCGCCCACCAGCGCAGCACGTCGGCGCGCGTGGCGCAGTTACTGGATGACGAGGCACCGGTGACAGCCGTGATTCCCCACACCATGACCGGCCATATGACAGCCGCTGGAATGGCGGCAAACGGGAGCAGCCGAATAACCCAGTTGTCTAGGGCCAGCCCTGCACGAATGGGTAGGCTAAACTCGCCGGCCGCCGGCGTCCACCCGCTAGCCTGAGCGTGTGCCCACAACGTGACGACCGCGAACAGGGCGGCCGGCAAGGTCAGGACGGCAAAGACGGCCTTCGGGCTCATCGCGCCTTCACGGTCTGTCGAACACTGCGCTAGGCTGCGGCGCTCCGATTAGCCGGCTCCGTCAGCTTCAGCGCATTGTTGGGCGGCATCTCAGGACTGTTGGGGGACATCGTATCCGGGAGGACGGTAGCGGGCTCGGAGGTCGACAGCGGGCAAGCACGGTGTACCTGTGGATCGGAGTACCGACTCTAGTTCCTCCAGCACATTCCACACGCGTTCTACGTCAGCGGGATAGTTGAGGGTCCAGGCCCCAGAGCTCTCGCCGGCAATCCTCGAAATCGGATACCGGCCGGCATACGCCACGTGGCTCAGTCGCTGTAGAAACTCCGCAACCTCGGCCGTCAGCTCCAAACGGGCGTCCCTTGCGTATTCGAGGAGCCGATGATGGCCATATTGAGGCTTGAGCCTCCCGTTCGCCACTAAGGACTCTCCCCTCGCGACGAGGATTGCCTTGAGAAGGTTCTCGACGGCCGCTGCGTAGAGCACCATCATCGGTACTGTGCTACCAGAGTGGAGCCACGTGAAATCAGAGGGATCGCCGGGTTCGCGAGGAGGGTCGTACCAGTCGATCAAGTAGTTCGCTGCAAGGACGAGCTCTCGAGCCGCTTGCTGCCAGCGAGACGCCTGGCTGGCCTCGGCATCGAACTGCGCCCGTCGTTCGCTATCAGCCAAGCGAGGTTACCTCAACGTCCGCCCAACGCCGTGGATAAGCTGCGAAGCTCCATCCTAGCTCGGCTTCGTCAGCTTCAACTCTTTGTTGGGCCGCTCCGCGCATCCATCTCCATCTTGCACTCGGCACAAAGCGTCACGTACTGACCACTTCGGGTCACCCAGCAGAGGGTCATGGCCGGTATCCTCCCGCTACAGCGATCGCAATGGTCATGGTCCCACGCGCCTGACTCGACCGTGAAGTGCACCGCGTCGTAGGAACCCCATTCGTTGGGAACCATCACCTTGTGGCCGCCGGGCACTGGGTACCATCTGCTCTGGCTGTGCCGCGCGAGTTCCGTCGCCACTTCGGGCGATGGAGCGCTTCCGTCTGCTACGAACGCGGTCAGGCCGTCTAGGACTGGAATGCGGCTCTCCATGAAGTCAAGCAACCGGTAATGCTCAAACTCATCGCCACTCATTGTCCAACGCTCAACACCACTTGCCTAGGGAATAGGCGGCCCAGCACGCCCGACCAGAGGTCCGCCCAA